>ENA-OQBJ01000156-OQBJ01000156.1-human-gut-metagenome-genome-assembly--contig:-NODE-156-length-35523-cov-7.877077_pt1 | contig 35523 bp, 39 predicted proteins | sample MGYA00242743_ERZ504545 | MGnify/ENA primary metagenome ERZ504545 (study PRJEB26092, sample SAMD00036252) | human gut metagenome | host: Homo sapiens | study: EMG produced TPA metagenomics assembly of... | reverse complement strand
CCTCGTCCTATGGGCAATTGGTTCGGGTAAAAGGAACTTAGAAAAGAAAAAAAATTGCAAGTAAAAAGCACTTTTTTTAATATTCTTGATTAAACCTTTTCATTTTCTTTTCGTCAAAGTTACGATTAGAATTTCATAAACTGAACTTTATTATATCGTGTAAGATTCAATAGGAAATTTATTAGTTAGTATTTAGGTATGTTAGGGCGCCTGCTTGTGAAAGTAGGCGCCTTTTTGCGCTTGATTTTGTGTAAGAATGTAGATTTCGGTTCTTTTCTTTGGCTATTTCAAAAGAAAAATGTACTTTTGCAGTAAGAAAAAATAACGGAATGAAACGAATTGATTATATATTAATAGGTCTTTTGGCTATTTCTAGCTTGACGGCTTGTACAGAACAGAAGAAGAGTAATATCATTATTGCTCCTAAACCGGTGGCTAAGGTTGTGAACAAAGCTACTCAGAAAATGAGTGATTATGAGCAGACCAGGGAGGCTGATTGGGTTGGTTCCCATTATAAAGTAGTGGTGAAGCGTAGTTCTGACAAGGAACTTCCAGTTCTCCAGTTGGACGAAAACACCAAGTATTATGATAACAGAATTTCGGTTAAGGTATTGAGAAGTGATGGTTCTGAATTCTTTAGCCGTACTTTCACAAAGAAAGATTTCACATCCTATATTGACAAACATACACAGGACATGGGTGCTTTGCTTGGTATTGTGTATGTGAAAGCAGAAGGTGATTATCTTTACTTCGCAGCAAGTGTAGGGTCGCCTGATGTAACCAGCGATGAATATGTACCTCTGGTACTTAAGATTTCCCGAATGTAGTATCTCTATATCAAAGGATGAGAAGTTGGATACCAACGCTTCTGCTGAAGATGAAGAAGATGGGGTATAAAGCGGTTCTTCCGTTAAATGTATGAGTATTTGCTTTGTTTAGTATACTATTAGTGTAATAGCTAATAGGTTAAATAGTCATATCTCTACGTTTTAATAGTTCCAATATCTGGAATTGTACGATTGCTGGCATATGCCGGCAACCTTGCGGGCAGCTGCGACAACATTGCTGCCATATGCCAGCAACCCTGCTGGCGTTTGCGACAATCAGATTTATCTGATTCTTTGAGCCAATAGATATGTTATCTCTGATGATATCATCTATGAGTTGAAGTACGATAAACAAGCGTTTCTTAGCTCTTTAAGATACTTATCACTATTTACTTCAGATACTTTTATTTATCAATGCATCTGACTGAAGAAACATAAAAAAACTCCTGAAGTTTGTTTCAAATAACTTCAGGAGTTTGATTATTATGTATTGACAGTTTATTTCAATAACTTTTTATAGTCCTTGTCAAATCCTTGAGGATGACGTCCGATGAAAAGAACATTGAGTAAGCAGTTGGCTGCCAGTTCTACATCATTGAGATCAGCGCCTTTGTCTTTTTTGATTTCCTTTCCCAGGCATACATCCCATGTGGACTGGAAACAGCTATCATTTGCTCCAACAAACATATCATTTGAGTTAGGATCTTCCATCAGTTCAAACTTGATAACCTTTTTGGATGTGATAGGTTGGATATTGCAAAGCATATCGAATGCTTTTTCAAAAATATCGCGATGCAACTGTGCATTTGGAAACATCACATTGACTGTTGGAAAAATCTCTTCAAATTCAAACGACTGCAATAGCTGGTAGAGTTTCATATGCTTATACCTTATTATATATATAACATTCAGTTTATCAACTCTCGTTGTGAAAACTAGAACTTAGCCATCTTGATAGCATCTATAGCACACTCATCACCCTTGTTACCCAACTTGCCGCCGCTACGATCCTTAGCTTGCTGCAGATCGTTGGTAGTCAAGAGACCATAGATAACAGGTATTTCCTGAGTAGCATTCAGACGGGCAATTCCGTAGGTAACACCCTCGCAGATGTAATCGAAGTGAGGAGTTTCACCACGTATCACACTACCTAAAATGATGACTGCATCATAGCCGCCATTCAAAACCATTTGATGGGCTCCGTAGATAAGTTCAAAGCTGCCTGGAACAGTTTTCACATGGATATTCTCTGTGAGTGCTCCATGTTTTTCGAGTGTTTTTACTGCTCCGTCGAGCAAAGCGCCCGTTATCTCAGGATTCCATTCTGCTACAACGATACCAAAGCACATGTTACTGGCGTCTGGTATTTTAGTAAAGTCGTATTCTGATAAATTATGAAGTGCTGTTGCCATATTGATTTCGAATTGTTATCAGTACAGATTAGTTAGAAGCGCGCTCGATGTACTTGTCGATTTCGCCACTCTGTACGAGCATAGCGTTAACATACTTTTTCTTAGCATCCTGATAAAGCTTCAAAGCTTCGTCTTTCTTACCCTGCTTCGAGAATCTCGCCTGCCTTGATAATGAATATAGGAGAAAGACTGTTGTTTGTACCTTCGTCAGCCTTGCTGTCAGCCATAGAAGCAGCCTTCTTGAAAGCATCTACAGCCTTGTCGAGCTGGTTGAGATGCGCATAAGCATCACCTAAGGCAGCTTCAGCAGCAGGACTGATCATCTGGTCGTCTTCTGAAGAGAAAGATTCCAGACTCTTCTGAGCTTCTGCCCATTTGCCGAGGTTTGCATAGCAAAGACCAGCATAGAGGTTTGCCAGGTTACCTGCATCTGTGCTGCTGTATTCGTCAGCAATCTTAGTAAAACCTACATAGCCTGCGCCATCACCCTTCAATGCCTGCTCATACATCTGGTTAGCAAAGTAGGTCTGACCCTTAGCAAGCATAGTGCTAGCCTTGTCCTCACGTGGACCTGAGATCTGAGATACATAACCGAATACACCTGCAATGATAACAATGATAGCTACTACTGCAATGATAATAGCCTTCTTGTACTTCAAGAAGAAGGCCTCACGAATGTTTAGGCTCTCTGTTTCCTGAGCCTGTACGTTGTTGTTTGCCATTTTTATTTTGCTTTTTTATTATTCTATACTTTTTAGTTTCTGGTTTAGGAGCAATCTGTTCAATAGAAAGTTAGCTTTCAAATTGTGGAATGCCGCTAAACTTCTGCAAATTTACTCAATTTTATTCAATTATTGAAATTTCTAGCCTATTTTTTTTGTTTTTCCCTCTTTTTCTGCTAACTTTGCACTATAAAAGCAGAAAAGAGACTATGATTTTAAAGAATATTTCCATTATTAACTTTAAAAATATAAAGAGCGCCAATCTGGAGTTGTCGCCCAAAATCAATTGTCTGATAGGACATAATGGCATGGGAAAGACTAATTTCCTTGATGCCATCTACTATCTCTCTTTCTGTAGGAGTGCCTATAATTCTATCGATTCCCAGATTATTACTCATGATGAGCCTTTCTTTATGCTGGAGGGAAATTATGATAATGATAAGGGGGAGATAGAGAATGTTTACTGTGGTATGAAACGGGGTACCAAGAAGCATTTCAAGAGAAACAAGAAGGAGTATAAGCGTCTTTCGCAACATATTGGGCTTATCCCTCTGATTCTGGTTTCTCCATCTGATGTTTCTCTGATAGAAGGAGGAAGTGAAGAGCGCAGAAAACTGATGGATGTGGTCATCTCTCAGTATGATTACTCTTATATAGAGGCTTTATCCAACTATAATAAGGCTTTGCAACAGAGAAATGCTTTGCTGAAAATGGAGGAGGAGCCTGATATTACGCTGCTGGAACTTTGGGAGCAGCAAATGGCGAGTAATGGTGAATTGCTGTACCAGAAACGGCAGGCTTTCGTTGACGAACTGGTTCCGCTGTTTCAGCAGATTTATCAGCAGATTTCGGGTGATAAGGAGCAGGTCCGTCTTCACTATGTTTCTCATTGCCAGAGAGGTCCTTTGTTGGATGTTATCCAGCGCGACCGGTTTAAGGATCGTGCTGTAGGGTATTCTCTGCATGGTGTTCACCGTGATGATCTGGAGTTTTTGCTGGGTGATTATCCGATGAAGAGAGAGGGAAGTCAGGGGCAGAACAAAACTTTCGTGATTGCCCTGAAACTGGCTCAATTTACTTTCCTGCAGCGCACGAGTTCCAATACGCTTCCTTTGCTCCTCTTAGATGATATTTTCGATAAGTTGGATGCTCAGCGGGTTGAGGCTATTGTGAAACTGGTTGCCGGTGACCATTTCGGGCAGATTTTCATTACGGATACGAACCGTGATCATTTGGATAAGATTCTCCAGAACATGCAGGGAGATCATACGATATTCTATGTAGAGAATGGGGAAATAATAAAGTAGAAAACTAAGGGAAACAAATCATGTTTCCCTTAAAATTTTAAGAATATGTTTAGAAGAAAAGTTAAGTCAATAGCGGAACTCTTGCCCGAATTTCTGAGAAAGGAAGGCTTGGAGACTCCTTTACAGCAGAAACGCCTGATAATGAGTTGGGATTCTGTTGTAGGGGAAAATATTGCTGCATATTGTGGTGATAAGTTTATCAAGAACCAGACTCTCTATGTAAAGATAGAGAATGCTGCATTGAGGGCTGACCTCACGATGAGCCGTGCTACCCTTGTTCATCGTTTGAATGAACAGGTTGGTGCACAGGTTATTGCAGATATACGCTTTTATTAATATTCCCCGCTCTATATGCTATATGATTTCGTCCAAGCATATATCTGTAGGGGTAACAGGAAGGAGTCCTTCCTCTTTGATTTTCTGGAAGTCGAAACAGATTCCTATTTTATATGCATGTGGAATCTGGGCAAGAAATCTGTCGTAATAGCCTTTTCCTCTTCCTAACCGGTTGCCTTTCATATCGAAACTCATGCCTGGGATTACGGCAAGTTCTATCTCAGGATATTTCTCTTCCGGATAAATCTTGCCTTTTGGTTCAAGTATATGATAGGCTCCTTCCTTCAGGTCTTGTACTCCGGAATATTCTCTTAGTTCCATATTCGTATCGTCCAGCACAACGGGCAGTATTACTCGTTTTCCCCTGGAAACAAGTTGGTCTATATAATGATGGGTGTCCACTTCATCAGGAAGCGAATAGTACATCAGTATGGTTTGGGCATTCTGAAGATGCGGGTTGGAATCTAAACGTGATAATACAGAAAGCGACAGTTCCTCAAGTTGTCTTGAGGAATACTGTCGCTTTCTGTATTTTATGATTTTTCTTAATTCTTTCTTGTCCATGCCTTAAGCGTTTGCTATCATACAATTATTATGGTGTAAGGAAGAATAGTTGTAGGGCGTATTCGCCATAGCTATCTTTTCTTTCTTCGCAGCGCGTTTTTTGGCTGGCTCTGGTTTCTTTGGAAATGCTGCATGGTTCTCAAATACATCCAGCGTCTTTTTGATGACTGGATCATCAAGATTGATGTATTGGGTCCATGCCTGCTCGTCCAACATATTGTAGATGATACGGCTGTCGATGACACGGTCTAATAGTTTGTGTGATTTCTTGATTAAAAGATTTCTACGTTTTAAACCATGTTTATCGGCATAGCTGACAAACTTTTCAACCATGTCCTGACTGTCAAGATAATCGGCAAGTTCCATCATCTCCTTGAAGTTATTCAACTTCGGGCGGTTATCGTCTGTATAAGTGAAGGCAAACTGCAAGATGAGACCACTCAGACTAGCTCCTTGAAATAGGATGTCATGCCGAGCGTATCTTCAGGAACAAAGATGTCTGGAGTGATGCCACCTCCGCCATAGACAATACGGCCGTTACCTGTATGATAAGCAGGTCCTGTATGCTTGATGCTATCCTGTGAGAAAAACTCTCCGTGCTGATATCTGTCGAGCAAGTCTTGCTCATAATCCTTGTCATCGCCCAGAGTATATGGCTTCTGGATGCATCTTCCTGAAGGAGTATAGTAGCGCGCAATGGTCAGACGGATGAGGCTGTGGTCTGGGAATTCTATCTGTTGCTGAACCAGTCCCTTACCAAACGACCGTCGTCCGATGATGGTAGCACGGTCATTATCCTGCATGGCACCCGCAAAGATTTCTGCAGATGATGCAGAACCTTCATTGATGAGAACTACCATCGGAATCTTCTGGTAGGCACCCTTACCATCACTCATATAGTTATGTCTAGGTGATTTGCGTCCCTGTGTGTAAACGATGAGCTTCTTGTCTGGCAAGAATTCGTTTGCCATGTTTACTGCAGCCGTCAGGTAACCACCAGAGTTATCCCGAAGGTCAATACAGAGGTTGGTGAATCCCTGTTGTGAGAGTTTAGCCAGAGCAATTCAGCATTTCCGGATAGGTGTTCTCGCCAAAGTTCTTGATACGGATATAGCCAGTTTTGTCGTTAAGCATGTAAGCTGCTGTAACACTCTTTGTTGGAATTTCACCTCGGGTTACGGTAAAGGTCTTAACCTTCTTGCTTCCATATCGTATAACTCCGATTTTTACCTTGGTATCCTTTGGACCCTTCAGGCGATGCATTGCCTCCTGATTGGTTACAATCTTGCCAACAAAAGGTTTGCCGTCTACGGCTACAATCTTATCTCCTGCCAAAAGTCCGGCTTTCTCGGCAGGTCCATTCTGTATCACATTCTGTACATGTATCGTATCTTGGCGGATGACAAACTCTATGCCTACACCCGAGAAAGATCCTTTCAGATCGTCGGTGGCCTGAGCTGCGTCTTTAGCACTGATATATACGGAATGTGGATCCAGTTCTGCTAAAATCAGTGGAATTGCCTTATCTACCAGCGAGTCGATGTTCACGGCATCTACATATTGGTCATCAATAAGATGGAGCAGGTTGTTTCAGACGGTTGCTTCCACTATTGATAACGTTGAGGCGATTTCCTGAGAAATGGTTGGAAAAGAATGTTCCGATGATAATGCCTATCACAACACAGAATGCCATGATGAATGGCATAAAGCGGTTGGTCTTATTCTTACTCATGTTCATAACAATTCTCTTTTTACTAACGTTTTATCTATCTTATCTCTAATCTTCTACAGAAGATGTCTTTTCATCAGGATTGAGGTATTCTACCTTGATTCCTGCTCGTTGCATTAGTTTGATACCATCGTCCAGACGGTATTTCTCTGCATATACAACACGTTTGATGCCCGACTGTATGATCAGTTTGGCACATTCTATACATGGAGAGGCGGTGACGTAAAGCGTACTTCCCTCACTGTTGTTGCTGCTGCGAGCCAATTTCGTAATAGCATTAGCCTCCGCATGGAGAACGTATGGCTTGGTTACGTTGTTATCCTCACAGACATTTTCAAATCCGCTCGGTGTACCGTTGTAGCCATCACTGATAATCATTTTATCTTTTACAACCAGTGCACCTACCTGTCGGCGTTTACAATAGCTGTTTTCAGCCCATATACGTGCCATTCGCAAATAGCGAAGGTCGAGCTTGGTTTGTTTGGAAAGTTCGTTTGCCATCCTCTTATCCTTTATGTTGTACCTTGATTTCGTTGCGTTCCAGCAGTGCATCGATGGTTGGCTCTTGTCCACGGAACCGTTTGTAGAGAACCATAGGATGCTCTGTTCCACCCTTAGAGAGTACGTTGTCACGGAAACTTTGAGCAGTATTCTGGTCGAAGATTCCATTCTTCTTGAATACACTGAAAGCATCAGCATCCAATACTTCTGCCCATTTGTAGCTATAATATCCTGCGGCGTAGCCTCCTGCCATGATGTGTGAGAACTGTACAGTCATACAGGTTTCCTGCAACTGTGGCAATATCATCGCCTTTTTCCAGGCTTCCTTTTCATAAGGCATGATGTCGGCAGTAAATTCTTTCTTTTGGGTGTAGTATGCCATGTCAAGCAATCCGAAACTTACCTGGCGCAAGCAACCGTAGGCTGCCATGAAGTTGCGACTCTTCATGATGCGCTCTATGAGTTCATCTGGCAATGGTTCACCTGTCTGATAGTGGAAGGCAAATGTACGGAGAAAATCTTTCTCTATTGCATAATTCTCCATAAATTGTGATGGCAATTCTACGAAGTCCCACCAAACGTTGGTTCCTGAAAGACTCTCGAAGCGGGTATTGGCAAACATGCCGTGAAGACTGTGACCAAACTCATGGAGGAAGGTTTCTACTTCTCCTAATGTCAAGAGAGCAGGCTTTTCTTCTGTTGGCTTGGTAAAGTTCATTACCACACTTACGTGAGGACGTATGTTGTTCCCCTTATGGTCTATCCACTGTCCCTGGAATTCTGTCATCCAGGCACCTCCTTGCTTGCCCTTGCGAGGGAAGAAGTCGGCATAGAATACAGCCAGATAGCTTCCGTCTTTATCAAATACCTCGTATGCCTTGACGTCTGGGTGGTATACCGGTATCTCTTTGTTCTCCTTAAAGGTGATGCCATACAGTTTGTTGGCGAGGCCAAACACACCGTCTATCACTTTGTCCAGCTGGAAATAAGGGCGAAGCATTTCTGCATCGAGATTATATTTCTCCATCTGGAGTTTATGAGAATAGAAGCCGAAATCCCATGGTTTCATTTCGAAATCTTTACCCTCCAGCTTCTTGGCAAGGGCTTCCACTTCTTCCACTTCCTTTTCTGCCGTTGCTTATAAGCCTCTATCAGGTCATTGAGAAGTTTATATACATGTTCTGTATTGCTTGCCATACGATGGCGAAGAACATAGTCGGCATAGGTTTCGAAACCGAGCAACTGGGCGAGCTCTCTGCGCAGGTTTACCAGTCGTTTGCAGATTTCCAGGTTGTTCTGCTCGTTATCATGGGTACATACCGTATTGCGTGCCATATACATCTGTTTGCGGAGCTTACGCTGGGTAGAGTAGGTCATAAATGGAGAATAACTTGGATAATCGAGTGTAAAGATCCAGCCTTCTTTTTCCTGCTCTTTGGCGGTATGCGCAGCAGCTGCTTTTGCTGTTTCAGGAAGTCCGTCGAGCTGTGCTTCGTCTGTGATATGGAGTGTAAAAGTTTTGTTTTCTTTTAAGAGATTCTGTGAGAACTGCAGAGTGAGCATACTGGCTTCTTCTGTAAGTTTGCGAAGTTTCTCTTTACCTTCTTCATCTAAAAGTGCACCGCTGCGTACGAATCCGTCATAGCTGGTGTCCAGAAGCATCTTCTCTTCAGGAGTCAGTTCTCTGTTTGGATGATCGTGAACGAACTTGATGCGCTCGAAGAGTTTCTTGTTCAGCGTGATGTCATTTGCGTGCTTGGTGAGAATCGGACTCATCTTCTGCGCAATCTCTTCCATCTCATCGCAGGTTTCAGCACTCATCATGCAAGAGAAAACGTTAGATACACGGCTCAAGAGGTCGTAATAGTGTTCGCCCTTATCGGTATCAACTCTTGCAATGGTATTCTCAAAGGTTGGCTCTGCCGGATCGTTTACAATCTTGTCTGTAGCCTCGTCATCACGGCGGATTCCCTCCATGAATGCTGGCTCATAATCTTCGAGACGGATTCGTTCGAATGGTACTGTATCGTGCGGTGTATTGTAAGGCACGAAGAATGTTGGTTCTATTTTGTATTGTATTGTCTTGCATATTGTTACTTTTTAGCTGCAAAGTTAGCAAAAAAAATGCTTTATTGCCTTGATTATAAACGTTTTTAACTTATATTTATCGGTCGTTATATTTTCTTTAGCGTTTGATGAGATTTTCCAGTGCAGGGATATAGATTCTGCCTCGTTCTAGCTGGATAAGTCCTTCTGACTGTAATTCGTTGAGGGCTTTGGATACATAGATGCGCTTTACATTCATCTCTTCTGCTAAACGGGTCATCTTGATATGAAAGATTTTCTTGCCTGCCGGGCGGACGCTGTGCTCTCGAAGAAACGGATCAGGCGCTCACTCAGTGTCTTGGCAGGAACTCTGAACAGTCTGCGGTTGTTCTTCTGGGATTGGGTGCAGACCAAGTTCAGAAGATTGATGCGGAATATTTCATATTCATCGGATAACTTCATGATCTCTTGCTTGCTGACTGACATGATGCTGCAGTTGTTCTTTGTCACATAAGTGTGAGTGAAGCGCTGGGTAAGACCGAAAAGTCGTTCCAACTGGAATGATTCCGGTGCCGAAATGTCTTCTTCTACCTGATAGCCGTAGTCATCTGCCTGGGTTATCACCTTAATATCTCCACTGATTAAATAATATAGACGTGTACAACTGGTGCCTTCTTCAACTATAGTTTCACCCGCTTCCAGTTTTTGAAAGTCAAAACGGGTTTTACCAGCTACATTTTGGAAGTCATAGCGAGTCATTCCCAAGAATAATGGGAGTGATAATAAACTGTCGTATAGTCTATTGGTTGACATGTAAGTTTATTTATTTAATATCTTGTTTTTGAGAGATGGTGAATACCATATCTTGTTTTGTCCTTTCTCGTCAGCATAGATGAGATATGCACAGAGGTCCGGATGCTTTTTCAGAATCTGTTTTGCGCCCTCCATTCCCATTACCATAAACGAGGTAGCATAGGCATCGGCTGTGGCACAGTTCTTGGCTAAAACCGTTGCAGATAAGATGTTATGCTGTACAGGATAGCCTGTTTTGGGGTCTATGGTATGTGCATACTTCTTGCCGTTTTTATAATAGAAGTTTCTGTAGTTACCACTCGTAGCCATGGCTATGTCGGTAATATCAAGTACATCCTGAATTTCCTGACTCGTATTGGTAGAATCGTCAGTTGGCTTGTTGATACCAATATGCCAAGGCACTTGTTTCTCGCTAACACCGTTACTACAATTTCTCCACCAATCTCAACCATAAAGTTGCTGATACCTTTCTTTTTCAGGAATCTGGCAACAATGTCGCTGCCATATCCTTTGGCGATAGCAGAACAGTCAAGCATGATCTTAGGATTTTGCTTGATGATGCGTCCCTTTTCCAAGGCTACTTTCTCATGACCAACCAGCGTTTTGATACTGTCTATCTTGGCTTTCGTAGGAGATACCCCCTGCTTGAATCCAAAGCCCCAGAGGTTTACCATTGGGGCAACCGTGATATCAAAGGCTCCATTGGTTTCTTTTGAGATGCTTTCTGCCATGCGGAATACTTCGGTAAACATTTCGTCTACCTCAATATCTTTACCTTGGTTTACCTGTGTGATGACAGAGGTCTTATTGAAAGGAGACAAGGATTGGTCTACCTTCTTGAGTTCTGTTTCTATCTCTTGCTGGTAGTTGGTATCACTCTGATAGGTAATGTGATAGATGGTTCCAAAGATAAAACCGGTATCTTTCTGATAGGGCGTATTATGCTGCTGACGTATGATAATGATGGTACCAATGATAAGTATCAACAGAAATGGAATTTGCCAGATAAGTTTCTTTTTTTTCATTCTTTACACATTATGAAGTCTTTAAATCTCTAGGGTTACATTGAATGTTCCGCCAAGGCGTGAACCTCCCTGCTTACCGTAGCCTGGCACATACCAGGTGTTGCCTAATTCTCCATCGTTCTTGAAGAGGCGGCGTTTGTATCTGAAACTCCAACCCATACGGACGGGACCCCAGATTTTGGCATCAATACCTATTACACCTTCCAGCCAATGATAGTTGCAGGAAATGCCATTACCTCCATAGGGCGTTTCGCCGCCCCATACTGGGTCTGTAACGGGTGGAGCGCTCAGGTCATATTCATAATAGGTGCAGGCATAACGGAAACCGCCAAACAGACGGTAGTCGTCGTGTTTGTTCTTCAGAAGATTCCAGTCTACACCTAATCTGAAATAGGGAGCGCTGGTCTTGTAGGAGATTTGGGTTGCCTCATCGCTGGCATCTGCCTTTCCATAACCCAATTCGAAAACAGGATAATACTTGTCTTTCAGATTGATACGGAGAGATGCTTCGTACTGCCCATAGTCGCTAACCATCAACTGTACGGGACCTATCAGGTCAACTCCCACAGCCATACCTCTAAAAAAAGGTATGGTATCAGGCTGCTGCTCTATGATCTTCTTCTTGCTTTGGGCCTGACAGGGGAGAACAGCAAATAGGGATAGCATACTAGTTGCGGCTGCCAAAATATATGTAGAAATGTGCTTTGGATGCATCATAATTTACCTCTTTTTGATTGATGACTATTGAGTCAATATAATTGTGAGTAGTCTTAACATCGGTTATCGTATGGAAGAACGATGGACTGCAGTCTACCGACTCAAAATGAGAGCGGTTTTCCTTTGATACAGTCACGGTGTCCTTGAATACTTGTTTCGATAGGGTATGTATCTCGAAAAACAATACGTCTTCATCCTGGCTGTAACTCATAGGCAGACTGAAACTGTCTACGTTTACATCCTTATTGATCAGCACACTATCTGTTCCTGCTATCTTTTTCGTAGAAATCGTTAGCGTGTCTTTTAGCGTTTTATTGTCGCCCATCAACTTGTATTTGGTATATACGGTATTGTTGAGTGGGCAGTCGAGAGATGTACATCCCATCATGGCTAGAACCATGAAAACGACGAAAGGTATTATTTTCCGCATCTTATTTCTTTTTCTATTTGATAATCGTTACGGTTTGGGTTCTGGCGGCTGATAAGGTCGCCCAGGAATCCGGCAAGGAACAGCTGGCTACCCAAAACCATCGCTACAAGAGCAATGAAGAAGTAAGGTGAATCGGTAATGAGATGTCCGTAGATGCCGTTGTGCAGGTCGATGGCCTTGTCTATACCTAAGCCGATGAGCGATAGGAAGGCTATGAAGAATACGACGCTACCCAGGAAGCCGAATACGTGCATTGGCTTTTTGCCAAAATTGCTCAGGAACCAGAGTGTCATCAAGTCAAGATAACCATTTACAAAGCGGTTCCATCCCATAAACTTTGATTTGCCGAACTTTCTTGCCTGATGATGAACAGGCTTTTCGCCTATCTTGGCAAAACCTGCATTCTTGGCTAGATATGGGATGTAACGATGCATCTCACCATATACCTCGATATTCTTAACTACGTCGAGGCGATAAGCTTTCAGACCGCAGTTGAAGTCGTGCAGATTGTGTATGCCGCTTACTTTGCGTGCAGTAGCATTGAAGAGTTTGGTAGGGATGGTCTTGCTCAGAGGATCTCCTTCTTTACGGTTCTGCTTGTAACCTGACACGAGGTCATATCCCTCTTTCATAATCATCTGGTAGAGTCCCGGAATCTCGTCTGGAGAATCCTGTAGATCGGCATCCATGGTGATGACAACATCGCCCTGTGCTTCTTTGAAACCACAGAAGAGTGCTGGGCTCTTTCCATAGTTTCTGCGGAATTTGATACCCTTTACTTGCTCGTTCTTCTCTGCAAGTTCTTCTATGACGTTCCATGAACGGTCGGTAGAACCGTCGTTCACAAAGATGACTTCATAAGTAAAATCGTTTGAGGCCATTACTCGCTTTATCCAGGCGAAGAGCTCTGGTAACGACTCTTCCTCATTGAAAAGAGGAATTATTACTGAAATATCCATTATCTTGTATTTATCTATTTGTCTCTTATTTATTGTTATTTTGTATGCTGTTGTTTGTTCTTCTTTGCCATTACAGCAGCAATAATCGGACTGAGTACAGCACCTGCTACCAGGTCGGTAATCATAAACATCGAAGCCAGGCTATCGGTTTCATCATACTGACGGCATCAAGAAGGCTTTAGATTCCCCTGCAGTTACTGATACGCTTGTGCTACAATCTGATAGTTGGTTTGCAGTTGGTTCATGAATAGACCCGTATCCATAAAACGGAACCAAAGATATTGCACAAGGGTAAGCAGAAGGGTTGCATTGAAGAATGTCTGGATGCAATAGTAGAATGCATGACGGAAAGAGATATGTCCGTCTCTTGCATAGTCACGGAATGCCTTCAGTCGCTTTGCCACAACAAATGGGGTTGCTATGATGAGAATGTTGGAAATGAATCCCAGCATCTGGTATTGCGGGTCTACTGCCAGCATGGTACATACGAAACTGACAATCCAGACAGCTCCGAGGATGGCACCATCTTGCCGGGCGAATGCTTTGGTTTGTCTTATCTTGCCTGTGTCGATGATAATCGTTTTAACCTTATGCATTTGCTGGCTTGTCTTCTTTTCTTTCTGATTCTCGTTATTTTCTGTATTCATTGTTTTTATTGTATTTCTACGGATGTAACATATCAATTTGCAAAAATACAACTTTTTTATTATATAAGGTGTAAAGGGTGGAAATATTTATATATAATTAAAGATAGATCCTCGTGAAATAGAGGTTTCAACTGTAATGTTATGAAATATAGAAATAAAATGTATGTAAATAAAAAAAGGAACCTTCCAAAAGAAGATTCCTTTTTGAGCCTCTTGTCGGATTCGAACCAACGACCCCGAGATTACAAATCACGTGCTCTGGCCAACTGAGCTAAAGAGGCGGGTGGACAAGCGATTCATATCGCACCGCTACAACCAAGTACCCTTGCTATGTTCCCATCCTGGGGGATTCCGAGGGAGCTGGTCGTATGAGACTTGTCCGTCTCAATTTTTAAGCGGGTGCAAAGGTACGGTTTTTCTTTGAACCCGCCAAATGTTTTGCCGAAAAACTTCAGTTGTTTAACGTTTGTTTACTAAAAATCAACTACCGTAATGCCTGATCCGCCAAATTGTACGTGTTCATCTGCATAATGGGTCACATTAGGCACACTACTCAGATATTGGCGAATGAGCTGTCTTAGGATGCCATTTCCCTTTCCGTGAAGGATTCTGACTCTTGGCATTCCTACCAGGATAGCGTCATCGATGAAGTATTGTACCGCATTAAGTGCTTCATCGCCTCGCATTCCGCGAACGTCCAGATCCTGGTGAAAGTTGGATTTATGTGAGTCAATGGTCTTTCTGGTTTCCTTACTGATACCGTATGAAGCCAGATTTTCCTTGCGCTCTTCTGTCTTGTCTGCATTTTCAACTGGAGTTGTGGCATGCTCCAGACGGTTCAGGCGCATCTTGGTTCTCATTCCTCCAAATACGGCAGTTGCTGTATCTCCAGTAATGTTTTCTATCTTTCCGACAGTAGTCAGTCCCTTGATGCGCACCGTATCGCCAATCTGAATATCACGTTTACTATCTGCTTGAGTCTTGTTCTGTGCATTCCTCAGTGCAGCTGCAGCCTTCTCCTGATTCTCTTTCTTTTCAGCCTGGCGCTTGGCATGGCGCTCTTTGCGTTGTTGAATCTGGGCTATCTTGCGGGCAATTTTGTCATCGGTCTCCTTGGTATCAATTTCTTGAACCTCTTGCTTGAAGGTATCAAGTTCCTGACGGATACGGCGGGTTTCTTCTTTTTCAGCCTGGCTTTCTTTGATTTCCCGGATGGCGTTTTCGATTCTCTTGTTACTTTCTTTCAGAAGTTCTGCGGCTTCTTCTTTTGCCTTTTTGAGAATTGCCTTTCTGCTTCGCTCAATATCCTCTATGTCGTTTTCGTACTTGGAGATTGTTTTCTCCATGTCTTTTTCACGCTGATGGATATTCTGGCGTTTGTTTTCCCAATATCGCTTGTCACGAACTATATCCTGAAGATACTTGTCGCTTTGAATGTATTCAGAACCAACGATATCTGATGCTTCCTTGATTACTTCTTCGGGTAATCCTATCTTTCTTGCAATTTCGATAGCGAAAGAAGAACCTGGTCTGCCGATAGCTAATTGGAAGAGGGCTTTCATCTCATGGCGGTCGTAGAGCATGGCGCCGTTAACCACTCCTTCATGGCTGTCGGCAAAATGCTTCAGGTTCTGAAAGTGGGTGGTAATCACACCATAAGCTTGCTGCTTGCAGAACTTGTCGAGTACAGCTTCGGCGATAGCACCTCCGATTCCTGGCTCTGTACCTGTACCAAACTCATCTATCAGAATGATGGTCTCGCCATTGGCTGCCTTCATCATATTCTTCATGTTCAGAAGATGAGATGAGTAGGTACTCAAGTCGTTCTCCAGACTCTGTTCGTCACCGATATCAATCATGATGTTTTGGAAAACACCTGTCTTTGAACGCTCACTTACAGGGATGCTCAAACCGCATTGCAGCATATACTGTAATAATCCGACGGTTTTCAGACAGACAGATTTGCCGCCTGCATTTGGACCGGAGATGATAAGAATGCGTTTGTCCTGTGTAAGCATGATATCCAACGGAACTACTTTCTCGTTTTTTTTCTGTAGAGATAGCTGCAATAATGGGTGTATCGCACGGGTCCAGTCTATGTGTGGGTGGTCTTCTACCTCGGGTTCTATGGCTTTGAAGATATCAGCCAGTTTTTGCTTGGCTTGTATCAGGTCAATGATGGCAAGGAAACGGTAACTGTCCAGAATTTCCTTGGAGTATGGGCGTACCTTGTTGGTAAAGTCGGTGAGGATGCGAATGATTTCCTTTCTCTCTTCACCCTCCAGTTCACGTACGCGGTTGTTCGCCTCTACCACCTCGGTAGGTTCTATAAAGACTGTTTTACCTGTGGCACTCTCATCGTGTACGATACCTTTGATTTTACGCTTCAGAGTAGGGATGACGGGAATAACCAGTCTGCCGTCACGCAGGTAGGGGTAACATCTTTTTCTACGATGCCTTCACTTTGTGCCGAGCGCAATATACTATATAAGGTACGTGAGATGCTGCCCTCTGTCTTTGCCAGTTCTCTGCGAATCTGAAGAAGTTCAGGGGTTGCATTATCTCTTATCTTGCCGAATTTGTCAAGTATCTGGGCGATGCGCTGAATCAGTTGTGGAAAAGTAACTACATCCTGCGAAAGGCGATGTAGGGCTGGGTAGGGATATTTTTTCTCTCTTTTCCATCCGTCTTCCGGCTCGTCATCGTCATCGCTGTGATTCAATATTTTCACCATATCTGCTATGGTAGATAGTGAACGTCGCAAGTCAAACAGCTCGTCCTCCTCCAGGTGACTGTTTTCTACACGGATACGGAGGATGCTCTCCCTTACATCATAGAAATATTGTAGGGGAAAGTCTTCTACTTCCTCCATCAGTCTGCGGAACTCACGCACCTGCATGAGCCATTCGTTAACTTGTTCTGCATCGCTGCTGAATGCCATCTTGTCTACCTGTTCCTTTCCGAGTGGAGAGAGGCATCTTTCGCGCAGCATCTTGCGGATTTCATTGAATCCTATCTTATTTTCAAAATTATCTGGATATATCATGGGTGCAAAGGTAGTGCAAATCGAAGACAATACAAATAAAAAGCATTTTTTATTTTATTGTTGAGATTCGGCCTGTCTTATTAGAAGTAGTGTATTTACCTCTACCAAATGTTTGAACTGTTAAGCGTATTCTGGGTATTTCTGGGGGCAAGTTTCTTCTTAATTCCGGTAAGGTATTTTGCCCAGTTCGCATCAGTTCTTCTGTTCCAGATGTCACCTAAGAATGCAGCTCCGCCAAAGTTCCATGCTCTCAATTGGGGAATATATTCAGGGGTGACACCTCCTAATGCAACTACTCGCTCATTGATGATTCCATTGATGCCTGCTTCCTCTAAGTCTTTGTTAGAGAAGGAATGTTTGTAGCCTTTCTTAGAAATGCTATCAAAGATTGGACTGAGGAAAACATAATGGCAGGCTGGTTTGAGTATCGCACTCTTTTCGTCTTTGTTCTTGGGTGATATAGTCTGGAGAGCTTGTTCTACTTCCTTAAAACTATGGCAGGATTGTGAGATGCTTCCTTGAAAGCCTTCTGGAATCTCGTGGTTTCTTCTGTTAAGATGAATACCATGAAGATGAAATTCCTGACAAAGTTCGAAGTGATTGTGTACTACAATCTTTTTATGCCATTTCTTGTCGATTTCCTGTATCAGTCGCTTACACTTCTCTGTATTTGATTCTGGTTTGCGCAGATGTAGCAGGTCTATACCCGCTTTAAAGAGTTGGTTGATATAGGTTGATTCATTCTCTATAAAATCGGGCAGAGTGATTACTATCCATTTCATATTCGTTGTGACTTTATTTGTTTATATAAAGGTGTTGGCTGTTATTTGATAAACAGTGCCTTGGGTTCATAGAAATGATTCACCGGACCATGACCTTTTCCTATCTGTACATCTTTTCCTGCCAGAATTGCGCCTGAAAGATAGGTTTTTGCCATGGCAATAGCTGTATTCATATCCATTTCTCTTGCCAGATAAGAAGTGATGGCTGAGGATAGGGTACAACCTGTACCGTGGGTATTGCGTGTGTTTACGCTAAGGCCTCGATAACTGGTAATAGGTTTTCCGTCTTCGAAGAGGTAATCAATCTTTTCTGCTCCCTGGAAATGGCCGCCTTTGATGAGTACATATTTACAGCCTAACTTGCTGATGGCTAAAGCTGCGTTCTGGATGTCTTCCTTATTCTGTATCTTCATTCCTGCCAGTATCTCTGCTTCCGGGATGTTAGGTGTTAGCAGGGTAGCTAGTGGTAATAACTCCTGTATGAAAATGCTGAGAGCGTCCTCCTGCATGAGTCTGCAACCACTGGTGGAAACCATCACAGGGTCAATGATAAGATGCTGGTATTCCCCTTGGTATCTTTTCAGGGTTTCAGCAATAGCCTGGATAGTGGTACGGTCGTTAACCATACCTACTTTGATGGCATCTGGGTGGATGTCGTCCATCACAGCTTCTATCTGGCCCTTTACTATTTCGGGGTTGATGTCTTGGATGGCATAAACTCCCAGGGTGTTCTGTACGGTAATGGCTGTAATGGCCGATGCGGCATATACGCCTAGTGCTGACATTGTCTTGATGTCAGCTTGTACGCCGGCTCCTCCGCAACTGTCAGATCCAGCTATTGTCATTGCTGTATAATATTTCATAATTCCTATTAACTTCTTGCTTTTCCTCTAAAACTGTTTCTTACCAGGGCTGATTCACAGGTCTCACAGAGATGTTCTGTGGCTTGATGGTGCTTGAAACCTTCTATCATGGCTTGGGCACGGGGTGAAGCCAGAATTTCTTCCAGCGATTGTTCAAGCAGGTTCCCAAGTGCTACATCTCCGTTGTGGTCCAAACAGCAGGGTACCAATGTTCCGTCTGCCAATACGCCTATCTGTTTGAGTAGGGCTTTACAGAAAACTTCTCTTTTTTCTTCTCTGATACCTGATTTCTGATTTCCTTTTATCATTTCCTTTTCTTCGATATGGTTATCAAAGTTGGGCCATTCGAATTTCCTGTCAAACTCCAGATAGAGATTATTGGCAAGTCTGTAACCGTCAGGTCGTTCTTTCCAGGGTTTGGGAACAAATTTTTCGATGTGCTCCATTACTTCTTCATTTTCCCGGTCTTTTCCTCCTTGGTTCCAAAGTCTGAGAACTATGCAGGTTCCTTTCTCTGCTGCTTGGGTTGAAAAAGTCATCACCTCGTTCATGTAACTGGCGAGTTCTCCCTTGGCATTACTCTCGTGCGAGTGGAGCGAGAGCTGTATTTTGTGGGGAAGTGTGTCAAGGAGATCCATAGCTTGGGGTAGCAGAGTGCCGTTGGATGTAAGTACGGTTTTGAAACCTTTCTCTCTTGCCATATTGATAAACTCGGGTAGAAGAGGGTGTAGTAGGGGTTCGCCCATAATGTGGAAATATAGGAAACAGACCTTCCCGCGTATCTTGTCGGTGAGCAGGTCGAATTCCTCAGCACTCAACTGTCTTTTCTTCCTTGTATGTTTTGGACAGAAGTGGCAGTTGAGATTACATGTATTAGTGATTTCTATGTAACAGCGATCTATCATTGTCATGTCTTTTCTTGCATATAGCTTACTTTTTAGCAAAGTTACATGTTTTCTTTGATATGACCAAATAATATAGCATAATTTTGCATTTGAAGTCTTCTTGTCATGGATAGTGAATGAATATGAAGGAAATATACAAATACGGAAATAAAAAAAGCCTTCTGAAATTTCTTTCAGAAGCTCTTGCGGAGAGAGAGGGATTCGAACCCCCGGTACCTCTCGGTACGACGGTTTTCAAGACCGTTGTAATCGACCACTCTACCATCTCTCCATTGTTTTAGTCTGGATGACTATAGCTTGGTTTTCTTAAGCGGTTGCAAAGGTACTACTAATTTCTGGTTCCACCAAATTTTTCGCGAACTTTTTTTCATTTTTCTTCAAAAAAATGCGTTTTTAGGGGTAATAAGTGGCAAAATCGGCAAAAAATAGAGAGGTAAGGCTGAAAAAGACAATAAAAAAGGGCTACCGCCGTAGCCCCAATCTTGATAACCTTAAATCTAATACTATGAAAAACACACCGCAAAAATACGAAATAAATCTATTCGTTATGTCAAAAGAATAGAAAATCTTTATTTTGAAAGGGTGCTTTAATATTTTTTAAACCTTAGAGGTAACCTTTCTGCTTAAACTCTTCCATCAGTGGCAAGGCTAAAATCTTGGCATCAGGATGTGGTGCACCGGTAGTACCTAATGCGCGAAGGTCGAAGAAATGTTTCCAGTCACTCACGAAAGCGGTATGAACCAGTTCTGTGTTGCAGTCCAATGGTAGGATGGCTCGTGCTTCCTGTGGTTTGCAACCTGCCTCTATCAGTTTCATGTAGGCATATTCGGCAGCCTGATTGGCGAATATCCAAGTTGTGAGTTTACTCCATTCTGCAGTTCTTCCTTCTGCAATGTCAGCACACATATCTTCTATTCGGTAGTCGCTGGGATCTTGTGAACCATCGAAGCCTTCTGCTTCTACCCATGTAGGCAGGTTGATGGTAATCTCGTTATCAAACTTATTCTTCGAATAGTTGCAGTATCGGGTACTCTGCTCTGCCATAGAGTTGGCACGATGACGGTTATATTCTCGGGTTATGGAAATCTGAGTAGTAAAATGAACGGTAATACGGAGTTCGTGCTTACCTTCTTCATAGTTGCTGAGGTATTTCAAATCATCCATCGCTTTGTTTTCTGCCAATACTCGGAGATTGGTTGTAATATAGTCTTTGCCGTCTAAAGTTTTCAGACGTGAGAACTTGTTGTGGGTATAAAGCGGCAATTCTCCATGTTTGCATACCAGATACACGGTTCCATGTTCCAGCATGGCAAAGTGTTCACTCTGCACCATCCGATCCACGAAAGGTTTGGCAGAATTCACAGTGGTATTATTCTCACTTTTATAGCATACTCTTCCTGCTCGTTCTATCTGCTGGTAGATACCGAGCTCACCTGGTTTCTGTAACCAGATTTCATACGATGGTCTTTGTATTTTCATTTCTTTTCGTTTTTTATTCTGTCTGCAAAGGTACATTATTTTGTGCATACGGCAAAATAATTCATGCCTTTTTTCGTCTTATATATAATTAAGGTGTAATAATTAGTAAATATGGAGATAAAACCAATAGCATATTTTCGTTCTCCCTTCAGTAGCAAGTTTGGCATACCCAAACAGGCTGGATTGGTAGCAGAACTGGGAGGACAGATTGTTTTTGAACCCGAATTTCGTAACCCTGATGCGCTGCGTGGCATGGAGGGCTTTGATTATCTTTGGCTGATTTGGGAATTTTCTGCCAATAGGCACAAAGCGCACAGTCCGGTTGTTCGTCCTCCTGTGTTGGGAGGCAATGAGAAAGTGGGTGTCTTTGCCACTCGAAGTCCTTTCCGTCCCAATAATATAGGTCTTTCATCGGTAAAAATTTCTCATATCGAATGGGAGACTCCTCATGGTCCTGTCATTCATGTTAAGGGAGCTGATCTTATGGACAAGACACCGATATTTGACATCAAGCCGTATGTGGTGTATGCCGATTCTCATCCTGGGGCAAGGAGCGGTTTTGTTGATGACCGCAAATGGCAGAAACTTGATGTAGAGATTTCTGAAGATGTAGACAGGTATCTGCGTCTGCAGGGATTGAATGCAGAAAAGATTGAAATATTGAAAGAGGTACTTGCCCAAGATCCCCGTCCGCATTATCAGAAAGACCCTCATAAGGTCTATGGAATGCCTTATGAGGGTCTTGATATTCATTTCACGGTTTGCGATCATACGCTTACTGTTGTCAAGTAGACTTCTTGAATGTTGAGTAGAAAATTTACTTTGCGAAACTTTCAAAACGTACGTTTTCCAACAGAATTTTGCAGGCAGCATCGATATTCTTGGCTTCCTTGGTGTAGAAGATATTGGAGTTCTTGATGGTGATATCGTGTACCATACCTTCTGCACCATGTGCTTCAACACCAGTTTCGCAACCTCGTACGTAGATATCGCTCATGTGGATATCCTGAAAGTTTGGCAGGAATTCCTGCTTTACGGGAGTTGTCTGCTTCTGGGCACCCACATGGTTGTCAAAATAAGTGGTCTCAAAGGTGATGGCTGCATCCTTGATATCGGTCATGTAGATATGGTCGATATAGATGTTCTCTGATGTTCCACCTCTCTTCACTGCACTTTTAAAGCGTAAACCGGTATCTGTTCCCTGGAAAGTATTGTTGCGAACAACAATATTCTTCATGCCACCAGAGAACTCGCTGCCGATAACAAAACCTCCATGGGCATGGTATACGGTGTTGTCCTGGATATTGATGTTTTCACAAGGACCTGCTGCCACACCTGCTGCGCCTGCGCCACCCTTCATGCAGATACCATCATCACCAGCATCTATCACATTGTTTACGATGAGTACATCCTTACAGCTTGAGATGTCAATCGCATCACCATTTTGGGCATTCCATGGACATTTTACGGTGATTCCGTCGATAATCACATTCTTGCATCGGGTAGGGATGATATGGAATTTAGGACTATTCAGAAGTGTAACTCCCTGTACGAGCACATTCTCGCAACTGGTGAATCTGATCATGTGTGTTCGGGTTTTCTCCTGTTCGTCCATATTCTCAGCCACATTAGGTTCGTGCTTCAGGTTGAAAGGATACCAGATGTCACCCTTCTCATTCTGTGTTCCGCCCATAGCCTGGAATTCTTTCCATTCTACGTCACTAACCTTACTGCGCTTTACCGGTCTCCACCATTCTCCGTTTCCGTCAATGGTGCCCTCGCCTGTGATAGAAATATTTTTTCTCTTGCTGGCATTGATGGCTGGAGTTGCACGGCTTTCTTTTTTACCTGTGGTCTTGTCTATCTTGAAATGGTCGTTCTTGTCTTCAGAAAGAACGATGATGGCATTCTTTTCCAGATGCAGGTCAATATTGTCCTTCAGTGAGATGAGACCGGTAAGGTAGATACCTGCAGGCACATTAAGATGACCGCCGCCCATCTTGTTCAGTTTGCTGATAGCTTTGGCAAATGCCTGGGTATTCATGGTGAGTCCGTCACCATTACCGCCACATTCTAAGATACTGACATGATTGTCAGGGATGCAAGGCAATGTTGGTTGCTGCATCTGAACTGGTAAGTTCTGATAATACTTACTGTAATCTTTGGCATTGGCTGTCACAAATGAGAAACAGACCAATAAAGCTATTAAAATCTTCTTCATAAGCTTTTTAAGTTTAGTTTGTTTAATAAATTCTATACTTTGTCTTGTTTGTAATATCTGTTACCTTAAGGTATGGATAAAAAAAAAGACGGCCCTAACCACAGTTAGTAACCGCCTTTTATGAAAGGAGGAGTGGTACCACCAGGAATCGAACCGGGGACACAAGGATTTTCAGTCCTTTGCTCTACCAACTGAGCTATGGCACCATCTTGCTTTTTGCGGTTGCAAAGGTACAATAAATATTTTAATTGAGCAAGAGAAAACGAAATATTTTCTCTTGCTTAATGTTTATTAACAAAATATCCCCTTGCTTGAAATTAATCTTTCAGCGGATTCCAACCTTGTGCTTTCAGCTCAAATTCCTGTCCGTCTCTGGTAATGAGGAACTTGCCCAGATTTTCTTTGGTGATGTAGCCAATCTGCCTTACACCCTCCATTGCCTCAATCTTCTCGTGGTCACCGATAGGTACGGTAAAGAGAAGTTCATAATCTTCGCCACCATTCATAGCACAGGTGGTAAGGTTCATATTGAATTCTTCTGCCTGCACGGCTGTCTGGTAGTCGATAGGTATGTTCTTCTCATATACTCTGCATCCGCAATGACTCTGTTCGCAGATATGCATCAATTCACTGCTCAGACCATCGCTCACATCCATCATGGCGGTAGGACGGATACCTGCCTCACGCAGTTGTGCTATCACATCTCCGCGTGCCTCAGGCTGCAGTTGTCTTTCCAAGAGATATTCCTTGCCGGCGAAATCAGGCTGGAAGTTGCGCATATTCTCTAAGTCTCTGTTCTGAAGAGCCAGTTTCTCGTTGTCACCATTTGCTTTAGCCTCAGCCATCTTCTTTCGGATATCTTCTATCTGTCCGTAGTATACAGCCTTTTCGCGTTCCAGCAGTTGAAGTCCCATATAGGCACCGCCCAAGTCACCCGACACACAGATCAGGTCTGTTTCCTTGGCTCCGTTGCGGTATACGATTTCTTCTTTTGCTGCTTCTCCGATACAAGTAATACTGATGGCTAAACCGGTGAGGGAAGAGGTAGTATCACCTCCCACGATATCTACTCCCCATTTGTCACATGCCATTCGAAGACCCTTATAGAATTCATCAATGTCTTCTACTTTGAATCGTTTACTCAATGCTATGCTTACTACCATCTGACGTGGGGTTCCGTTCATAGCAAAGATATCACTGATGTTTACCATTGCACTCTTGTAACCCAAGTGAACCATGTCAATATAGGTAAGGTCGAAATGTACGCCCTCCATCAGCATATCTGTAGTCATGAGCACCTCCTTGTCTGGATAATGCATCACGGCACAATCGTCGCCTACACCATAAACTGTAGACTCGTTTTTCTTTTCATAACCTTTGGTGAGATGGTTTATAAGACCGAATTCACCTAACTTTGAGATATCCAAAATAAATAATAGTTTATAATTTATACTTAAGATCTGCGGATGATTTCTCGCATAATCTCTGTCATCTTAGGCTGTGCGGCATTGGCTGCAATCTGCACCTCCTCATGACTGACTTCTACAGGTACATCGAAACCGCCAAGATCGGTGATGATGCTGATGCCGAAAACTTTGATTCCACAATGGCGGGCAACAATCACTTCAGGTACAGTACTCATACCTACAGCGTCACCACCCAATACACGATACATGCGATACTCTGCCGGTGTCTCGAAGGTAGGTCCCTGAACGCCAACATATACACCATGCTTTGCATCAATTCCCTTCTCCTTAGCGATATCGTCGGCAAGGTCGCGGAGTTTCTTGTCGTATGCTTCGTGCATATCCGGGAAACGTGGACCGGTAGGGAAGTTCTTTCCGTGCAATGGATGTTCTGGGAAGAAGTTGATGTGATCATCGATAATCATCAGGTCTCCAATCTGGAATTCCGGATTCATACCGCCCGAAGCATTGCTTACAAAGAGGGTTTCAATGCCCAACTCGTACATCACACGTTCTGGGAAGGTTACAGCCTTCATGTCATATCCTTCATAGTAATGGAATCTTCCTTCCATAGCCATGATGTCTTTACCTCCTAACTTACCGAAAATCAGTTTGCCTGCATGACCTTGAACGGTAGATACTGGGAAGTTTGGTATTTCACTATATGGAAATTCATAACTGTCAGTTATTTCTGAAGCTAATTGTCCGAGACCGGTTCCCAGTATGATTGCTGTCTTCGGACTTGTTGTCATCCTTTCTTTTAGCCAGGATGCTGTTTCTTGAATTTTTTCGTACATAGCTAATGATTTTGTCGTTAAAAATATCTTCTTGTTCCAGCATGAAACTTACCTTGATAGGCAGTTCGTATATGCTTTTCTTAACTATTTCATAGAGTCCATCTGTCTCTTTTAGTCTCACGGCATCTTTCTCTGTCGTGATAATCAGACGGGGTTCTGGCATCTGTTCAAACGCCTCGTTGATGCGTGTGATGTCTTTATTCTTGAAGCGATGGTGATCACCGAAACTCAGCGACTGCATACTCTTGACCATTGGCTTCAGGTCGTGTTCCATCTGCTTAGGCGATGCGATACCAGTAATCAGCAGAGCATGGTAGTTTTTCAACTCCTCCTTGGCTATCTGCTGGTCTTCGAAAACTCCCTTTGGCGTATCATAGTTGATGCAGGTGAAGTAGAGCTTCTGGAAAGGGTAAAGGTCCATAGCCTTGGTGAGTACTCGAAATTCCATTGGCTTCAGGTCCTTTGGACATTTAGTGATAATCACAATGTCTGCACGGTTCTTACCGCTTAGAGGTTCTCTCAGTCTTCCTGCTGGCAACATCTTGTCATAGATGATCAGACGGTGGTAATCTACCAGCAGAATGTTGATACCTGGCTTCACATAGCGATGCTGAAAGGCATCATCCAGTAATACTACATCTACATCCTTGGTCGGTTCTTCATTCTGCAACTTTTCGATTCCTCTCACACGCTTAGCGTCTACGGCTACATAGATATCGTCAAACTTGCTGTGCATCTGGAAGGGTTCATCGCCAATCTCTGACATTGTCGTATCTTTATCTGCCAGCACATAGCCACTGGTCTTTCTTTTGTAACCACGTGATAGCACAGCTATCTTAACCTTGTCGTGTAACAAGCGTATCAGATACTCCACATGGGGAGTCTTGCCCGATCCGCCCACCGTGATGTTACCCACAGAAATGATCGGGATTGAGAATGACTGACTCTTTTTCAGTCCGATATCGAAGAGCCAATTGCGAAATCTGACCATGCCGCCATAAATCCAACTCAGTGGTAGCAGCCAGTCGTTGATCTTGATAAGATCGCCTTCTGTTCTCATGTCTGTTTCCTTTCTCTTAATTCGGTATGTCTATATATTAATGTACGCATACCTTATTATAAATGTTATTGTATGTTCAGTACGTAAGGAAGTGCAGCCTGTATAGGCTCTTTCTCCTTCATATTGCGTATCATGATGAATGGCTGGTAGAGATCACCCAATGCCAGACGCAACTGTTCGTCGAGATATGTTCCTTGTTTCCGCCCGCCATATCCAGCAACTGTTCCATCCATCCAGCCAATGCCGGATATTCTACCGCCTGATAACTGCTGAGATGAGCCAATTCTGCAGCCTTGTCGATGGCGTCGCTCAAGCCGCCGAATCCATCAATTAACTTGATCTTCTTGGCGTCAGTTCCTAGCCAAACTCTTCCTTGAGCTATTTTTTCAACCTGTTCTGTGCTCATCTTTCTTCCTTCAGCCACACGATTGCGGAAGAGGCTATATCCACGGTTCACATAGTTTTGCATGCTGCAATCTCTTCTGCACTCCATGGGCGTGACATGCCTGCAGAGGCATAAGTACTGTTGCGGTTGGTCTTCACTTCATCATACTTGAAGCCTAACTTCTTTGTCATCAGGTCACTGAAATCTGGCAGGGCTCCAAAGATACCGATACTGCCGGTCAATGTTGTAGGTTGTGCCATGATATATTGGGCACCCATACTCATATAATAAGCACCCGATGCTGCCATACCACCCATCGAAACCACTACCGGCTTCTTTTTATTTAATTCTTTAACTGCTCTCCAGATCTGTTCCGAAGCATAGGCATCGCCACCGCCCGAATTGATACGCAGAACTACGGCCTTTACCTGACTGTTATCTGCAAGTTCCTGAAGGTCCTTGATGACCTTTGTACTTACTATCTGTTGCTCAGAATCATAGATGCTAGGAGTCTCCATCCTGACAATGGACCCTGACAGTAGTATACGGCAATCTCTTCGCCCATCAGATTCGAGTCGTCTATAGTCATATCTACGTCGTTATAGTCAACCTGATTGATGGTCTCGTCTGCCTTCAGTCCTAACTGTTTCTTTACCACGTCTCTGATTTCATCATAATAGCAGAATCCATCTACCATCTTTCGAGATTTCAGTAGTTTGGTATCATCAAACACCATCAGCCCGTCAGCATAGCGATTCAGCGAATCCTTGCTGATGTTTCTGCTTTTGCTCACATCTCCCAACATCTGTAGCCAGAGTCCACCAATATAGCGTGAAACCTGCTCTCTGTTGGCATCCGACATTTTGTCTTCGGTGTATGTTTCAGTATAGCTTTTGTATTTGCCTACCTTCACTACCGTAAAGTGAACGCCAAACTTGGCTGCTACATCTTTGATATATTGTGGCTGCGATGCAATACCATGCCAGTCCACATTGCCTTCTGGGTTTACATATACCTTGTTGGCAACCGAAGCCAGATAATATCCACCCTGTGAGAGAGCATCACCATATGCGATAATCCATTTGCCGCTCTTCTTGAAATCGGCAAGTGCATTTCTGATTTCCTGCAAAGTGGCATAATCTGTCTCCAAGATACCTGTTTCCAGATAGATGCCCTTCACTTTATCCTCATTCTTTGCCTTGCGGATAGAAGAGAGAATCCTGTTCATGCCTATGTTGTTAAACTGCTCGCCTGTCAGTTCGCCGAGCCAGTTGTCTTCAGTACGGTCTTCAATCTGTCCTTGTAGTTTCATCACCATCACCGCATTGTCTTTCAGTGCCGGTTTAGTGTTGCTCGATGCCACCATTCCGATGATACAGATGAATCCCAGGATGGTCATGATCAGCCCGAAGGCAAACAGTCCTACAATAGTGGCTGCCACGTTCTTGAAAAAATCCTTCATTATTCTATGTCAATATTTTATAAGTGAGACTTCTAAATAAATGCCAGCGGCAGAAGAGAGATGTTTTCTCCGATTGCCGTTTACAGCAATTTTTCTGCAAATATAGCAAAAAAGAACCAATAATCAAAGCGATTGGAACAAAAACACCAAAAAGAAGAAAAAATAACAATAGGGTTAACGAAAAATGCCTATCTTTGCATTATCTTAGCAAAACAGAATAAAGATATAAACAACATAACAAAAAAGAAAAATGAAAAAGACAATGATTTTTTTTCTTCTGATGCTGACAGCAATTACAGCATCAGCTCAATCTACCGCTCGCAAGTTCGTATTGAAGAACAGTAGCGACGGACAGAGTGAACTTACCTGTTATCTTCCTAAGAATCCTTCAGGAAGAGCTGTAGTAGATTGTCCTGGAGGTGGGTATTCTCATCTTGCAATGGACCATGAGGGACATCAGTGGGCAGAATATTTCAACAAACAGGGTATCGCTTTCTTTGTTCTGAAGTACAGAATGCCTTATGGAAATCGTAATATTCCGTTGAGTGATGCTTATCAGGCGATGCGTACCGTCCGTGATAGTTCTGCTGTATGGAAAATAAACAAGGAAGATGTCGGAATTATGGGATTTTCTGCCGGCGGTCATTTGGCTTCTTCCGTAAGTACTCATGCTGAGGCGGCTGTGCGACTGATTTCTCGATTCTTTTCTATCCGGTGATTTCAATGGATGAGCGTATCTCTCATAAGGATCATGTGTGAATTTCTTGGGTGAAGAGCGTAATACCAATAAGAAACTGGTAGAAGAGTGGTCTAACGACAAGGCTGTTCGTCCTAATCTTACCCCTCGTGCCATCATACTGATGTCTTTTGATGATAAGGTTGTTCCTCCTGTAACCAATGGCGTAGCTTATTATTCTGCCATGAGCAAGGCGGGCAACGAGTGTACCATGCACATCTATCCGACTGCCGGACATGGATGGGGATTCCGCGATGCTGCCCATGGTTTCCCATATCACGACCAGATGTTGAATGATCTTACCTGTTGGCTCAACAGGCTTCCGTCTAAGTAATCTAAGTAATAAGTAAAGAGAATACCTAAAAAGAGGATGTATCATAAGTTGATGATACATCCTCTTCTTGTTGATGGAAGAGCTAGGATATGTTGTTGGAAGAGATAGTATATGTTGTTGGAAGAGATAGAATATGTTGTTGAGACAGTTAGTATCTCCGGTCGCACAACAGCTGTTGTGCGCTTGCATAACAGCTGATATGCGCATGCACAACAGCTGATGTGCATGCGGTGGTCAACTGTTATGCGCCAACTATTTTCCAAACTTATGGCACCTCTTTTTCTTTTTATAGACTCCTAATAAGCATTCTTGTCAGGGCAGATAATGCTCTTGGCGGTCATGAAGATAATCTTGATATCAAGCCAGAACGACCAGTTCTCTATATACCAGATATCACGGCGGATACGTTCCTCCATCTGCCAGAGCTCCTTGGTCTCACCACGGAACCCGGTAACCTGAGCCCAACCTGTGATACCAGGCTTGGAGAAGTGGCGAACCATATACTTATCTATCAGGCTTCCATACACCTCTGTATGATGCAGCATGTGAGGGCGCGGACCCACAATACTCATGTCTCCCTTAAGAACATTGAAGAATTGAGGAAACTCATCTATGTTCGTCTTTCTCATAAAGTTGCCGAAAGCAAATTTACGTGGGTCGTTCTTTGTTGCCTGTGCCTTGTCTGCATCCTTGTTCACATGCATGGAACGGAATTTAAGACAGTAGAAGGTATCACCATTCAGACCCGTTCTTGCCTGTTTGAAGAAAATTGGACCAGGACTCTGAATCTTGATGATGAGAGCTATGAATGGAATGAATGGTAGAACGCACAAACATGCAAGCCCGCTCACCACGATGTCGAAGCTACGCTTGATAATGCGGTTTGACGTGCTTGTTAGGGGTTCTATGCGGTTTGAATATACCGTCCTTCCCATGAAATTCTGGGCATCAAGATGCAATTTGTACTCACCAAACACACGTGCAGGTAGTAGAAGTGTATCACATTCTTATCACAGAAGTGTATGATATTGATGATCTCAGGATCTTTATGCGACAGGCAGCAGAAAACCTCGTCAATATTGGAAGGTTCACCATTGATGGTATCATTCATGGTAGAAGAGATAATCTCTTTGAGCTGTTTCATGTTTCCTATTCTTTTCAACCCTTCCGGATTATCTGTGATGTCTTCATCTGCATAATATCCTTTTACGATATAACCTGCTGAGGGATCTTCTGTCATCGTCTTGTACATCTCGCTCACGGCAGGATCGTTACCTACAAAGACAACGGTGCGTGAGTTGCGGCCCTTAGAGCGGAAATACTTTAGTAATTTGAGCTCGCAGAGTCGGCTTATGATGAGAGACAGATAGAATGTTATGCCGAAGATAATGCTGAAGGAGAACATCTTTTCCCCGTGACCGAGTAGTCTTGAGAAGGTAAAGAAACAGAATGTTGTTGCTGCAGCCAGATATAAAGTACGCTTTGTAACCTGCAGGAACCCGATCTTTCTGACATGAATGTTGGTGGAATAGAAGTATTCGCCTAGGAACAAGGCAGCATTGGCAACAAAAAAGGTAATCTTTGTTGCTTTGTCGAAATACGCAGGTATGAGTTCTTGACCATATTGGGTATAGAACAACAGTACGATGTTGAGAATAACGAAATCGGCACCTATCACCAGTCTCCTTATCATTTCATTTCCTTTATAATGCTTGTTCGTCATTTGCTTATGTTTATTATGCTCCTAAATTATTTATATATCTTTTTAAGTTATTTGAGGTATGCTTAAACTGATATTTGGTCGCAAAGGTAATAATAATTGTTGAAAATCGGAAATAAATCAGCAAAAAAATATCGAAATAAACCAACTTGAACCAACTTGAACCAGCTTTTCTTGTTTTTAATCTGTTTAAATGATGTTTTTTCTTCCTTTTTACTTTCTTGCGCATATCTAGATATTTTTATATGAATAGGTAGTTTTTTTAGAAATTGCTTGGTGGTCTCAAAAGAAAAACGTACTTTTGCAGCCGGATTATCACGGATGATTCTTCTTTGAGACCTGTTGGTACTGGGGGGTAAACTCCTGATGTGATGCTGTCTCTCATTGTTAATTTGTGAAATCTTAAGTATGAACAATAAACGATTTAAATAGTAATAATATGCAATTAATTTTATTATCGGGTGGCTCGGGTAAAAGGCTATGGCCACTTAGCAATAATGCTAGAAGCAAACAGTTCTTGCCATTGCTCGAAAAGGAGAACGGGGAGATGGAAAGTATGGTTCAGCGCGTGGTACGTCAAGCTCAGGAAGCAAATCTGACCAACGATATTACGCTTGCTACAAACGCCAGTCAGCTGGATATCATCCAGAACCAGCTGGGAGAGCGGGTTTCTGTGGTTACCGAACCGGAGAGGCGTGATACTTTCCCTGCTATCGCTTTAGCTGCAAGTTATCTGAAACTGAAGAAGAAATGTGAGGATGATGAGGTTGTGGTTATTATGCCTTGTGATCCTTATACCGAGTTGGAATATTTCCATACCATAGCCCGTATGGTGGAATGTGTGGAGAAAAACGTCGCCGACCTCGTGCTGATGGGTATCAAACCTACTTATCCAAGTGCAAAATATGGTTATGTGGTTCCTTTTGCTGAAGGAGAGAAGTATCAGATAGTGAAGAGATTTACCGAGAAACCGGATGTGCCTACAGCAGAGAAACTCCTGGAGGAGGGTGCTTACTGGAATGGTGGTGTCTTCGCTTTCCGTTTGGGCTATATGATGCAGATTGTAAGTAAGTATATGCAGAGTGAGAACTTTGAAGATACTCGTGCAAGATATAGCGAATTTCCAAAAATCTCTTTCGACTACGAGGTGGCAGAGAAGGCAGAATCGGTAGCGGTAGTACCGTTTAATGGTGAATGGAAGGACCTGGGTACCTGGAATACACTCACTGATGAGCTGCACCATGCCAGCATCGGTAATGCGGTGATGGGAAGTCATTGCGAGAATACGCATGTCATCAACGAACTCCAGTTGCCTCTGTATGTGGATGGCTTGAAGGATGCTGTTGTTGCAGCGAGTCCTGATGGCATCTTCGTCTGTGCAAAGAAATATTCCGAGGACATCAAGAAGGCGGTAGAACATCTTACTCCGCGTCCGATGTATGAGGAAAGAAGGTGGGGTACTTATCGGGTGATTGACGATTCTGAGTATGCTGACGGCAATCATTCGCTCACCAAGAGTATTACCTTGAAGCCAGGTAAGAATATCAGTTATCAGCTTCATCACCATCGTTCAGAGGTGTGGACATTCGTAGAAGGTGATGGCATCTTTGTACTTGATGGTGAGGAGAAACATGTGAAGGCTGGTGATACCGTGGTGATTCCTCTGGAGCATTATCATGCTATCAAGGCGATTACACAGCTGACTTTCATCGAAGTTCAGAATGGTAATCCACTGGTTGAGGAGGATATTGAAAGATTCGATTATCAATGGAAAATGAAATAAAACACAAGCTTTTGTGATATAATGTCAGTATTTAAACGTGTCAAAGTGTCAGTATGGATGCTTTGGCACGTTTTTCGTATACTGGCGGGGTGACGGGTAGCAATACCTGTTGGCAAAATATGTATAACAATTAAAATATTATAGAATCATGAACATTAAACCATTAGCAGACAGAGTGCTGGTACTTCCTGCACCAGCTGAAGAAAAAGTAGGTGGAATTATTATCCCTGATACGGCAAAAGAGAAACCACAGCGTGGTAAGGTCGTTGCTACAGGTAAGGGTACGAAAGACGAAGAGATGATTCTCAAAGAAGGTGATACCGTACTCTATGGTAAGTACGCTGGCACAGAACTCGAATTCGATGGTACTAAATATATCATGATGCGTCAGAGCGATGTACTCGCTGTAGTAGAAGAGTAATTCTTAAAGGTAAAAAAGTAAAAAGGTAAAAAACTTTTTGCTGATATTTATTTAAACATTATTAGAAAGAATATATTATGGCTAAAGATATTAAATATAATATGGATGCCCGCGACCTCTTGAAGAAGGGTGTTGATCAGTTGGCAAATGCAGTAAAGGTAACTCTCGGTCCTAAGGGCCGCAACGTGGTAATCGAAAAGAAGTTTGGTGCTCCTCAGATTACTAAAGATGGTGTTACCGTAGCTAAGGAAGTAGAGTTGGAGAATAAATTCGAAAATACTGGTGCTCAGCTTGTTAAGAGCGTTGCCAGCAAGACTGGTGATGATGCCGGTGATGGTACAACAACTGCTACTATCCTGACTCAGGCTATCGTAACAGAGGGCTTGAAGAACGTTACTGCAGGTGCAAACCCAATGGACTTGAAGCGTGGTATTGACAAGGCTGTAGCTGCTGTTGTTGCCTTCATCAAGGAACATGCTGAGCAGGTAGACGACAACTATGATAAGATTGAGCAGGTGGCTACTGTTTCTGCCAACAATGATGCTGAGATTGGTAAACTCTTGGCTGACGCAATGCGCAAGGTTTCTAAGGATGGTGTCATCACTATCGAGGAGAGCAAGAGCCGTGATACCAACATCGGTGTTGTTGAGGGTATGCAGTTTGACCGTGGTTACTTGAGCGGTTACTTCATGACTGATGCAGACAAGATGGAGTGTGTAATGGATAACCCATACATCCTTCTTTATGATAAGAAGATTTCTAACTTGAAGGAGTTCTTGCCAATTCTCCAGCCTGCTGCTGAGAGTGGTCGTCCTTTGTTGGTTATCGCTGAGGATGTTGATTCTGAGGCTTTGACTACTTTGGTAGTTAACCGTTTGCGTGGCGGTTTGAAGATTTGCGCTGTGAAGGCTCCAGGTTTCGGTGACCGTCGCAAGGCCATGTTGGAGGATATCGCAGTATTGACAGGCGGTGTTGTTATCTCTGAGGAGAAGGGCTTGAAGTTGGAGCAGGCAACTTTGGATATGCTGGGTTCAGCAGACAAGGTTACCGTCAACAAGGACAATACAACTATCGTTAATGGTCATGGCGAGAAGGCTAATATCCAGGATCGCGTAGCTCAGATCAAGAACGAAATTGAGAATACCAAGTCTTCATATGATAAGGAGAAACTTCAGGAGCGTCTGGCTAAGCTCGCCGGTGGTGTAGCTGTCCTCTATGTAGGTGCCAACTCTGAGGTTGAGATGAAGGAGAAGAAGGATCGTGTTGACGATGCACTCTGCGCTACCCGTGCCGCTATCGAGGAAGGTATCGTTGCTGGTGGTGGAACTACTTATATCCGTGCTCTCGAGGCATTGAAGGATATGAAGGGTGATAACGCTGACGAGACAACTGGTATCCGTATCGTAGAGCGTGCTATTGAGGAGCCTCTCCGTCAGATTGTTGCCAATGCCGGTGGCGAGGGTTCTGTAGTAGTAAATAAGGTACGCGAGGGCGAGGGTGACTTCGGTTACAATGCCCGCAAGGACGTTTTACGAAGATATGCGTCAGGCTGGTATCGTAGATCCTGCCAAGGTAGAGCGTGTAGCTTTGGAGAATGCTGCTTCTATCGCAGGCTTGTTCCTGACAACAGAGTGTGTGTTGGTTGACAAACCAGAGCCTGCACCAGTTGCACCAGCTGCAGCACCTGGTATGGGTGGCATGATGTAATTAGATGAATAATTTGAGCAAACAAAGCACATCGTAAGACCGCGAGTTTGCAAAGCGAAAATATCAAATAGGGGTGATTCTCAGCGAATTATCCCTATTTTTTTGTTTTTTTAGTCATAAAGATGCAAAAAATAGCAAAATTATTTGGTTCGAATAATCTTTTTTTGTAACTTTGCATCGTAAATAAAAGAAAGTATCATCCGAAGGGATGGCAAAGATATTTTTTTGATTTGTTTTAGTAGATTAGTTTTTAAGTAGTTTGTTTTGGAAATCGGTTGTCGTGAGACATCCGATTTTTTTTTGTTTTATTTGTTTTCTCA
>ENA-OQBJ01000155-OQBJ01000155.1-human-gut-metagenome-genome-assembly--contig:-NODE-155-length-35591-cov-10.513055_pt1 | contig 35591 bp, 35 predicted proteins | sample MGYA00242743_ERZ504545 | MGnify/ENA primary metagenome ERZ504545 (study PRJEB26092, sample SAMD00036252) | human gut metagenome | host: Homo sapiens | study: EMG produced TPA metagenomics assembly of... | reverse complement strand
GCGTGCGCGCTCACCAGCATCGTGGCCGGCACCCTGGCCACGCGCACCACGTCGCCATCGCCTCCTCGAGGGCGCGCAGGTTGCCGACGGGCAGCAGCGCGTCCTTCTCCTCCATGAACAGCGCGGAGGGCGGCAGCCCCGTGGTCTCGTTGGGCTCGGAGTTGCTGGCGTCCTCGATCCGCGCGACGATCGCGTCGATGTCGTCCCAGCCGTCGAAGTCGCCCTGGTAGGCCATGAGCCGCGACAGGAAGCGGTTCGACGACTCGACCTTGCCCTTCGTCTGGGGGCTGCGCGGGCGGCACAGCTTCAGCTCGAAGCCGGCGGCCTTGGCGAACTCGTACGCGCGCTGGACCTTGAGGCGCCGGCCGCCCTTGACCGTCACCAGGGCGGACATGTTGTCCGTGACCCACTCGCGCGGCACGCCGCCGAGCCTCGCGATCGTGGCGTACATGCACCTGACCAGGTCGTCGGTCGTCCTGGTCCTCGACCGGATGAATATGTGCCTGCGGGAATGGCCCAGCGTCGCCGCGAACACGTTGAACTCGAACAGCTCGCCGTCGCGGTTCGCCATCTTGACGGACTCCTTCCAGTCGAACTGCAGCTGCAGTCCGGGCGGCGTCTCGAAGCGCGGGTGCGGCTCCGGGCCGCCGGAGGCCCCGACGGCGATGCCGTTCTTGCGCATGAACTGGGTGAAGGCGTTGTAGCCGGCCAGGTCCTCGCCGGGATACCTGTGCAGCAGCCACTCGTGGATGCCCTTCTTGGTGACTCCCGGCAGCTGCGCCTTGGCGGCCACCTCCTCGATGTGCGCGTCGAACGAGCCCGCCCTGTCGCCGCGCCCGTCGTGGGGCCGCCCGCCCTCGGCCCTCCAGTACGACGCCACGGTGTGCCTGTCCTTGCCGTAGCGCTTCGCTATGTCGCTGAAGTTGGGCTTTATGCCCGCTTCCCTGTACATGTCCAACTCTCCGATCAGGTTCTTCTCCGCCACGGCCCGCTCCTCCCGAAAGCATCGTTCGCTCGTCGATCGAAGCGTAAGCCCCGGCGTTGGTGGAAATGGTGAAAATGCGTTGGCGCAAATGGCGGGATTGCGTTGGCATGATTGGTTGTTGAGCGTTGGTCAAAATGGTTGTTTTTACAGTAGCGCTAACACGCTGGAGTGCTCGGAGGGCGTCAGGCCGACCCACGCCGCGAACGAGCGGGCGTTCCTGAACCTCGAGAACTCGCCGGCCTCGAACACGAGGTCGGCGGCGGAAGCGGTGTCGACGCCCTTGAGGCAGCGGAGGGAGTCGACCCTCCTCCTCCACCTGGCTTGCGGGCCTCGCCCTCGACGAGCCCCTCGAGCCTCGCCTTCTCCTCCGCCGCCCGCCTGACCGCGTCGACGTAGTAGGCGAGCACCTCCTCGTCGGCCCCCTCCGCGAACCTAATCGACTCGATCCAGGACCAGTGCGCCCGGTCCAGTTGCCCTTCCTGCGGCCGGTGGGCGTCCTCTCGTCGAAGACGAGCCCGTGCCTTAGCAGAACTTGGAGAGCCGCTGCTTCGAGTGCGAGAGGTCGTCCCTCGCGTCCTCGAGCGCCATGGTCAGGTCGCGGGCGGCCTCGCACTCGTCGTCGGGGACCCACACCTCGACCACGTTGCCGACCGACAGCATGCGGGCGAGGAACTCGGCGTCGTTGCGGTCGTTCTTCCTGCGCCTGTCCGCGCTGGGCTTGATCATCTTCGAGACGGCGCCGACCACGCAGTCGACACCCAGGCCGGAGAGCCTCTTCTGCAGGTCGAAGCCCGTGACCCCGGACTCGTACACGCACCTGGCCCCGGGGTCCACGGAGCGGACCCACTCCGCGACTGCCCCGGCGTCGTAGCCGAAGGTCGCGCAGCGCACCTCCCCGGTCATGACGTCGAGGGAGACTGCTTTATCGAGCGGGCGTGGACGTCGAGGCCGACGAAGGTGGTAGTATCGAGCATGGGAGCCCCTTCCATGAATGCGGCGTGGCCGCCGCGGCTGAATTAGACACTCACCATTGTCGGCCTAATCCGCGGTCTTTCATGCAGCAGGGGCTCTCAATGTTTTATGTCCTGCTCATATCGTCTCTGCCGGCAGTTGGGGGACACTCCTTGGCAATTGGCGCATCAGAGCGCTCGGACATACAGTTTTTCGATTCCGTATGTATATATGCGCGCTAATGGGTTATAAAATCTAAGTCTGAACATAGCAGGTCTGCGATGCGGCTCGGGCAACCGGGCCGTTTTTGCGGACGGGGGTAGCGCGAAAGGACTGCACATGCGTCAATTTAAGACCGAGAGCAAAAAACTGCTCGACCTCATGATCAACTCCATCTACACCAATAAGGAAATCTTCCTGCGCGAGCTTATCTCTAACGCGAGCGACGCCGTTGACAAGCTCAACTTTAAGAGCCTGCAGGATCCGAGCGTCAAGCTCGACCAGGGCGACTTGGCTATTCGCGTCTCCTTTGATAAAGATGCCCGCACCATTACCATCTCGGATAATGGCATTGGCATGACCGCCGAGGAGCTCGAGCGCAATCTGGGCACCATCGCCCATTCCGGCTCCGAGGAGTTTAAGACCGAGAACGCCGAGCAGCAGGGTTCGGATGTCGACATCATCGGCCAGTTTGGCGTGGGCTTCTACTCGGCCTTTATGGTCGCCAGCCATGTGAAGGTCGTCAGCCGCGCCTATGGCGAGGACACCGCTCATGTGTGGGAATCCGACGGTCTTGAGGCTACACCATCGAGGACGGCGAGCGTACTGAGCACGGTACCGATGTCATCCTGACGCTGCGCGAGAACGAGAAGCTCGACGCCGACGGCGAGGCCGAGACCTACGATCGCTTCCTGACCGAGTGGGGCCTCAAGAGCCTGATTCAGCAGTACAGCAACTATGTGCGCTACCCGATTCAGATGATGGTGAGCAAGAGCCGCCAGAAACCCAAGCCCGAGGACGCCGGCGACGACTACAAGCCCGAGTACGAGACTACCAGAGCTCGAGACCATCAACTCCATGACGCCGATCTGGAAAAAGCGCAGCTCCGACGTTGAGCAGAAGGATTACAACGAGTTCTACAAGTCCACGTTCCACGACTTTGACGATCCCGCGCGCACTATCAGTTTCCATGCCGAGGGTACGCTTGAGTACGATGCACTGCTGTTTGTGCCGGGTCGCGCCCCGTTCGATCTGTACAGCAAGGACTACGAGAAGGGCCTAGCGCTCTACAGCTCTAACGTGCTGATTATGGAGAAGTGCGACGACCTGCTGCCCGACTACTACAACTTTGTGCGCGGTGTCGTGGACTCTGCCGACGTGACGCTCAATATTTCGCGTGAGACGCTGCAGCAGAATCGTCAGCTCAAGGCCATTGCCAAGCGTGTCGAGAAGAAGATCACCGCCGATCTCGAGGACATGCGCGACAACGACCGCGAGGCATACGAGAAGTTCTTTGAGAACTTTGGTCGTGGTCTTAAGTACGGCATCTACTCGAGCTACGGCATGAAGGCCGACGAGCTCGCCGACCTGCTGCTGTTCTGGTCTGCCAAGGAGCAGAAGATGATCACCCTTGCCGAGTATGCCAAGGGCATGCCCGAGGGCCAGAAGGCGATCTACTATGCCGCCGGCGATTCGCGCGAGCGTCTGGCCAAGATGCCCGTCGTGAAGGGCGTGCTCGACCGCGGTTACGATGTACTGCTGCTGACGCAGGACGTGGATGAGTTCACCTTCCAGGCCATGCGTGAGTACGTGGCTGCCGATATGCCTAAGGTCTACGAGGATGACGCTGCTCGCGAGGCTGCTGAGAAGGCAGTTGCCGATGGCGCTGAGCCTGAGGTCGAGGATCGTCATCTGGAGCTTAAGAACGTCGCGACCGGCGATCTTGACTTGGCGACCGATGACGAGAAGAAGGAGGCCGAGGACGCCACCAAGGAGAACGAGGACCTCTTTAACGCCATGAAGGAGGCGCTCGGCGACAAGGTCGAGAAGGTTGCCGTCTCTGCGCGTCTGACTGACGCTCCCGCCTGCATCACCACCGAGGGTCCGCTTTCGCTCGAGATGGAGAAAGTGCTTCAGAAGGGCCCCGAGGCGCGCCCGACGGTATGCCTAAGAGCCAGCGCGTGCTCGAGCTCAACGCCAAGCACCCGGTCTTCGCCAAGCTCGTCGCTGCCCAGAAGGCGGGCGACGCCGACAAGATCAAGCAGTACTCGGGTCTGCTCTATGACCAGGCTCTGCTGGTCGAAGGTATTCTGCCCGAGGACCCCGTGGCCTTCGCAGCAGCTATTTGCGAACTAATGTAGCCACTCGACGCTGCAAACGCCCCTAAGCGGCAATCTGACGTTCAATCGTCGGTCGCGTACCGAAGTACGCTTCCCTCCTCTTTCGCGTCACCTTGCTCGCTTAGGGGCGTTTTCGCTGACTTATGCTCAACCTGCGGCGCCTTCGTGGTCCAAAGTAGTCATTGGGGACGCTCTTAAACGACTGGTCATTCAAGAACGTCCCCGAGGACTATTCGGATTGCTGATTTGTGCGGGTTGTGGTTTTGTGACCTGCTAAAATTAAAGATACTGTACAACTGTACGTTAATTCGTCTTCGTAGTATATTGCTACCCGCAAAACTCGATACCATTGTGCGCTGAGACGCTAAAGCGCCTACGTACAATGGTTTTTGATAGTACGATTTGATTCAACGACAGGATGGATGGTCCAAGCGTGAGTCTCGGCAGCAAACTATCCAACGCAAAGGTCTCCTTTGCAATCTTTAAACGCGACATCAAGCGATTGATCGTGAACCCCGTCGCCCTGGTGGTTACCCTGGGCGTGTGCGTCATTCCCTCGCTGTATGCCTGGTACAACATCGTTGCCAACTGGGATCCGTACGGAAATACCCAGGGCATTAAAATCGCCATCGCCAACAACGATCAAGGCACCCAAAACGACTTGGTGGGCGAGCTCAACGCGGGCGATAAGGTGGTCGACCAACTCAAGGAGAACGACCAGCTGGGCTGGACCTTCGTCGACTCGGCGGCAGATGCCAAAGAGGGCGTCGAAAGTGGCGAATACTATGCTGCATCGTGATTCCCAAGAACTTCTCCGACAATCTCGTCTCGATGCTCGATGGCAATTACCATCAGCCGAAGCTCACCTATTACGTCAACGAGAAAAAGAGCGCCATTGCGCCCAAGGTCACCGATACCGGTGCCAACACCATCGAGGAGCAGATCAACTCTGAGTTTGTCTCCACGGTGGGCGAGACCGTCGCGGGCATTGCCAAAGATGCTGGCATTGACCTTAAAGACAAGGCAACCCAGACCCAGGATTCGCTGGCGGGCTCGGTGTCCGAGGCGTCTGATACCCTGGGCGAAGTACGTGATTCCATCGGCGACATGAACACCGCCATCGACAAGACAAGCAGCTCGATTGCTTCGGCCGATGCGGCACTTGCCGGTCTGCAGGGTCAGGCGCCGTCGCTGACGCAGGCGATCTCCCAGGGCAACGACCTGCTGGGCGAGGCTCGCGCCACGGCGGGTAACTCCATCACCTCGCTCTCCAAGGCGCTCTCGGGAGGCAGCCTTGCACTCACCAAGACGTCAGCCTCCGCGAACGCTGCGATTGGCAAGCTGACGGGCGCGGTCACATCTACGACCACCCGCATCGACAACTCGCTCGAGTCTCTCCAAGCGACGATTGACCACAACAGCGCTGTCATCGAGCGCCTGCAGATTCTCGCTAACGATACGTCGACGGGGTCGGCGGACGCCGACGCGCTCATCGCATCGACCATCAATTCGCTTCGCGAGCAAAACCAGAAGCTGCAGAGCATCAAGGATGGCCTCTCTGCGCAGTCGAGCGCCATGGCAAACGAAGCTACGGCAATCTCGAACGCGAGCAACGCACTCAACGCGGCAATTCAGACCGGTACGGCTAACCTCGGTCAGGCTCAGACCGATTTGGGACAGAACGCACTGCCGAAGGCTTCGAGCGCGCTTGACTCCTTTGCCGCCGTTTCGGGCGATTTGACCGGCATTGTATCGGGTATGACCCCCACGATAGCGAGCGCGCGCGGCACGCTGGCGCAGCTCGACGCCACGCTCAAGCAGGCAAAGACCACGCTGTCCCAAACCGACGCCTCCCTTGCCAAGGTTCAGGACAAGCTCGCGACCGCCGCCAATGACATTGCGGCGTTGCAGACCTCTGAGTCTATGGGCGAGTTAGCCGACCTTATGGACGTCGACGTCAATGACGTGGCAGATTTCATGGCATCTCCGGTTGAGCTGACATCCAAGTCAATCTATCCGGTCAAGAGCTTTGGCTCGGGCATCGCGCCCTTCTACACCAATCTGGCGCTGTGGGTAGGCGGCTATGTGCTCATCGCTATCTACAAACTCGAGGTCGACCGCGAGGGCATCGGTAGCTTTACGGCGCGTCAGGGCTACTTTGGCCGCTGGCTGCTCCTGGTGATCCTGGGCGCGTTCCAGGCCATCATCGTTACGGTAGGCGACCTAGTCATTGGCGTTCAGTGCGTCAATCCGCTGCTCTTTGTGCTGGGCGGCATCGCTATCTCGTTCACCTACGTCAATATCATCTATGCGCTGTCCACCACCTTTAAGCATATCGGTAAAGCCATTGGCGTCATCCTCGTCATTGTGCAGATCCCCGGCTCGTCGGGCATGTATCCCATCGAGATGATGCCCGGCTTCTTCCAATGGCTGCATCCGCTGCTGCCCTTCACCTATGGCATCAACCTGCTGCGCGAGACCGTCGGTGGCATGTATTCGTTCAACTACCTGTTCAACCTGTGCATCCTGGGCGTGTTCCTTATCATCGCGCTCTTTATCGGTCTGCAGCTGCGCCCGTTGCTGCTCAACCTCAATCTGCTCTTTGATAAGCAGCTTTCCACGACGGGTCTCATGATCTGCGAGTCCAACGACCTGCCGCGCCAACGTTATTCGCTGCGTACGGCCATGCGCGTCATGCTCGATTCGGATTCGTACCGACGCGAGCTGCTCGATCATGCCGTGGCGTTTGAGCATCGCTACCCGTACTACATCAAGGGCGGTTTTGCCGCCGTGGTAGGCGTGCAGGTTCTGCTCTTTGTGCTTTCGACGGTGCTCGATATCGACAATAACGGCAAGATCATCCTACTCGTTATCTGGATCATTTCGGTTATCGCCATCTGCGGCTGGCTCATCAACATCGAGTACATCCGTGCGAGCCTTAATACCCAGATGCGTATCTCGGCGCTTTCGGACGAGGACCTTCGCCGCGAGATGCGCGAGCACACGGCTGCCATCCCTGCTGCCCGTCGCATGTTTGGTCTCAACGCCAGCGAGCGTGGTGCCAAGGGCGGCGAACAGCCTACGAGCCGTCTGCCGCATATTGGTGCGCATCGTAAATCTCAGGGCAGCGACAGCACAGCTACAAATGATGGAGATACCACCCCGCTTGGCAAGCACTCTAAAGGAGGTGAGGCATAAATGAAAAACATCCTGCATTTGTTTAAGCGCGATGTCCAAAACGTGTCTCGCTCCGTGATCGGCATGGTCGTCGTGATGGGCCTGATCATCGTTCCGTGTCTCTATGCATGGTTTAACATCGCCGGAAGCTGGGATCCCTACGGCAATACCGGCAACCTTAAGATTGCAGTGGTCAACACCGACGAGGGCTACGAGAGTGATCTGATTCCCGTCGAGGTCAACGTGGGCGAAAACGTAACCGCCACCCTGCGCGGCAATGAGAACTTCGACTGGGTCGTCCTCAACGACCGCGATAAGGCGATTGAGGGCGTTAAGTCGGGCGCGTACTACGCTGCCGTCGTTATCCCTAAGACGTTTAGCGCCGACATGATGACGCTCTTTTCGACCGACGTGAAGCACGCCGATATCGAGTTCTACGAGAACCAGAAGGCCAATGCCATCGCGCAGATCGTGACCGAGAAAGGCTCGAGCGCCGTCCAGAGTCAGGTCAACGAGACCTTTACCGAAACCATTACGAGCATCGGTCTTAAAACCGTGTCCAGCCTGCTCGACTATATGAGCACCGACCAGGTGAGCAACTTTATCGCCAATCTGTCCTCTACGCTGGGCGATTCGGTCCAGGACCTGCAGGACATTAAGACCAGCGCAACGTCGCTGGCGGGCGTTTTGAGCTCCACGTCCGATTCGCTGACGTCGGCGGGCGGTATGCTCAAGCAGACGGGCACCGTCGATGAGTCGACGAAGCAGCTGATGGAGCACGCAAAGAACGGTGTGAGCGATTCCGAGGAAGCGCTCAAGGCAGCCAACGACGCCATCAACACCGCGATCGACGGAAGCGCGGGCTCATTCGACAACGTGTCTACCGAGCTTGCGAAGGCGTTTGACGCCGCGAACCAGCATGTCGACGTTACGGTGACCCAGCTCAACAAAGCCGCGTCGCACTCGAATCGCGTGCCAACGATATCGATGACGTGGCTAACCAGCTTCGCAGTTTTGCCGAGCAGGTGAGTGACGAAAAGCTCCAGGACAGTCTTAAGTCTGTGGCGACATCGCTGGGCAGGATCGCGACGGAGTATCGCAACAACGCCAAGGACCTGAAGGCAACCGCAAAGTCCCTCTCGGACAGCATGGCAGAGGTTAACAAGTCGCGTGCCGAGGTCGATCAGGCAATCGCGGATGCCAAGCTGGTATCTCGGGCGCCAAGACTGACTACGACTCTACGTTTTCGGTCAAGGCCAAAGAACTCAAGAAGACTATTTCGGGCGTTTTGGATTCGCTCAACGGTATCTCGGGCGATCTGGATAGTGCCGTAGACGGTCTGACCGACGCATCCGGTTCGCTGGCAAAGGGCCTCTCCAAGGCTGCAAAGCTGGTCAACAAAGCTTCCGATCAGCTGGGTGAGGCGTCGGACAAGATTAGCGCTTTCAAGGACGAGCTCGACGGTGCCTTATGTCGGACGATCTGGCCACGATCAAGACGATGATCGGTAATGATCCCGAGGGTTTGGCCGTGTCGCTTTCCGGCCCCGTCGCGCTCGACCGCAAGCCGGTCTATCCGATCCGCAACTACGGTTCGGCCATGGCGCCGTTCTACACGATTCTGTCGCTGTGGGTCGGCTCGATCGTACTGGCGGCCATGATGAAGGTCTCGGTTGACGATGAGCTCATCAACGAGCTCATCCCCGTGCGCCTGCACGAGATCTACCTGGGTCGCTACCTGTTCTTTGGCGGTTTGGCCCTGCTGCAGGCGACGCTCGTGTGCGCGGGCGACATCCTGTTCTTTGGCATTCAGTGCGACAACCCACTGCAGTTTGTGCTGGCGGGCTGGGTTGCGAGTCTCGTGTTCTCCAATATCGTCTACACGCTTACGGTGTCGTTTGGCGATATCGGCAAGGCGCTCGCTGTCGTGCTGTTGGTCATGCAGGTCGGCGGTTCGGGCGGCACGTTCCCCATCGAGATGACCGGCCCTGTGTTCCAGGCGATCTATCCGTTCCTGCCGTTTACCCACGGCATCAACGCCATGCACGCTGCCATGGCCGGTGCCTACCATATGGAGTACTGGATTGAGCTGGGTATCTTGGCGAGCTATCTGATTCCGTCGCTGGCCCTGGGCGTCGTCTTCCGCCGCCCGGTCATCAAAGCCAACGACTGGATCATCGAAAAGCTGGAATCAACAAAGCTTATTTAGTTACGCGGTTTTACCAAACCGCGTAACGGCTCGACGCTGCAAACGTCCCTAAGCGGCAATCTGACGTTCAATTTCAAGGGCGCGACCAGAAGGTCAGCGCCCTTCCATTTCACGTCACCTTGCTCGCTTAGGGGCGTTTTCGCTGACGTTGCCGGAACATCGAGGTTTTCTGTACCGACGCTTTAGCGTAGTGAATTGCGTGGGTTACTTGGTTGTTGCTACAGTAGCGGGGCGTACCGGGGGTCCGGTGCGCCCTGTTTTTATTTGACCATGAGGCGGCACGCGGCCATGTGCGTGCGGACACCACGCCCAGACTGAGCGCGAGGATGCCCTATGGCCCAGAATGCCGTTGATGAAATCGAAAACATGCCCGATAGCCCTGTCGCACGGGAGGACCTGGGCGCCGGCGGCACCTCCCGCGGCGCCGGAGCGCGTTCTCCGTTCTTCTGGAAGGTCTTGCTGTTTTCGGTGGCGGTCATCTGGGGCTATTCCTTTACCACCATGAAAGATGCGCTCGATACCGTTCCGGTGTTCGAGCTGGTCTACGTTCGCTTTCTCCCGGCATCACTGGTTATGTTTGCCATTTTCCACAAACGAATCATCGCGCACTTTAATGCTCGCAACCTGATCGTCGGGCTTGGTATGGGCGCACTTATGTGGGGCGCGTACGGTTTGCAGACGATTGGCCTGGCACAGACCACGGCGGGTAAGAGTGCATTTTTGACGGGTACCTATTGCATCCTCGTGCCGTTTGCGAGCTATGTCCTGGGCGGAGAAAAGCTTACCCGGTATAACCTGGGTGCAGCGTTGTTGTGCCTGGCGGGTATTGGCCTGGTAGCGCTCGATAGCGTCGAGTTCAATGCCGGCGATGTTATTACCTTGGGCGGCGCGATCTTCTTCGCCATCCAGATGGCGGTGACTGCCAAGTACGGTCGCAAGATGGACATCAACGTCATCACGTTTTGGATGTTTGTGGGCAATGGCGTCTTGAGCCTTATCTCGTCGCTGTTGTTCGAGACTCAAGCGCCCGCGTCCGTGTGGACGCCGAGCTTTATCGGCGTGATGGCCTTTCTCTCGGTGGGCTGCACGTGCGTGGCGCTGCTCATCCAAAACGTCGGCTTGGCGCACGTCCCGGCCTCGACGGGCTCATTGCTCCTATCGATGGAGTCCCTTCGGGCGTGTTGTTTTCGGTGCTGCTGATGGGGGAGGCGCTCACCTCGCGTCTGCTTGCCGGCTTCGTCCTCATCTTCTTGTCGATCATCTTGAGCGAGACGCATTTCGATTTTTTGCGCCGAAATAATTGCGCGCAATTGTAAACAACTTGTTGCGCCGCCCTCTTGGGGCGACGTTTTTAATGTAACGCCCTTACAGTTATACCTTGCACTTTAGACCATCAAAGTGTTTGCTGCACAAATAATACTGGAGGGCATCTATGGCACCAGCTCAGTCCGATTTTCAACCGCAACCAGCGCCCAAGGCCACCCCGGCAGCGCAAGCCGCTATCGGTGACGGTCTTGTTGCCGAGCTCAAGCTTTTGCAGACAAGCTTGCTGCGTGGCGCCACGACCTGCATCAGACGCCCGAGTTGGGTAATTGCCATCCGCAAACCTCTGCGTATATCCAGGCACGTCTGACCGAGATGGGCATCCCGTTCGCCACGCTCGTCGATGGTTCCTGTGTTGTGGGCCTTGTCGGCGCCGGTGCCGCCGCGGCCCAGGGCAATGGCGTCTGCACGGACGAACAGGCCGGTACGGTCATCATGCTTCGCGGCGACATGGATGCCCTGCCCGTTGTCGAGGAATCGGGCGAGCCTTTCGCTTCCACCAACGGCTGCATGCACGCTTGTGGCCACGATATGCATGCGACGGCGCTGCTCGGCGCGGCCCGTTTGCTCAAGGCCCGCGAGGCCGAGCTTGTCGACGCCAATGCCACCGTCAAACTGCTGTTCCAGCCGGGTGAGGAGACCTTTGAGGGAGCCCGCGCTGCCATCGCCGATGGCCTGCTGCAGAACCCGTGCCCCCAGGCTGCCTTTGCCATGCACGTCAACAGCCAATCGCCGCTCGGCCTGGTGCTCTATGGGAGCCCGGCGCTTTCGGGCGTGTACAGTTTCCGCATCACGCTGCAGGGCAAGGGCGGCCATGGCTCGAGCCCCGAGATCTGCATCGACCCCATCACGGCCGGCGTCCATGTGCACCTGGCGCTCCAGGAGCTTATCTCCCGCGAGGTGCCAGCGGCCAAGGAAGTCGCACTTACCGTTGGTAAGTTCGCTGGCGGCTTGGCGGCCAACGTCATCCCCGACACCTGTGTGCTCGAGGGAACGCTGCGCGGCTTCGATGTCGAGCTCATGACTCATCTCAAGGAGCGTATCGCGGAGGTCGTCAACGGCGTTGCCGCAACATATCGTACGCCGGCAGCCATCGAGACGCTTTCGGACGTTCCGCCGCTCGTGCTCGACAGCGATATGACCCAGGCCTCGCTTGGTTACGTGGGCGCGGTGCTGCCCAAGGCTGCCTTCCTGCCGCTATTCCACGCCATGGCGAGCGAGGACTTCGCGCTTATCTCGAGCGAGATTCCGAGTGCGTACTTTACCGTGGGTGCTGCCGTGACTGATACGGACGAGCATTTTGCTCAGCATCATCCAAGCACGTTTTAGCGATGCCGAGCTTCCCCTTGGCGCCGCGGCTTATGCCGCCGTCGCTTTGGGCTATATCGCTGACCACAAGGAGTAATCCATAGCCCAGCAGCATAAATTCTTCTCCGGTTGGCTCGTCGTGCCTCCGGCTTTGTCATCATGCCACGGTCGTTATCGCCAAGATTTCGCTCGGCGCGATCTATGACCGTTTTGGCCTGCGCTTTGGCAATATCCTTGGCTCCGTTGCGTGCATTATCGCCTGCGTGGCGTTGTGCTTCCCGACGACGGACCTCGGTCCCATCGTGGCCGCGGTGAGCTTTGATATCGGAACGTGCATGGGCACCATCACACCTACCATCGCCGCGTCCAAGCAGTTTGGCATGGCCGACCTCGGCAAGGTCACGGGCACCATTACCTCGCTCGAGATAGTCGGCGGCACCGTGGGCGCCATTGTCTCGGGCGTGCTGTTCGATGTCGCGGGCTCCTTTGCGAGCACCTGGATTGTGTGCCTGGCGTGCTCCGTGGTCATGCTTGTGTTCCTGCTAGCATCCGAGCCTATCGCCGCCAAGTTGCGCGCGAGCGTGGCGGGGGAGTAGACGTCCGTCGCTGTTTGCGTTTGTGCCGTATAATGACTATTACCTATGACGCGATACAAAAGAAAGGTGTTTGCCCATGCAGGCACAGAAGGCGGAGGGAACCCGCGACCTTATCGGCGCCGAGATGCGCGCCTGGCAAAAGATGCAGCAGATTGCGGCCGGCGTGTTCGAGCCGTTTGGTTTTAAGCCCATCGAGACGCCCGCGATCGAGCAGGTGGACGTGTTTGTCCACGGTATCGGCCAGTCGACCGACGTCGTGCGCAAGGAGATGTTCCGCGTGTTTAGCGGCGCCAACCTGGAGCGCGTCTTTACCGAGGGCACCGACACCAAGCTTAAGCCCAAGCAGCGCCTGGCCCTTCGTCCCGAGGGCACGGCCGGTGTGGTGCGTTCCGTCGTGGAGAACAACCTGGTGCCTCAGGGCTCCACGCCGTTTAAGGCCTATTACGCCGAGGCCATGTTCCGTGGCGAGCGTCCCCAGAAGGGTCGCCTGCGCCAGTTCCACCAGGTGGGCATCGAGTGGCTCGGCGCTCCCGATCCGGCTGCCGACGCCGAGTGCATCATCATGCTCATGGAGTTCTACAAGCGCCTGGGCTTCGACCTTTCCAAGCTCCGTCTGCTTATTAACTCGATGGGCGATGCGCAGTGCCGTCCGGCATACCGCGAGCAGGTCAAGCAGTTTATCCTCGATCACGCCGACGAGATGTGTGATGAGTGCCGCGAGCGCGCCGAGCTCAATCCGCTGCGCGCCTTCGACTGCAAGAACGACCATTGCCGCGAGATCATGGCCGACGCCCCGCTGATGGGCGACAACCTGTGCGACGAGTGCCGAGAGCACTACGAGCAGGTCAAGCGCTATCTGGATGCCGCCGGTATCGAGTATGTCGAGGATCCCACCCTGGTGCGCGGCCTGGACTACTACACCCGTACTGTCTTTGAGGTCGAGGCTCCCGGTGCCGGTGTCGGCTCCATCGGTGGCGGCGGTCGCTATGACGGCTTGGTCGAGCTCGAGGGTGGCAAGCCCACGGCCGGCGTCGGCTTCGCCGTCGGTTATGAGCGCGCCCTGCTGGCCCTTCAGGCATTTGGTAACGACCTGGGTGCCGAGGAGGTCCCGTGCGTCTACGTTGCCAACGCCGGCAAGGATCTGCGTCAGAACGTCTTTGCCATCACGCAGGAGCTTCGCTCCGCAGGCATCGTGACCGAGGCCGACTACCAGGGTCGTTCGCTCAAGGCCCAGTTTAAGCAGGCCGACAAGGTGGGCGCCAAGCTCATCCTGGTCCTGGGTGGCGACGAGCTTGCCGCCGGCAAGGTCAAGGTGCGCGACATGCAGAGTCACGACGAGGTTCTCGTCGATTTGGCCAACGTGGTCGAGGCGGTTCGCGAGCGCCTGTAGCGCATGTTTTTGAGCTGTAGTGCCGCTGAGGTGCCCAGCTCATTGCGAGCGATTGTTACGGGGGTGTTTCGCTTTTATGCGGAATGCCCCCATTTACGTATGCCGCCCACCGAGAAATACGACCATTTAGGGCAAAAACCCTTGCAATGCAGAAAATACTTTTGTGTGGTAAAGCGCAATCAGCTCCGAAAGTTTTTGCCGAGTGCCTATAATGGATACCGCATGTTACGTGCATAGAAGGAGGAATGGGAGGAAACGTGGCTGAGAACCTAAGCAACCAGTCTGTACCCGAAGCCGCGGCGCGCGTCGCTGCCGTGGTCAACCGCCTCGTTAACCGAATCGGCTCGAATGCCGAGTCCAAGGAGCGTCTCGCCGAGATCGAGATCCCCGAGGAGCTGCGCGACAATCTGGCGCTGTTCTTGCGCCTGGAGCGCCGTGTGCTTAGCGAGTATGATCCCGAGATTGCGGACCTGTTCGACAAGATTTTGACAGCCGAGATTGTGGCCAATGCCGGCAACCCCGGTAGCCGTGCTGCCGACGAGTCCGTCGACGAGCAGGGCGTGCCCACTGCCGACGAGCCCACCGCCGTGGCGTTTCGCGAAGTCGTCGATCTGATCGACAGCCTGCCGCTCGATAAACAGCAGGTTATCGTCCGCGCCTTTACGAGCTTCTTCCATCTGGCAAACCTGTCGGAGGAGAATTACCGTGTGGCGCAGCTGCGCGAGCGCGAGGCCGGTGCGTCGACCGATACCGAGGTCGATCCCGCCAACGAACTCACCGTCGCCTATCACCAGTTGGTAAACGAGATGGGTGTCGAGGGTGCCAACGAGCTGCTCGGCAAGCTTGAGTTCCACCCTGTCTTTACCGCACATCCCACCGAAGCCCGTCGCAAGGCCGTCGAGGGCAAGATTCGCCGTATCTCCAACCTGCTGGAGGAGCGTCCGCGTCTGGGCGGCTCCGACCTGGTGGAGAACGAGCGCCATATGCTGCAGGAGATCGACGCATGGTGCGTACGAGCCCCATCGCGCTCAAGAAGCCCACGCCGGTCGAGGAAGCCGATACCATCATCGACATCTTCGATAACACGCTGTTCGACGTCATTCCCGTCATCTATCGTCGTTTTGACGACTGGGTGCTGGGTGATAAGGCCGGTACCGTGCCGCCGCTGTGCCCGGCATTCTTCCATCCCGGCAGCTGGATCGGCTCCGACCGCGACGGTAACCCCAACGTCACCGCCAAGGTAAGCCGTGAGGTCGCCGCCAAGTATTTCACCCATATGGTGCTCAAGCTCGAGGACAAGTGCCGCCGCATCGGCCGCAACCTCACGCTCGAGGCCACCTACAGCAAGCCGTCTGCCGAGCTCATCAACCTGTGGAACCATCAGGTCGAGATGAGCACCCAGTACACGGCACGCGCCGAGCTGATCTCCGAGCACGAGCCGCATCGCGCCGTCATGCTCGTCATGGCAGACCGACTCAACGCCACCGTCCGTCGCATCACCGACACCATGTACCACAGCGCCGATGAGTTCCTGGAGGACCTGCGCGTCGTCCAGCGCTCGCTGGCCGCCTGCGGTGCCGTCCGTGCTGCCTACGGCCCGGTCCAGACCATCATCTGGCAGGTCGAGTCCTTCGGCTTCCATATGGTCGAGATGGAGTTCCGTCAGCACTCCGTGGTGCACGCCCGCGCCTCAAGGATATCCACGAGAACGGTATCCATGGCGACCTGCAGCCCATGACGCGCGAGGTCATCGATACCTTCCGTGCCATCGGCTCCATCCAGAAGCGCTACGGCAAGAAGATGGCGCATCGCTACATCATCTCGTTTACCAAGAGCGCCCAGCATGTGGCCGACGTCTTTGAGCTTGCCCACCTGTCCTTTGCACACGAGGAGGATGTCCCCGAGCTCGACGTGATCCCGCTGTTCGAGCAGCTCGAGGACCTTGAGGGCTGCGTCGACGTGCTCGACCAGATGCTTACGCTGCCCGTGGTGCAAAAGCGCCTTGCCCAGACCAACCGCCGCATGGAGGTCATGCTGGGCTATTCCGACTCCTCCAAGGACGCCGGTCCTACCACGGCCATGCTCGCGCTGCACTCCGCGCAGGAGCGCATTGCCAAGTGGGCCGAGAAGAACGATATCGACCTGGTGCTCATGCACGGTCGCGGCGGTGCCGTGGGCCGTGGCGGCGGCCCGGCCAACAAGGCCGTGCTGGCGCAGCCCAAGGGTTCGGTCAACTGCTTCTTTAAGCTCACCGAGCAGGGCGAGGTCATCTTTGCCCGTTACGGCAACCGCACGCTGCTCAGCGCCATGTTGAGTCCGTTGCCGCCGCAACGCTTTTGCAGTCGGCCCCGAGTGTCGAGAAGACCAACACCGAGACCACGCAGAAGTTCTGGGATATGGCCGACAAGCTCAACGCTGCAAGCCACGAGCGCTATCTGGACCTGCTGAACACCGAGGACTTTACACCGTGGTTCTCGACCGTGACGCCGCTGACCGAGGTCGGTCTGCTGCCGATCGGCTCGCGTCCTGCGAAGCGCGGCTTGGGTGCCAAGTCGCTCGACGACCTGCGTACCATTCCGTGGATCTTCAGCTGGAGCCAGGCGCGCATCAATCTGGCCGCTTGGTACGGCCTGGGTACCGCCTGCGAGCAGTTTGGCGATCTGGACCAGCTTAAGGCTGCCTACCAGGAGTGGCCGTTCTTCCGCACCTTTATCGACAACATCGAGATGTCGATCGCCAAGACTGACCAGCGCATCGCCAAGATGTATCTGCACCTGGCGACCGCCAGGATTTGTCCAAGAAGGTCTTCACCGAGATGCAGCTCACGCGTAAGTGGGTCCTTGCCATCGTCGGTGACGAGTGGCCGTTGCAGCGTCGCCGCGTGCTCGGCTGCGCCGTCCGCGTGCGTAACCCCTACGTCGACGCCCTGTCCATCGCCCAGGTCCGCGCCCTTCGCGAGGTGCGCATGAACCAGGACGAGATGGCCGAGGAGAAGAAGGCCGAGTACATGAGCCTGATTCTTTCGACTGTGACCGGCGTCTCGGCAGGATTGCAGAACACGGGGTAATCGATAGCCCTGTAGTCGTCCGAGCCCGCCATCAGCTTACTTTTAGGCACGTCCTCGGACATGCAAGAAGCCCTCGCTGCGCACTTTGTGCGGCGAGGCTTCTTGCGTCCTGCGGAGTGTGCCTAAAAGTAAGCTAATGGCGGGCCCTGCGATGTCCGGTCTTCGGCGGATTACTGCTGGGGAAAGATGGCGCGCTTCGCGCACTTTGATGGGGCTTCGTGCTGCGGAATGCATTCAGAGGGAAACCCGTCGGGTCCTTCGTCCTCGGTCTTCCGGGATTAAAGCTGAAGGGAATAAGGCGCGCTTCGCGCATAGCGTGGAGTGCGGCGAGGGCTTCTTGCGTCCTGCGGAGTGTGCCTAAAAGTAAACTGACGGCGGGCCCTGCGATGTCCGGTCTTTGGCAGAAGGCCGCTGGGTGAGGGTGGTGCTTGGGGCGACGTGCAAAAAACGGAGTTTTCTGCGGCCAATGATTGATGCATAAGGCCATAGCCGGCTTTCGCTGCCTTTGTTGATGCTTTTGCACGACAATTGGGCCTTGGCGATGTCCATATATAGCTGGTTTCTCGCCGCATGCTATCCAGATGGGTCGAGTCATGAGGACTATCTACTTTTTGAAAGACTTTTGACACCAAAATCTTATCCCGCGATGCTGAATACTCGCAAAAATGCACGCTCCGGAGGGTACTACCCTGTTACGCTAGAAATCCATGCGCCATTTTATGCAATTATTAACGCATTTATGCAAAATGCTTTACGTGCGTACGTCTCGGGGTAGATGTTTGCCTCGGCGCTGTGTAAGTCATCCTTTCTATTGTGTCTTTTACGGGCGCCGCGGTCCCGTTTGGGGTCGCGGCCGTTTTGTTGTGGGTCAAATATGAACGTTGTGTTAATGCGTCGGTGGACGGTGGTGTTTTTCGGTGAGCGGCGTATCCTTCCAACGGTTTATCTAGTGTGTCAGTTGAAAGGAAGAGGGCGCTTGTCATTGTTTGAATGTGAACTGCCGTTTGACCACAAGACGTTGCATCTGGAACTCGAGGATAAGAACTTCGCGGGTGTGATGGAAGGTCACCAAAACGAGTTTAAGACTACGAAATCGCAGGAAGAGCTGGTAGAGGAGTCGCTTGCCAACCTTATGGCTCACCTTCGCTCGAGGAGCTTTGTGCTGGCAAGAAGGATATTGTCATCATTAGCTCCGATCATACGCGTCCCGTTCCCTCGCGTGTGACGATGCCTATTCTGCTGCATCACATCCATTCCGCTGCGCCCGAGGCTCGCGTGCGCATTCTGGTTGCTACGGGTATGCACCGTCCGTCGACGCACGAGGAGCTCGTCAACAAATATGGCGAGGAGATCGTTGCCAACGAGGAAATCGTTATGCACGTCGCGACTGACGACAGCATGATGAAAAAGATCGGCACCCTGCTTCTGGTGGCGAGTGCATCATCAACAAGATTGCGGCCGATTGCGATCTGCTGCTTGCCGAGGGCTTTATTGAGCCGCACTTCTTTGCCGGTTTCTCTGGCAGCCGTAAGTCCGTGCTGCCCGGTATCGCCAGCTACAAGACCATCATGTACAACCACAACGGTCAGTTTGTGAACGATTCCCATTCGCGCGCAGGCAACCTGTGCCACAATCACGTGAGCGAGGACATGTTTGCCGCTGCCGAGATGGCTCACCTTGCCTTTGTGCTGAACGTGGTGCTCAACGGCAAGCACGAGGTCATTGGCTCCTTCGCTGGCGACATCCATAAGGCACACGAGGCTGGCTGCGAGTTCGTGAAGAGCCTTGCCGGCGTTGAGCCCGTCGAGTGCGAGATTGCCATCACCACCAACGGCGGCTACCCGCTCGACCAGAACATCTACCAGCCGTGAAGGGCATGTGCTCTGCCGAGGCCACGCTTCCCGAGGGTGGCGTGATCATCGATGTCGCCGGTTGTGCCGACGGTCACGGCGGCGAGGGCTTCTATCACAACATCGCCGACAACGACCCGGCGGAGTTTGAGCGCGCCTGCATCGATCGTCCCAAGGATGAGACCCTGCCCGATCAGTGGACGAGCCAGATCTTTGCCCGCATCCTGGCGCATCATCCTGTGATCATGGTTACCGACCTGTGCGATCACCAGATGATCAAGGATATGCACATGACGCCGGTCAACACCCTCGAGGAGGCGCTCAAGCTCGCCTTTGAGATGAAGGGTGCCGATGCCAAGGTGGCCGTCATTCCCGATGGCCTGGGCGTTGTTGTTGCGCAGCACTAGTGCGTGGCCCAAACGAATCGTTTATAACCGACAAGAAAGATAAGGTTTTATGCTTACCAAACTCCTCTGCGAATTCGGCGCAACGGCCCTCATGATCATCTTTGGCGTGGGAGTGCACTGCGATACCGTGCTCAAGGGCACTAAGTATCAGGCTCCGGCCATATGTTTGCCATCACCACCTGGTCTTTTGGCATCTCGGTCTGCCTGTTTGTCTTTGGCGGTGCCGTGTGCATGAACCCTGCTATGGTGCTTGCCCAGTGCATCGTCGGCTTGGTGCCGTGGAGCAGCTGCATCCCCTTCATGATTGCCGATATGCTCGGCGGCTTTGTGGGCGCCGTAATCGCTTGGTTGATGTATGCCGATGAGTTCAAGGCTTCCGAGGGCGTCGTCGACCCCATTGCCCAGCGCAACATCTTCTCGACCAACCCCACTACCGAGGGTACGAACTATGTCCGTAACTTCTTCTGCGAGGCTATCTGCACCTTTGTGTTCATCAGTGCCATCCTTGCTGCCGCTAGCCGTGCTGGTGAGAACGTTCTGTTGCTCGCCATCTGCGTCGGCTGATTGTCTGGGCCGTTGGCATGGGCATGGGCGGCATCACCGGCTTCGCATGAACCAGGCGCGTGACCTTGGTCCTCGCATGGCCTATCAGGTGCTGCCGATCAAGAACAAGGCTGACAACAACTGGAAGTATGGTCTGCTTGTTCCTGGCATCGCGCCGTTTGTCGGTGCTATTGTGGCCGCGCTGTTTGTGCATGGTTTCTTGGGCATGTTCTAGTCCAAGACAATTGATATAACGCCCGGGTCCGGCATAGGTTAACTTTCCGCCGCGTCCTCGGACATGCAAGAAGCTCCCGCTGCGCACTTCGTGCGGCGGGAGCTTCTTGCGTCCTGCGGAGTGCGGCGGAAAGTTAACCTATGCCGGACTGCGGGAATCCAGTTGCGTTCGAACAAGCAACCAACATATATATCTGAATTTGGATGTGGTGGGCACTTTGTTGTTAGGCGCTTTGAGGTGCGAGTGACACTTTGGGATGCGTGGCGCCTTGGGGTGGGGCGGTGCTTTGGGATGAGCTTCTTACTTAGTTGAAGAGGGGCTTAATGGCTGATAGGTAGTCTTTTGCCACATCGGCCTTATCTGCTTGGAAGTTGTGCCAGGCCCACCATTGGACCATTCCTACGAAGCTTGAGGCTATGTGGTGTAGTAGGAAGCTTCGGTCATGGTGGCGGCGGGGCGTTGGTCGGTGGGACGGTTTCGGCTGCTCGTGACATGATGGTCTTGCGTAAGCAGTCGGCGAAGACGCGTGAGCCGGCGCCGGCTACGAGGGCTCGTACGCCCTGGCGGCGTTCCCAGAGGTTGTTGAGGATATGCTCGACTTGTACGAGCGGATCATCGAGCGGTGTGCCATCGTCGTCGAGGGCGTGGGTGCAGATGTCGCTCACGAGTTCGGACAGTAGGTCATCTTTGCTCTTGAAGAGGCCATAGAACGTGGCCCGACCCACATGGGCGCGAGCGATGATGTCGCCGACGGTGATCTTGCCGTAGTCCTCTTCGCGCAGCAGTTCGGAGAACGCCGCGACGATGGCGGCGCGGCTTTTTGCCTTGCGGGCATCCATGGCTATGCGTCCGTGTGAACGAGCAGGCAGCGGAGCGTACCGGAGCAACCCTCGTAGGGGCGCTTACCGCGCCGTAGCCGACGGCTCGATGCGGTAGCGGGCCGGCAGGTGCTCGGACGTGCGCAGTGCGGCGACGATGGCGGCGCCCGTGGGCGTCACGAGCTCGCCGGCGACCGGCGCGGGCGTGAGGGCGATATTGCCCGCTTGGCACAGGTTGACGACAGCGGGGACAGGAATGGGCATAAGGCCGTGGGCACAGCGGATGGTGCCGCGACCCTCGGAGAGCGACTCGACCACGATGTCCTCAATACCTAGGTCATCGAGGCAGATGGCGACAGAGCAGACGTCGACGATGGAGTCGATGGCGCCCACCTCGTGGAACATGACGGTCTCGGTCGTTTTGCCGTGGGCCATGGCCTCGGCGGCGGCGAGCGCGGTAAAGATGGCGAGCGCGCGACGCTTGGCGCCATCGCTTAGCTGCGAGTCATCGATGATGGCGGTGACGTCCGCCAAGGAACGGTGGTGATGGTGGTGGGCGTGATGGTGACCCTCGTGGCCATGACCGTGGGCCTCATGGTCATGCTCGTGGCAGTGCTCGTGTTCGTGCTCGCATGATCATGATGGTAGTGCTCATGCTCATGTGTGTGCTCGGTGCCCGCTTCGTTGCCGTAGAGCCAGACCATGTCGTGGTCGTGGTTCTCGAGCTCCTCAGCCAGCTGAACATCAAAGTCGCAGGCGTCGATACCATGCTTGCTTACGCGTGTGACGGCGATCGTAAAGCCGTCGACCGGCAGCGTGGCGAGCTGCTCGCGCAGGTGCTCCTCGCTGGCGCCTAGGTCGAGCAGGGCCGCGACGGTCATATCGCCGCAGATGCCCGAGGTGCCGTCGATGATAAGCGTGTGCTGATGATTGGACATGGAATGCTCCTTAACGGGCGCAGGGCGTGCCGGCGCTCAGATGATTGATAAGACTTGCCTGGTAGGCGGCACCAAAGCCGTTGTCGATATTGACGACCGAAACGCCGCTGGCGCAGGAGTTGAGCATGGCGAGCAGCGCGGCTACGCCACCAAAGCTCGCGCCGTAACCCACGCTGGTGGGAACGGCTATGACCGGACAGCTTACCAGGCCGCCGACAACGCTCGCCAGGGCGCCTTCCATGCCGGCGATGGCGATGACCACCTGTGCCTGGGCAAGTTCCTCGGCATGCGCGAGCAGACGGTGCAGACCGGCGACACCCACGTCGTAGAGGCGGTCGACCTCGTTGCCATAGAACTCGGCCGTCAACGCGGCTTCCTCGGCGACGGGCAGGTCGCTCGTGCCGGCGCAGGCGACGACGATGCGTCCGTTGCCGGTGGGGGAGGGCTTGCCACCTACCAGGGCGAGCTGGGCGTCCGGGACATATCCCAGGTCGATGCCGTTGCCGAGAAGCTCAGCGGTGCGGGCTGCCTTTTCGTCGTCCAGGCGCGTGACCAGGATGCGCTCCTGGCCGGCATCGAGTAATGCTTTGATAATGGCGGCAATTTGCTCGGCGGTTTTACCGGCACCGTAGACAACCTCGCCGACTCCCTGGCGCATTCCGCGCGAAAGATCGAGCTGTGCAAAGCCAGATCGGCGGTCGGAGCCGTCTGGATGCGCGTAAGGGCGTCGGCAGGGGTGACTGATCCGCCGGCAACATCGCTCAGCAATTGCTCAAGATCTCGCTTATCCATATATGTTCCCTTCGACGGCGCAAAGTCTAGCACTCAAAGGGTATGTTTCCGAACACTAAGACAAAATTGTTCGGAAACAATAGGACAGACTGATTCAATTGTTAGACGGATCGGCTAGTCGCGCAGGATGATGTCCATGGCGAGCATCAGGTTGCGCTCGTCGATGGTAAACGGGGCTGCCTCGCGCGTCTTGGGCTTGGCGCAAAACGCGATGCCCGTGCCCGCGGTCTGGATCATGGGGATGTCGTTGGCGCCGTCGCCAATAGCGACCGTGTGCGCCATGTCGACGCCGCACTCAACTGCCCAGTCCAGCAGCTGGATGAGCTTGGACTCCTTGGTCACAATGTCGGCAGCCAACTTACCGGTGAGCTTGCCGTCCACGACTTCCAGACGATTGGCCAGGCAAAAGTCGATACCCGCGGCAGCCACGATCTTATCGGCGACCTCGTGGAAGCCGCCGCTCACCACGCCGACCTTCCAGCCCTTGCTGTGCGCCGAGCGCACAAGCTCCAACGCGCCGGGGGTAAACGTCACGCGCTCAAAGGTGCGTTCGAACACGTTCTCGTTCAGGCCGGCGAGCAGCCCCACGCGCTCCTCGAGCGCCTGCTTAAAGTCAAGCTCGCCGCGCATGGCGCGTTCGGTGATCTGTGCCACCTGCTCGCCCACGCCGGCCTCCTCGCCCAACAGGTCGATGACCTCCTGGTTGATGAGGGTGGAGTCGATATCCATAACGATGAGGCGTGCAGTCATGGCGGGCCTTTCCGAGTGCTGTTTTATTGGGGCATATTGTCGCACGTGACGAGCGCGGGCGGGTGTCGCGGCGCGTCAATTGTTTCGTCTCCGTCAAGTCTTTGGGCAGGAGCCACTTTTTCGCGGCACATCGACGCGAGTGCGATAAGATAGAACGCCATGTCTGGCTGCGCGGTTTACGCAGGCTGGGCAAATCTGTACGACGCCGCCCGGAACGACACGGGGCGGCACAGATCCATAAAGGAGGATCACTGGTATGAGCCAGACCCGTCCCATCGATGAGCATTCCATGCACACCCGTACCTGCGGCGAGCTTCGCTTCGAGAACGTGGGCGAAGAGGTCACCCTCACCGGTTGGGTGAGCCGTCGCCGCGACCACGGCGGCCTTATCTTCTGCGACCTTCGCGACCGTGAGGGCATCACGCAGCTCACCTTCGACCCCGAGCACTCCGACGGCGATGCCTTTAAGATCGCCGAGACCATGCGTCCCGAGTGGCCCATCAAGATTCACGCGTCGTACGCGCCCGTGGCGAGGAGACCACCAACACCAAGCTCGCGACCGGCGAGATCGAGGTCCTGACCGACCACGCCGAGGTGCTCAACACGTCCGTCACCCCGCCGTTCCAAATCGAGGACGGCATCGAGACCAGCGAGGACACCCGCCTGCGCTATCGCTATCTGGACCTTCGTCGTCCCGAGATGATGGCCAACCTCAAGCTGCGCTCCGACTTTACCTTTGCCATTCGCGAGGCGCTGCACAACCGTGAGTTCATGGAGGTCGAGACGCCTCCCTGTTCAAGTCTACGCCCGAGCGCCCGCGACTTCATCGTCCCCAGCCGCATCCAGCCGGGCAACTTCTACGCTCTGCCGCAGTCCCCGCAGCTCCTGAAGCAGCTGCTCATGGTCGGTGGCGTCGAGCGCTACTACCAGGTTGCCAAGTGCTTCCGCGACGAGGACCTGCGCGCCGACCGTCAGCCCGAGTTCACCCAGGTCGATATCGAGATGTCCTTCGTTGACCAGAACGACGTTATGAGCGCGCTCGAAGAGGTTCTTGCCGATGCCTTCGGCCGCATGGGTGTCGAGATGCCCACGCCGCTGCGTCGCATGAACTACTGGGAGGCCATGGACACCTATGGCTCCGACAAGCCCGATACCCGCTATGGCATGCACCTGGTCGACCTGACCGACATCTTCGCCAACTCCAAGTTCAAGGTCTTTGCGACTGCCGCGAACGAGGAGGCTCTGTCGTCAAGGCCATCAACGCCAAGGGCGCCGGTGCCTGGCTCGCGCCAAGATCGATAAGCTTGCCGGCGTGGCTTCCACGTTTGGCGCCAAGGGCCTGGCCTGGATCGCTTTCCGCGAGGACGGCTCCATCAACAGCCCCATCGTCAAGTTCTTCTCGGACGAGGAGATGGCCGCCCTGCGCGAGCGCATGGACGTCGAGCCCGGCGACCTTGTGATGTTCGCCGCCGGCCCGCGCCTGCTCTCCGACGAGATCCTGGGCGGCATGCGTTCCCACATGGCTAACGCGCTCGAGATCAAGCGCGAGGGCCACGACTTCCTGTGGGTCGTCAACTTCCCGCTGTTCCACTGGGACGAGGACCGCAAGGCTTACGCTGCCGAGCACCAGCCCTTCACCCTGCCGACCGAGACCGACATCGCCAAGATCGAGGCCAATCCGTTGGCAGCCGGTTCTTGCACCTACGACTTTGTCATGGACGGCTTTGAGGCCGGTGGCGGCGGTATGCGTATCCACAACGCCGAGATGCAGATGTCCATGCTCAAGCTCCTGGGCTTTACCGAAGAGCGCGCTGAGTCTCAGTTTGGCTTCCTCATGGAGGCGCTCAAGTTTGGTGCGCCCCCGATGGGCGGTTTCGCTCTGGGCCTGGACCGCGTGTGCATGCTGCTCACCGGTTCCGACTCCATCCGCGACGTCATGGCGTTCCCCAAGACGGCCAGCGGCTCCGACCTCATGTCGGGCGCCCCGAGTGCCGTTAGCGGCGCCCAGCTCAAGGACGTCAGCCTGCGCCTGATGTAGGCAAGCGGCTACATATTGCCCGTAACGAGGGAAGGACACGTGCCTTCCCTCGTTTTTTATACGCCGAGATTGTGAGGGCATGGGATGACCGGGCGTTGCGGAAAGTACGTCCCGGAATCTGCGTCCAGAACGGGTCGCGCTTTCCCAAAGGGGGTCCTCTGGGAAAGCGCGACCCAGAATTCGGCAAAATAATGGGACACAGTTTTCGCTTGAGCGGTCTAACGGAAACTGTGCCCCAGAATGAGCGCTCAAAACGGGGCAGGCTTTCCGCAACAACTGTCTGGCGAAAAGCCCGGCCCAGTTCCTACAGCGAGTCTCTCTGAACGAGCTGCATGTGCATCACGGAGGTGGTGGGCTCGGCGCCCTTGATCATGTCGAGCGCAATGTTGGCGGCCATGTGGCCTTCTTCGCGCAGGGGCTGGCGGACGGTCGTGAGCGCGGGGACGCAGCACGCCGCAATCTCGTGATCGTCGAAGCCGACGACAGAAACGTCTGCCGGAACGGATAGGCCTGCCTCGTTGAGTGCGGTGATGACGCCAGCCGCGATACGGTCCGATCCGCAGAGCACGCCATCGAAAGCAATCTTGCGCGCGAGGATCTGGTGCATGGCCTGATAGCCGTCTCCGTTGTTCCAGCCGGTATAGATAACGTTTGCGCCTGGGAGCTCTTCGCCCAGGACGGTGCGGTAGCCGCGCAGGCGGTCGACAACAGCGGGGTTGTCTTGCGGTCCCAACACGGCGACGATATCTTTGCGCCCGCGCTCTTTCATAGCGAGTGCCGCAAAGCGTCCACCCTCTTCGTCGTCAGAGTAGACTGTCGAGAACACATCGCGATAGGGGTGGCCCTCGAGCTGGCCGCACAACACGGTGGGTACGCCCAGCTCGCGCAGCACCTCGAGCAGCTCGCTGCCCTTGTAGGGGGAGACGTCGATCACGGCGTCGAACGAGCGGCGCTCAAAGTGCTCGCGTGCGCGGTTGCGCTCATGCGTAGAAGACGCCTGCAAGATAACGGGCAGATAGGACGACTCCGACAGTTCCTCGGTAATGCCGCTCAAAAATTCGCTATAGGTGGGGTCGCTGAAGAGCTCACTCAGGGGCTCGGTCACGAGCACGGCGATGATTTCCGTGCGCCCGACAGCGAGCGCTCGGCCGCGAGCGTTGGGGACAAAATTGACTTTCTTGGCCGCCGCACGGACGCGCTTTTTGGTTTCCTCGCTAATGCGGGGCGAATCGTTGAGGGCGCGCGATGCCGTGGAGCGCGACACGCCGGCAGCTGCGGCAACCTCGGCAAGCGTAGGTGCGGTGCGAACTGGCTGGGTCATGGCGTCTCCTGGAAAATGCGGTCGATGTTGTCACTGATACGGGCTGGTGCGGATACAGCTTACTATAGTGCACCTGAACAGCGTTCATGATATCCGGTGACAGGTGTCGTTTTGCAACCAAGCCGCAATCGAATACGTCTCGTGTGGGTGAGATATCAGCGGGCGTGGCGGTTGCCTACGAGCTTAAGAACGATGTTTTGCGTTGAGTTTCGATATTCGGGGTGACATAAGTGTCGCGGTTGTACAACCGGTTGCACCGTTAATCCGGCCAAATCGACCGTTCAGCGGACAACCGGTTGCACAGTTTTTTGCATCGCCCGTAAGATAAGGACAACCGGTTGCACAAGAATCACTACGATGACGAAGGAGCATCGCCATGGACGCCATTAACGATTGGGAAAACCAAGCGCTCACCCACAGGAACCGCCTGGCACCCCATGCGTACTTTATGGGTTATGAGACCGCCGATCTCGCCGCTACGTACAGCCGCGAGCTGTCGCGCGGGTTTGTCCAGCTGTCTGGCTCGTGGCAGTTCCGCCTCTTTGAGGGGCCTGCTGCCGTCTCCAACGAGGAGCTCTCCACGTACAAGTCCGAGTGGGATCACGTGGAGGTTCCGCACCTGTGGCAGGTAGACGGCTATGGCAACCTTGCCTACACCGACGAGGGTTTCCCGTTTCCGGTGGATCAGCCGTTCGTTCCCTCCGACGACCCCATGGGCGTCTACCAGCGCATCGTCAACCTTCCCGCCGTTCCTGCCGGCGCCCGCGAGATCATTCGCTTCGACGGCATCGAGAGCTATGGCGAGCTGTACGTCAACGGCCAGTTTATCGGCATGACCAAGGGTTCGCGCCTGTCTGCCGAGTTCGACGTGACCGATGCGCTCGTCGAGGGCGACAACCTGTTTGCGGTCAAGGTCCTGCAGTACAGCGATGGCAGCTATATCGAGGATCAGGACATGTGGTGGGCTTCGGGCATCTTCCGCGATGTGTACCTTATGCAGCGTCCCGCCGCGCACCTGGTCGACTTTAGGTTCCGCACGCACCGCGAGGGCGATGCCGCTCTGATCACGCTCGATACGGTGGCCGAGGGCGCTACCCGCGTTGTGTATACGCTCAGCGATGGCGGGAACGTGGTCGCTACGGGCGAGTGCGTCGACGGCCATGCCGAGTGCAGCGTTGCCGATGCCCACTTCTGGAACCCCGAGGACCCCTTCCTCTATGACCTTACGTTTGAGGTCTACGACGGTGACGAGGTCAGCGAGTACGTTCCGCATCGCCAGGGCCTTGCCGAGGTGACGGTCGAGGGCAACCATATCTACCTCAACGGCACCTACTTTAAGATGCATGGCGTCAACCGCCACGATCACGACGATCACAAGGGTCGCGCTGTGGGCCTCGATCGCATGCGCCGCGACCTGGAGCTCATGAAGCGACACAACATCAACGCGGTGCGCACCTCTCACTATGCCAATGACCCGCGCTTCTACGAGCTGTGCGACGAGTACGGCATTATGCTGGTCGCCGAGACCGATATGGAGAGCCACGGTTTCGAGAATATCGGCAACATCGCCCTGGTCACCGACGACCCGGCATGGGAGTCGGCCTACGTCGACCGCGTCGAGCGCCTAGTGATGCAGGAGCGCAATCACGCCTGCATCATTATGTGGTCGATGGGCAACGAGAGCGGCTATGGCTGCAACATCCGCGCGATGTATGCCAAGCTCATGAGCTCGACGGTCGTCCGGTTCACTACGAGGAGGATCGCAACGCCGATACCGTCGACGTCATTTCCACCATGTACTCCCGTGTGTCGCAGATGAACGACTTTGGTGAGCATCCGTTCCCCAAGCCGCGCATCAACTGCGAGTACGGCCACTCCATGGGCAATGCCCCGGAGGCCTGTCCGAGTACCAGGAGGTCTTCGATCGCTGGGATTGCATCCAAGGCCAGTTTATCTGGGAATGGTGCGACCACGGTTTGGCTGCTGTGACCGAGGACGGCGTTGCTTACGATATGTATGGTGGCGACAACGGCGATTACCCCAACAACAGCAACTTCTGCATCGATGGCATGGTGTTCCCTTGGCAGCAGCCGAGTCCGGGCCTCACTGAGTATGGCCAGGTCATCTGCCGGTTCGCATGGCTTATGACACCGAGGCGGGCGAGCTGACCGTCACGAACAAGCGCTGGTTTACTACCCTCGAGGATGTCTGCCTGTCGGCGGAGACCCTGGTAGACGGCGATGTAGTGTGCCGCAAGACGCTTATGCCCGGCGCGGTGGCTCCCGGCGAATCCGTCCAGCTGCCACTGGTGATTCGCGAGGCCGCGGTAGGCGAGACCCTGCTGACCGTGCGCGCCTACACCATGGCGGCTCACGCCTGGTGCGAGCCGATGTTCCAGCTGGGCGCAAGCCAGTTTGCCATCGCAAACCATCCGGCGCCGGCCATCGCCGCCCCCGCTCGTCCTGAGCTTACGGTCGAGGAGACCGAGCAGGAGATCCGCATTCACTCCCTCAACGGCGAGCTGACCTTCAGCAAAGTCAACGGTACCGTGAGCGAGTGGAAGGCATCCGGCCGCGACGTAATGGCCTCTGGTCCCCAGGTTGGTTTTTGGCATCCGCTCGTCGACAACCACGCTCAGGAGTATGACTCCCTGTGGAAGGACAACTTCATCGATGTGATGCAGACGTCTACCCGCAAGGTTTCTTGGAAGCAGGACGGCAATGCGGTCGTCGTTACCGTGAGCCAGCGTATCGCTCCTCCCGTCCGCGCGTTCGGCATGCGCGTCGAGCTCGTCTACACCGTGCTTCCGAGCGGTCGCGTCGACCTCAAGGTTTCCGGCGAGCCCTACGGCGATTACTCGGATATCATCCCGCGCATCGGCATCTCCTTCGAGGTCCCCGGTTGCAATCGTGCCGTCGAGTGGTATGGCCACGGCCCGGGCGAGAACTATCCGGACTCGCTGCGCGCCAACCCGGTCGGTCATTACCGCACTACGGTCGACGACATGTTCACGCCCTACGTTATGCCTCAGGACTGCGCCAACCGTGAGGGTACCCGCTGGGTTGCCCTGCGCTCCAGTCACGGTGACGGCGTGTTGGTGACTCGTCCGGCTGACGCCGCCTCCAACCCGTTCTCGTTCTCGGCATGGCCTATAGCTGCGAGGCAATCGATAACGCCAAGCACGTCTACGACCTTGTCAAGGGCGATACGGTCACGGTCAACATCAACGACCAGCTGCTCGGCCTTGGCTCGAACTCTTGGGGTTCCGAGGTACTCGATTCCTACCGCACCCGTTTTGAGAGCTTCAGCTTTGAGGTGTCCCTGCGACCGCTGACGTCTGCCGATCTGGCTCAGGCGCTGGCACCCATTAAGGAGGCATAAGTCATGCATGTCTTTAACTCGCGCGCCGATTTCGACGCTCAGATGAAGTCTGTCAAGAAGTGGATGCGCACCGGTCAGGCGCTCGATGGCGTTGCCGACCTGCAGCACGACGTGGCGTACTCCATCGGCGACTCGTTGGTGTACTGGTGGGTGAACGCCCACGAGGCGGCTACCGCCGACCTGGTCGGTCACCGTCGCTACCATGCCGTGCTCGCCCCGCTCGACGGCGACCTGACTGTCGAGGTGGCTTCCAAGACGGATCTTACCCGCACGCGCGCCTACAGCGATATCGACGATCGCGAGCGCTTTGAGGGTACGGGGGAGACCGTGACGATTCCCGCCGGCGGCGTTGCCGTCGTCGAGATCGACGAGGCCTACCGTGTCGTGGCCGATGTCGCGGATCCCCGCGTCGTGGTACTGCACGTGACGGTTGAAGGTTATTCCTTCCCCAACAAGTAGTATTCGTCCGTTTGGACGTTTGCTTCGCGCCGTTAAGGGGGATGGCTTTGTTGACTCTCTTTTCCCCATTCCCCTTAGCAGGTGCGTCGTCCACGATTGCGCTTGCAGTCCGGACGGTTTTAGATGAGATATAACGGATGATTGGGAGGGCTTATGAGCTCTGAAAAACGAGGAACGATCGGTTCGTTCGCTCTGCTGGGCATGACGGTCGCCGCCGTGTTCGGTATCAAGAACATCATCAACAACAACGCGGCCATCGGCTTGGCAGCTGCGCCGTCGTTCTTCTTCGCCACGCTTTTGTACTTTGTCCCCTATACCCTGGTTACCGCTGAGTTCGTCGGCCTCAACAGGGACTCCGAGTCTGGCGTGTACGCATGGGTTAAGACCTCGATGGGTGGTCGCTGGGCGTTCCTGACGGCATTTAGCTACTGGTTCGTTAACCTGTTCTACTTTGCGTCCGTCCTGCCCAACGTCATCATTTACGCGAGCTACGTGTTCTTTGGTGCCAATGCCGAGCTCTCGCAGCTGTGGATCACCATTATCGAGATCGTCGTCTTTGCTATCGCCACGTGGGTTTCGACCAAGGGCGCTAAGTGGATCGGCTCCATTTCCTCCTTCGGCTCGACCGCGGCTCTCGGCCTGACTGCCGTGTTCATCTTGCTGTCCCTGGCTGCTGCCTTTGGCGGCGTCGAGTTCGCTACGGCTCCTACCCCCGCTAACATGGCTCCCGACATGAGCAACTTCGCAACTATGTGGGGCTTCTTCGGTACGCTTGCCTGGATCATCCAGGGCGTTGGCGGCGCTGAGTCTGTCGGCGTGTTCCTTAACGACCTTAAGGGCGGCGTCAAGGCCTTCGTGCGCACCGTCGTTATCGCCGGCCTGACCATCGGCCTTCTGTACGCAGGTGCTTCGCTGCTGGTCAACCTGTTCATTCCCGAGGGCGGTGTTGCCATCTCCACCGGTATCTTCGACGTATTCGGCGCTGTCTTTGCCCACTTTGGCATTCCCATGGAAGTGTCCACGCGCGTCATTGGCCTGATCCTTCTCGCTGCCACGCTGGGCTCCCTCATGATGTGGACCTCTGCTCCCATCAAGGTCTTCTTCACCGAGATCCCCAAGGGCGTCTTTGGTAGCAAGATCGTCGAGCTCAACGAGCACGGCATTCCCGCCCGCGCCGCTTGGCTGCAGTTCGCCATCGTCGTCCCCATCCTGATCATCCCGGCCTTGGGATCTGGTAACCTCGACGACCTGCTCATGATCGTCACCAACATGACGGCTGCCACTGCTCTGCTCCCGCCGCTGCTGATCCTGCTTGCCTACTTTATGCTGCGCAAGAACTTCGACGCTGCTCCCCGTGACTTCCGCATGGGCTCGCGCAGCTTTGGTCTGGTCGTTGCCGCATTCCTGCTTGTGGTCTTCTGCTTTGTGCTTGTCTGCGGCACCATCCCGCTCGATCAGCCGCTGTGGCTGACGCTGGTCTACAACGTTGGCGGTGTGGTTGTCTTCCTGGGCCTTGCGTGATGTGGTACAACCGCTATATCAACCGCCTGCGCGAGACCGATCCCGAGGCCGCCGAGAGCGAGCTGCGCCCTTCCGTCCTCGACATGATGGAGTAGCGGCTAGGATTAATCTACAGCTGTGGAATAAATCGATTCCCTTTCCTAAGGAGGGGCCTTACGAGGCCCCTCCTTTTGTGTTTTGGGGCATGGTTTTGGACCCCGTGGTCAAAAAATGCCAAATATGAGTACTGTTGCAAAAGAGGTGTCATATTTTTCGGCCTGTTCTGAGCAAAAACGGGCTCAAAATCAATTTATATAACCCCCTTTAAAGGGCGTTTGACGGCTTTCAACCTCTTCGAATCGCTCAAAGGAGGCAATTTGCTCTCGATTTTGCTGCTACTAAATTGGTGACAGTACTCATATTTGCCACTTTTTGCCCACGAGGTGTTCAGAGGAGCTCTCGACAAGCATCTAACGCTACAATAACTACCACGTGGCTGGGTTTGCCGGCCGAATGTGCGATGCCGTGGGAGGGGACATGGTCGAGTTTACAAAGACGATTAAAGATCCGTTGGGACTGCATGCCCGCCCGGTTGCGCTGCTCTATGACATAATTGCCAAGCATCGTAGCAACGTATCGGTCAGCATCGGCGATCGCCATACCGACGGCCGCGATGTAATGGGCTCATGGCTCTCTACGGCGAGTGCGGCGAGGACATCATCTTCCGCATTTCGGGCGTAGACGAGGCCTCGTGTGTCACGTCGATCAGAAACCTCTCCCTCTAAACGCAACAATGTGACAAAGGGGCTGTCCCCTTGTCACACCTGTTTCATATGGGAAACTTTTTCGAAAACTGAATAGGGACCCTTTCCAAAAAGTTAACCACGTGCTAGTTTACTGTAGCGAACATAGACGTGGTTAACTTTTGCTGCGTCGATGTTGAGGACGAACTGACGTTAGGAGCACACTCATGTCTTGCGGACCGCAGATGCCGGCCATGCCGCTTTCGATGGTGAAAGCGGGCGAAACCGTGCACGTGTCTCGTGTAAAGGGCAATGAGGACATGAAGCACCACCTCAAGGACCTCGGCTTTGTCGAGGGCAGTGAGGTTCACGTGGTGAGCTCGAGTGGTGCCAATATCATCGTCACCGTGCTGGGCGCACGCTTTGGTATCGATACCAAGGTCGCCATGCACATCATGACCGTCGGTTAGTTCGCAGCATTTCATTAAAGCTGAAAGGGGGAAAAGAATATGAAGACGTTGGGTGACGTTAAGGTGGGCGAGAGCTCTACCATCGTCAAGCTTCACGGCGAGGGCGCGCTTCGCCGTCACCTTATGGACCTGGGCTCATCAAGGGCACTTCGTTCAAGGTCGTTAAGGTTGCACCGCTCGGAGATCCGGTCGAGATCAACGTGCGCGGCTACGAGCTTTCCATCCGCAAGGAGGAGGCTGCCGTCGTCGAGGTCCAGTAAGGGCCCGCGGCAACTATTTATGCAGATAAAGTTAGGTTTTTCTAACTTAAATTTGCAATGTTGAAGCACATTATCCAGCCCGTGCGGAGAAAGCAGCGCGGGCACACAAGGAAGAAGGATTGAATGGCGGATTCTCAGATCCATGTCGCGCTGGCGGGTAACCCCAACTGCGGCAAGACCACGCTTTTCAACCTGATCACCGGCGCAACGGCTACGTTGGCAACTGGCCCGGCGTCACGGTTGAGAAAAAGGAAGCCAAGCTCCTGAGTGACAAGAACGTCACGATTACGGACCTCCCCGGCATCTACTCGCTTTCCCCCTACAGCCCCGAGGAGCAGTGCTCGCGCGACTACCTCATGAGCGGCGAGCCCGATGTCGTTGTCCAGGTGGTCGATGCCACCAACCTCGAGCGCAACCTGTACCTGGCGCTTCAGGTCATCGAGACCGGCCTGCCCGTGGTCGTTGCCCTCAACATGGCCGACCTGGTCGAGAAGAACGGCGATAAGATCGACACGGACAAGCTTTCCAAGAAGCTTGGCTGCCCGGTCATGATGATCTCCGCTCTTAAGAACAAGGGCATCACGGAGCTGTTCGATCAGGTCAAGAAGTCTGCCGCTTCCAAGGGCCAGGTGCCGGAGCACAAGTTCGATTCCTCCATCGAGGACGTTCTGGACCACATCGAGAACAACCTGCCTGCGAGCGTTCCTGCCAGCAAGCGCCGCTACTACGCCGTCAAGCTGTTCGAGCGCGATGCGGACGCCTGCAAGCTCATCAACCTCACTAAGGAGAAGGCTGCTCGCGTGGAGGAGCTGGTCGCCCAGTGCGAGCAGGACTGCGACGACGATGCCGAGTCCATCATCACCGGTGAGCGCTATGGCGTCATCGCGCACATCATCGATGAGTGCCTCACCAAGGCTCCTGCCATGATGAGCACTTCCGAGAAGATCGACCGTGTGGTTACCAACCGTATCCTGGGCCTGCCGATCTTTGTGGTCATCATGTTCTGCGTGTACTACATCGCCGTTTCCACCCTGGGCGGCACGGTGACCGACTTCACCAACGACCAGCTCTTCGGTACCGACGGTTGGTACGTGCTCGGTCAGGGCCGCGACGCCTATGACGCAGCTGTTGAGGCTGCGGGCGACAACGCCGACTCGGTCGACCCGGCGCAGTACGGCCCCTATGTCCCGGGTATCACCACCGTGGTGCACGACGCCCTTGTGGCGGGCGGCACCGAGGACGGTGCCTGGTCGATTCGCTGTCTGCGACGCATCGTCGGCGGCCTGGGCGCCATCTTCGGCTTTGTGCCGCAGATGTTCCTGCTCTTTGTGATGCTGTCCTTCCTGGAGGACTGCGGCTACATGGCCCGTGTCGCCTTCATCATGGACCGCGTGTTCCGCCGGTTTGGCCTGTCCGGTAAGTCCTTTATCCCCATGCTCGTGTCCTCGGGCTGCGGCGTCCCCGGCGTCATGGCCACCAAGACCATCGAGAACGAGAAGGACCGTCGCATGACGGTCATGACCACCACGTTCATTCCCTGTGGCGCTAAGCTGCCGATCATTGCCCTGCTCATGGGTTCCATCATCGGCGATTCTTCTACCACCGCCGCGTGGATTAGCCCGCTCTTCTACTTCCTGGCGTCTTTGCCGTCATCGCTTCGGGCCTCATGCTCAAGAAGACCAAGCTCTTCGCCGGCCGTCCGACGCCGTTCGTTATGGAGCTTCCTGCCTACACTTCCCGGC
>ENA-OQBJ01000154-OQBJ01000154.1-human-gut-metagenome-genome-assembly--contig:-NODE-154-length-35640-cov-3.738575_pt1 | contig 35640 bp, 29 predicted proteins | sample MGYA00242743_ERZ504545 | MGnify/ENA primary metagenome ERZ504545 (study PRJEB26092, sample SAMD00036252) | human gut metagenome | host: Homo sapiens | study: EMG produced TPA metagenomics assembly of... | reverse complement strand
TTTCAGGATTAGCAATAGGTGGGGTAATCTGGTTCTATCTTCATGGATGAGTTTTATTTTCGCACTGGTATCTGGTGGTATTGGCGGCAGTGTTCTGTTATGCTATTTTATAAATTGTATCGGGCACCACGGAATATTCCGGTATATAGCAAGTGGCAATATTATCTGATACAGACCGTTACTTTGCTGGTTGCCATACTGTTTACAGTATTTGGTATGCGTGGAGGTATGACAACTGCTACACGTCCGATTACCATTAGTAATGCCAATCAGTATGTCGACCGGCCGCTGGATGCGGGGGTGGTGCTGAATACACCGTTTTCTATTTTCCGTACACTCGGGAAAAAAGGCTTTTATTGTTCCCGACTATATGCCCGAAAGTGAAGCACTTGCCGTATATTCTCCGGTACATGTTCCTGCCGATTCAGTACAGTTCAAGCCGATGAATGTGGTTGTGATTATTTGGGAAAGCTTTACGAAAGAATTTGTAGGCAAGCTGAATCCTGATCTGGATAACGGGACATATAAGGGTTATACACCGTTTATCGATTCACTGTTGACAAAGAGTCTGAGTTTTACATATACTTATGCCAACGGGCGAAAGAGTATCGAGGGAATGCCTTCGGTCTTGTCGTCCATACCGAGTTTTGTTGAGCCGTTCTTCCTTACACCGGCTTCGCTGAACGATGTATCCAGCATTGCAGGTGAGCTGACTAAGAACAAAGGATATTATTCGGCTTTCTTCCATGGGGCTATGAACGGTTCGATGGGATTTCAGGCCTTTGCTCGTTCAGTAGGATTTACTGATTATTACGGACGTACGGAGTATAATGAAGATCCTCGCTATCACGGTGATGATGATTTCGACGGTACATGGGCTATCTGGGACGAAGAGTTTCTGCAATACTATTGTGATAAGATGACAGAATTTAAGCAGCCGTTTGTTACTTCCGTATTTACGGCAAGTTCACATCATCCGTTTGCAATACCAGCATGTTATGAAGGAAAGTTTCCAGACGGACCAACTCCGCTTCAGCGTTGTATCGGCTACACGGATCATGCCTTGCAGCTCTTTTTTGAGAAAGCTTCCCGTCAGCCTTGGTTCAATAATACATTGTTTGTGATAACTGCCGATCATACCAGCTTTGGTACATATCCAGAGTATATGACCGACTTGGGTTTGTATAGTGTTCCTATCTTGTTTTATGCTCCCGGTATGCCGGAACTTCGCGGTATGGAGGACAAGATTGTCGAGCAGATAGATATTATGCCGACTGTACTGGGATTGCTGGGTTATGATCGCCCATATATCAGTTTCGGACAGGATGCACTCCAAACTCCGGCTGCTGAGAAATTCTCAGTGAATAATGTAATGGGTACAAATGTCTATCAGTTGTAAAGGGAGATTACATGATTCAGTTCGATGGAGAGAAAGTGCTGAAAGCTTATCGTTACCGTACCGACCGTTTACTGAAAGATGATGTGAAGGATACCATGCCTCAGGACACACTTCGGCTATGGAAACACAAGTGAAATCGTTTATCCAGCAGTATATGCAACGTATGAACTCGAATGATCTGGTTTACAGAGAGTAAGTTCGCTTTGTGTCAAACTCTGCAAAGAATATAATAATTTTCTATAACTATTGCTTATGGTTGTTGCTCTATTTTGAAAAAGAATGGAGTGAAACTCTCCTTCTTTTAATGGACGAAAGGTTTTAATAGTTAGCTATATATAAAACACTGTCAGATTCAGCTTTTAAAGTGAATGACAGGGCTGTTTTATATATAGTTAAATCTAAAATCAGATTAAAAGTTTATTTTCTGAAGTTGAAATTTAGCTTTTATTCTGTATTCTTTATCAGTTCTTATTTGCGCGCTTACGTTCTGTTTCATCCAGAATGACTTTACGCATACGCATGCTCTTTGGAGTTACTTCTACATATTCGTCTTCTTTGATGTATTCCAAAGCTTCTTCCAGTGAGAAGATTACCGGAGGAATGATACGAGCTTTATCATCCGATCCGGAAGCACGCATGTTTGTCAACTTCTTCGATTTGGTAACGTTGATGACAAGGTCGTTCTCGTGAACGTGTTCTCCTACTACCTGACCAGCATATACTTCATCCTGCGGGTAAATAAAGAATTTTCCACGGTCTTGCAGCTTGTCGATAGCATAAGCAAACGCTGTTCCGCTTTCCATTGCAATCATAGAACCATTAGTACGGCGAGGAATTTCACCCTTATATGGCTGATATTCTTTAAAGCGGTGAGCCATGATAGCTTCTCCCTGTGAAGCTGTCAGTACATTGGTACGCAGACCGATGATACCACGTGAAGGCATGTCGAATTCGATGTTTACGCGGTCACCCTGAGTTTCCATAGAAACCATTTCACCTTTACGACGTGTTACCATATCAATCATCTTGCTGGCAAACTCTTCGGGTACGCTGATGGTCAGTTCTTCAATCGGTTCGCATTTTACACCGTCTATTTCTTTGAAGATAACCTGAGGCTGTCCTACCTGAAGTTCGTATCCTTCGCGGCGCATGGTTTCAATCAATACAGACAAGTGCAATACACCACGTCCGGAAACAATCCATTTTCCATCTTCATTTTCTGTCTTGCGTACACGTAATGCCAAGTTCTTGTCAAGCTCTTTCATCAGGCGGTCGTGGATGTGACGTGAAGTAACAACTTACCTTCCTTACCAAAGAACGGAGAATCGTTGATAGTGAACAGCATACTCATGGTCGGTTCATCGATAGCAATAGGTGGCAGTGGTTCCGGATTTCAAAATCGCAGATAGTATCACCGATTTCGAATCCTTCTATACCGATAAGTGCACAGATATCACCTGAAGAAACTGATTCTACCTTTTTGCGGCCCAATCCTTCGAAAGTGTGAACTTCCTTGATTTTAGATTTCACCATTGTTCCGTCACGTTTAGCCAATGTGATATTCATGCCTTCGCGAAGTGTTCCGCGATGTACACGACCTACGGCTATACGTCCGGTATATGAAGAATAATCAAGAGAGGTAATCAGCATTTGTGGAGTACCATCCAATTGATGAGGAGCCGGTATATATTTAACGATAGCATCCAATAATGGAGTAATAGTGCCGGTAGGAGTTTTCCAGTCTTCGCCCATCCAGTTATTCTTTGCAGAACCGTAAAGAACAGGGAAGTCAAGCTGGTCTTCTGTAGCGTTGAGGCTGAACATCAGGTCGAATACCATTTCGTAAACTTCTTCCGGACGGCAGTTTGGCTTATCTACCTTGTTGACAACAACAATAGGTTTCAATCCGATCTGTAAAGCCTTTTGCAATACAAAGCGTGTCTGTGGCATCGGACCTTCGAACGCATCAACCAGCAGGATGCATCCGTCTGCCATGTTCAAAACTCGTTCTACTTCTCCACCGAAGTCGGCGTGTCCCGGAGTATCGATAATGTTGATTTTTGTACCGTTGTAATTGATGGATACGTTTTTAGAAAGGATAGTTATACCTCTTTCACGTTCCAGATCATTGTTATCCAGTACCAATTCGCCATTGGTTTGGTCATTGCGGAATAAGTGTCCCGCCAGCATCATTTTGTCCACCAGTGTAGTCTTTCCGTGGTCTACGTGGGCAATAATGGCAATGTTTCTAATATCTTGCATACTATACCTATAATTTGGTTGCAAATTTACTACTTTTTTATTGAACGCAAAAACGTAAAGATACAGAAGTTTTTATTTATTCTGATATGAGCGTAATAAACTGTGTCTTTAGAGTTTGTCTAAGTCTATTTTCATATATTTTATAAGTTCTCTGCGCCAGGTAAAGGTGATATGTAGTTTTCCATCTTTTCCTTGTATGATTGCAGGATAGGAGTATTCACGTATCGGAGAATCTTCCAAAGTAAGTACAGGTTTCCAGTGGATACCATCCTCAGATAAAGCAAGGTTGAGTGGAGTACGTACTGCTTTTTTTGCACGAAGCTGTGGCTTGGAGTTATTATAGACTAATACATGTCTTCCATCTTTTAATGTAACAGCGTCGGTTCCGGAATTATTGTTGGGAAGTTCGTCGATCAGGGTCACTTTGCTCCAGGTTGTTCCATTATCTTTGCTCCATGAGGTTGCCAGATGGGAGTTTCGTGTACGGCAGATTACTTGTAGCGTTCCATCCTTATGTTTGAGTATACTGGGCTGGATAACTTGTATGGGACGTTTCAAGGAATCATCAGCTCCGATACCTTGATGCTGGCTGAGAAACTCTTGTTCTGCATCTATCGGACCTGTTGTTTTCCATGTCTTTCCCATGTCGTCAGAATATTCCATATGTATGCGCCAGCCGGCATTTCCTTCCGTGCTTGACGGACAAATGATTCTTCCGTTTATGAATTCAGGTTTATTTTTAATGGGACCTAAAAAGCCTTTGGGAAGCGGTTCACGTTTGCTCCAGGTTTTTCCTCCATCCTTTGAACGTACCAACCAGCCCGTCCAGTCGGGAACGTTTAATCCTATTTTGAAGAAAAGTAGCAGGTCGCCTCCCGGAACTTGAAACAGGACTGGGTTCCAACAAGCTTTACGATGATTTTTTATGTCGGCGGTTACACCGGCTATGGCTGCATCAGGATCGTCTAAATCGAACACACCGTCGGCTGCTTTTATCGGTGCAGTCCATGTATTGCTGTCATGAGATTTACGGCATACCCAGATACATACATCGGGATTGCGTTCTTTTGTGCCACCGAAGAAAGCAGTTACCAAATCGCCATTGTCGAGTTCTACAATCGTAGAGGCATGACATTCGGGGAAAGGAGCCTTTTCGTATAGAAATTCATTTTGAATAACAGCGGGATGAATAGCTGGTATTTCTACTGTATAATGATATTTTCCCGATCCTATTTGCTGTATGCTGCCATCAGGAAAATGGACTTCTGCTGTGGTATTGCACGGGATGGTGATGTCCCACTCTACATGAGTCAGTGTCTTTTTCCAACGGCTTTCTATTTTGCCATACAATGAACGATAAGAGGCGTTTACCCAGAATAAGTTCTGGATGCTGCAATCAGGTTTTAATATAATGTGTTTGAATCCTGTCTTTTCACGGTCACTACGTATTCCAGCTGCGTTTTCATAACACCATGCAGTAAGTCGCCCAGCAGCATAACATGATTTCCGCTATTCATTGCTGGGTTAGCGGTATTGCCATTCCATAATTCCCATATCGTAGTAGCTCCTTGCTGAGCCATATATCCCCAGGAGTAGGTTTTGTTTGATGCAAGTAAGAATGCTACATCGGAAAAACCTCTTCGGGAGAGTTCACGCAAGAGCCATTGTACTCCAATGACTCCGCAACCTATATGACCTCCGTTTCGGAGAATGGTATTGGCTATGATTTGGCCTGTAACATCTTTCTGGCAATCTTCTGGTACAATATCGAATGCCAAAGGCAACAGATTGGCTGTGACAGTATTATTACTGTAGCGGATGCTATCCGGATAGAGTGGGTTACCGGGTTTTTGTGAAGTCCCGCGTTCGATGTGCAGATATTTTTTATTGAAAGCATCTTTCATTTCTTTGGTCCATGCTTGCCATTGGTTTCTATCCTCTTTAAGATTCTGGAGGGATGCAAAACGGCTCATCATATCAAGAAGCTTAATGTAATATGCTGTAGATATCAGGGTTCCGTCGGTTATACGTGCAGAATCTTTGCTGTGAATCAGTTCCAGAGATTCTGGTGGAACACACCAGTCACCGTATCTGTCTTTGGTAATTAATCCGTCTTTTAGATATTCTTTATGAAGATGTAACATCCACTTGCGAATGTAAGGATAACAGCGTTCTATGGGTTCACGATTTCCAAACTGTGTATACAGCATGTCGCAGGCAAAAGGTAAAGCTGCCGGCCATGTAACATTGTCGCTGTAGTACATCCAGAAGGCTGGGGCCACATCGGGAATGCAGCCATCTTCGCGTTGGGCCTCACAGATGTCGCGTGTCCATTTACTATATAATGTGCTGTTATCGAATAAAAAACTTTCTCCCCAGCAGCCCATTGTACGGTCGCCGAGCCAAGGTTGACGTTCGTCACGCTGCGGACAGTCTACTGGCATACCTTTATAATTATCAAGTATTCCCCACCATGCATTTTGGTGAATGCGGTTTAATGTGGTATCAGAACATTCGAATGTTCCGATTGGTTCCAGGTTATCACTGACAACTTCTCCCGTGAAATCAGACAGTTTAGCATTTTTATATCCACTGATTTCTACAAAACGGAATCCGTGATAAACAAATCGTGGAGCCCATGTCGCCCCATTCTCTTTTCCGTTACATATATAAAAGTCGGTAGATTCCGCATGTCGGAAATTATCCCGGTACAGTTCGCCGTTAGCGGAGAGCGTTTCAGAAAAACGCAGTCGGATTGTATCGCCCGTATTTCCCTTTATTTTCATACGAATCCATCCGGCGATGTTTTGTCCTAAATCGAGTATGTATTTATCTCCTAGAGGAGAGATTTTGATGGGCTTAATTGTTTGTACGATAGTCATTGGGGAAGTCATTTGAGAGCGGAGAGTACCTCCCGGCATACCTACTCGTTCGGCTTCGAGCCACTGACTGTCATCGTAACCGGGTTTTGTCCAGTCGCCTAATTCATAGCGTGCATCGTAAATTTCTCCATCATATTCGTTATTGCTGCGTATGGGACCATTGGCTGTAATGCGCCAGCTGGTATCAGTTGCAATTGTTTCTTTGCTGTCATCAGTATATTCTATAAGCAGGTTGAGGCGTAGTTTGGGATAACCGAAATTGACAATCTTATATGATTTGTATTTTTGTTGCATGGTGTAATAACGTCCATTGCCTAATGTAACTCCTATGGCGTTATTGGTTGTCAGCAGGGAAGTAACATCGAATGTATTATATAACACCGTTTTCCGATAGTCAGTGGGTGCAGGTGTCAAGACTTGGTTGCCTATATGCTGACCATTGATAAATAGTTCGTAGAGTCCGAGTCCGCAAATAAATACAGTAGCTCTCTTTATCGGTTTACTGATGGAAAACTCTTTGCGTAAATAGCGTGCGCTGAGGCGGCTGTGGGCTGTTTCTTTTTCCCATGGGAAAACTTTGTCCAGTCCTATCCACCGGCCTTTCCATTTTACTTCTCCTAATAATCCGATGCTCCATGTTGCAGGCTGGCTCCATTCACTTTCTCCTACAGTAGTGTAACTCTTTACTTTCCAGTAGCATAAATCATTGCTCTTTAATGGTTTTCCTGCATACTGAATCCACTGAGAACTGGATGACTGAACTTTTCCAGAATCCCATATGTCGCCTTTGTCTTGTGCCAGGAGCTCGGGCGAAGAAGCTACCAGAATATGATAGGCTGTTTGCATCACATTTTGTTTGTCCGATTCCAGTTGCCATCCTAGGCGTGGACTGGCAGTATCAATTCCCATCGGATTGCTAAGCTGTTCTGTCTTTAATTGGGTGACTGATACATTTTCGGCAAGCATGATAGCCGGAATAAGACAGCAAGTGAGCAGCAGTGTCTTGATGAAATAAGTAGTTTTCATAATACGGTTTTATTGTGTTTTTGGATTGTTTGTATTTTCAAAGCTTTAAATATAATGAAAATCTGCATGTTTCTTTCATTTTTTGTGTATAAAAAAGAAGAAAAATGTTGTATAACGGAAGATTATCACTATCTTTGCACCCGCAAATCAATTTAGTATATTAAAAAATAGTCAAAATTATGTATTTAGACGCAGCTAAAAAACAAGAAATCTTTGAAAAGTACGGAAAGTCTAACACTGATACTGGCTCACCTGAAGCGCAGATAGCATTGTTTTCATACCGTATTTCTCACCTGACTGAGCACATGAAGCTCAACAGAAAAGATTATAGCACTGAAAGAGCTTTGACAACTTTGGTAGGTAAGCGTCGTTCTTTGCTGAACTACCTGAAGAGCCGTGATATCGAAAGATACCGTGCTATTGTTAAAGAACTTGGTCTTCGTAAGTAATCCGTTACTTGCTGCAGGCAAAAAAATAAGCCGCTTTTCCTTCAAGGGAGAGCGGCTTATTTTTTGTACCCTCGTCGGGAATCGAACCCGAATCTAAAGTTTAGGAAACTTCTATTCTATCCGTTGAACTACAAGGGCAATCTTCCGCAAAAGTAAGTCTTTTTATTGAATATCCATGATTTTGGTATGAAAAAAGCGGTTTCCTGTTGATTTTTACGCCTTTTTTCAGCTGCTATGGGAAACCTTGAAGCGTTTGGAAGAGAATGCCAAAGGGTTTTGTTTGAAACACAAGTTCATTTGAGGTAAGACGCACTTGTGTTTCCTTTCGAATGCACTTGTGTTTTTTTAAAATGTACTTGCGTTCTGGTAAGTGCGAAAATAAACCTCGTATTTCTGGCTAGTTTTGTTTGAAAAATTGATATTTTTGGAGGAACGAATTCTAAAAAATACGATATCTATGGGAAAAATAAGTCAGTTTGTAAAGGCGGGGGCCTTGATTTTGTCAATGGCAGGATGTTCTTCGCCGAATTCCGGGGGAAAGGATGCGGAGATGGACGCTTTATCAGTGACCTGATGGGAAGGATGACCTTGCAGGAAAAGTTAGGACAGTTGAATCTGCCGGCTGGGAATGACCTAGTGTCGGGAGCAGTGAAGAACAGCAAGATGGCAGAAGCTATCCGGCTGGTGAGGTCGGTGGCTTTTTCAATGTGAAGGGAGTGGATAAGATTTACCAGATGCAGCGTATGGCGGTGGAGGAGACTCGTCTGGGAATTCCTTTGATAGTGGGTGCTGATGTGATTCACGGGTACGAAACAATCTTCCCGATTCCGTTGGCCCTGTCTTGTAGCTGGGATACGGCGGCGGTGACACGTATGGCACGTATTTCTGCCACGGAAGCTAGTGCCGATGGAATCAGCTGGACCTTCAGTCCGATGGTAGACATCTGTCGGGATGCCCGCTGGGGACGTATTGCAGAAGGAAGTGGGGAGGACCCATACCTCGGTGCGCTGATGGCCGGAGCGTATGTGCGCGGTTATCAGGGTGACGGCATGAAGCAGAACAATGAAATCATGGCCTGTGTGAAGCACTTTGCACTGTATGGAGCTTCGGAATCGGGACGTGACTACAATTCGGTGGATATGAGTCGAAACCTGATGTATAATGTGTACCTGGCTCCTTATAAAGGGGCGGTGGAAGCCGGAGTGGGTTCGGTGATGAGCTCGTTTAATACCATCAACGGGGTACCTGCTACAGCCGACAAATGGCTGCTGACGGATTTGCTCCGCAATGAGTGGGGGTTCACGGGGTTTGTGGTGACCGACTACAATTCGATTGGTGAGATGAAGACTCATGGGGTGGCCGACTTGAAGGAGGCTTCTGCACGGGCGTTGAATGCAGGAACGGACATGGATATGGTGGCACATGGTTTCTTGCATACGCTGGAAGCTTCATTGAAGGAGAAGGCCGTGACGCAGGAGCGGATTGACGAGGCCTGCCGTCGGGTATTGGAAGCCAAGTATAAGTTAGGATTGTTTGAGAATCCTTATAAGTATTGTGATACGCTTCGAGGACGCAAGGAATTGTTTACGGAGGCGAATCGTAAAGCGGCACGTGAGATTGCGGCTGAAACGTTTGTGCTGTTGAAGAACGAGGGTAAGTTGTTGCCTTTGCAGAAAAAAGGACGCATAGCATTGATTGGGCCGATGGCTGATGCGCAGAACAATATGTGCGGCACGTGGAACATGGATTGTCAGACAGATCGCCATGTGACGATGTACGAAGCTTTCCGTCGTGCGGTAGGTGATAAGGCTACGGTTTCTTATGCCAAAGGAAGCAACGTGTATTATAGTGAGCATATAGAGAAAGGGGCGGTCGAACCTCGTCCGCTGACACGTGGCGATGACCGTCAGTTGCGGGCTGAGGCTTTGCGCGTGGCGGCTTCTGCCGATGTGATTGTGGCTGCATTGGGTGAGAGTGCGAGATGAGCGGGGAGTCTTCTTCTCGTACAGATATTCAGATCCCGGATGCGCAGAAAGATTTGTTGAAGGCATTGGTAGCTACCGGAAAGCCGGTGGTACTGGCTTTGTTTACCGGTCGTCCGCTGGATTTATGCTGGGAGTCTGAGCATGTACCGGCTATCCTGAATGTGTGGTTTGCCGGCAGTGAAGCAGGTGATGCCATTGCCGATGTGATGTTTGGTGACGTGTCTCCTTCGGGTAAGCTGACTACGAGTTTCCCGCGTGCGGTGGGGCAGTTGCCGCTTTATTATAATCACCTGAATACGGGTCGTCCGGATACGGATGATACCACTTTCAACCGTTATGGCAGCAATTACATCGACCAGAGTAATGAACCGCTTTATCCTTTTGGCTATGGTTTGAGTTATACCACTTTCCGTTACGGTAATTTGCAGTTGAGTGCGGAGCGTATGGCTAAGGGTGGGCAGTTGAAGGTAACCGTGCCTGTAACCAATTCAGGTGAGTGCGATGGAATAGAGATTGTGCAGCTGTATCTTCATGATGTGTATGCGGAAATCTCCCGTCCGGTGAAGGAACTGAAAGCTTTCCGCCGTGTGCCCCTTAAAAAGGGAGAGACACAGAATGTAGAGTTTGTGCTCGATGAGGATGATTTGAAGTATTATAATTCTCGTCTGGAATATGGATATGAACCGGGAGAGTTTGAAGTGATGGTAGGTCCGGACAGCCGGAATGTGCAGCACGCGACTTTTGTGGCTGAATAGAAGTCAGTTCATATAAAACATGTCCGTCTCTGTGAGAAGATTCAGAGGCGGACCATTTTTGTTTTATTCAAGTTGGACGTTGCGTACATGTACGTCTGTGCAGTGTAAGAATACTGAAGCCGATTCCCGGAATTTCTCGACCGATTCTGTGGTGAGAAACTCCCGTCGCTTGTTCTTGGAACAGCGTGCGTCCATGTCTGGATGACGCGACAGATAGTCCTTCAGGCTTTCGCTTACATACTCGCCTTGCGTTACCAGTCGGATGTGCGAGGGGGTGTACTGCCGTATCTTTTGCAGAAGCAGGGATAGTGCGTACAGCCTAAAATCAGAGTGTCGATGTCCGGGTCTTTCTGCAGGATGGTATCAATGTATTTCTTGACGAAATAGTCGGCTCCGTCACCGTCGTATTCCTTGTTCTCTACCAGTGGCACCCACATGGGGCAGGCCATTCCTGTGACCTGAATGTCCGGAAAAATCTTTTTAATCTCCAGCGGATAGGATTCGGAGCGTACGGTGCCGGCTGTGGCCAGCAGACCTACGTGCCCGTTGCGAGTGATTTCACCGATACATTCCACTGTGGGGCGGATTACTCCCAATACGCGGCGGGTCGGATCCATGTGAGGAAGGTCGTTCTGCTGGATGCTGCGAAGAGCCTTGGCGGAAGCCGTATTGCAGGCCAGGATGACCAGCGGGCAGCCCAGTTCAAACAATTTCTTGACAGCCTGTAGGGTGAAGTCGTAGACCACTTCGAACGAGCGTGTGCCGTATGGAGCACGGGCATTATCTCCCAAGTACAGGTAATCGTACTGTGCAGTCGTTCGATGAATTTTCCTAAAATGGTAAGACCTCCGTATCCGGAGTCGAAAACTCCGATGGGACCGGTGTGAGGGGCAGATAGAGGGTACATGGGAAAACGTTTGAAAGGTTTGAAAAGAAAAATGTCATTCAGAGAAATCTTTTTCGTGTTTCTCTGAATGACATGTAGTCAGGACGACAAAGAGTTCCTTTTATTACTGAGCAGAATTTGCTGCAGGAGCTACCGGAGTAGCAGGAACAGCTGTCAGGCTGATGCCCAACTTAGTCTTGATGTCGTTTGTAATATCTTTTGACTGAGTTTCGTCAATGTAAGGAATGTCAGTACGGTTCAAATCGAATACGTAAGTATAAGCACCAGCTTTACCTACAGCCTTAACGGCATCTTCCAGTTTTTTGTAGATAGGTTCCATCATGTCACCGTATGCTTTCTGCAACTGCTGCTGTGCATCCTGCTGGAACTGCATACCTTTTTCCTGCAAATCCTGCAGCTCTTTCTGGCGGCGTTCCTGAATATTTTGTGGCAGGTTCTTCTGTTCCTGCTGGTATTCTGCAAATTTCTTGTTGAATTCGTCAGAAGCACGTTTGATTTCGTCTTCGTATTGTTTCTGCATGGTCTGGATGTCTGTCTGTGCCTTAGCCCATTCCGGCATTACAGGGATAATATCCATTGATTTAAAGTGCGCAAATTTTTGTGCGAATACACTCATCGGTGCGATGAGCAAAAGTAAAAAAGCAATTTTCTTCAACATAATCTCAAGTTTCTATTTGTTATTAATTAATTCAGTGTATAAAACAGGGTTCTTATCACCCGGTTGCAAATGTATAAAATTAATTTGAATATCCTAATTTTGCAAGAACCTCATTGCTTATATCAATGCGTGGGGAAGCAAAAATCATGCTCTGTGCTGACGCACGGTCTATTACGGCATCATATCCGCGCTGGGTAGCAATCTCTTTCACGGCATTGTAGATAGCATCCTGAATCGGAGAAATCAGCTCCTGGCGTTTCTTCATCAGTTCACCTTCCGGTCCGAAATATTGCTTGCGGAGTTCTGCCGCTTCTTTTTCTTTGGCTACGATAGCTTCCTCTTTGCTGGTTTTCTGAGTAGCAGAAAGCGTGTTGGCGCTTTTCTGATAATCTTCGTACAGCTTCTTCGCTTCGTTGGCTTTGGCCTCAATCTGGCTTTGCCATTGCTTTGACAGTGACTCCATCTGTTGGTTGGCCTGTTGATAAGAAGGAATCTGCTTGAGGATATACTCCATATCTACCAGTGCGAATTTCTGTGCTGAGCCATACCCACGGCGGCCACTAACAGCATAACGGATAAAATGAGTCTCTTCATAATCATTGTTTTTTAAGTGTTAGAATTCTTGTCCGATGATAAAGTGGAACTGGCTTCCGCTGTATTGCATTGAACCGTCAATCTTGTCGAAACCGTAAGCCCAGTCGATACCCATCATACCAATCATTGGCAGGAAGATACGTACACCGAATCCGGCAGAACGTTTCAACTGGAAGGGGTTAAAGTCGGTCACGTTGTTCCATGCGTTACCTGCTTCCACGAAGCCCAGTGCATAGATACTGGTAGAGTTTTCCAGCATCAGCGGGTAGCGGAGTTCGGCACCCAGACGGATGTAAGCATAACCTTCACTTCCGTACGGAGTCAATGAACCGTTTTCATATCCACGCAGGGCGATGGTTTCGGATGCGTAGTTGTAGCTGTAACCTGTCATACCGTCACCTCCCACGTAGAAGGTTTCAAACGGTGAACGTTTGTATTTGTTGAAGTGACCGAGGATACCGAATTCTGTACGGGTCATGATAACCGGACATTTCTGGATATCCATCAAGGCTGTATAAGTTTTGGCTTTGAATTTCCACTTGTGGTATTCAATCCACTTGTACATGCTGGCCGCATCGTGGTAGTTGTCTTTACCGTAAGTAGAGTAGTCCTTCTTGCTAAACAGAGAGTACGGCGGAGTAATCTGCAAAGAAGCCGAGAATTCTGAACCGTAACGCGGGAAAATCGGGTTATCCGTAGAGTTACGTGACAAGGTCAGGTTCAGGCTCAGGTTATTACAGTTACCGGTGTTCATGTACTGTCCGTTGTTCAGTTTGATATAGAGGTAACTCCAGTCTTTCAGCATGAATCGCTGGTAAGATAATTCAGCCGACAAGGTAAAGTAGTCATCCGGCCAGCGCAGACGCTTACCCCATCCTACAGATACACCGAACATCTTGATAGACTTGTCGGGGTTGTAGTAAGATTCGTAGTTGTCATAATAGCTTCCGTAGCCTCCGTAATATCCGTATCCGCTTAACATGTTGTAGTAGTTGTTCATGTAGGCAGAGTTATAATATTGGCTGCTTACGTCGGTCTGGATAGAGTAGAAAGCAGAAACAGAGAACGAGTTCGGACGCTTGCCGCCAAACCATGGGTCGAAGAACGATACGCTGTATGACTGATAGTAGCGTCCGTTGGTCTGTCCACTGATGGTCAGTGTTTGTCCGTCACCTTGTGGCAGGATACCGCGGTAGTTGTCGTTCTTGCGGAACAAGTTCGCAAATGAGAAGTTAGTAAACTTCAAGCTCAACTTACCGATGACACCAGTCTGTCCCCAACCTGCGGAGAATTCCACCTGGTCGTTAGCTTTTGATTCCAGTCCCCAGTTGATGTCTACTGTACCGTCCTGGAAGTTCGGCTGTACATCCGGTTTGATATTCTCAGGGTTGAAGTGTCCCATCTGTGCGATTTCACGGTAAGAACGTTCCAGTGCTTCTTTACTGAAGAGGTCGCCCGGGCGGGTACGTAACTCACGACGTACAATGTTTTCATACAGACGGTCATTACCGTTGATACGTACGTGGCTGATGCTAGCCTGCGGACCTTCCGTGATACGCATTTCCAAGTCGATAGAGTCACCGTCAATGTTTACTTCCACCGGATCGAGGCGGTAGAACACATATCCGCGGTTATAGTAGTTGTTACCGATTGCGTCTTCATCGTTAGAGATACGGTCGTTCAGCAACTTCTGGTTATATACATCACCGCGTTTCATGCGGAGCTGTTCGTTCAACAGGTCAGAAGGATATACCGTGTTACCTACCCAGGTGATGTCACGAAGGTAATATTTTTGTCCTTCGTAGATCTTCATGTAGACATCTACCGTCTTTTCATCGTATGAAGATACACTGTCTTCTACGATTTGTGCATCACGATAACCTAATTCGTTGTATTTATCGATGATTTTCTGCTTGTCTTCTTCGTAACGTTCATTGATAAACTTCTTGGCACGGAAAAGGTTGATCAGTTTACCTTTTTCGTTGGTCTTCTTCATGACACGTTTCAGTTTCTTGTCGGCCAAGACCTCATTTCCTTCAATGGTAATCTTGTGGACTTTGACTTTGGCCTTCTTGTCAATGTTCACGTCTACATATACCTGTTCCTTATTTTCCGGGTCTTCACGCTCCACGATGTTAACTTCTGCATTCTTGAAACCTTTTTCATCAAAATGTTTCTTGATCAGAATTTTAGCACGGTCAATCAAGTTCGGTGTAACCTGTGTACCTTTTGCCATACCCAGTTTAGCCTGCAAGTCTTCGCGCTCACTCTTTTTCACACCATGGATTACGATGTCGGTAATACGCGGACGTTGTGTCAGCTGGATAGACAGGTAAATTTTATTGTCTACAATTTTGTCTGCTACGATTTTCACGTCAGAGAACAAACCATGACGCCAGTATCTTTTTACTGCCGAGGTGATGTCATCTCCTGGTACGGTGATAGTCTGTCCGACAGCCAAGCCGGAAATACCTATCAGGACATAATCCTCATAGTTCTTTACTCCGCTGACCTTGATGTCGGCGATTTCATATTTTTTAGGTGTTCCGTTGTAAAGGATAATTGGTTTATCGCTTTGTTCAGTTGTATTATTGTCCTGTGCATATCCCCCCATTGGAGCAGACGAAAGACATGCAGCAATCAATAGGATAAGTGAAAAACGGTTTTGCATTGTTCTTTGTTAAATTTGTTCACTGGTTTTGCCGAATCGGCGTTCTCTTTTTTGAAAGTCACAAATAGCCTTACACAATTCTTCGGCCTTGAAGTCCGGCCAGAAAGTGTCACAGAAGTACAGTTCTGCGTAAGCGCACTGCCAGAGCAGATAGTTGCTTAATCGGATTTCACCGCCTGTTCTGATTAACAAGTCCGGGTCGGGCATATAATGAGTGGCCAGACATCGGTCGATGGTCTGGTCTGTAATTTCCTCGGGAGTGAGTATTCCTTCTTTCACTTCACGGGCAATTTTTTTGACAGCCTCCGTGATTTCCCACTTAGAAGAATAGCTTAATGCTAAAGTCAGACACATTCCCGTGTTCTTTGACGTACGTTCGATGCACTTGTTCAATCGTGCAAGTACGTTTTCCGGCAATTTTTCTGTTTCGCCGATGATGCGGAAACTGATGTTGTTCTTCATGAAGGTTTCTTCTTCAATAGAGTCCATAAGCAAACTCATCAGTGCGGCAACCTCGTCTACCGGACGATTCCAGTTTTCGGTAGAGAATGTATAAAGAGTCAGATACTTCACGCCCAGCCGTGCGGCTTCTTCCGCAATGACATGTACGGTTTCGGCGCCAGCCTGGTGTCCGAAAGTACGGGCATGTCCCTGCTGTTTGGCCCAGCGTCCGTTGCCATCCATGATGATAGCAATATGTGCCGGTATCCGGTTCTTGTCAATTTGGTCTTTATATAGCATCGCTTTGTTGTTTTTCAGTTTTTTAGATTACCATTTAGGAGTGAATCCCAGTCGGTTGATACGTCCTCGGCTGATGCTTCCATCTTCCCACACAATCCAGATAAAGTTACCTCTGGACGTTCCGTTTTCCAGTTTGGGAGTTACGGCGCATGAATAATTGCCGTGGTGTGTAGTATAAAGTGTGCCGAATTCTGCTGGGAAAGCCATACATTCAGTGACAGGTCTCCAGCAAAGTCCGTTATCGGTAGAACAATAGAACTGGCTGAAAGGTTTCACTTCCGGTTTTACACTTTCCCCACCGAAAGCATACAGCTTTCCGTCGTAGTAAATCATGGTGACGTTTTTCAGGTTCGGCAGTGGAAGATTCTGCATTCTTGTTTCCCATTTGCTATCACTTGACATGCGGTTGAATATCAACGCTGTTGTGTCATTGGCTGTAGTGCCTGATTATAGCAAAGAGCTACAGTAGTAGTAACGTTGCTGTTGTAAGATGCAGTAGTTGTATTGGAGAAGAAAGGCTTACCTGCTGTAAAATTGTGTGAACGGGTTTGTATCTTCTGTCCATACATTTTCTTTATATGTACCACTCTTTCCGCCTTTAACAGCGTAAAGTTCCTTTGTGACATCATTTCCACCAATCAGTATTTCGAATACATCTGTACCTGCGGAGGTAATTTCATTGGTGGTTACATCCAGTTTATAGAGCCTCTTATTGTTAACTGTGCCTGCCAGGAAATAAATGTTTTCTGTCCATACAGTAGCAGAGTAAGTATCTATATTTGTGGGTACACTTGCAACGGGAGTCCATGAAGTAGGATTGTCATTTGCTACATCCGAGTATTCAATTTGGGTATTGTTGCCATTTTTCCCGAATACATATACTTTCCCGTTAGCATATACAGCTTTCTGTTCACTTAAATTTCCGGCACTGAATGAATTGTCAAACTTCTTCCATGAGATAGTGTCTGGAACCTGCTGGTGTACGTTGATTTTCACTTTATAAGCCTGTCCGATTGCACCGCTGTAAGCATATACCTTAAATTCAATAGGGGTAACAGTAGACATGGTACGAGTGTCTCCTGAAAAATCGATAGAGTCTGTAGAAGTCCACAACGTATCTTTATCTGTTCCTTTGGGTCTGTAGGCCAGTGCACCGGCGTCGTAAGTCACGCTGGTTATCACTTTGTCAATGTGAGTACCATAAGGGAGTGAATCTTTATTCTCGATTTCTCTTGTCATTTGATTGATGGTGAATGGATATTCTGAGCAATCTAGTGTATCCACATACGCACTATCTTTCCCATCCTTATCTTTCCCTATTCGGTCAATGTTCAATGTACTCAATGAAAATCCTGTAATACTGGTTTCTGAGGTATAAGTGACCTGTTCCACATCATTATCCAAACACGATGTCATTATAGATGTTGCAGCAAAGAGTACTGCAATCAATGGCAAAAACTTTATTTTCATCTGCAAATGAGTTCTTTTAATTACAAGTTGCAAAAGTAGAAAGTTTTTCCTCGATTCCTCGCTTTTAGGGGAAGTTTTATATAAAATTATATTGTTATCTCCTCTTTATCAAGCTCTGTTGCATATTGTCCTGTTTTGTTAAAGGGCACAAGACTGTGCAAAAAGTCGCTTTTTCAGTATATTATAAGAACTTTTTATGGGTAAAAATTGTTTATATTCCCTTTGTATATCGATATTGTCCTGTATAAAACGGTTTTATACAATTTGTTTACTGAAAGAACGGATAATTTTGTAATCCAATAAAAACGAATAAATAACTATGTACAGACAATTAATTTCTAATTCATGGAAAGCATGCCTTCTTTTCGTATGTGTATTCTTTTCTGGTATAACAGTGAAAGCAGATGATAGTTTATACTCTCCTAATAAGAAAATAGGAGTGAGCTGGGATAATCCGGCGAAAGGATTGCGTGTGATTTATAAGAAAGGTGATTCTTCGATTTCGGTAGTTCAGTTAAAGAATCTGGGGATTCAACTTCAGCGTACATCTGGAGACGAATTTAATTATGTGTCTTCTTCCGCCGTGACTCCCATACGTGAGGATTATACCATGATAACGGGTAAACGCCGTCATTGCACGAACGAGGGAAACCAGCAGGTATTTCATTTCAAGAACGGCCAGAACGTATCGCTGGATTTGGAACTTCGGGTATATGATGACGGTATAGCTTTTCGTTATGTATTTCCCCGCCTGACTAAAGAAATGTGTGTGACTGATGAAACTACAGCTTTTGCTTTTCAGAAAGGAATTACCCGATGGACACAGAAGTTGAATCAGGCCTATGAAGACTTCTATTTGAAAAATAAAGGTCGTGTGCAAGGATATACTGCAGGACAATGGGGATTCCCGGCATTGTTTGAAGTGGCAGATTCTGTTTTTACCCTTATTTCAGAAGCAAATGTGGCGAAAGGTAACTGTGGGTCCTGGTTGAACAATGCCTCCAGTGCGTCGAGCTACAAAATAGAGATGGCAGAGCCGACCAGCGTTTCCGGCAGATGGTGTTCACCTTGGCGCGTGGCCATTATCGGTTCTTTGGCCGATGTGGTAGAATCTACCCTGGTGACAGATGTCAGTGAACCTTGTCGTCTGAGCGATGTCTCTTGGATTAAGCCGGGAGTTGTTTCATGGATTTACTGGGCTTACAATCATGGTTCAAGAGATTATCAGATAATAAAGAAGTACATTGATTTTGCCGCAGATTTTCATCTTCCTTACATGCTGATTGACGCAGAATGGGATGAAATGGGTAATGGAGGCAATGTGGAAGATGCCTTGGCTTATGCAAAACAGAAGAAAGTTGCTCCTTTGTTGTGGTATAACTCCTCCACCGCGTGGTGTGCGTTTGGTCCTTTGTATCGTCTGAACAAACCGGAGACACGTCAGAAAGAATTTGCCTGGCTTGAGTCCATGGGTGTGAAAGGAATAAAAGTAGATTTCTTCAGCCAGGACAGTATATCTACGATGAATTATTTTGTGGACATTCTGGAGGATGCGGCTAAATATCATTTGATGGTAAACTTTCATGGAGCTCCTATTCCGCGAGGCTGGCAGCGCACTTATCCTCACATGATGTCAGTAGAAGGAGTATATGGAGCTGAATGGTATAATAATAAGGAGACATTGACCGACAGTGCGGCATGGCATAACTGTACATTGCCTTTTACGCGTAATGTAGTGGGCCCGATGGACTATACTCCTTGTACTTTTACAGACTCTCAGCATCCGCATATCACTTCGAACGGGCATGAACTGGCTCTGCTGGTTGCATTTGAATCTGCTTTGCAGCATTTGGCCGACCGTCCCGAAGGATACCATGCCCAACCAGCTGAAGTACGCTCATTTATCTCTTCACTTCCCACCGTTTGGACGATACGAAATTGCTGAGCGGTTATCCTTCCAGCTATGTGGTGCTTGCCCGGAAGAGTGGTGCTTGCTGGTATATTGCCGGCCTGAACGGAACAAACGAGAAGAAATCGCTTGCTGTGGATTTGAGCTTTATTCAGGGACCTGTCAAAGAAATCACTCTGTATGTCGATGGAAAAGAACGTAATCAGTTTGATATACAGATGCTTTCTGGTTTGAAGAAATCTGTACATGAGGTGGACTGTCTGCCGCGTGGAGGATTTGTGATGAAGGTTAGCCTTGATTGAGTTATAGTTAGGCTATTTATATTTACGTGGAGAATGCCTGATGCTTTTAGAATGAGCGTCAGGCATTTTTTGTGTGTTTTTCAGAGGTGATTGCAGTGACGGTATAAAAGATAGGGAATTATTGATCATTTTGAGGAATGCTTTTGTATAAAAACTGAAATTAAACAGTCAATTCTCTGTTTCACACTGTGGAATATAAAAACCACAGTGTGGGATATATATTTTACAGTGTGAAATACAAATCTCGCACTGTGAAACAGAGAATATGTAAAGTCAAAACAGAGAATTTGTAGAGTAGTTTGGAAGATATAGTAGTAGCTAAAACATGTTTGTCGATAAATTGCAAGAAATATCGATTTTGTTAATCTTTTATCGTTTTTAAGTTTGAATAATGTCGATTTTGTATTATTGAAAGATACTTTAATCCTATATTCGGGTTGTATGAATAATTAACTTTGCATTGTATAATTTAAATCTAAATAAAGATGAAACACAATTCTATTAGGCAAATGTGGCAAGCCTTGAGAGTATTTATGTTACTCTTTGCTTGTTGTGTGAGTTCCATTGCATGGGGACAAGGAACAAACAGTGTGAAAGGTCACATTACAGACGGAAACGGAGAACCCTTGATTGGGGTAAGTATTCTGGTAAAGCATACAAACAATGGAACTGTAAGTGATTTAGATGGTAATTTTACTCTGTCAGTTAATCCAGGAGACATTTTGCGTGTGACGTATGTAGGGTATGCTTCACAGGAGATTCCTGCAGTTTCGGGCAAAATAATGCGAATTGTTCTTAAAGAAGATACCGAATTGTTGGATGAGGTTGTAGTAGTAGGTTATGGCACTCAGAAGAAAGTGAATTTGACGGGTGCTGTTTCTGCAGTTACCAGTGAGGATCTGATGAACAAGCCGGTGATGAGTACAGCCCAGGCTATTGCAGGTTTGGCACCAGGTCTGAGTGTTGTACAGAATTCTGGACGTCCTGGTACAGGAGCAAATGTGAAGATTCGTGGAACAGGTACTTTCTCCAGTGCCGGTACTGATCCGCTGGTGCTTATAGACGGTTTGTCTGGTAATCTGGATGATGTAGATCCTAATGATATTCAAAGTATTTCTTTCTTGAAAGATGCCGCTTCTGCTTCTATTTATGGTAACAGAGCTGCAAACGGAGTTATTCTGATAGAAACAAAGAAAGGTGCACAGGGAAAAACTGTAGTAACCTATAACAATTCATTTGGCTGGCAGCGGGCAACAGAACTTCCTGATTTTCTTCCGTCTTGGGAATATGCTACGTATTATAATATGGCCATGCAGAACATGAGTAAGCAGGATGCTTATTTGCCGGAGCAGATACAGAAATATAAAGATGGCTCTGATCCGGACAACTATCCGAATGTGAATCATCTGAAGTGGCTGTTGGAAAGCGGTTCAGGTTTCCAGCACCAGCATAATGTAAGCATTCAGGGAGGAAATGCGACGACAAGTTACAATCTCTCTATCGGTTATAGAAATCAGGAAGGACTTACAGCCAAGACGTCTAATGAACGCATGACTGCTCTGTTCTCTTTGAGAAGCCAGTTAAGCAAGTCTCTTACATTGAGTTTGAATATCAATGCTTACAATAACAAATACAATGCGCCGAACGGTGAGCCGACAAGCATTGACGGTATAATAGGTTATGCAGTCCGTGAGGCTCCTATCTATGCAGGACAGAAATCTGATGGAAGCTTTGGGTATCAGGATAATTATAGTCCGGAAGCCTGGCTGGCAAGTGAATCATTTGTGGAGAATGTCAGCCGTAATATAAATGCTTCCGGACAATTAAGATGGGATACTCCGATTAAAGGATTGTCACTGACCGGAAAAGCTGGCGTAACATACTGGACTAAATATGATAAGACTTATCGTGCAGAGACTTATTTTGATGAAAATAAGACGGTCGGTCCTTCTACATTGAATATCTGGACATCAAATAATACGAATACCACTCTGGAAGCTTTAGTAAATTATGAAAAGACGTTCGGCAGTCATGATTGAAGGTTCTAGCCGGTACCTCTGTAGAACAGACTTCCAATAAAGGTCTGGAGGGTTATCGCAATACCTTCCCTAATAATGCCTTGTATCAGCTTGGAGCCGGTGATGCATCAACTGCCACAAACAACAGTTCTTTGGAAGAGTATGCCTTGGTTTCTTTCTTTGGTCGTGTGAACTATGCGTTTAAGGATAAATATTTGCTGGAGGCTAACCTGCGTTATGACGGCTCTTCCCGTTTTGCGAAAGATAACCGTTGGGGCATTTTCCCTTCAGTTTCTGCAGGATGGAGAATTTCTGAAGAACATTTCTGGAAAAATACGCGTGCAGGTGAGGTTGTCAATAACTTGAAACTGCGTGCATCGTATGGTGTACTGGGTAACCAGAATATCGGAGTATATCCTTATCAGCAGACATACGATCTGGATCATAATTATCCGTTGGGTAATCCAGCCACTTTGGTCCCCGGTACTTATGTTTCTACTTACCGCAACCAGGATCTTACCTGGGAAAAGACAGCTATCACCAATGTGGGTTTGGACTTCGGGTTGTTCAATAATACGTTAAATGGTAGTATTGAATATTTCTATAAATACACTTCAGACATTCTTGCACCGGTTGAAAAAGCTGGTATTCTTGGGCAGAATGTGAGTGAATCGAATGTAGGTGCAGTATCCAATAAAGGTATTGAAGTAAACTTAAGTTATAACGGACGTATTGGCAGAGATTTCCAGTTTAGTATTGCGCCGAATTTTACATGGGTAAAGAATGCGGTGGAAGAACTGGCAAATGGTGCTACAGAAGAAATCAACAACAACCGTATTGTGGGACAGCCGATAGGTATTATTTATGGATATCAGACAGAAGGATTGTTCGTTGATCAGGCAGAAATTAATGAGGCTCCTGAACAGTTAGTAGGAAAGAGTGACTTGAAACCGGGCTATATACGTTATAAGGATATTAGTGGTCCGGACGGTGTACCTGATGGAAAGGTGGATGCTGAATATGACCGTACAGTATTGGGTAGTACTACTCCCAAGTTCTATTATGGCTTGAACCTCTCGGCTTCTTACAAAGGCTTTGATTTCTCCGCACTGTTCCAGGGATTAGGCGGTTATCAGCGTCAGATAGGTTCTTATATGGCTTATGCGTTTTATAACGGCGGACAGATTCAGAGATGGCAGGCTGAAAACTGCTGGACAAAAGAGAATCCAGATAAATGGGCAGAATATCCTCGCATAGAAACGATGAATATGAACCATCCGAACCTGCAGACCTCCGATTACTGGGTACGCAATGCAAGCTTCTTACGTTTGAAAAACTTGCAGCTTGGTTATACCTTGCCACAGGCATGGACCAAGAAGATTGGTATTGAAAAGTTACGCGTATATGTAAGTGGTCAGAATCTTTTCAGCTTTAACAGTTTCTATCAGGGATGGGATCCTGAGAATGAAATTGGAACAGGTGATTCTCCTTCTTACTATCCTATTACAGCCATTTATTCGTTTGGGTTTAACTTCAAGTTCTAATTACTATAAATCTATAAAGATATGAAACCGTTATTACAAATATTACATATAGCCAAGTTGTCAGTTTATTCTTTGGCTTTGTCTGGTGTGCTTGTCAGCTGTTCGGATTTGCTGGAGAAAAATCCTCCTTCTGCTATCTCGGACAATACTTTCTGGACAGGTGAGAATGATGCTTATCTGGCATTGGTAGGTTGTTACCGCTTTCAGACAGGTTGGTCCCATGATGATTTTGCAACTCCTCAAGGATTGTTGTATCTTGATTTTGCTGGAGGCAACGGTACGGAAAAAGAGAATTTTACTACTCTGATGGCCAGTTCCAATACAGTTGCGACGAATAGCAATATTGAGTGGTATTGGAAGAATGCTATACACAGATTGCAAAATACAATAATTTTCTGGTTAATGTTGGGAAATGTCCAATGGATGAAGATACTAGAGAAAAATGGAGTGCAGAAGTAAAAACTTTACGTGCTTATTTCTTGTTTAATCTGGCATTTTATTTTAAAGATGTTCCTATGCCACTTGCACCGTTAACTGTGGAGGAGGCTAATACGATTAAGCAGACAGCCCAGGCAGATGTGTATGCCCAGGTGGAAACTGATTTGAAGGAAGCCGCAAGAATTCTTCCGGACAGTTATGATGCAGAAGAATATGGACGTCTGACAAATGGTGCGGCTAAAGTATTGTTGTCTCGTTTGTATTTGACTCAGGACCGATGGGAGATGCTGCTGATATTTTGAATGAAGTAATTATTTCAGGCAACTATCAGCTTGATCGCAGAAATGGAGATGAAAGTTATGAAAAGCTGTTCCAAATAGGAGGCGAATATAGCCCTGAGACTATTTTCTGTATCATGGGTATTGCGGATAAATTTACAAATTCCCGCTATCAATATCTGTATCCGGAATGTGCTTATGGTGGCTGGCATCAGTTTGCTCCTTATAATGAACTGGTAAAAGAGTATTTCTGTACGGATGGAAAAGATATTGATAACTCAGGTGTGTATGATGATAATGATCCTTATGCTAATCGTGAAATAAGATTGTATGCTTCTATTTTCCTTCCTCCGTTGGGCTCTTATCCTGGAACAAAATATAATGATATAACTTATAATTGTTTCCAAGGACCTAATACGGCAGATAGTTACAATCGTTTCCCGTTGTTTAACGGTTATTGTCCCAAGAAAGGTTGTGATCCTTCGATTACGAATAATTTAGGTTCAACGCCTACTTATACTCCTCTTATGCGTTATGCTGAGGTGCTGTTGAGTTATCTGGAAGCGTTGAATGAATCTAATCCGGGTGCCGTTGATCAAACAGTGCTTGATTTGACAATCAATGATATACGTAATCGCGTGAAATTACCAAAATATCAAAAAAGTGATTTGCCGACTCAGGAGGATGTGCGTAAGGCAGTTCGTAAGGAAAGACGGGTAGAGCTGGCTTTTGAGGGGTTTAGATATTTTGATATACTTCGTTGGGGAATTGCAGAACAGGAGTTGAATCATACGTTTACAGGAGTCAAACTCTCGGATGACCCTGATGCTCCTAATTATCGTGGAAGTGGCTCTGCGGCCTCTCCGGTTGACCAAGATATGTATTATCAGTTTGAAACCCGTACATGGTCTGCCCATAACCGATATTTCCCTATTCCGCAAAGTGAAAGAAATGTTAATAAGAACCTGAAACAGAATGAAGGATATAACTAAATTTTAGTATCAATATAGCCGGCGGTATTCTTGAGGAGTAACGCCGGTTATTTTTTTAAATAAACGGTTAAAGTAAGAATAGTCCTCAAAAGCTAGTTGGAATGCAATCTCTTTAACAGCAATCTCCTCAGTAATTAATAGAAGCTGGGATTTTTCTATTTTCTTTTGGTTAATGTATTGTAACGGTGTAGTTCCTAATTCTTTTTTGAAAAGACGGATAAAATGGTCTTTGGAAAGACAAGAGATTTCTGCGAGTTTTTCCAATTCAATGGCCTCATTGAGATGTTTACGGATATATAAAACAGTTTTAGCTATCCGGTTATCTTCCATTTCAATTTTGGATTGTCCTTGTTTAAAAAAGCGAGATAGCAGTTGGAATACGATTCCTCTCGATTCAACCTTATCGTAAAATGCCCGTTGTCTGTTTTTTATAAGATTCTGCATGAGTGTTGGATTGTTGTCGTATGTGGTAGGGTCGGACTTTTGCAGAGTCATGTGCGGGTTAATTTCGCATAAGCGTTTGAATAGAGCCAAATCTAAATCTGTTGCTTCTATTTCGACGGGAAATTTCCAATGGTCTAGCCAGTCGTTGTCTGAGTAATGATCTTCGTAAATATGCAAGTAGTAATGTACGAAATTAGATTTACAAATATTGGTATGAATGGTAAACGCAGGGATGAAATACATGTGTTTGGGTGATAACGTATATATTCCATCAGGAAGTTCTATTTGAGCACTTCCTTCCGTAACATAATATAAACGTGTAAATGGACTGTTTACATTTTTCCAGTTCCAATCTGCATTGTGAACAGCTAATCCTACGTTCAGGACTAATGGGTGCATTTGTTCTACTTGTAGATTCATAGGTATAGATTATTAATTTGCCATAAAAGTAATAATTATTTCTTCGTGTAGATGATTTTAATAGATCTTTTATCTGATAAAAATCGATATTGTACAGGTAAAGTTCTTTAAAATGCTGTTTTTGTCGATATTAGCCTATAAACTCTCGTTTTGGTCCTATTCTTTTGGGGCTATTCTCCGTACATTTGTTTATATAAATTATCAGATAATAATACTTATGAAAACAAGACTCTTATTAGTCTCTTTATTTTTATCTATGGCCGGATTGTCGGCACAGACTTATCAGGTACCGGTATCGGAACAGGATGAACCGATGATGAAAGGAAAGTTCGAACCCACATGGAGTTCATTGGGAAACTATCAGGTGCCGGAATGGTTCCGTAACGTGAAATTTGGTATATGGGCCATTGGGGACCGCAGTGCGTGGAAGGTTCAGGCGACTGGATGGCTCGTTCCATGTATATGGAGGGTACTCGTGAATATGAATATCATGTAAAACACTACGGACACCCGTCGGAAGTGGGCTTTAAGGATATTATTCCCTTGTGGAAGGCGGAAAACTGGGACCCGGACAGGCTGGTAGCCTTTTATAAGAAAATAGGTGCCCAGTACTTTTTTGCTTTGGGTAATCATCATGACAACATGGACTTGTGGGACAGCAAGTATCAGCCCTGGAATTCAGTGAATATGGGGCCGAAGAAAGATATTCTGGCCGGATGGGAAAAAGCCGCAAGAAAATACGGATTGTATTTTGGAGTCAGCTTGCATGCCGACCATGCGTGGAGCTGGTATGAGCCTTCTCAGCGTCATGACACGAAAGGTCCGAAGAAAGGAATTCCATACGATGGGAAACTGACCAAAGCAGACGGAAAAGGAAAATGGTGGGAAGGATACGATCCGCAGGATTTGTATGCACAGAACCATCCATTGAGTGAGAACAGCTGGGATAACGGAATGATTCATCGCCAGTGGGCTTGGGGCAATGGAGTTTGTGTGCCGAGCCAAGAATTCTGTACGAACTTTTATAACCGTACACTTGATGTAATCAATCGCTATAACCCTGATTTGCTATATTTTGATGTGACAGTAGCTCCTTTCTATCCGGTAAGCGATGCGGGGCTGAAGATCGCTGCTCATTTTTATAACCACAATATGGCTACTCACAAAGGGAAACTGGAAGCGGTGATGTTTGGTAAGATTCTCGATGAGAACCAGCGAAAAGCACTGGTGTGGGATGTAGAACGTGGTGCTCCCAATAAAATTATCGATCAGCCGTGGCAGTCATGCTCCTGCATTGGCGGATGGCATTACAATACGTCTATTTACGAGAAAAACGAATATAAATCAGCGGCATACGTAGCTAAATTGTTGGTAGACATTGTGAGTAAGAACGGAAATCTGTTGCTGAGCGTACCTCTGCGTGCAGATGGAACTTTCGATGAAAAAGAAGAGAGAATTCTGAATGAATTTGGGGCGTGGATGAATATAAACAAGGAAGCTATTTATGATACTCGTCCGTGGGTAGTGTTCGGGGAAGGTCCGATTGCGGAAGAAGATATTCCACTCAATGCCCAGGGATTCAATGAAGGTTCTTACAGTCAGGCCGGAGCAAAGGAAATCCGTTTCACACAGACACCGAAGTATTTGTACGCTACTGTACTGGCATGGCCGGCAGATGGAAAGGTGAACATCAAGTCACTGGCTACAGACAGTAAACTTTATGAAGGAAAGATTCGTAAGGTAGAATTATTGGGATACGGAAAGGTGGACTTTGTCCGTACTGCCGAAGCTTGTCGGTTACACTTCCTGCGCAGCCGTTGAATCAGATTGCTCCCGTATTGCGAATCGCGAAATAATAAAATGTGGTAAGATGGAAGGATATAGAGTAAAAGAGTATGGTATGCCCGTCAAGCGGTATTGCCAGGCATTGGATTTGAAAAACAACCCGGAACTGATAGCGGAATACCGGAAAATGCATAGTCGCGAAGAAGCTTGGCCGGAGATTCGGGCAGGAATCCGTTCAGTGGGGATGCTGGAAATGGAAATCTATATCGTAGGCTGCAAGCTGTTCATGATTGTGGAAACACCGCTTGATTTTGACTGGAATAGCGCGATGAAACGCCTGGCACAGTTGCCCAGACAGGCAGAGTGGGAAGATTATGTGGCACGTTTTCAGGAATGCGTGCCGGGAAGCAGTTCTGCCGAGAAATGGCAGTTGATGGAGCGTATGTTTTATTTGTATGAATCTTAAAAAGTTATCACTATGGAATACCATGAAATAGGAAAAACGGGGATGAAGGTATCCTCTTTGAGTTTCGGAGCTTCTTCTTTGGGGGGAGTCTTCCATGACATTAAAGAAAAAGAAGGATTGGAAGCGGTGTTTACCGCCATTGATTTGGGGATGAATTTTATCGATGTGTCTCCTTATTACGGACATTATAAGGCTGAAACGGTATTAGGAAAGGCCCTGAAGGAGATTCCTCGCGACAAGTATTATCTCTCTACGAAGGTAGGACGTTATGGAAAAGACGGGGTAAATACCTGGGATTATTCCGGGAAGCGGGCTACGGAGAGCGTGTACGAAAGTATGAATCGCTTGCATGTGGACTATGTCGACCTGATTAATGTGCACGACATTGAGTTTGCCGATTTGAATCAGGTGGTTAATGAGACTTTACCGGCTTTGGTGGAGTTAAGAGAGAAAGGGGTAGTAGGTCATGTGGGTATCACCGACTTGCAACTGGAGAATTTGAAATGGGTGATTGACCATTCGCCGGCAGGAACGGTAGAGTCGGTGCTGAACTTCTGTCATTATTGCTTGTGCGATGACAAACTGGTCGATTTTCTGGACTATTTTGAGTCGAAAGGTATCGGGGTAATCAGCGCCTCTCCATTGTCTATGGGCTTGCTGACCGAAAGAGGTGTACCGTCATGGCATCCGGCTCCTCAGCCGTTGGTAGAGGCTTGCCGAAAGGCCATGGAGCATTGCAAGAGTAAGAATTATCCGATAGAAAAACTGGCCATGCAGTATGCTGTGAGCAATCCGCGCATTGCTACGACGTTGTTCAGTACGGCCAATCCGCAGAATGTGAAGAAGAATGTGGCTTTCATAGAGGAGCCGATGGATGAAACACTGGTACGTGAGGTGCGTGAAATTATCGGCGACCAGTTCCGTGTAAGTTGGGCTAATTCTTAAAGGAGGAATTTGTATATGGGGTTTATAATAATCGATGCACATTCTCATTTGTGGTTAAAACAGGATGCGGTGGTTGAAGGACTGCTATCCGCACTTTGGAGAATGGAAGGTCATTGTTCATGGGGGAAGTGAGACAGATGCTTCCCCCGTTCATGACCGATGGAGTAAACAGTGCCGAAGTGTTCTTATCTAACATGGACTATGCGCAGGTGTCTGCGGCTGTGGTGACGCAAGAGTTTATCGACGGGTTTCAGAATGACTATTTAGCCGAGGTTACAGTCCGTTATCCCGACCGTTTCTTTGTATGCGGAATGTGTGAGTTCCGTAAGCCGGGCTATCTGGATCAGGCGCGTCAGCTTATTGCACAGGGATTCAAGGGGATTAAGATTCCTGCACAGCGTTTGTTGCTCAAAGAGGGGCGTGTAAGATTAAACTGTGAGGAAATGATGCAGATGTTCCACCTGATGGAGCAGAACGGGGTGCTACTTTCCATTGATATGGCTGACGGAGATACACAGGTGGGCGAACTGGAGGAGGTAATTCAGGAGTGCCCGAAATTGAAGGTGGCCATCGGACATTTCGGTATGGTAACCCGTCCTCAGTGGAAGGAACAGATCAAGTTGGCTCGTCATCCTCATGTACGTATTGAATCGGGAGGGATTACCTGGTTGTTCAATGACGAGTTTTATCCGTTTAAGGGGGCGGTAAGAGCTATCCGTGAGGCTGCTGAGCTGGTCGGCTTTGAGAAACTGATGTGGGGGTCGGATTATCCGCGTACCATAACGGCCATTACTTACCGTATGTCGTACGACTTTGTGAGCAAATCCGATGAATTGACAGAAAGAGAGAAAGCACTCTTCTTGGGAGAAAATGCCCGCAGTTTCTATGGTTTCCATAATCTGCCGGAGCTTCCTTACATTAAGAATATGTCGGAATAAACAAATGGGGAAATGATGAAAAACAATAATAGCTATAAATTACCGCTTGCACTGGTTTTCAGCCTGTTCTTTTTGTGGGCTATTAGCAGTAACCTGTTGCCTACCATGATTCGGCAGTTGATGAAGACCTGCGGGCTGAATACCTTTGAAGCGTCTTTTACGGAAACCGCTTACTGGCTGGCGTATTTTATTTTCCCGATTCCGATAGCCATGTTCATGAAGCGGTATAGCTATAAAGCTGGTATCATCTTTGGCTTGGTGTTGGCGGCAGCAGGTGGTCTGTTATTCTTTCCGGCTGCCATGCTGAAAGAATATTGGGCTTATCTGTGCATCTTCTTTGTTATCGCTACCGGGATGTGTTTCTTGGAAACAGCAGCCAATCCGTACGTAACTGCTTTAGGTGATGCAGCTACAGCTCCTCAACGTTTGAATCTGGCGCAGTCATTTAATGGGTTGGGAGCTTTTATTGCAGCCATGTTTCTGAGTAAACTGATATTGAGTGGCACACACTATACGCGTGAAACGCTTCCGGCGGATTATCCGGGCGGATGGGAAGCTATATCCAGTTTGAGACGGATGCTATGAAAACTCCTTATCTGGCATTGGCGGTATTGCTGCTGGTCATTGCGGGAATCTTTATTTTCTTCAGGTTGCCTAAGATTGGAGATGAAGGGCAGCGGGGCACTTCTAAGGAGAAACTGATTGATTTCAGTGTATGGAAGCGGTCGCATCTGCGGTGGGGCGTCATTGCACAGTTTTTTTATAATGGCGGACAGACAGCTATCAACAGTCTGTTTTTAGTCTATTGCTGTTTGTATGCCGGTATTTCGGAGTCGGAAGCTACTACCTATTTCGGCTTGTATATGCTGGCCTTCCTGCTTGGACGATGGATTGGTACCGGACTGATGATTCGTTTCCGTCCGCAAGATATGTTGCTGGTTTATGCATTGGTGAATATCCTGCTTTGTGCCATAGTTGCTGTGTGTGGAGGCTGGATTGGTCTGTATGCCATGCTGGGCATCTCGTTCTTCATGTCCATCATGTATCCTACCCAGTTCTCGTTGGCATTGAAAGATTTGGGCAGTCAAACGAAAAGTGGCTCTGCTTTTCTGGTGATGTCAATAGTGGGTAATGCTTGCCTGCCCCAGTTTACGGCTTATCTGATGCACGTTAATGAACAAATGTATCATCTGGCGTATGTGGTTCCGATGGTTTGTTTTTTGTTCTGTGCTTATTACGGGTGGAGAGGATACAAAGTATTGGATTGAGATTGTACATCTGAAAATAAAAATTAATAAGAAAATGAAAGCGGTTCAAATTGCAGCTCCCCAGAAAATGGCAGTCGTAGAGATTGAGAAGCCTGAACTGAAGGCTGGGGAAATATTGGTAAAGATTGAATATGTAGGTTTCTGTGGTTCTGACCTGAATACTTATCTGGGGCGGAACCCGATGGTGAAAATGCCGGTTATTCCGGGGCATGAGGTTGGGGCGGTGATAGAAACCGTAGGACCGGGCGTACCGGAGAGTTTTAAGAAGGGCATGAATGTGACGTTGAATCCTTATACGAATTGCGGGAAATGTGCTTCGTGCCGGAATGGACGGGTCAATGCCTGTGAACACAATGAGACGTTGGGCGTACAGCGTAATGGGGTAATGTGTGAATATGCGGTACTTCCTTGGTCGAAAGTTATTCCGGCTGAAGGCATTTCTTCCCGTGACTGCGCCTTGATTGAACCAATGAGTGTGGGTTTTCATGCGGTATCACGTGCGCAGGTGATTGACAATGAAGTGGTGATGGTGATAGGTTGCGGTATGGTCGGTATGGGAGCCATTGTGCGTGCGGCTTTGCGCGGGGCTACCGTAATTGCCGTAGATTTGGATGATGAAAAGCTGGCACTGGCACGTAAGGTAGGAGCTGCGTATGTCATCAATTCGCGTACGGAGAATGTGCACGAGCGTATGCTGGAATATTCCAATGGAATAGGAGCCGATGTGGTTATCGAGGCGGTAGGTAGTCCGGCTACTTACGTGATGGCGGTCGATGAGGTCAGCTTTACAGGGCGTGTGGTTTGCATTGGTTATGCTAAGAGTGGGGTAGAGTTTCAGACAAAATACTTTGTGCAGAAGGAATTGGATATACGTGGTTCCCGAAATGCATTGCCAGCTGATTTCCACGCCGTAATACACTACATGAAAACAGGAAATTGTCCGGTGGAGCAGTTGATATCGAGCGTTGTATCTCCTGAAAATGCATCGGAAGCAATGGAAGGTTGGGCGGCGAATCCGGGCAAAGTATTCCGTATTTTAGTGAAATTCTAAGAAAGTTTACGCTGGAAATGATTGCGTAATTTCAGGCGTTTGTTTATGCTCCGCTGATGTGAATAAAAAACGTCAGGGCGTTTGTGTCAAAACATAAAAGAGTTTTGTTTTAAACGCCAAAGAGTTTTGGTTGAAACGTACTTGTGTTTCTTTTGAGACATAAGTACGTTTTTTTATGTCAGATTGTTCCGTTTGTGTATTGAAAAGTTGTACTTTTGGCATATCTTACAAGTTTATTTTAATCAACCATAAATTAATGCGTAGATGAACACAAAAAGCATCTTTTTAGTTCTGTGTTGTTTGACCGCCTTTCCATCCTATGCACAGCACGTGCCAACCTTGGAGGAAGTGGTGAACGGAGGTCTGATTGTCACGAAGGGCGAAAGCCGGGTAAACTGGCTTTCAGAGGGGAACAGTTATTCAAAGAAAGAGAAAAATCCGGCTGGGGGATACGATATCGTTTCGTATACGGCCGGTAAAAACAAGCGTGAGGTACTTATTTCGGCTTCCATGTTCGTAAAGCCGGGTACTTCCGACACGTTGTCTGTCCGTAGTTTTAGTTTTGACACCTCACATAAGCAGGTTCTGGTGTATACCAATACACGGCGTGTCTGGAGGTATGATACGCGCGGAGACTATTGGGTATTAAACATGGAAACGGGCAAGTTGAGGCAATTAGGAGCTCAGTTGCCTGAAAGTAGTCTGATGTTTGCCAAGTTCTCGCCCGATGGTACGCGTGTGGCTTATGTCAGTGGGAATAATATCTATGTAGAGTATGTTTCCGACGGGAAGGTTGTACAGTTAACACATGATGGAAGCAGTACAATTGTGAACGGTACATTCGATTGGGTATATGAAGAAGAATTTTCCTGCCGTGACGGATTTCGCTGGAGTCCCGATGGTAAGTACATAGCCTACTGGCAGAGCGATACGGAAGGTACCGGATGGTTTGACATCATCAACAATGTCGATTCACTTTATCCGAAAATCCTTCGTTTTCCTTATCCGAAAGCCGGAACCACGAATTCGGCAGTTAAGGTGGGGTACGTAGCTGCTTCCGGTGGAGAAACCACATGGATTGATCTGCCTGGTGACCCTCGTCAGAATTATATCATGCGAATGGATTTTATACCGGAAAGCAATGATTTGTTTATCCAGCAGATGAACCGTCCACAGAATACGAACAAAGTGTGGATTGCTACCATCGGAGGCGGTGCTCCGAAGAATATCCTGACAGAAACAGATGCCGCATGGGTGGAAACGAACGACCAGGTGACCTGGCTGAAGAATAATACTTACTTTACATGGCAGAGTGAACGAAGCGGCTGGCGTCATCTTTACCGCGTAAGTCGTGATGGAAAGGACATTCAGCCATTACCAAAGGGGAGTTCGACTTTATCGAACAGGTGGGCATGGACGTGAAGAAAGGTCTCGTCTATTTCATTGCTTCACCCGATAATTATACTCAACGGTATCTTTATTCTGCCGAGTTATTGGGAAAAGGTGAGGTGAAACGTCTCAGTCCGATGGATGAGCAGGGACAGCATCAGTATGATTTGTCTCCCGACGGGAAATATGCGGTACATACGTTTAGTAATTCCGTGACTCCTCCCCGGATAGAGATGGTGGCTTTGCCTTCTCATAAAACGGTGTCAGTCATTGAAGATAACCAGAAAGCTGCGTCGCAGTACCGGCAACTTCAGTTGAGTCCGAAGGAGTTTGTCAAGACTCGTTCTGGCGAACTGCAACTGGATGCATGGATGATCAAGCCCGTTAATTTTGAGCTGTCGAAGAAATATCCGGTAATCATCGATGTATATGGTGAACCTGCAGGTTCTACGGTGCAGGATGTATGGCAGGGAGGCGATCTGTGGCATCAGTACCTGGCTAATCAGGGATATATTGTAGTCAGCATCGAGAACCGTGGGGCTGCGGCTCCCCGCGGACGGGAATGGAGAAAGTGTATCTATGGAGAAGTTGGAACGTTTGCTTCGCAAGATCAGGCACAGGGAATTCTTGATTTGGCCCGTCAGTATTCCTTTATTGATACTTCCCGTATTGGTATTACGGGCTGGAGTGGGGGAGGCAGCCAGACGTTGAACTGCATGTTCCGCTATCCGGATGTGTTTTGCACGGGTATAGCTATTGCTTTCGTGTCCGACCAGCGGCTATATGATACGATTTATCAGGAACGTTACATGAATACACCTCAGGCTAATCCGGAGGGTTATCGTAAGGGTTCTCCTATTACTTATGTAGAGGGACTGAAGGGTAACCTGCTGCTTATTCATGGTACGGGTGACGACAATGTGCATTACCAGAGCTGTGAGATGCTGGTGAATGAACTGGTGAAGCACGGTAAGGTCTTTTATCAGTTATCCTATCCCATGCGTTCACATTCCATCAGTGAGAGGGAAGGTACCACATATCACCTTCGCAAGTCTATGACAGATTATTTCTTGAAAAATCTTCCGGCGGGAGGACGATAAACGATAAGAAAGGCTGACCTCAATTCTGAGGTTGGCCTTTCTTCTTGGACGATAATCTGAATTATTAGTGAATTTTTCAGGTTTTTACCTTGATTCTTGTTGGTTTAAGTCAATCTCAATTCTATGAGGTGAAAAAAAGTGTTATTTGATAGCCTTTAGATTTTTACTATTTCGAGTTTGATTGTCGGCATAATGTATTGTTTAACAAGTGAAACAATAGTGAAACAAGTGCCTTAAAAAGAATAAAAAAGACAATAGTTCGTTAAAAATTCGCCACGCCTAAGCGGCTCTGGCAGTAAATAAAATGAGTTCTTTGAAAAGTTTGTCAATAACTTGCATGTCTGGGTTAATCCCGAACACGCAAAATAAATCGTTCAAGCATATAAGCATTGTGTATGAAAGACTTGCAGGAGGATATGGAATAGGTTATTCCGAGCCTCTTACATGCCGCTTTGGCCAAGTTGACAGCAGCAAGCGATGCATTGAAGTGAAAATCCAATTTCCTGAAGTCGGTAGACTGGCAGCTGGTGATTCCTGCATGCTGCTTGCCATCT
>ENA-OQBJ01000153-OQBJ01000153.1-human-gut-metagenome-genome-assembly--contig:-NODE-153-length-35690-cov-3.767118_pt1 | contig 35690 bp, 48 predicted proteins | sample MGYA00242743_ERZ504545 | MGnify/ENA primary metagenome ERZ504545 (study PRJEB26092, sample SAMD00036252) | human gut metagenome | host: Homo sapiens | study: EMG produced TPA metagenomics assembly of... | reverse complement strand
CGTAGCCGCAAAGGTAAACTGGCAATTTCGAACGGAGGATGCAAGAATTAAATTGAATTCCTTGTATCCGACATTTACTACTGCATCTGAATAAGATGCAGTAATAATGTTAAATATCAACGATACAGCACACTAGTGGAAATACCTACTATTTGCAAAAAACTTTACTGATCAGCATTCTTTACGCTGTATGTTTAGGCATACTGATCTTTTTATCCAATCGGTACAAGGCTTACTACATCAAAAAATATTGCTCGATGTTGCGTAATTCATTAGCAAAAGGTACTTTACAAGCCAGTATCTCTGATTATGAAAAAACAGGAAATGCATCCTATGTTACCGCATTTAACCAAAATTTTTCTATCATTGAAGAAAAAAGTGCTGCAAAACCGTATTTCCATCTTAGACTCTGTCATTTGTATTGTATTTGCTGTTATTCTCCTTTTATACATGAATCCCATTATTGCTGTTGTTTCCATTATAGCTATGTCAATACCCAGCTTATTGCCAAATCTTTTCAATAAAGTACTTGGAAAAACACAACAAATGGTCATGGAATCTACAACAGCCTACAATGAAACAGTCTCAGACCTTCTTAATGGTTATGAAGTGGTAAAGACATATCATACAGAAGAGCAGATGCTTCATAAGTTTTCTATTGCAGCCCAAAAATTAGAACGAAGAAAAGAGTATTTTTCATCTTTGATGGCTGGTGTATATGGGGTTACTACGCTTTCATCTGTCGTTGTGCAATTCTTTATCATGGGGTTAGCTGGATTTTTCGCAGTCAAAGGATATATTACGATTGGCAGTATTGTCGCAGTCACTCAGCTTACCGGACAAGTGATTTCTCCCGCTTTCGAGCTTTCCGCAAAGATTAGCGAACTAAAGTCTGCCAGACCTGTATTGGAAACTTTGCATACTCTTTCTCATCCTGAAATCCATGAGAAAAAAACAGGACACAAACTCAAAAAACATATTTCACTACGAAATGTAAGTTTCAAGTACGATGACAGAACTATCTTAAAAAATGTATCTGCCACTTTTGAAAAAGGAAAGAAATACGCGATTCTCGGAAAAAGTGGAAGTGGGAAAAGCACACTGTTAAAACTCATTGCAGGATATTACCCAGAATTCGAAGGAAAGATTTGTACAGATGAAATCGCAGCTCTTCCAGACAGACTGGCTATGATTCATCAAAAAACTTTTTTATTCAATGATAGTGTTCGCAATAACCTTACTCTGTGGAAATCATACACAGAGCACGAAATCACAGAAGCTGTTAAGAAAGCAGGACTAAAGGTGTTTATTGAAAATTTGCCACAAGGACTCGATACAATAATCGAGGAAAACGGAAACAATTTCTCAGGAGGAGAATGTCAACGTCTTGCTACCGCCAGAGCTTTGTTAAGTGGAAAGGATATACTGCTAATGGACGAAGCAACATCGTCATTGGATGAACAAACCGCAAATGCTGTAGAAAACAGTATTTTATCATTGGAAAATATCACATGTATCAGCGTCACTCACAGACTCTCTCCGGAAACCATGCAAAATATTCAGCAGTCCTGACAATGGACAAAGGAGAATTGCACGAATATGTTCTATGATATTATGCAAATAACTATTATTTCTATTGCTGCGCTTATTGCCATAATTTACTTAAGTATTTGCCAAAAACAACATGCGGAACTATATAATAAGGTATTTGAAGCATGATTCACACATGACATTTCTGCAGAATCAGTAGAAAAGTATCGAAGAAATTACGTTTTAACAGAAATCATGTAAATTGTAACCTATTGCCTTACAGAATTGATGCAGATGTGCTATATTGAAGATGCAAAAAGAACAACCGCCCATAAGGGGTTGACCAATTAAAGAATGTACATAGAAAATGCCACCCAAACTCGCCAAAGTATCATATCATTCTGAGGGTGGTTTTTCTATGGCTTAAATCATCAGTGACATTAGTGCCAAATATGTATCCTGTAATGCTTTGTATTTACGAAGCAATTAGCATTCCTTATTATTTACATTGTTCTTCTAACTGTTTCTTAAGCTGCTCAAGTTCGCTTTCTTTTTGTTGCAAAAGAACTTCCTGAGATGCAAGCAACTCACTTTTTTGCTTAATAGTGTTTTGCTGTTCCTGAATAGTACTCTGTTGTTCATCGATCGTATCCTGCATTTGATCGATCATATACTGTACGGTATTCTTATCCAATATTTGTAATTCTTTTGAAAACAATCCCATAACTTTCTCCACATTCCTGCAAAGCTCATAAATCTCCCGGTACATAGGAATAAACTTCGGATATTGTTTGATTAGCTGGACGATTATTTCCGGATTATCCTCGCTGAGAAATGTGAGCCACGCATCTAAATCGTTTTTGATACCTTATCGGACAAAGTCCGCCCGCCGCAGGCATGTATTACGGGATGCCCGGATGGGTATACCTTTATTGTGACGGGTTTCCCGATAGATGTCAAGTGGGATGAAAACGAATTCCTGCAGAAGCTCCATATGAAGTCCTGTATCTGACTTTTGACAAAAATGGTGGACATAATCCTGCTTGTGCCGTTTCATCTCTCCGGAACTTTTTTCTATAAAAACAATGGTATACACGCTTTTTATATCCCGATAGCTGAATTTCTTTTTCCGTTCATTTTTGGCACGTTTGTATTGCCGGAGTAAAAGATCAGCCAAATAGCATGCGCTGCGTTGTCCGGGAAAGGAATATCCTATTTTTTGCACTTCAATGTTTGCAATGCTTCCATCTTCCAGTTGAACAACAATATCCATAATAAGCAAAGCATTTTCTTCTGCAATTCGGGAAGAATCGTTTGGAAGTACGTGTAAAATACGAATATGCCGTTGTAATATCAGTGACAGTAATTCTTCCAGACGTGAAGGTGCAGTATCCGGATTTAAAATTTCTTTGAAAAAAGAATCGTAAAGTATTTTGACACCCTGCATTCCTGTGCAAAATTGCAGAAATTCTTCTTGTTGGGATTCGTCCCACGAATCAAACAGAAATTTTAATTCAGGGGTAGTTTAAATTTTTTTACAAAGCTCCTCTCGGGTTTGAATCATTGGAAAATATTGTTTTAATCCATTGCTCATAAGCGGTTCCTCCTGATGGTTTGTGAATTAGATTGAAAATTTGATGATTTCATCTGGATTTGTTTTTTGAAAATAAAGAAGAGAACATGGAAATAAAAAGAAATATCCGTTCTCCTGAAATGTTATGAATAAAGTCTAACACGAGGAATATGAAGTGTCCAATAAAAATTTCATAAATAGAATAACACTTCCATTCCTCACTGCTATTTTGCAGATTTTTGTGCAAGATTCCCCATAAAATCGCCTTTTACTTTCCTCAAGCAAAAGACGATTTTTACGATTTTCTTCTATTGTGCAGTATCCTTTGTAATCAGCTCCACTTCCACCGGGATGGTTTTTTCCACTGTTTCTCCCTGCAAAATCTGAATCGCGGTCTCAACTGCTGTCTCTCCCATCAGATTCGGTTTCTGTGCCACGGTTGCCGCCATTTTTCCGGCTTTGACTGCTGCGACTGCATCGTCTGTCGCATCGAAGCCAACCACCAGGATCTTTTTGTTTCCAATTGCCTCCACTGCTCCAAGTGCCATCTCATCATTATGTGCAAATACACCCTGAATTGCAGAATTTGCCTGCAGCATATTTTCCATCACGCTCATTCCCTCGGAACGGTTAAAATTCGCGGTCTGTTTGGAAACAACATCCAGCTTTCATCTGCCACCAAATGGAAGCCTTTTCCTCGCTCGATCGTTGCACTGGCGCCGGAAACGCCCTCCAGTTCTGCCACTTTTGCCTGTTCCCCAAGAAGAGATACCATATATTCTGTTGCCATTTTCGCACCTTCCACATTGTCGGAAGCAATGGCACAGTCTACGTCTACTCCGTTTACACCTCGGTCTACTGAAATCACTTTAATTCCTCTTGAAACCGCGTCCTTCACTGCCGGTGCAACTGCATCAGAATCCACCGGATTTACGATCAGGACACTGATATTTTTTGAGATCAGATCTTCGATATCACTGGTCTGTTTTGCCGCATCATCCCCGGCGTCTACCACAATCAGTTTTTCTCCTTCTGCTTCCGCCTTTTCTTTTGCCCCTTCACTCAAAGTTACAAAAAACGGATTATTCAAGGTGGAAACGGAAAATCCAATACTGCCGTTTCCGGACATCTCACCTGATGCGTTTTCCGTTTCTCCGTCAATCGTAATGGCATTGCATCCTGTCAATCCAAACACCAGAACTGCCGCTGCCAGTACACTTACAAATCTCTTCATTCTCATACCACACTCTCCTCTCTTATCGTCTTCTGTCAGACAATACCGCGATCAAAATTACAATTCCTTTTACCACATCCTGATAATAAGAAGATACTCCCAGGATATTCAATCCGTTATTTAACACTGCAATGATCAAAACACCGATGAATGTTCCCCAGATTTTTCCACGTCCTCCGTTCATACTCGTTCCGCCAAGCGCTACGGCTGCAATCGCATCCAGTTCATATCCTTCTCCCAGTGTCGGCTGTGCAGAACCAAGACGGGATAACAAGATCAGCCCAGACAATGCTGCCATACATCCGGAAATTGCATATGCTGCAAGTTTTGTACGGTCAATATTGACTCCTGCCAGCTTTGCCGCTTTTGCATTGCTTCCTGTTGCATAAATATGACGTCCGAATGTTGTTTTCTGCAATACAAATAAAAAGATTACAAAAATCAGAATAAACAAGATGACCGGAATCGGAATATGATAAAAGTTTCCTTTTCCGATTACTTTTAGTGTAAAGCTGTCCCCCAGATTGGAAATCGGTTTTCCATCCATATAGATCATCGTCAGTCCACGGAACACCGTCATGGTGATCAATGTTGCAATAAACGGCTGTAATCTGCCTTTTGTTACAAGAAATCCACTGATACATCCAAATCCGGTTCCGATCACCAGCGCCAGGATCATGGCCAGTCCGACCGGCATTCCACCGGAAATAAATCCCGCACACAGCGCCGTTGTCAAAGCAAGTACCGAACCTACCGAAAGGTCGATCCCGCCTGTCAGGATCACGCAGGTCATACCAAATGCAATGAATCCATTGATCGAAGACTGCCGAAGCAGTGACAAAAAGTTACCTGCCGTTCGAAATTCCGGACTGATCACCCCGATCACAACAATCAGTAATACAAGCGCGATCAGCGCGCCCAGATCTTGTATATAATTTGCCGCTTTTTTCTTATTCATTGAGATTTCCTCCTGTCGCCAGAATCATAATATTTTCCTGATTTGCCTCTTCTTTGCTTAAAAATCCTCTCACCAGACCTTCTCTTACTACCATTACCCGGTCAGACATTCCGAGCACTTCCGGCAGTTCGGAAGATACCATAATAATCGCCACTCCCTTTGCGGCAAGATCATTGATAATACTGTAGATTTCCTTTTTTGCCCCAATATCCACACCGCGGGTTGGTTCATCCAGAATCAACACTTTCGGATTCGTGTACATCCATTTTGCAAATACAACCTTCTGCTGGTTTCCACCGCTTAAGTTATTACATTCATGCTGCGGTCCAAAACACCGGATATGTAACTCCTCGATCCCCTTTTTGACCAGCTCTTTTTCTTTCTCTCTCTGGATCACCCCGTGTCTGGAAATACGCTTCAGATTTGCGAGAGAAATATTTTTCATAATGCTCTCTTCCAGCATCAGCCTTCTACTTTCCGGTCTTCTGTGATAAATCCGATTCCGTTTTTCATTGCCTGTTTCGGCGTTTTTGTTCTCAATCTGTTTTCCATTCAGAAAATCTCTCCCGTCACATGCGGCATATTTCCAAAGATTGCCTGCATGATCTCCGTTCTTCCGGCTCCCATCAATCCGGATACTCCCAGCACTTCCCCTGCATGCACTTCAAAAGAAACCTTTTCAAATACGCCCGGACAGGTCAGATTTTTTACTTCCAGAACACGATCACCGATGCTTACGTTCCGCTGCGGATACCGCTCTCCAATCTCTCTTCCGATCATCATTTTGACTACATCATTCATATCTGTCTCAGAAATCTTCTTTGTGTCGATATAAGTTCCATCCCTCAGGATCGTAATCCGGTCGCACAGTTCAAAAATCTCTTCCATCCGGTGCGAAATATAAACAATGGATACGCCTTTTTCCCGAAGCCCATTGGCCACTTCAAACAGTACCTGGTCTCACTCTGCGTCAACGCTGCCGTCGGTTCATCCATAATGATGACTTTGGCATCTGCATCAGCGCTTTGCAATCTCAACCATCTGCTGCTGTCCTACGGAAAGCTCTTCCATCCGCTGTCCCGGATCGATCTCTACTCCAAGGCGTTTCAAGATTTTTTCTACTTCCCGGCGCATTGCTTTTTTGTCACATACACCGCACTTCTTTTTGATTTCTTTGCCGAGAAACATATTTTCTTCTACTGTCAGATCAAATAACACGTTCAGTTCCTGATGGATAAATACAATCCCTGCTTTTTCTGCTTCTCTGGCATTTTTGTAGCAGACTTCCTGTCCGTCCACGATCACCTGCCCCACATCTTTTGTATAAACACCTGTCAAAATCTTCATCAACGTCGATTTTCCCGCACCGTTTTCTCCCATCAGTGCATGAATTTCTCCGGTACTGAGTACAAATCCGGCATTGTTCAACACGGCATTGTTCCCAAAAGACTTGTTGATCCCTCTCATTTCAATTTCCATAAGCTGTTCTCCTCTCTTAGAAAATACAACCCGACTGTAAAATAATATTTGCATAAGGCGTTGTCTCTCCGGTTCGAATAACCGCCTTGCATGTTTTTGTCATTTTTTTCAGATCGCTGTGCAAAACAAATTGTATCTCTGGTTTGAAACCCGTTTCATGCTTTGCAAAAAATTGTTCGATCTGACGGAGTATCTCCGGATTCTGAAGTTTCATCTCCTCTGCCAGTATGATCTTCTCTACTTTCATATCTGCCCCTACTTCTTCCAACACATCCATAAAAGACGGCTGTCCGAATTTTACGGCCAGATCGATCCGTTCTGTCTCATCCGGGATCGGCAGTCCACAGTCTCCGATACAGATTGTGTCCGTATGTCCCATATAAGACAACACTCTGGAAATATCACTGTTTAAAATCCCCTGTCGTTTCATGCTCTTCCTCCCAGTTTTTCCAATTCTTCTTCGACTTCCTGTGCCATCGGCATTCCGCTCTGTGCCCCGAATTTTTCTGTGGATAAGCTGGCTGCCACATTCGCATACCGAAGTGCTGTCTCCATATCCGCTCCTTTTGCTCTCTGCAGGGCAAATGCACCGTTTAACGTATCTCCTGCCCCGGTCGTATCTGCCACATTCGCTTTTCTCGCCGGTACACTCAAGATTTCTCCATTCTTCAAACAAGTAATCACACCTCTGGAGCCCTGTGTGATGATCAGTTTTTCCGGATACTCTCTTAACAAGTCCTCTGTAGAATACTCCTCTCCAAAAATCAGGACCGCTTCATGTTCATTTGGTGTTACATACGTCACTTTTTCGATCACTTCCAACGGAACGTTTGACGCCGGAGCCGGATTTAACACTACCGGAATCTGATTGTCATAACAGAAATCTACAACATAATACACCGTATCCAGCGGAATCTCCTGCTGCAGCACAACCATATCAAAAGTCTTCAGCTCCTCTTTGATCCTGTCAATATAATCTCTGTCCACTTTCCCGTTTGCTCCCGGAACCACGATGATCGTATTGTCATTTTCTCCGACTGTGATCATAGCAATCCCTGTCGGAACTCCCTCTAAAACCTTGATATGTCCCGTCTCTACACCGACTTTCTTGAAATTCTCCAATAACCGGGTACCATTTGCGTCATCTCCAACACATCCGAACATCTCCACTTTTGCTCCGAGCTTTGCCATAGCAACCGCCTGATTCGCACCTTTCCCTCCCGGAATATAATGAAGGCTGTCTCCTCGAAGTGTCTCCCCTTTTAGCGGAATCCGCTCTGCGGTCACCGTCATATCCATGTTAATGCTTCCTACTACTGCCAGTTTCATTCTGCTTCTCCTTTCTTTTTCGTCGTCTGACGCCTGATCAGCTCAACATCAAATATATTTTCTTTCTGATACGAAATCTCTTCTCCATGATGGATGATCATCTGTACTGCCAGTTTTCCCATTTCTTCAATGGGCTGGGAAATGGTCGTCAGCTCCGGTGTCATTCTCCTGCTGAACTCAATATTGTCAAATCCGACCAGCTGTACATCTTCCGGGACTCTTCGCCCGTTCTGATGAAGCACCTTATAGACTGCCATTGCCGCCATGTCATTGCTCGCCAGGATTCCATCGGTATCCGGGTATCTGCGAATCAGTTCTTCTGCTGCCGCAAGTCCGGCATCGTAATCATAATCACAGTCGATCCAGACAGCTTTTCTTCCATACTTTCTGCACACATCCTCATATCCCTGATAACGCTGCTGCCCGCTGGAAAACTTCATCGGTCCCCGCAGGCACACAATATGCTGACAGCCGCATTCAATCAGATGCTCTGCCGCAAGTTTTCCGCCTTTGTAATGATCTGATTCGATAAATGCGATTTCCCGTCCCTCAGAAAGCTTTCTGTCCATCACGACAACCGGAAGTCCGCATTCTGCAATCTTCTTTCCGGTCCGATCGCTGTTGGTCATGATCACAATTCCATCTGCCTGCATCTGTACAAGCATCTGAATGTTCATCCGTTCTTTCTTCGGATTATTTGCTGAATTGCATAACAGCATCTTATATCCGTTTTGAAAGGCTTCCTCCTCCACTGCTTTGGCGATTTCACTGAAAAATGGATTTTCAATATTCGGAACGATCATTCCAATAATCTTTGATGATTTCTTAAACAATGCCCGCGCCAGTTCATTTGGCTTGAACCCCGTTTTCTTGAATAGCATCAAGAACTCTTTGCTTCTTCTCCTCATCCACATTCGCTGTTCCATTCATCACTCTCGATACAGTAGCAGGTGAAACTCCTGCGATCTTTGCAACTTCTCTGATACTTGCCATCTTATGTCCTCTTTCTTTTGCTGCTGTGAAACTTTTTGAAACCCGTTTCATATCTTGATTTTATTATAGGCATAACTCCTGACATCTGTCAATCTCCTTTGTAGACTTTGGTGGTATTGTATAGATATCTCTCTTTTCTTTTATTCCTATCGCCCAAAAACTCTGCCTTTTTTTATGCATAATCCCTATTTTATTTTTCCGCTTCCATTATACTTGACTGTTTCAGTCCAATATTGTAAGATGAGACAAAACGTCAGGGAGGTCAGATATGTTATTTACCAAAGAATGTGATTATGCAATCCGCATCATGCGTGCATTATCTTCCGGAGAGTTAATCAGTGTCTCACGGATCTGCGAGATGGAGCATCTGCCCTCTGCCATGACTTACAAGATTACCAGAAAGCTGGAAAAGTCCGGATTTTTAAAAAGCTGTCGGGGTACCAACGGGGGATATGCGCTCAACTTAAAGCTTGCAGATATTTCTCTCTATGATCTCTGCGCTGCCATAGATCCGGATATCCTTCTTTTAGAATGTATGAAAGAGGGTTATCATTGTTCTATGAACAGTCCGAAAAATCCATGTCTGGTACATCACGAATTCTGCCGGCTGCAGAATATGCTGGTGCAGGAAATGAAACAAAAATCTCTTGCCGAATTATTTCGGTAAGTGTTTTTTTGCCTTAATCTTTACTATTTTAGTACAGTTTTATCAAAGGAGGATTTTACAAAATGAATCAATGTTATGGATGCAATACATGCAAAAGCGCAGACAAGCCTCTAGAAGGCTTTATCCGCTCGCTTCCGATGGAAACTTCCCATCACCGCGTGGAAGGACAGAGCACAAAATGTGGATTTGGACTGCAGGGAGTCTGTTGTCGTCTCTGCTCCAACGGTCCTTGCCGCATCACTCCAAATGCGCCGAGAGGAATCTGCGGTGCCGATGCCGATACGATCGTAACCCGCAATTTCTTAAGAGCAGTGGCTTCCGGCAGCGGATGCTATATCCATATCGTTGAGAATACTGCCTCAATCTGAAGAAAACCGCCCAGATCAAAGGAGAATTAAAGGGTCTGAAATCTCTGGAGCATCTGGCGGAGATGTTTGGAATTACAGACGAAGATGTCTATGTAAAAGCAGAAAAAGTGGCAGATGCCGTACTTGCCGATCTGTACAAACCGGAATATGTTTCTGCAGAACTGATTGAGAAAATCGCATATGCACCACGTATTAAACGCTGGAAAGAACTGGGAATCATGCCGGGCGGTGCAAAAGCAGAGGTATTCAAAGGTGTTGTAAAATGTTCCACCAATCTGAACTCCGACCCTGTGGATATGCTTACCGACTGTCTGAAGCTTGGTATTTCCACCGGAGTGTACGGGCTGACCTTAACCAATCTGCTCAACGATGTTTTGCTCGGACAGCCGGAGCTTCGCCTGGCCCCGGTAGGACTGCGTGTGATCGATCCGGATTACATCAACATTATGATTACCGGACATCAGCACACGATTTTCGTAGATCTTCAGGAACGCCTGATTTCAGAAGAAGCAAAGACAAAAGCGCAGGCTGTTGGTGCAAAGGGATTCAACTGGTAGGATGTACCTGCGTAGGACAGGACTTACAGCTCAGAGGCGCACACTATACCGAAATATTTGACGGTCATGCAGGAAACAACTATACAAGTGAAGCAATCCTGGCAACCGGAGCGATCGATGCAGTTCTTTCAGAATTTAACTGTACTCTTCCGGGAATCGAGCCAATCTGTGAAGAATTGAAGATCCGACAGATCTGTCTGGATGATGTTGCAAAGAAAGCGAATGCGGAACTGATGCCGTTTGAATTTGAAAACCGCGAAGAACAAAGCAGCATTATTATTGATAAAATCATCGAATCCTACAAGGAACGACGGGGAAGTGTTGCGTTACACCTCATGGAAGAACATGGAAATGACCATACATTAACGGGTGTCAGTGAAGGTTCTTTAAAATCCTTCCTGGGCGGAAAGTGGACGCCGCTAATCGAACTGCTGGCATCCGGAGAGATCAAAGGTCTTGCCGGTGTGGTGGGATGCTCCAACCTGACTGCAGGCGGACATGATGTCTTGAGCGTGGAACTGACAAAAGAACTGATCTCTCGCGACATCCTCGTCCTTACTGCCGGATGTTCTTCAGGCGGAATCGAAAACTGCGGACTCATGACTCCGGAAGCTGCCAAATATGCCGGTCCAAAGCTGCGCGCTGTCTGTGAAAAACTGAACATTCCGCCGGTTTTGAATTTTGGTCCTTGTCTTGCGATCGGCCGTCTGGAAATCGTTGCAACAGAAATCGCCGCAGAGCTTGGCGTAGATCTTCCACAGCTTCCACTGGTACTTCTGCCGCACAGTGGCTGGAAGAGCAGGCACTGGCTGACGGATGCTTCGGACTTGCACTGGGACTTCCGCTGCACCTTGGACTTCCTCCGTTCGTAACGGGAAGCAAAACTGCAGTCAAAGTACTCACAGAAGATATGAAAGAACTGACCGGAGGACAGGTCATCATCAACGGAGATGCGAAAGAATCTGCTGATATCCTGGAGCAGATTATTCTGGAAAAACGCCAGGGCTTACATATATAGGAGGTGCCGCTATGAGACGAATTATGATCGATGCCTCAAAGTGCGATGGATGCAAAAACTGCACCATCGCCTGTATGCAGGCGCACCGGGAAACACCGGGAACTGTTTATGATCTGGATCTGACGGACATCCGCAATGAATCCAGAAACCACATCGAAAAGCTGCCGGACGGAACCTATCGCCCTATTTTTTGCAGACACTGCGATCAGCCGGAATGCGTGATGTCCTGTATGAGCGGTGCTCTGACAAAGGATCCGAAAACGGGAATCGTATCTTATGATGAAACGAAATGTGGCTCCTGTTTTATGTGCGTTATGAACTGCCCGTTCGGCGTCCTCAAAGCAGATACTGCCACCCGTACCAAAGTCGTAAAGTGCGACTTCTGCCTGCAGGACGGTGCAGAACCCAACTGCGTAAAAGCCTGTCCAAAACAGGCAATCTATGTTGAGGAGGTGTCATTATGATGCATGTTATTATCGGAGTGGGGGCTGCCGGGATCACCGCAGCAAAAACCATTCGCAGCCAGCAGCCGGATGCCTCTATTACCATGATTTCCACAGATGAGCATGTACACTCCCGCTGCATGCTTCACCGTTATTTGAGCCATGAACGTCAGGAAGATACCTTGTCCTTTGTAGAACCTGACTTTTTTGAAACCAATAAAATCGAATGGATCAAGGGTGTTTCTGTAAAAACAGTGGATGTAAAAAACCAGCAGGTTCTGCTTGATAATGACACATCCTGCCACTATGACAAACTCCTGATCACAACCGGTGCAAACAGCTTCATCCCGCCTGTTGGACAGTTCCGTGAGGCAAACAATGTATTCGGACTGCGGCATCTTTCGGATGCTCAGGCGATCCGCCCGCTGGCCGATCAGGCAGAACAGATTCTGATCGTTGGTTCCGGTCTGGTTGGAATGGACGCTGCCTATGCATTTCTCGAGCAGGGTAAAGAGGTTACTGTTGTGGAAATGGCAGATCGTATTCTTCCGATCCAGTTAAATGAAACTGCCGGAACTGCCTATCGGAAATTATTTGAAGAACACGGATGCCGTTTTCTTCTTGGAAAAAAGGCTTCTGAAACGCATATGAACAGCAATGGTTCAATCGACTATGTCCTTCTGGATGATGGCACCCGGGTAGACTGTGATCTGGTCATTGTTGCTGCCGGTGTTCGTCCCGCAGTTGAATGCGTACTGGATACTCCGATCGAAGTAGATCGTTTTATTAAAGTGTCTGACACCATGGAAACCAACTGTAAAGATATTTACGCTGCCGGAGATGTAACGGGACTGTCCGGAATCTGGCCAAATGCTATGAAACAGGGACAGGTTGCCGCTATGAATATGTGCGGAATTAAAACACTTTACGAAGACCGTTACGCTATGAAAAATACGATGAACTTCTATGGACTGGTTACGCTTTCCCTTGGAAGAGGAACAGAAGAAGAGGGAGATGTTGTTCTCGAACAGGAAGATTCTCACAATTATAAACGTGCCATTTTACGAGATGGAAAATTAGACAGTATTTTATTACAGGGAAGTATTGATTATTCCGGAATCTATCAGTATCTGATCAAAAATGAGATTGATCTTTCCGGTATGGAAAAAGATGTCTTCCACCTGTCGTTCGCTGATTTTTACGGAGTGAAAGAAAACGGCGGATATTGTTATCAGAATCAGACATAAAGTAAAAAGCATTCCTGCATGGATCATTGCTCCTTGGCATATGATTCCCGGCAGGAATGCTTTTTGTTTTATTATCTCGCAGATTCGCCAACTGCAGCTGCTCCGCTCAATCCGTCTTCACTCTTTTTCTGGTCATAAACCTCTCTGTCTAAAAGCTGCTCGGATTTTGCCACAAGAACTGCTGCTGTTGCCGCACCTGTCACATTTGTTGCTGTACGCATCATATCGACAACGCTTGAGATCGGAACCAGAAGTACAATAATCTCTACCGGAAGTCCTGCTGCAGTAAACAGTGCTGTGGTTGTTACTGTGGAGGTTCCCGGAACTCCTACTGTTCCGATGGAAACGATCAGTGTAAGTACAATCAAAAATGCATACTGACCAATGGAGTACGGAATATCAAATATATTGATGGCAAGTATAGCCAAAAGCGTCGGCCAGATTCCCGCACATGCCGGCATTCCCAGGTTTGCCCCGAGGGCTGCGACAAATGACGCAATATCTTCATTGACTCCCAGCCTGGATACCAGCTGTTTTACGCTGACAGGAATGGTTCCCACGCTGGACTGGGACGTAAATGCCACCACCTGTGCCAGCCAGAATCCGCGAAAAAACCGGATTGGACTTAATCCGCCTACAAACCGGATCAGTGCTCCGTCTATCAGGAACATCTGAATCGCGCAGAGTACCCATGCCAGTACCAGAACTCCCAGAAGCGGAATCAATTCTTTCGCACCATATGTACTTACCGCGTTTGCGATCAGAGAAAGTACTGCAAATGGTGTCAGATCTACGACAAATTCCACTACTACGAACATCAGCTTATTTGCTGAATCAATGAAATTTTTGAATGGCACTGCCGCCTCTTTCTCCCGTTCCTGTAAGTAAACAAGCGCAACTCCTGCCATGATCGTAAAGACGATAAATGGAACGATCTCGCCGTTTGCTGCATGTGAAACAACATTTTTCGGAAACAATCCCACGATCGTATCGAGAAAGGAAGGAACCTCTTTTGGCTCATAATCTGTAGGCAGTGTAAAATTGATTGACTGTCCTACCTTCAGACTTCCCGCAATGATCAATGTCAGCAACGATGCTGTAAATGTATTTGCGACCAGCCAGAAAATACTTTTAAGCCCGATTGTCTTTAATTTGCTGATATTATCCAGTGACGAAATACTGGAGATAATACTTACAAACAGCAAAGGAATAACCAGCGCCGAAATCAGGTTTGTATAGATTCTTCCGAAAACCGCTGTCAGCTCCACATGTCCCTTAAATATGATTCCGATCACGATACCGAATACAAGGGCCAGTATTGTCAGTATTCCGAAATCCACATTCTTTTTTTCTTCCCAGATAGGACAGCAGTACAAACAGAACTACTGTAATCGCCACTGCCGCTATCGCTAAAACATCAATATCCATTATTTTACTCCTTTAAATGCCGCATCAAGATCTGCGATCAGATCTTCTACTTTTTCAATTCCGATTGAAAGCCGGATCGTGTTTGGTTTGATTCCCTGATCTAACAATTCTTCCTCCGTACACTGGCTGTGAGTGGTGGTTGCCGGATGAATCACCAGAGATTTCACGTCTGCTACATTTGCCAGCAGGGAAAAGATAGACAGCTGATCGATAAATGCCTGGGCCGTCTGCGCATCTCCCTTAATCTCAAAAGTAAAGATAGAGCCGCCTCCGTTCGGGAGATATCTCTTATATAATTCATGGGTTGACTCCGTTTCCAGTGACGGATGGTGTACAGCCTCTACCTGCGGATGATTCGCAAGATACTCCACGATCTTCAGCGCATTGCTCACATGCCGCTCAACACGCAGAGATAATGTCTCCAGCCCCTGCAGGAAGATAAAGGAATGGAACGGAGAAAGTGTTGCACCCGTATCACGCAGGATCACTGCACGGATATAGGTTACAAATGCCGCACTGCCTGCTGCATCTGAGAACGATACACCATGATAACTCGGGTTGGCTTCTGAAATCCACGGATATTTGCCGGATGCCTTCCAGTCAAACTTTCCACTGTCAACGATCACGCTCCAATCGCTGTTCCATGACCGCCGATAAATTTCGTTGCGGAGTGAATCACCAAATCTGCACCATGTTCGATCGGCCGGATCAGATACGGTGTTGCAAATGTAGAATCTACTACCAACGGAATATTGTGTCTGTGCGCGATCTCTGCCACCTTCTCCAGATCGATCAGATTTGAATTCGGATTTCCAAGTGTCTCTACAAATATCGCTTTTGTATTTTCCTGAATGGCTGCCTCAAAAGATCCTTCTTTCTCAGGGTCCACAAACGTTGTTGTCACATCGTTTGTGAGCGGAAGAGTATGCGCCAGAAGATTGTATGTGCCGCCGTAGATGGTCTTGGATGCCACAATATGCTCTCCCGCCTTTGCAAGTGCCTGAAATGCATAGGCAATTGCTGCCGCACCGGATGCTACAGCCAGCGCTGCCACACCGCCTTCTAATGCTGCAATACGCTGTTCGAAAATATCCTGTGTCGGATTTGTCAGTCTTCCATATATATTTCCTGCATCACGGAGTCCGAAGCGGTCTGCCGCATGCTGTGAGTCGTGAAATACATAAGAGGTTGTTGCATAGATCGGGACTGCTCTTGCATCTGTAACCGGATCTGCCTGTTCCTGTCCAATGTGTAATTGTTTTGTCTCAAATCCCCAGTTTTTAGAATCTCTGATATCTGCCATTTCTATTTCCTCCTTCTTTGGAATCTGTTTCTTTCTTAATTCCTTGTAATCATATTAATATAGTGGGATTTATTTGTCCAATATAGATTGAGAATATCCTGTTATAGATTTATTTTATAGCAGACTCATTGTTTTGTATGGCTGCTTTAACCGTATCCAGAAACATTTCATGTATTCTGTTGTCCTGATCTAATTCCGGATGAAATGCCAGCCCAAACTGTGTCCCGTATTTTACTGCCACGATCCGATCATCTACTGCCGCAAGAACTTCTACTCCTTTTCCAACTTTTTCAATATATGGAGCTCTTATAAATGTCATCGGTATTTTCCCGATTCCCTTCATTTCCTGTACTGTACGGAAACTTCCAAGCTGTCTGCCATAACCGTTTCTTTTCACCGCTGCCGGCAATGTTGCAAAATAAATATTCCGGTCATTTGTCAAATTTTCCGCCAGAAGGATCAGGCCGGCACAAGTTGCCAGCACCGGCAGTCCTTCTTCGATTTTCTGCTTCAATATCTGATACATGTCCAGCTCTTTCAGAAGTTTTCCCTGCACAGTACTCTCACCTCCGGGAAGGATCAATCCATCAAACGGTTTCATCAGGTCCTCTTTTTTGCGGAGTTCCATACATTCTATTCCCAGGTCTTCTATTTTCTTCCGATGTTCCGCAAATGCTCCCTGTACTGCAAGTACTGCGATCTTCATTCTATCTGCCCCTTTCCGCCATCAAAAGTTCTATCTCCTGTTCATTAATTCCTACCATTGCCTCTCCCAGATCCTCAGAAAGCTCTGCCAGCATCCTGTAGTCTTCAAAGTTTGTTACCGCTTTTACAATTGCTTCTGCCCGCTTTCTCGGATCTCCTGACTTAAAAATACCAGATCCCACAAATACGCCTTCTGCACCAAGCTGCATCATCAGCGCCGCATCCGCCGGAGTTGCGATGCCTCCCGCCGCGAAGTTTACAACAGGAATACGTCCGTTATGATGTACATATTCAACCAATTCATACGGCACATTTAGGGCCTTTGCTTCCTCAAACAGCTCATCCTCCCTCATGGAGACCAGTTTTGCAATTTCCCGCTTCATCATTCTCATATGTCTGACTGCCTGTATCACATCTCCTGTTCCCGGCTCTCCCTTTGTACGGATCATAGAAGCTCCTTCATTGATCCTTCTAAGCGCTTCTCCCAAATCTCTTGCACCACATACAAATGGTACCTGGAATTTGCGTTTATTAATATGATAAACATCATCTGCCGGAGAAAGTACTTCACTCTCATCGATATAATCAATTTCGATTGCCTCTAATATCTGTGCTTCAACAAAATGTCCGATCCTGCATTTTGCCATAACTGGAATGGATACTGCTTCCTGAATTTCCTTGATCATCTTCGGATCACTCATTCTGGATACTCCGCCCGCTGCACGGATATCAGCCGGAATCCTTTCCAGCGCCATCACTGCACATGCTCCCGCCTCCTCTGCAATCCTTGCCTGTTCCGGTGTTGTCACATCCATGATCACTCCGCCTTTTAACATCTGTGCTAACTGCTTGTTGAGCTCATATCTTTCTGCACTCATTTGCTGTACCTCCTCTTAATTGCTATCATTTTTATATGAATACTACATTAAGATTGGCTTTTCTTAAATATCCAGTTTTAACGCTTTTAACCATGCCAGTTTTAAAAACCAAAAAATCTCCCTCTATTATTTCCAGTATTTTTCCACTTCCCGCTCAGCCTCTTGAAAAGAAAGCTGAAACTTTTCCTGCATCTTTGCACATACGTTCTCTTTTTCCATTCCCATTTCCTGTAATAATTCTACAGTGGCCTGTCTTCTTCCTTCCCTTCTGCCTTCTTTCAATCCAGTGTTTTATAAACCGTAGAAAAGTACTGGTGATCTCGAATCGCACGCTCTCTTGCCTCATATTCCAGACGCTTCTCCTCATCCGCACTGATCCGGTTCAAATCCTCATACGCCTTCTTAATATATTCGCTTTTTTCCGCTGCCATTTCAAATTCCTCCTTGGTTTCTGCATTGATAAACTGAAGCCATTTCAGCAGCTCTGTCTCCGGATACTCATATTTTGCCAGTTTCGGGAGTTCCAATGTGTGGATCTCAACTTTATCACTGTACATCTTTCTCCCCTGATCTGACCAGAAGTGAAAACAGGAGTAATATTCTTCATCTTCAAACATGGTAAAATTCAAAATCCCGATATGAATACATTTTTCTAATTTCTGATAGTCTTCTCCTGGTTTTAATTGATCGGTAAACATCTTCCCCAGATAGAACAACGTGCGTTCTGCCCAGTATTCACTAGCTGTCACCTGAATTTCAATGTCAATCTGCTCCTTGTTATTTAACAAAACCCGTACATCCAAAATTCCCAACTTATCATCTTTATCCTTCTGGCGCAAATGGGACGGCAAAATCCTGCTCTCAACGATTTCTCCCAGATCAATTCCAAGTACCGCCGCCAGAAATGCGTTGCGCACCTCTTCATCTTCCATCAGCTCTTTAAAACAGAAATCTACTTTTGGCTTCATTAAAAATTGTGTTGTTTTTTCCTTCTTCATACATGCTCCTCCTTGGTTTCTGATGGAATTCAGAAGATTTCGATGAGCATGTAACTGTATTCTTAATTTTATTATATCTTTTGACACGATGTTTCACAATCGCAAATACAGACAAACTCCATCTATTCTCTTGTTACTATGCACGGTAACGTCTTATCCATCTTTTCTGTGCGTTTATTTGGAAATTATTTTTGAATGGCATCTTATGCCATATTTGAAAACTGAAAGGGATTCCTTTCAAGATTGGTTTTATTATACTTGAAATTTTGTTGGGACACAATTAAATTTCCATGAATATGTTATAAATTTTTCCGTAAAAGTTACTGTTCACACCGGATGTTAAATATAGGTTCTGAACCGTCATGCTTGCATGTAAGGCAAAGAATCTATATTTAACATCTGGTGGAACCAGTCACCGCCCATACATAAGCAATCTAGCACGAAGTGCGGTACTGGAGTGCGCAAGCACGACGATTGCGCATGGATAGGTGGAGATTGGTGGGAACAGTAACTCCGTAAAAGTTACTATATGTGAAAAGAAACAAGGAAGCTGCACCTTTTGCGCAAACTTCCTTGTTTCTTTTCTCTATAAATTCCAGCGTTTTCCCTGAGATACTCGCAATCGGTTCATAGCTCTCGCCAGAGATGCCTGAGAATGATAATATTCCTGGATGCTCTGTTTCTGGCGGATTCGCTCCTCTGCACGCTCTTTCTGCTCCTGTGCATGACGGATATCAATCTCCTCCGGCTTTTCTGCTGTATCTACCAGCAGTGTCACACGGTTGTTGACTACCTCTGCAAATCCTCTTCCGAGTGCAACTTCTACCCAGTTTCCTTCTTCGATCTCCATACGGGCCATTCCGATCTTCACTGCAATCACCATATTTTCATGGTTCGGCAAGATTCCCTTTTCACCATCCGGCGCCGGAATTACAAGCTTTCTGCAGCGTCCTTCGTAAAAAACCCTGTCACTTGCGATGATTTTCAAACCAAATGTATCCATATGCCACGCTCCTATTCTGCCGCCTCAGCATTTGCCTTTGCAATGACATCGTCAATAGTTCCTACATTGAAAAATGCAGATTCCGGATATGCATCCATCTCCCCATCAATGATCATTTTAAATCCACGGATTGTCTCTTTTAACGGAACATATTTTCCAGGGATTCCTGTAAATGTCTCTGCTACAAAGAATGGCTGAGACAAAAATCTCTGGATTTTTCTCGCACGCATAACAGTTGCCTTATCTTCATCTGACAACTCTTCCATACCAAGAATTGCAATAATATCCTGCAGTTCTTTGTATTTCTGAAGAATTGCGATGACTTTATTTGCCACTTCGTAATGCTCTTCTCCGACTACATCTGCTTCCAGGATACGGGAGCTGGATTCCAGTGGATCTACCGCCGGATAGATACCCTGCTCTACAATCTTTCTGGAAAGCACGGTCGTTGCATCCAGATGCGCAAATGTTGTCGCCGGAGCCGGGTCAGTCAAATCGTCCGCCGGCACATAAACTGCCTGTACGGAAGTGACAGATCCGTTCTTTGTAGAAGCGATACGTTCCTGTAATTCACCCATTTCCGTTGCCAGTGTCGGCTGATATCCTACTGCAGACGGCATACGCCCAAGCAGTGCGGAAACCTCAGATCCGGCCTGTGTAAAACGGAAAATATTATCGATGAAAAGAAGTACGTTCTGATGCTGTTCATCACGGAAATATTCTGCCATTGTCAAACCAGTCTCAGCCACACGCATACGCGCTCCAGGCGGCTCATTCATCTGACCGAATACCAAAGCAGTCTTCTCCAGAACACCGGACTCTTTCATTTCAGACCAGAGGTCATTTCCCTCACGGGAACGCTCTCCGACTCCGGTAAAAATAGAGTATCCACCGTGCTCTGTCGCAATGTTTCGGATCAATTCCTGGATCAGCACCGTCTTACCGACTCCTGCACCACCGAACAATCCGATCTTACCGCCCTTTGCATATGGTGCAAGAAGGTCGATGACCTTGATTCCCGTCTCCAGGATCTCTACTACAGGACTCTGATCTTCAAATGTAGGCGGTTCTCTGTGGATTACCCATTTTTCTGCATCCTCGATCTGTTCTCCATTATCAATTGTTTCACCTAATACATTAAACAGTCTGCCCAGTGTCTTCTCACCGACAGGAACTTTGATTCCTGCTCCGGTGGCTGTTACTTCCATATCTTTATGCAGTCCTTCACTGGCAGCAAGCATCAGGCAGCGCACCTCATTGTTTCCAAGGTGCTGTGCAACCTCCATGATGCATTTCTTTCCGTTGTTTTCAACTTCCAGAGCATCTTTGATATAAGGAAGATTGCCGTCTTCAAATACTACGTCAACGACAGGTCCCATAACCTGTACAATTCGTCCTTTATTCATATGCTATTCTCACTTCCTTTTCTGCTTCTGCGCCTTCGCACCGCTGCAAACTTCCGTAATTTCCTGGGTAATTGCAGCCTGTCTGGCTCTGTTATATACGATTGACAACTCCCGGATCAGGCTTTCAGCGCTGTCTGTAGCAGCCTTCATCGCCATCATACGGGCATTGTGTTCACTGGCATATGCCTCTACCAGACATCCGTAGACCATACCAATGACATAGTTCGGAACAATACTGTCCATCACACTGTCTGCGGAAGGATACAGTTCAATTGCTTCCCGATACATATTCAGAGGCATTTTCATACTTCCGAAGTCTTTGGCCTCCAACGGAAGCAGTTTCAATTTTTCCGCATCTGTCTGTACCGAATTCTCCATGCGGGTGTATACAACATACACTTCATCCAGCTCCCCTGCCAGAAACTGATCGATCACCGACCAGCCAATATCTCTGGCACGGTGCATCGTCGGTTTCTGAACGGTATACTGGAAATTTGTGTCAATCTCTACATTATGTTTTGCAAAATAATGCCGTCCCAGCTCACCTACAACAAAGAGCTTGTGAATCCCCGGCTGTGCAAGGATCTCTTCTTCCAGCTTGATAATATTATGATTATAAGCTCCGGCAAGTCCCTTGTCTGCCGTAATTACGATCGAACCGATCCTTTTCTGCTCTGCCGGGATATCCTGGCGGGCATCAAAATAAGAATGCCGGATCTCTGGCACATGGCGCAGGATACGGGAAATCTCACCCTGAAGTCCATAAAAATACGGCTCTGTATCCGCCAGTTTTTTTCTGGCCTGCGTCATTTTTGAAGAGGAAATCATATACATCGCATTTGTGATCTTCATCGTATCTTTTACGCTGTTGATGCGGCTCTGTATTTCTCTGATATTTGCCATATTAACACCTGCTCTTCTTGAATTCCTTTGCGGTCTCCACGATCTTTTCGATCAGTTCTTCTGTCAGTACCTTTTTCTCTTCGATTTCCTGTCCGATTTCCGGATAATCTGAATCGAAATGACGAAGCAGGTCTGCCTGGAACTGTTTGATTTTTGCTTTTTCTATTCCAAGCATCACTTTATGTGTCGCCGCACACAGTGTGATGACCTTTTCATGCAGACTGAGCGGATGATAAAGCGGCTGCTTCAACAATTCCATCAAACCACTTCCATACTCCAGCTGTTCTTTTGTCGCAGCATCCAGATCGGAACTAAACTGCGTGAACACTTCCATCTCGCGGTACTGTGCCAGATCAATACGAATACTTCCGGATGCTTTTTTCATCGCTTTTGTCTGTGCGGCACCACCAACACGAGATACGGAAAGACCTACGTTTACGGCCGGTCTCATACCTGCTGCAAACAGATCGCTCTCCAGGAAGATCTGTCCGTCTGTAATGGAAATTACATTAGTCGGAATATATGCGGATACATCTCCTGCCTGCGTCTCAATGATTGGCAGTGCTGTAATAGAACCGCCTCCCAATTCATCACTCAGACGGCTGGAACGCTCCAACAGTCTGGAATGCAGATAGAATACATCTCCCGGATATGCCTCACGTCCCGGTGAACGACCGAGCAGCAGAGACAATGCACGATAGGCAACCGCATGTTTTGACAGATCATCATAGACGATCAGGACATCTTTTCCCTGATACATAAAATGCTCTGCCATTGCTGTTCCGGCATATGGTGCGATATACTGAAGCGGCGCACAGTCACTTGCTGTAGAAGATACCACAATCGTATAATCCAGTGCATCATTATTCTTCAATGTATTTACAACTTTTGCAACAGTAGAAGCCTTCTGTCCGATCGCCACATAAATACAGATACATCTTTTCCCTTCTGATTCAGGATTGTATCCATCGCAATGGATGTTTTTCCTGTCTGACGGTCTCCGATGATCAGCTCTCTTTGCCCACGTCCGATCGGGAACATGGCATCGATGGAAAGGATTCCTGTTTCCATCGGTACGCTAACTGATTTTCTGTCAATAATTCCCGGCGCCTCCTGCTCGATCGGACGGTAATCATCTGCTTCGATCTCGCCTTTTCCATCAATCGGAGCTCCCAGTGCATTGACAACTCTTCCTACATATTTATTTCCAACCGGTACACCGGCCTTTTTTCCTGTACGAGTTACTTTTGTCCCTTCTTTGATATCTGTGTCCCGTCCAAAAAGAATGACTCCGATTTCATTTTTCTGAATATCCTGTACCATTCCTTTCAAACCCGTATCGAAGGTAACAATCTCTCCATACATTGCGTGATCAATCCCATAAATAGTCGCAATTCCGTCACCTACAGCAACGACTGTTCCCACTTCGCTGTCTTTGCTCACACTGTCAAAATTTTCTATCTCTTCTTCTTTTAAAATAGAAATAATTTCATCTGAATTGATTGAACTCACCTTGTTCACCTCCAGGTTAATTTTTGTCCTAGTCTGTCCAGACGTCCTTTCAGACTCCAGTCATATTCATCGCTTCCTGTGCGCAGAACAAATCCGCCAAGCAGCGTACTGTCTGTCTGAATCTCAATCCTGGCCTTGCTCGCTTCATATTTTTTACAAAGGAACGCTTCCATATTTTTGAGCTGCTCGTCACTGGGCAGCTCTACACATGTCAATACGGCACTTAAGATCCGATCCTGCTCGTCACAATATCTGTCATATGCAGCAAATATCTCCGGAATCAGATCCATTCTCTCATATTTACATGCCACTTTCAGGAAATTTCTCATTTCCTGCGGAAATACCTTGTCGATCACACGTTCTTTCTTCTGTGCCGGAATTGTCGGATTCACAAACACATCATGAAGCTGCGGTACCTCCTCAAATATCTCTCTTGCTTTCTGTATGGCTTCCTTCGGAACATTCAGCTCATACAACACCTGTGCATACCGCATTGCTGCAGATGAACAGTACATCTGACTAGTTGTTGTCTGTGTCTTCATGAGCTTCACCTACTTCTTCCAGAAACTTATCATATATTTCCTGATTATTGCCTGTCTGTTCTGCCACGATCTTCGCTGCAGCTGTCATTGCAAGTCCTGCGATTTCAGACTGGAGTGCACTCATTGTCTGCTCTCGTTCTACACGGATATCCGCCTTGGCAGACTCGATGATACTGCCTGCCCTGGCATCCGCCTCCTCTACAATACGTTCATACTCTGATTTGGCGTCCTTACGTGCTTTCTCTACGATCCGCACAGATTCTTCTTTTGCCCCGCCAAGTGCCTGCGCATATTCTTCCTTCATCTTCATCGCATCTTCCTGTGCATTCTGGCATTTTTCAATCCGTCTTCGATCAGCTGACGGCGCTTTTCCATAATGTCGGTCACAGGCTTGATCAAAAACTTCTTTAATAAGAAAGCCAGGACGATCAGGTTAATCATGGTATATAGAAAGTTCATATCAAATCTCAGCACTTCCCACACCCGCCTTTCCTGTTAATTTCTATTTGCTTATTTTAAGAAGAATACGATCAGGATACCAATGATAAATCCATAAATTGCAGTTGCCTCTGCAAGCGCACAGCCGAGGATCAGGTTCTTGCTGATCTTGCTTTCAGCCTCTGGCTGTCTTGCGATTGCATCCACTGCTTTTCCTGTTGCGATACCAATTCCCACTCCTGCTCCAATACCTGTTAATACTGCGATTCCTGCTCCAATTGCAATAAGTGCTCCCATAATTCTAATCTCCTTTTTATTCTTTTATTTGTTCAAAAATTCCGTTTCTATTCCTGTTCTTCTGTCATAAACAGTGCGGTCAGAAATACAAATACATATGCCTGAATCAGACCATCAAAAATATCGAAATAGAAATTCATCGGAAGTGGTATAATCAGCGGAACAAATGCTTTTAAAAGTTCCATTACCACAAATCCTGCCAGCATGTTACCAAACAGTCGCATACAGAGCGACAATGGGCGGATAAAAATTTCCAGAATCATAATCGGTGCAACCACCGGCACCGGTTTGGCAAAATGCTTGACCCAATGTTTCATACCGTTTTTATGTATTCCTGAATATTCGATCAGGCACATACTCATCACGGCAAGTGCTGCTGTTACATTCAGATCTTTTGTCGGCGGCTTAAAGCCAAGCAGACCAATCATGTTGGCGCACGCCAGATAAAGAAGAACTGTGATCAGATACGGTATATATCTTTTGTTCCCTTTACCGAGGATCCCTTCAAAGAAATCCGTTGCCCAGTCAATTGCAGCTTCCAATGCCAACTGAACTTTTCCCGGGTTTTCTACCTTCAGATTTCTCACCAGAATCAATGATAATCCAACCAGAACCGCCATAATGATCCATGTAACAACCACGGACTCCGAAATTCCGCCGAGAACCGGAAGTTCAAATACTGTTTTACAGTTCAGCTCTTCCATCAATTCTGTTGCTAAATTTTCCGTATCGCTCCCTCCCTTTCCTGTCTCTTTTTTTAATTACTGCCCTTTGGGGGTCTTCCCTTTTCTCTTCCAGGTGGAGGCCTCTTACGAGCATAAAAAAAGGAAATTTCATGCTTTGAAATCTCCGTACTATAATCCCTTTTCAGACAGCGTGCCTAAAAAGTTATCTAAATCCCACTCCCAGCAAGTGAGTTTGTCAACAAAAAAAATTTAGGGTTTTCTTTTTCCGATCGCACTCTTTTTTTGTCGAAATTCCCAGTGTTTTAAAATACGTTTTTTCTTTTTTTAGGAATATTTCAACCTTATTTTACTGATCTTTTCGTCATTTTTATTTTATACCATTCCTTTTTCACTAATATACAGTAATTCATTTGCACTTTTTTCATCAAACTTCCATAATATTGTGAAATACCTGTCGTTCTGTTTGTGGAAATACTCTCTGAAACCATAAAAAAAGAGGACTTTCTGCACATAGAAGCACAATTCTGTGTACAAAAAGTCCCATTTCCACCTTATTCTCTCTTTTGAGACTGTATTTTCTCCTTATTTTCAGACTCTTCCAGAGATTGTTCCCTTGCAATTTTAAGGAAATCTCTCTCCGCTCTTTTTCTTCTCGGAATAAATCTGCCTGCAACGCCCTTTCCACGGCTTCTCACATAGAAAAATCCAATCACTGAAAAAACTGCTGCACCGATAAAATTCACAAACAAGTCTTCCATTGTGTCGATCAGTCCGATGTCCAGATATCCGCCCACCCCCAATGGCTGTCCATTGATCATCACTTCCCTGATCTGATCGATCGTCACCGGAATATTTCTTCCGTCCGGATTCAGCATGACCGATGTGATTGCAGAAAGAACCGTATCCTTCTGCATGTCATATCCGAGAAACTGATCCATCCCAAACTCAAAAAACTCCCATACAACTCCAATCGTCATAGAAAAACAAAATGCCACGATCGCTGTAAACACCGGTGACAGATTAAAGACGGTACGCTCACTCCGGTTCAGCAGATCCACCAGAGAAAATCCGATTGCCGCTGCCAGAAATCCATTCAGCGTATGCAGCACCGTATCCCAGAACGGAAACAGCAGATAAAATTCATTGATCTCACCTAATATCTCCGCTGCAAATATAAAAAACAATACGATGATCTCCAGCGTTGTAGGCAGCTCTATTTTAAACGTTACCTGCACAAAACTGGGAACAATCAGAAGCAAAAGTGTTAGAATGCATAAAAATACGTTTTCATAATTCTGATTCAAAACCTGGAGCACCAGCATCACAATCACAAGAATCCGCAAAATAAGATACACCATAAATGAGCTTTTATGTTCCCTGAGTTCCATTTTTATCGCTTCCGCCATATGGCGGAAATAGCCGTTTTGTTTTTTCTCTTTCTTTTCTTTCATTCCCCGCTCCCTTTCTGCTCTTCTGTATCATTTCAAACGATACTTCCATTTCCTTTACACTTAAGAATATTATAGAAAGATAACATCGGGATTGCAAGATTGTTCTGTTGGGGTGCCTTCATTGCATTCATAACATTTGTTGCTTTGGATTTTGAACATCCTAACCATTCCATAATATTTGCCTGTCCAAATGGTTTGTCTACTCCACTTTCCAGAAATACCCTGCCACTATTCTCAATAAATTTCTCCGTAATCTCTGCTTCCTTGAATAATGGCAAATACTTTTCAAAAGTGTTGCTTACTTTTTCATTAGCGTTGCTTACCTTTTCTTTAGCATTGCTTACTTTCCTGACTTTGCAATAAATTATATCTTGCACTTTCTTTTTGTTTTCTCTAAACTGAAACTAAAATAATTGTTACAAAGGAGAATTTCATGCAGCATCCCTTTCCTTATGAAGTCATATACAGTGACAGAAAATCCCTCGCAATTCAGATTACTGCACAGGCGACGGTCCGTGTCCGGGCACCCAAAAACTGTCCTGCCCCGACCATTGATACATTTCTTTACGAAAAGCAAGCCTGGATCCTAAAGCATCTGGACTCGGCATCTCAGCGTCTTGAGCAATCTTCTGAAAAACCTCAGATTTCTGAAAATGACCGGAAACGATACATCCAGCTTGCACGGGATATTTTTACACGCAAGACAGAATATTATGCCCGTATCATGGGCGTCACCTACGGCCGTATCTCCATCCGGGAACAGAAAACCCGCTGGGGAAGCTGCTCCAGCGCCGGAAATTTAAACTATAACTGGCGTCTGATCTTCGCTCCGGAAGAAATCGTGGACTACATCGTTGTACATGAACTCGCCCACCGTCTGGAAATGAATCACTCAAAAGCCTTTTATAATATTGTAGAATCCGTACTGCCCGATTACCGAAAAGCACAGAAATGGCTGCGGGAAAATGGCGGAAGTTTGTGAATATATGTAGCTTTCATAAACAAATCATTGTAGCGCAGCGAGGAAATACACTTGATTTTGGCTGTTAGGCTGTTATATGTGAGCCAATTGGCGAACATATCCAACAGGCGTTACAGCCACTTCAAGGGATTTCTTCGGCGGAGCTGATTTGTGTTGAAGCTACATATCTTTTGCGGACTTTTCGCATAAGCTCTCTCACATTTGCTTCCTCACCACCCGGTATTCATCCCCACCTGATAATACGGGCACTCTCTGAATCTCCCTGCACAAATCTCACCATCTCATCTTCATCCAGATCCTGCGTACAGACATAGCACTCATAATCGTCATCATATTCATAATTCATGCAGCTTTCGCAGTTTGCCGCTGTTTTTCTGCCTCGCATCTTATACCTCCCCCAGTTCTTTTAACACCTGATATACGTAAGAAACAGGAAGTCCTACGACATTGAAATAGTCCCCTTCGATCTTCTCAATGAATGCGGAAAATCTCCCCTGAATTCCGTAAGCCCCGGCCTTATCCATAGGTTCTTTGCTCTCTATATATTTCTGGATTTCTTCTGTGCTCATCGGATTGACAGAAACTTTTGTTTCCACTGCGTGGCTGATCACCGTTTTTTCTCCGTTTTCATCAAAATCCAGAACCGCAACACCCGTATATACCTGATGTGTATCTCCCTGCAGTGACCGGATCATCTCAAAAGCCTCCTGTTCATCCTTTGGTTTTCCCAGAATTTGTTCTTCATGCACAACGATCGTATCCGCACCGATCACGATCACATTCCTTGCCTGGATCTCGGATGCCACATTTTCCGCTTTCATCAGCGCCAGCTCTTTTACAATCTCCTTTGGAACCGTATTTGTATACACTTCTTCCTTATTGCTGACACGCACTTCAAACGGAACCCCGATCTGTGATAAAAGCTCTTTTCGCCTCGGTGAAGCTGACCCTAAAATTATTTTCTTCATACTAAAAACTCCTTGTTGTACTTTGTTGTTGATAATAACACTTTTCTGCCTGTTATGGTAGACTTTCCATCCGAAAATATCGTATGATAATTATTGTTTACATCAATTATAACCTTTTATTTTGAACTTTTCACAAGGAGGAGATTCTATGGAACATCTCAACGAATACCTGGATTTTATCCGCACCGTAGAGGGGATCAAATCTGTCACCCGCACTGCCTGGACCAAAACAGGACGACAGGAAAGTACGGCAGAACATTCTTTTCGTCTTGCGCTGCTTGCTCTGACTCTGATCGATGAATTTCCGGAGCTGGACGCTAAAAAAGTGCTTTCCATGTGTCTGATCCACGATCTCGGAGAACTCTATGCCGGAGATATTCCTGCAATTTCCAATACGGATCCCCTTGCAAAATCCAAACAGGAATACCTTGATATTTGTCGGATCTTCCAGCTTCTCCCCGAGCCAAAACGGTCAGAATTTCTTTCCCTGTGGAACGAATACAACAACTGCTCCATCCCGGAAGCACATCTGGTAAAGGCACTGGATAAAGCAGAAACGATCCTGCAACACAATCAGGGAAAAATCCACCGGATTTTGATTATGCATTCAATCTCACTTACGGAGCCTCCTACTTCAAAGGCGATCCGCGGCTGGAGGAATTAAGAAGCATACTGGATGCAGAAACAAACGTTGTCATAGAGCATACACAAGAAAAGGAGAACCACCATTTATGATTCAAATCATCATTTCACCTGCGAAAAAAATGAATATATGCGAAGAATTTCCCGGCACTGCCACCACACCTGTTTTTGCAGAACAGACAGACCTTTTATATCAGACGCTAAAGCAGATGTCATTTGAAGAATTGCAGAAACTTTGGAAATGCAGTGAAAAACTGGCACTTCAAAATACAAAAAGACTGTGCGAATTTACACCGGCTGACGCTGTCACTCCCGCTGTTCTCGCCTATGAAGGGATCCAATACCAATACCTCGCACCGGGCATCTTTTCTGATACACAGTGGGACTACGTAAACCGGCATCTGAACATTCTTTCCGGATTTTATGGTGTCCTGTGCCCTTCAGATGCTGTCATTCCCTATCGTCTGGAGATGCAGACCAAACTGGAAACTGAGAATGCCACTGATTTGTATCATTTCTGGAACAATCAGCTATATCAGGCATTGTACTGTAAATTTGAGAAAGACTCTCCGAAAGAGCTCATCAATCTCGCTTCCGCAGAATACAGCAAAGCAGTACTTCCTTATCTGACAGAAGACGTACACTGCGTCACCTGCGTTTTCGGCGAGTTCGTTCAGGGAAAAGTAAAGGTGAAAGCCACGCTCGCGAAAATGGCGCGGGGAGAAATGGTCCGCTGGATGGCAGAACACCAGATTCAGACTGCAGAAGATCTGAAACAGTTCACCGGACTTGGATTTGCTTTCGAAGAGTCTCTATCTTCCGGGACAGAGTATGTGTTTCTAAAAAAAGATATCTGCCCGGAAGATTAGACTTTTCTTATTCTGCCTTCATTTCCCGGATCTCTCCGCACGCGATCATAGCGCCGGAGTTTCCGGAAGGCTGGGTTGTCATATCATCCGGATGTGCGTGTATGATAACCGCTCTTCCGATCACATCCTCGGGATGAAACCGGTCTGTGTAAAAGATCAAAAATGCATTTCCGTCATTTGCCAGAAGTGAAGGCATATCTCCTGCATGCTGCGGGTGCATGGCATTTGTCGGATTGTAGTGTCCGTCCGCCTGTGCAAAGGATTCCGCTTTTGTTCCCTGACAGGTTCCCTCATGAATATGAAATCCGTGAAACGCATTTCCGTCAGGCAGATTGCGGATATCGGCTGCCACGATCGTTCCATTGTGAACTCCGAAAAAATATACCATTCCCCGGATTTTTGGAAATTCCGGGCTTCCTTTGATCTCTGCAGCGGCATCCGGAATGGTCTGTATCTCTGAAAACATCTTACCACCTCCCGGATTACCATATGCAGTTTTTGAAAAATTGTTATTCCTGATGCGCTCTCCATGCTTCTTTCAGAATCTTTGGATCTTCAAGAAGACCAAGCGCCCCTTTCGCCATACATTCTGCCACATACAGCATTCCCTTCTGCCCGATGCTCATTCCGGACTGTGCGGCTGCACTCCAGTGATGCAGCGGTGTACCCTTACACATCGTAGCAGCACTGAGCATCACAGTCGGCACGGTATGACTGACTTCCGACACATCCGTTCCGATCGCCAGCAAAACAGGTTGATCTTCCAACGGTTCCAGACCTCCAAAATAATTTCCGTCATTGATCAATCCCGCTTCTTTTGTGATGGTTTCTGCAAACTGCAGTTCTTCTTTTGTATATTCCGGGAGTGAAGTTTCTGTCATCGCCTGATAAAAGGCTTCTGCCAGCGGACGGTTCACTTTCATTTCCTGATTGCTCGTCACAAGCTCGATCTCCACTCTCGTTTCGGTCATCAAAGCCGCACCCTTCGCACAGTCATCCACTCTATTCGATGCATCCTCTGTCCTGGAACGTTTGGATGAACGGATAAAGTAATTCGTAGAAGCAAAATCCGGCACGATATTCGCCGGTCCGTCTGTGTTCGTATATGTATAATGAATCCGAACATCATCCGCCACATGTTCCCGTAAATAATTCACTCCCACATTCATCAGTTCTGCCGCATCCAGTGCACTTCTGCCAAGCTCCGGATGTTTGGACGCATGTGCTTTGACTCCGTAAAATTTGTAATTCTTCATGTCCTGCGCCTGCCAGATATCATAACTCACCCGATTCCGGTCAAAAGGATGCCAGGTGATCGCCGCATCCAGATCATCAAACACCCCCGCTTCATTCATCTGGATCTTTCCGATGATGATTTCTTCTGCCGGACAGCCATATACCCGGATTGTTCCGGAAAGCTGCGCTTTTTCCATCCGCTCTTTCAAGGCACAGGCTGCCCCTGCGCAGGCTGTGCCAAGCAGATTGTGTCCGCATCCGTGCCCCGGCGTTTTCAGCGGCTGATACGTGCAGACCGGCTCCTGGCCAAGACCCGGAAGAGCGTCATACTCTGCCAGAAATCCAAGTATCGGTTTTCCTGTTCCCCACTCTGCAACAAATGCGGTCTGAAGCCCTGCGATTCCTTTTGTGATACGAAATCCTTTTTCTTCCAGATAGTCAGAAAGACAGGCTGAAGATACGACTTCTTCTTTGGAAAGTTCCGGATGCCGAAAAATGTAATCTGCTGTGTTAACCAGTTCTTCTGTGTGTTCCTGTATCCATGTGTGAATATGATCTGCTGTATTTGCGTCTTTTTCCTCGCCTGTCCATACCCCAAGTCCGCTCCCAAGCTTCTCCCCGGATAGCAGATATTTTCTGGCTGCTCTCTGCAGGCTGGTGTCCTCTGCATAGTTTCGGGGATCCGTCTCCAATTCTCCGAAAATCCTCTCTTCTGCCTCTCTCCCCTCAAAATCAACCGCAACAATATGAAACAATGTCTGGAGCTGCAAAATATTAGATTCCGGCTTCATAATTTCTTTGAGCCCCGGATATAAAAGCCAGGAATGACAAAGATATACCTGCTTCTCCTTCCAGAATTGTTCTGCCTGACGAAATGAATCCAGACAGGCATCAAGCTCCAGCTTCTCTCCCTGCGGGATATGCACGCTGATCACGGGATCTCCTTTGTGAACCGATATCCCGTCTGTCTGTATCTCCCATAAAGACGGGATCCTCTCAAATTCCAGACGCCCAAGCCGAAACAGACTCATATCCAGATGTCTGCAAAACCAGTCGTACTGCGCAATCCCATATTCTCCATACGCTTTATAACAATTTTCACACCACAATGTCAGATCATAAAACGTATCCCGGTAAACCCGTCTGGAAATCCCCTGTTCACAATACCGATCATAAACCTCACAGGCCATTTTTGAAAAACAATATAAAAATACCAGCCGGAAATCTTCTCTTTTTTTCACTGCTTCATAAAACAAATTCACATCTCTGAGAAATAACTCCCGCAGCTTCTCATATTCCCCTTCTGTGATCTCCAGCTTTTCAAGCTGCCGCACAGCGTCCGGCATCAGGGATATTTCCTCCCAAAATTCCAATAATTTCATTGTGCACCTCCGTTTTTTGTTTTCCTCTGTTGATTCTATCTGTCAGCATACTTCATTCTTGTGGTATTTGCAATTCGTTTTACGTCTTCCCTTTCTCAATCAGATATCTACACAACATTTTGCACATAATCATAGAAAAATCTACTAAAAAATTGTAATAATATATAAAAGTTTAATGAAAGAGAGGATTCACTATGAAGCAAAATAATATGTTAGCAATGATCCTGGCGGGCGGACGAGGCACCCGCCTGCATGACCTGACAAATAAAGTGGCAAAACCCGCGGTTTCATACGGCGGAAAATACCGTATCATCGATTTTCCACTCTCCAACTGCGCCAACAGTGGAATTGATATTGTCGGTGTGCTCACGCAGTATGAATCGATCTTGCTGAACAGCTACGTTGCGGCAGGCAGACGCTGGGGACTGGATGCCAAAGACAGTGGAGTCTATGTACTGCCTCCACGTGAGAAAGCAGATTCCAATCTGGATGTATATCGGGGGACTGCAGATGCGATTTCCCAGAACATCGATTTTATTGACACCTACGCTCCGGAATATATTCTGATCCTGTCGGGTGATCATATTTATAAGATGAATTATGATGCCATGCTAAATTATCACAAAACCTGCGGTGCAGATGCCACGATTGCTGTGATCGAAGTACCGATCAAAGAAGCAAGCCGGTTCGGGATTATGAATACCGATTCTACAGGACGTATCGTAGAGTTCGAAGAAAAACCGGAACACCCAAAAAGTAATCTGGCATCCATGGGGATTTACATTTTTAACTGGAAGCTGCTTCGCAAAATGCTGCTGACAGATATGAAAAATCCGGATTCCAACCACGATTTCGGAAAAGATATCATTCCTACGCTGTTAAATGATGGGAAAGATCTTTATGCCTATAAATTTGAGGGCTACTGGAAAGATGTTGGAACAATCGACTCTCTCTGGGAAGCAAATATGGATCTTCTGGACAAAAATAATGCTTTGGATCTCAACGATCCCGCATGGAAGATCTATACGGAAGATCCGACAACACCTCCTCATTATATCGGACCAAACGCCGATATTAAACGCTCTTTCATTACCCAGGCTGCATGATCGACGGTGAAGTCAAAAACTCCGTGTTATTTACCAGTGCCAAGATCGATACCGGCGCCAGAGTCATTGACAGTGTACTCATGCCGGGAGTGATTGTCGAAGCAGGAGCTGTCGTACAGCGCGCCCTGGTCGCTGACGGAGTGCGGATCGGGAAAAATGCCGTAGTAGGCAGTCCGGACAGCGAACATATCGAACTTGTTGCAAAACGTGTGAAAGGAGCAGAATAATATGAGCAAGGCATTAGGAATCATCAACTTTCCGGAAACCACATCTGGGTAAAAGGACTGCAGTCTTACCGTCCGATCGGTGCCATGTCCTTCCTCGGAAGATACCGTGTCATCGATTTTCCGCTTTCCAATATGAGCAACAGCGGCATTGACCAGATTCAGGTGTATATTAATCAAAAGCCCCGTTCTCTTACCGAACATATCGGAACCGGAAGACATTACAATATCAACTCCAAACGTGGAAAAGTCCGAATCCTCTTTTCTGAAAACGGGATTGAAAACAGCATTTATGACAACGAAATTGCAGCTTACATAGAAAACATAGAGTGTATTGAAAATACACCTTGCCCGTACGTGATCATTGCCCCGAGTTACATGGTATACTCCATGAACTTTGATTCACTGTTACAGAGCCATATCGACTCCGAAGCGGATATTACGCTGCTGTATCATTCTGTTGACAATGCAAAGGATCACTTCTTAAACTGTGATCTTCTGAATCTGAACCGCCAGAAAGGTGTTCTCTCGATTGAAAAAAACAGAGGAAATGCAAAGAACAGAAATATCTTCATGGATACTTATGTAATGAAAAAAGAACTGTTTATCGACCTGATCAAAAAAGGGCATGATATGTCCTCTATGTACACACTGCCCCAAGTCATCAATATAGAATGCAGCGAACTGGATATCCGCGGAGTTTCCCACCGTGCTTCTTTGCCGCCATTACAGATTTGAAAAGCTATTACGAAGCGAATCTTTCCCTGCTCGATTTTAAATCCGCCTTCAGTCTGTTTGATGATAACTGGCCGATCTATACAAAAACGACAGATTCCTGTCCGACTCAATATTTTGAGACTGCAAATGTAAAAACCTCTTTCGTATCCAACGGATGCCTGATCGAAGGCACTGTGGAAAACTCTGTGATCGGACGTGGATGCATGATTAAAAAAGGTGCTGTTGTAAGGAATACCGTTCTCCTTCCGGGCGCTTATGTAGGAGAAGACGTTCATGTGGAAAATCAGGTGGTAGACAAGCGTGCAAAGCTCTTACACGCCAAAGAAATTATTGCAAATGTAGACAATCCGGGATATATCAAGAGGAATGATACCGTATAAAGTAAAGCAGGATGCTTAAGGATTTATTCCTTGTCATCCTGCCTTATTTTTTCTTTTATCAAAAAATAATCTGAATTCCATTCGGTTGTAAAATTAAATCTGCAAGTTTTTCGCTGTCCAGAGAAATATGCAGAAAATTTCTGCCGGGAACTTTTATGTGATTATCTCACTCCAAACTGATATATTGTCGTGGTGTCGTATTTTTCTCCTTTTTTCA
>ENA-OQBJ01000152-OQBJ01000152.1-human-gut-metagenome-genome-assembly--contig:-NODE-152-length-35717-cov-3.782017_pt1 | contig 35717 bp, 45 predicted proteins | sample MGYA00242743_ERZ504545 | MGnify/ENA primary metagenome ERZ504545 (study PRJEB26092, sample SAMD00036252) | human gut metagenome | host: Homo sapiens | study: EMG produced TPA metagenomics assembly of... | reverse complement strand
GGACATCCACCATGCGTGCATGCGCGTGATCGCCGAACGTCTGCATGACTGGGGTATTCTGCCGGTCGATGTCGAGGAGTCGCTCTCCCTGAAGGCCAGCAGCATCGCCGTTGGCTCGCCTGCGGCGTGGCCCACCATCTGGGTCTCGACGTGCATGATTGCGCGCAGGCGCGTTATGAGTCGTATCAGAACGCCAAGATTCGTCCGGGCATGATCTTCACCATCGAACCGGGCCTGTACTTCCGTGAGGATGATCTGCTGATTCCGCCGGAATACCGTGGCATCGGCATTCGTATCGAGGATGATGTGCTCATGACGGAGGATGGTCCGGAATGGATTTCCGCGGGCATTCCGAAGCAGATCGACGATGTCGAGGCGTGGATGGCCGATATGGCCGCCGAAGGCGTGAAGGCCTGAGGATGCATCATGCCCACGCCTGAATTCGTGCTCTCGCTACGTGAAAAAATAGGCCACGATCTGTTATGGCTCATGGGCGTCTCCGGCTATGTCGAGGACGAGCAGGGCCGTGTGCTGTTGGGACGTCGTTCCGACACCGGCGAATGGGCATGGTGTATGGCATCAACGAGCCCGGAGAGGAACCGGCCGATACCGTTGCCCGCGAGGTCAAGGAGGAGACCGGCGTGGATGTGGTCGTCACCGATCTGGTGTCGGTCAAATCGTCCAGAAAGGTCCTCACCTATGCGAATGGGGACAACACCATGTACATGGATCACCTGTTCATCTGCAGGCCCAATCCGAATGGCAACACGGAGCCGTTCGTCGGCGATGAGGAAAGCCTCAACGTGGGCTGGTTCTCCCCTGATGCTCTGCCCGAACCGTTGGCAGCCACCACGGTGGAACGCATGGCTTACGTACGCGAATATCTGAAGGCCAAGGCGAATGGCGATTCCCATGCCCAGTTTGCCTTCAACGGCACCATCCGCTGAAATCGCCTTCCATACATCATAAAATGGAATCCCCGCAACGTTTCAAGCGTTGCGGGGATTCCTTTTTATTAGATTCCGTGGATCAGCTCACTGCTGGGCGGCAAGCAGCTCATGCAGATGCTCGCGATGCTTGCGCTGTTCGCGCGGATCGGGCACCGGCAGGGAGGCCAGCAGCTTCTGCGTGTATGGGTTCTGCGGATTCTGCATGATCTGGTCCGCATCGCCATGTTCCACGATCTGGCCCTTGTGCATCACCATGATGCGGTCGGCGAGCATGTCGACCACGGCGAGATCGTGGGTAATGAACAGGCATGCGAAGCCGATTTCGGCCTGCAGCTTCTTGAACAGTTCCAGCACCTTCGCCTGCACCGACACATCCAACGCGGAGGTCGGTTCGTCGGCGATGAGCAGGCTCGGCTTCAACGCCAACGCGCGTGCCAAGGAGGCGCGCTGGCGCTGGCCGCCGGACAGCTCGTGCGGGAAACGGTTCATGTAGGCGCGCGGAAGCTGCACCATCTCAAGCAGATCGCCCACATACTTGCGGGCGTCTGATACCGACGAGAACTTCTTGTGCACGATCAACGGTTCGGCCACGTTTTCCGCGATGGTCATCAGCGGATTGAACGAGCTGCCCGGATCCTGGAACACGAAGCCGATGTCGGCGCGCTTGGCTTGAAATCACGTTCCTTCACACCGTTCATTTCTATGCCTAGAACGTTCAGGGAACCGCCGGAAACCTTCTGCAGGCCTGCGATGGCACGGCCAGTGGTGGATTTGCCGGAACCGGACTCGCCTACCAGACCGAGCACTTCGGAACGGTGGATGGTGAAGTCGATGCCGTCCACGGCCTTGAAATCAGGCTGCATGAGATGACCCGGATACGTGATGGTCAGTCCCTTGGCCTCGACCGCGATGGGCTGATCGCGCAATCCTTCTCACGTTCGATGACCTTGCCATCGGCATCCTTGACGACCAGTTTCTGGCCAATACGCGGCACGGCGGCAAGCAGACGCTTGGTGTAGTCGTCCTTCGGCGAGTAGAAGATCTGCTCGACGCTGCCCTGTTCGACGACGTGGCCGCGGTACATGACCACGACCTCATCGGCGATGTCGGCGATCACGCCCATGTTGTGGGTGATGATGAGCACGGATGCGTCGAACTCGTCGCGCGCCAGACGCAGCAGGTCGAGGATTTCGGCCTGCACGGTCACGTCGAGGGCGGTGGTCGGCTCGTCGGCAGAATCAGGCCGGGGTTGAGCACCAGGGCCATGGCGATGACGATGCGCTGCTTCTGGCCGCCGGAGAACTGGTGTGGGTAGTAGTCGATGCGGGTTTCCGCGTCCGGAATGCCGACCTTCTTGAGAATGTCGATGGACTTGGCACGGAGTTCCTTCTTGTCCTTCATGCCATGGGCGCGAAGGCCTTCCTCGATCTGCCATCCGATGGTATACACCGGGTTGAGCACCGAATTGGGCTCCTGGAACACCATGGCCGCTTCGGCGCCGCGCATTTCGCGCAGCTGTTCGCCGGACAGCGACAGCACTTCCAGCTCCTCGGTGCCCGCGCGGTTCGACAGGTACACCGCGCCGGAGGTCGTAGCGGTCTCCGGCAGCAGCTTGATGAGGGAGCGTGCGGTCACGGACTTGCCGGAACCGGACTCGCCCACCACGCCGATGACCTTCTTACGGGGAATTTCGAAGCTGATCTTGTCGATGGCTTTGATGGAACCGGCGTCGGTCATGAACGAGACGCTGAGGTCCTTGATCTCGGCGAGATTGCCTTCCTTGATTTCACTCATCGGTTCACTCCCCTTCCTCGGAAGCCCATTCGGAAGCCACGAATGACGGATCACGGTCGGTGACGGTCACCGGTTTGTCGCTGGCTCCCATCGGATTCTTCGCCGCCTCAAGTTCGGCGACGACCTCGTTGCGCTTGCCTGGCTCCTGGCTGGGGTCCACGGACGTGTCTTCGATGGAACCCACCACTTCGCCTGCGGACTTGCGGGCGCGCAGACGCGGATCGGCCAGATCGTTCAGCGATTCGCCCACCAGGGTGATGCCCAGCACGATGAGCACGATGGCCAGACCCGGGAACACGGCGGTCCACCAGATGCCGGCGGTCACATCGGAGACGGCGCGGTTGAGGTCGTATCCCCATTCGGCGGCCGCGGTCGGTTCGATGCCGAAGCCAGGAAGCCCAGGCCCGCAAGGGTCAGGATGGCTTCGGAGGAGTTCAGCGTCAGGATGACCGGCAGGTTCGTGTGGAGTTCTTGAACAGGTGCTTGGTCATGATGCGCCACGTGGAGGCGCCGACCACGCGGGCGGATTCCACGTACGCGGATTCCTTGATGCGGATCACTTCGGCACGGATGGTACGGAAGTATTGCGGAATATAGACCACGGTGATGGAGATGCCGGAGGCGAAGATGCCGCTCCACAGGCCGGACTGGCCGTGGGAGATCATGATCGCCATCAGAATCGCCAGCAGCAGCGACGGGAAGGAGTACACGGCGTCGGCGATCATGACGAGCACACGATCGACCATCCGCCGAAATAGCCGGAGACCAGGCCGAGCAGCACGCCTGCGAAAATCGACAGCAATACCGCGACGACGATGGCGATGACGGCGGTGCGGGCACCCCAGACCACACGGCTGAACACATCGTAGCCACCTGCAGTGGTGCCCCAGATGTGTTCGGAGGACGGTGCCGCCTGGGCCGGGAAGGAAACGCCGTCGGCGCCCTTGAGCTGCGCGTAGCTGTATGGCGCGATGAGCGGCGCGAAAATGGCGACCAGCAGGAAGAACGCCGTGAGCACGAGGCCCGTGATCAGCATGCCTTTCTGCCAGCCGACTGCGACGCGTAGTTCCTTGATGATCGGAATCTTATGCCAGAATGGCGTCTTGTTGCCGAGCTTGAGCTCGTCCAGACGATTGTCGCCTGGAACGGTGACCTTGTTGGCAGATGCTGCGGTCATGTCAGTACCTCACTCTCGGGTCGACCAACGCGGCGATGACGTCGACGATGAAGTTGACGACGGCCACGATGATGGCGATTAGGATAACGATGCCCTGCACGGCCACGAAGTCGCGTGCCTTCAGGTACTGCGACAGCATGAAGCCGAGTCCCTTCCATTCGAAGGTGGTTTCGGTGAGCACCGCGCCTGCGAGCATCAGGCGATCTGCATGCCCATGACGGTGATGATTGGAATCAACGCCGGCTTCCATGCGTGCTTGTTGAGCAGACGCTTCTCGGAGACGCCGCGGGAACGTGCCGCTTCGACGTAGCCGGAATTGTAGGTGGCGATCACGTTGGTGCGCACCAAACGGATGAACACGCCGGCGGTCAGCAGGCCCAACGCAAGGGCCGGCAACACAGCGTGACGGAGCACATCAAGCAACACGGACATATCACCCAACTGGATCGCGTCGATGATGTAGAAGCCGGTCGGCGAGACCAGTCGGGAGAACTGCATCTCGCTGCCAAGCGATGAGCGCCCGGATGCCGGCAGCACGTTCAGCCAGATGGCGAAGATGAGCTTCAGAATCAGGCCGAGGAAGAACACCGGGGTGGCATAGCACAGGATGGCGAAGGTGCGGATGCCCGCATCGGCCGCGTGGTCACGCTTGCGTGCGGCGATGCGTCCCAAGCCGATGCCGACGATGAGCGCGACGATGAGCGCGAGGAACGCCAGCTCGAATGTAGCGGCACCATAGTGAGTAAGGATGGTACTCACTTTTTGGTTATCGGTCAATGTGGTGCCGAGATCGCCATGCAGCAGGCCGCCAAGATAATCGATGTACTGCACGATGAGCGGACGGTCATAACCGGCCGCGTGGATACGCTTCTGCAGTTCCTCGGGAGTGAGACGGCCACCAAGAGCGGCGGAAATCGGATCGCCGGTAGCGCGCATCACGAAGAAGACGATGGTTACAAGAATAAATACTGTAGGAATGATCAGCAGAAAGCGTGTGAGCACGAAACGGAAGAATCCGCTTGAAAGCTTGTTTTTCTTGGCTTTCGGCTGAGCCTCGGTTGCGCTTTGCGTCACGTCGGGCTCCTTTTCCTTATTGGTGTTTTAGATACAAATTGAGCCCCTGCCTGACTTAGGCGGGTCAGGCAGGGGCGGTCAAAGCCTTCCGTCAGGCCTTGGTCACGGACGAGTAGCGGAAGCGGAAGGAAGCGTCAAGGACGACACCCTTCACATTAGAACCGGTGACCGCAACCTGGGCACCTGCAGCAGCGGGATGGTGGACAGGTCATCGGTTTCGAGCTTCTGGATTTCCTTCAACAGGTCCTCACGGGCTTGGCGTCAGTCTCTCCGGCCTGCTTGACGATCAGATCGTTGACTTCCTTGTTGGAGTATCCGTTGTTCACGAAGTTGCCGTCACGGAAGAATGGGGACAGGTAGTTGTCCGGATCGGAGTAGTCAGGGAACCAACCGAGCTGGTAGACCGGGTAGGACCATCGGAATCCTCGGTGACCACACGGTCCTTGTTGAACTGGGTCCATTCGGTGGACTGCAGGTCGACCTTGAACAGGCCGCCTTCCTCGAGCTGGGCCTTGATGGCCGCATACTCGTCGGCGGAGGACTGGCCGTAGTGGTCCGGGTTGTACTGGAGCTTCAGGTCTACCGGGGTCTTCACACCGGCGGCTTCGAGGGTCTTCTTGGCCTTGGCCGCATCCGGCTTGCCGGAACCGTCGCCATAGGCTTCCTTCAGGGTGTCGTCGTGGCCGGACAGGCCATCCGGAATGAAGGAGTACAGCGGGGTGTAGGTGCTCTTGTAGACCTTGGTGGCCAGCTCGTTGCGGTCGATCAGGCTTGCGACGGCCTGACGCACGGCCTTGGCCTTGTCGGCGTTCGGCTCGCTGGACTTCTCGCCGTACGGCATGATCTTGAAGTTGAAGGCAAGGAAGCGCTCTTCGCCGCCCGGTCCCTTGACGACCTTGACCTTGTTGTCCTTGGACAGGTCCTCGACGTCGGTCGGGGTCATGGAGCGGTAGGCCACGTCGACCTGGCCCTGCTGCACGGCCATCTTCAGGTTGGAGGAATCGGCGAAGTACTTGACCTGCACAACGTCGTTCTTAGCTGGGGTCAAACCCTTGTAGGAAACGTTCTTGGCATATGCCAGGGCCTCGTTCACCTTGTAGGAGGTGAGCTTGTACGGGCCTGCGAAGGCGTTGTCCTTGACGATGGTGTTGGCATCGGTCAGCTTGTCGGCGGAGAAGGACTCTTCGTCGACGATCGGGCCGGCCGGGCTGGAGAGCACCTGCTTCAGGGTCACGTCGTCCTTGACCGCGGAGTGGAACACGACGGTGGTGTCATCCTTGGCCTCGACGGACTCGATGTTGGCCAGCAGGGAGGACGGACCGTTCTCGTCGTTGATCTTCTTGATACGGTCGAAGGAGAACTTGACGTCGGAGGCGGTCAGATCGTGGCCGTTCGCGAACTTCAGGCCCTTCTTGAGCTTGACGGTGAACTCGGTGCCGTCGGCGCTCCAGGTGCCGTCATCGGCGGCGATGTCCGGAGACAGCTCGGAAGTGTTGTAGTTCTGCGCGTACAGGAACGGGAACACCTGAATCTGCACGGCGTAGGAACCGTTGTCGTAGGAGCAGCCGGATCAAGGCTGGTGATCTTATCGGTCGTGCCGACGGTGATGGTGTTGCCAGTTGCGGCGCCACCGTCCTTCACGCCGCCGCAGGCGGCCAGGGAAGCCAGAGCCGCGACAGAAGCCAGAGCGGCGATAACTTTCTTGCGATTCACTATGGAATCCTCTCTTTTCTATCCGAATCGCCCCTGTGCAAGGCGATATAGTGACAAGAATCGGCGCGCAATGTTAACCGTACGTTTCATTGGAGGCCGTTTTACCCACCTACCTTATATTCGCCGTTTTCTGCTATGCATTAAAACGGCGAAATTCCAACGTTTTAACGACTAGTGAAAGAAAATAAGAAAAACCAGCCATTTTATGAGACGGACCCAGCCAAAGTCGCATTCAAGGTCTACGTCCTTCTTTTTCACTCATGCTTTCGCACAGAGAGACCCAGATAAGCGCGCGACACGCGGCACAACACGAATTGCATTAATCAATTAACGGCGTTAATATATTAAGAAGTTCAACGAGGGTCCATGCACTGTCGCAAGGAGGTGAGCATGAGTAGGTACAGCGCCCAACAGTCATCGATCTCGGAAAACAACCGTTCCCGCATCCTGCAATACCTGTACCACAATGGCATCTGCTCACGCGCGCAGATCGCCAAAGCCATCAAGCTCACTCCGGCGGCAATCACCAAAATCACCGCGAAACTGCTGGCGCAGGGCATCATCGAAGAAACCGGCGACATGGACGGAGACAAGAACCGCCGTTCCATCGGTCTGAATCTCAATTGCGCCAAATACCACATCATCGGCGTGAAGTTCGCCCGCAGTCTGGTGCAAATCGCGGTCTTCGACCTCCAGTGCAACCGTATCTTCCTGTCCGACTTGCTACCGTCAGCGAAGAGCACATCCCCGAAACGGTGGAGCGCATTCGAGATACCGTACGCCAGCTCATCAAGGACGACCCCAGCATCGTGGCCGTCGGCATGGCGGTTCCGGGGCCCTATTTAAAGGACGAAGGACGCACCGCTTTGGTCTCCTCCATGCAGGGCTGGAGGCAAATCAACTTCATCGACGAATTCAGCAACGCATTCAGCGTCCCCGTGTTCGTCGAACAGGACGCCCGCGCCGGCGCGCTGGCGCAGTTCCTGCTCAATCCGGAACTGTCGGAAGGTTCCCTCGCCTACTATCTGCTTGGCGAAGGCATCGGCCTCGGAGTCATCGACAACGGCACCATCTACTACGGCGAGCACGGCACCGCCACGGAAATCGGACACGTCTCCATCGACGTGAACGGCAAGCCATGCGACTGCGGCAATGTCGGATGCCTGGAACGCTACTGCTCCGCCAACGCCATCCACGAACAACTCAACGCCAACCCGAGCATCGTTCCCGGATGCGAGACGATGACGCATGCGCAGGCTTGCACAGCACTGTTCGCCAAGCGAACGCGGGAGACGAGACCGCGACGCTTCTGATGCTCGATGTTGCCCGATACGTTGGGTACGGCGCGGTCACCATCATCAACGCTTTCAATCCGACACACATCGTTCTTGGAGACATCATCGCGCAAGCCGGCCAGCCGTTGCTCGACGAAGTCACACAAGTCGTGCGCGAACGCACGATCCCCGAAATCGGGCGCAACACCCGAATCACCCTGTCCGCCCTGCCCACCGACGCCACCGTTACCGGTGCCGCCGCCGTGGCGATAACCAATTTTCTGGAACATCCTTCGATGTTCTTCGACGTCGCATAGCACGCCGCCCACCAAAGAAAGGAACCACCCATGTCCAAGCCAATCGTCATCGCCCTCGGTGAAATCCTGTGGGATATGCTCCCCACCGGCAAGCGCGCCGGCGGCGCTCCCGTCAACTTCGCCTACCACGCGTCCCAGAACGGCGCGGAAAGCTACGCCATCAGCGCCGTCGGTAACGACGAGCTGGGCGCCGAGCTGCTCAACGATGCGCACAGGGCCGGCATCAACACGCTGGTGCAGACCAACGAATACCCGACCGGCACCGTCGCCGTGGCACTGACCAACGGCATTCCGGAATACACCATCGTGCAGAACGTGGCTTGGGACCACATCGGCTACACCGACGAACTCGCCGAGGCCGTGTCCAAGGCCGACGCCATCTGCTTCGGCACGCTGGGTCTGCGTTCCCAGGAATCGCATGACACCATCATCAAACTGCTCCAGCATGCCAAGGAAGGCGCGCTGAAGTTCTTCGACATCAACCTGCGCGCCAACTTCTACTCCAAGGAGCTGATCGAGGAGCTGCTGGGATACGCCAACATCTTCAAGATCAACGACGACGAGCTCATCATGATGCGTGAGATGTTCTCCATTCCGGAGGGCAACGACGAAGAGGCCTGCAAGTGTTCATGGATCGCTTCGATCTGGAGTACACCATCCTGACCGGCGGCGCGACCTTCAGCACCATCATCGCCAAGGACGGCGAGACCTCCACTCTGCTGACCCCGCATGTCGAGGTGGCCGACACCGTCGGAGCCGGCGATTCCTTCTCCGGCTCCTTCACCGGCAAGATCCTGTCCGGTGCCTCCCTCAAGGAAGCGCATCGCGCGGCCGTGAACACCGCCGCCTACGTGTGCACCAAGGAAGGCGGCTGGCCGGCCTACCCGACCGAAGGCGTTCCGGATTACCTCGCCGCAGCAGCCAAGTAAGCGTATCTTCTCCTTTCATCATCACCGATTCCGCATGCCGTCAAATAACGGCATGCGGAATTTTTTTTACCGGTTTTGCGAAGTTTCGTCGGTATGATGAATCGCCGATAGCATAATTTGGTTTGTCGGATAAACCGTGGTATCTTGAAATGTCTGGCTATAAAGCCGGAAGGTTTGATAATTCAATATTTGGGGATGATCGGTTTCGACGGTGACCTGTTCGTCGCAGGGAAGCGTGCCGAGAACGTAGGGTCCGCTCGTGGATGCCCCCTACAAAAGAATAAGTGCTAAATCTAACCGCACTGAGTTCGCTCTCGCTGCCTGAGCTTCGCGCCAGGATTAACCAGTGGGCAGCCGCTCCGTTCACTCCCCCTCGTCTTTGGGGGATGTTGAGCGTCGTTTAGAAGACTTGCCTTACCGGCTGAGCCACAGGCCGGCAAGGGACTTTTACTGTAGATATGCTCGCCATCAGTTGTCTGCGACATCGATGGGGGCAGAAAAACCGCCGCACGGCCAGCAGACTACGCACGTAGAAGACTGAGGGTTCGGTCATCGGACCGGGGTTCGATTCCCCGCATCTCCACGGATTGAAAGCCGCCAGAAATGGCGGCTTTTCCTTTATTTCCAACGGTTTCCGCCACTTTTGCAATTCGCTGCAATTCGCCCCTTATCGCGATAATTCTCAAAACATGGGCAAAATGTGGGCACGAATCATGCGTCAGCAATGACGGCTTTTTGTATTTGCAATCACATTTCTCGTTTGGTGAAACAACGCATGTCGGCAGCAACGCCTCCGTATCATCGAAATAACCGTCCGGCGCCTTTCAATATTGCAAGCCGCCGGCCAGCCAACCATCGAAAGGGACGATATCATGGCGAAGCTTACAGAGGAAATGAAGGATTTCATCAGCAGCAATCTCGCTTGGGTGGCCACCATCGGCAAGGATGGACACGTCGATTTGGGGCCGAAAATGAGCACGTTCGTCATCGATGACACTCATATCGGCTATCACGAGCGTACCGCCGGTCAAATGTACCGTAATCTGCTCGACGGCAGCGAACTGGTCATCGCAGTGGCCAATCTTGAGCAGAAGCGAGGTTATCGTTTCCGTGGCAACGTCACTCTGCATTCCGATGATGCGATCTACGATGAGCAGGTCGCCGTGGCCGAACATAACGGCACGAAGAAGCCCATGACCATTCCCGTTCTGGAGATCACGGAGATTCAGGACTTGACGCCGGGGGCGACCGCAGGCAAGACCATCGTCAAGGACTGACGCCCGTTCAACGCATACGGCTAATACCATCCATCCAAACGCGGAAACGCGCTCTGGCCCTCCCTTGGAAAGAAGGTCCAGAGCGCGTTTCGTTTTTCTGTCAAGACAAAAAGAGCTAGATCAAAGTATTTCCGCTCCGTCATGCAGTGACGTTGCGCAATAACGCTATTTGATGATCGGTCTCAACGGCGCGGACACGTCCACGTTATGCTTGTCTCCAATCACGTTCGGATCATTGACGATCTTGTCCACCACCGCTTTCTTGAGCTTCAGGTCCGAGGAATCACCCCATACGATCACGCGGTCTCCCCCATTGAGTTCCGTGGTGATGGAATCCTGGGTCGCCGCGGTGACCTTGGTGATGGAGTTGCGCATCGATTCCGGCAGTGAGCTGAGAATCTTCAACGCTTCCTTGATAGGACGCCTAGACAGGCTCGCATCGACGTTCTGCACTTCGATGACGGGAATGCCTTCCACGGAAACGCCGCTGACGGAATTGAGCACGCGGCCCTTGCTGTCGACCGCCGTCATATGGTCCTCGCTGGTTTTGAGCATGGCCGCGGGTTTCTGCGCCTTGATCGTCACTTCAAGCGAGTTCGGCAGCTGTTTCTTCGACTTGGCTGACGTGACTCCCGGAATCGCCTTGATCTGCTTCTCCACGGCTCCATCCGAAACCAGGAACAACGATTTTCCGGACTGCTGCCTCGCGATGTCAAGCACCTGCGATTCGCTCACCCATTCGTTGGCGCCGACACGCTGATGTTGCCTGGCTCCAAACGGAACACCGACGAGAAGAGGAACAGCCAGACGACAGCTCCCAAAACCACGGCTACGGCAAGACCGATGAGCACGCGCAGGACTATGGCTCGCGCGCCGGCCTGACGGCGTTCCTTGAGCCGTTCGCCGAAATCAACCACTTTCGGACGTGTCATGATGCCGATCGTGCCGGTGGTCTCCTGCAGGGTTTTGGAAACCAGGTCCTCGCTTTGCAAACGTCGCGCGTCTACGAAGCCTTCGGCTTTTGAACGGTCCGCGTACCCTTCAATCGACCGTCCTTCGGCATGCTCCGATGAGATGGACCGTCCGGAGCGTCGTCCGCCCGATTGGTCCGTCTCCTGCACATCCTTGCCGGAACTGATGACCCGTCGAGCCATCAGCCTCGCAATCCCAACGATGCGCTTCAAGAGCATGCAGGATGACCTCGTCCATCTGCGTGATGTCGCCGGCGCCTACGGTGAAGATGACGTCGCCATGATGCGCGCGCATCACCATCATCTGGGCCGCGGTGTGCATGTCTTCGACGCCACGGATCCAGTCCTTGGCCGGTTCATGCTCAAGCTTGAGCGCCTCGTCCACGATGGTGGCCGGAGTCACGTCGGGGAAATCCTCCTGCTTCTCGCGCGCGGGGAAGATGCCGGTAACGATGACGTCATCGGCCTTGGCAAGCGCCTGCGCGAATTCAGAGCTGAAGAAACGCGTGCGGGAGAACAGGTGCGGCTGGAAGATCACACGGATCTTGGACTGCGGGTAGCGGCGACGGGCCGCATCCAGCAGCGCAGCGATTTCGGTCGGATGATGCGCGTAATCATCGACGACCGTCACTTGGCTGACGGTGCCACGGACCTGGAAGCGGCGTGCGGCACCGAGGAACGAGGTGACCGCCGCGGAGGCACGTTCGACGTCCATGCCCAACAGCGCGGCCGCGATAATCGCCGCGGAGGCGTTGCGTGCGTTGTGGATGCCGGGAACGGTAAGCGTCACGGCGATGCGGCGCTCCTCTTCGCCGATCAGTCCGCCCGGAATATGCAGCGTGAAATGTTCGGCGCCGCTTTCGGCGGTTTCGCTTTCCGATTCGATGCGTACCAGCGTGGCACCGTTCAGGTCGCCCAATTCGGCGGCGTTCCGTGTTGAATAGACGATCGTGCGTCCGGCCACGGTGGCGTCAAGCGCACGTAGCACGGCAAGGTTGCCTTCGTCGTCGCCGCACATGATTACGGCTTTGGTGGCGTGTCCGGCATGGTCCACGAATGCGGCCCGATAGTTGTCCTGCGTGCCGTAGTGGTCAAGGTGGTCGGCTTCGGAATTGGTGATGATGGCGATTTGCGGATGGTATTTGGCGAAGCTACCGTCCGATTCGTCGGCCTCGGCCACCAGCACGTTGCCCTTGCCGGCATGGCCGCCGTCCAAAATGGCACCGTCTTTGCCTTGGATGGAACCGCCGATGGCATAGCTCGGATCGGCGAGTTCGCCTTCTCCGGCGTTCACGAGAATGTGCGCCAGCATGGAGCTGGTCGTGGTCTTGCCGTGGGCGCCGGCCACGGTCACCGCACGTTTCGCGTTCATCAGCAGGGCGAGGATGTCGCTGCGGTGCACGATGCGCTCCCCTGCCTCATGCGCGGCGACGATTTCTGGATTGTCCGGCTTGATGGCGCTGGAGAACACGACGGTGTTCTTGCCTTCGACGTTCTTCGCCTGCTGGCCGAATTCGACGGTGATGCCGAGGCTTTGCAGACGGTCGGTTTTGGCGCTTGGCTCACGGTCCGAACCATCGACCTCGACGCCCTGCTCATGCAGCATTTCAGCGAGCACGCTCATGCCCGCGCCACCGATGCCGATGAAATGCGTGGCACCTAGGTCATGCACCGTCTCTTCAGGTGCGAACGACGCATGGGTTGGGTCAAGAATTATGGTACCGGCTTCACGCTGGTTGTCAGACACGATTGCTCCTCGTAAATTGTTTTCAAGCTCATTTCATTATGGCCGCACCCATGGTCTCCCACGGGGTGCGGCATGATTGTTCGGCCGGTTAATCAGCTGGCTGATCGATTAGCGCGAGCACGCGCTTCGCCATGACTTCGGCGGCGTCGCGGATGCCGTATTTCCACGCGTTGGCACCGTATCGGGACAGCTTGTCCGGATCGGCAAGCAGTTCCGGCACATGGCCACGGACCCAATCCGGGGTGAAATCGCCATCCGCCACCATCAAGCCCCTTCCGCGTCGACCACGGGCTGCGCGTTGAAACGCTGCTCGCCATTGCCGATTGGCAGAGGCACGTAAATCGCCGGCAGTCCCAAAGCCGTCAGCTCGCTGACCGTGCCGGCTCCGGAACGGCAGATGATCAGATCGGCGCAGGCGAACGCCAGATCGATGCGTTCCAGATAGGGAGCCACACGGTAATCGCCATCCGAAACGTGGTCGGGGCCAAGCTCGCCGAGCACGTCCTCTCCGGCGCTTACCGACACCAAGGAACGCACTTCGTCGTCTTTGCCCTTACCGGTCAGATGAATCACCTGGGCGTGCGCAAGCAGATCCTTGGCGGAAGCGGCCACAGCCCTGTTCACGTTCACCGCACCCAAGGATCCGCCGGTGATGACCACGAGCGGACGGTCCGGATCGACGCCAAGCTGCGCCGCGGCGGCTTTACGAGTGGCGGTACGGTCATGTTCCAGATCGGACGCCAATCGTGCGATTGCCGGACGAAGCGGCAGGCCCACGCGTTCGACTTCGACGCCCCTGCGTGGTTTCAGTCCTGGCTGGGCGTATGCGGCACCGATCATGGACGCCCAACGCGCGCCCAGCTTGTTGGCCATGCCTGCGCGTGCGTTCTGTTCGTGAATCGCAATCGGAATGCCCATGCTGTGCGCGGCCGCGTATACGGGTGCGGACGTGTATCCGCCGAAACCGACGACCACTTGGGCCTGATGCCGGGTGAGGATGTCACGTACTTTGGCCTTCTCGGCCTTCCATTTGGCTGGAAACTGCAGCGCAGCCTTGTTGGGCCTGCGCGGGAACGGCACTTTTTCGATGGTTTCCAGTTCGAAACCGGCCTGCGGAACCAAATCACGCTCCAGACCGACGGCGGTGCCCACCACCGCGATATCCGCTTCCGGTTCAAGCTCGCGAATCACATGCGCCACGGCGAGCAGAGGATTGACGTGGCCTGCCGTGCCGCCACCGGCAAGAACGATATGCTTCTGATTGCTCATAATCCACGAGCTTAGCCCACCATGCGGCGGCAGGCCACGCGGCATACCGCCGCCGATGCAGATACTTACATTTCGTCTACTTTTCTTTTGCTTGCTTCGCAACTCGCATGACGGGAACCGATTACAGTATGCGGTTCTCGGCTTTGACCTGCGGCTGCTCCTTCATCAGGCTGATGGCCACGCCGGCGGCCCCCAGACACATGATAAGAGACGATCCGCCTGCTGATACGAACGGCATCGGCACGCCCATGACCGGCAGCAGGCTGACGACGACGCCGATGTTGACAAACGCCTGGCCGACGATCCATACCGCGATGCACACCAACGCCATGGTGATGTACCGGTCGCGGACCTGCACAGCCACCATCAGCATGCACCACGTCATGACGATGAACAGCAGAATCACCATGGCTGCTCCGACGAATCCGGTTTCCTCGCCGATGATGGCGAAGATGAAATCGTTGTGCGCTTCAGGAAGATAGCCCCATTTCTCGCCGGAATTGCCGATGCCGACGCCCAACAAGCCGCCGGATGCGATCGCGTATTTGCCGTGGACCGCCTGATAGCACACGCCCTGCAGGTCGGACGGAGAGCAGGTCCGGTAGGCCGCCATGATGCGGCCGAGTCGGTTGGGGCTGGTCAGAATGAATCCGACGATACCGCATATGCCAAGCAGCGCGGCTCCGGCAAGCCATTTGCCGGGGAATCCGCCAAGCAGCAATGCAATGCCGCCAATTGCGAGAATAATCAAGCCCGTACCAAGATCCTTGCCGGACATGACCAGGCAGAACGCGCACAGATAGCCGAGAATAAGCTTGGAGTACGCGCGGGGCGCGCCGACCTTCTTCACCTGCTTGCGCGCGTTGATCAGCTCGTTCGGCATCCAGATGCATAACGCCAGCTTGACGATTTCCGCGGGCTGCATGGTGAACACGCCCGGAATGCCGATCCATCCTTTGTTGCCGTTGACTTCGACGCCCAATGGCGTCAGTGTGGCGGCCTGCATGACCATGGCGCCAAGCAGGAACCAGAAGCTGATCTTTCGGTAGAAGCTGGCCGGCAGCATCATCGTGATGAATGCTATGACCAGGCCGAACACGCAGTACATGCCCTGTTTCAGCGCCTGCGCCCATGGCGACTGCCCGTTGGCGATCATGTTCACCGAAGAGCTGGAGAACACCATGATCACGCCGAAGATCGTGAGGATGATCACGCATAGGCGGAATCCGTGGAAGCACCATAACGGGTTGGCGAGATTACGCGTTCCGCCGTTCTTCAACGGTTCTCGTGTCTGTGCCGCGGCGCCGTCCGTCATGTTCGGGCGGCTTGCGGAAGACGTGATGCTACGGCTGGCCTCAGGCTTCCCCATGCTCATTCACCCAACGCTGAGCCTGCTGCGCGAACTGGTTTCCGCGATCGGCGTACGACTTGAACTGGTCCATGGACGCGCAGGCCGGAGCCATGAGCACCACATCGCCGGATTGCGCGTAGGTGCCGGCAGCATCGATGGCGCGGGCCATGACGGTGTCGTTGTCCGTGGGATCGATGACGGACATGGGAATGTCGGGAGCGCTTGCCTTGAACGCGTCCAGCATTGGCTGCTGGTCCTTGCCGATGATGATGGCCGCCTTGATGGTGCGCGCCTGGTCGGCGACGAGCTGTTCGAACGGCTTCCTTTGGCAAGTCCGCCGGCGATCCACACCACGGACTTGTCCGCGAAGCTGTTAAGCGACGCCTTGGCCGCATGCGCGTTGGTGGCTTTGGAGTCATCCACGAAACGGATGGTGCCACCGTCGGACGTTTTGGCGACGGCGACGGTCTGGATGCGGTGGCCGCCCGGCGTGAACTGCTTGAGCGCGGCCAACGCCTTGTCTTTGTCTGCTCCGAGACCCAACACCAGCGCCAACGCGGTCAGGGCGTCGGCGAGCAGATGCGGGTAGACCGTGCCATCCGGCTCGGTCAGATGCGTGAAATCGGTGACCTTCGCCACTTGGAACGGCTTTCCCGCTTCTCCGCCAGCAATGCCGGACATGTCGACGATCCAGCCATCCTTCACACCGATCTGCCCGTCCTTCGGCTCGGCCAACGTGAAGCCGATCCGGCGGCATTCCGGCGCGGTCTGGGCCGCGAACGCCAGTTTGGTGACGCGTTCGTCGTCGGCGTTGTAGACCAGCGCCTTCTTGACGTTGTGGAACACCTTCGCCTTGTCGCGGCATAGTTCTCGATGCCGCCATGCCAATCGAGATGGTCGTCGGCGATGTTGGTGATCGCCGCGCAGTCAAGTTCCAGAGAATAGGTGAAATGCAGCTGGAACGAGCTCAGTTCGACGCAGAGCACGTCGTTCGCGGAGTCGACGGCGGCGTGCGACACGGCTTTGCCGATGTTGCCGACGGCGGGAGCGGCCAGGCCGCATGCGGTCAGCATTTCGGAGGTCATTTCCGTGGTCGAGGTCTTGCCGTTGGTGCCGGTGATGCCGATCCACTGCGCGGCTTGCCGGTGGTGTTGCTGTTCACGCGCAGCTGCCAGGCCAGTTCGACTTCGCTCATGACCGGTATGTTGCGTTTCTGCGCCTCAAGGATGAATGGCGTGCGCGGGTTGAAGACCGGCGAGGTCATCACCATGTCGGTATTGTCCCAATCGATTTGGTCGAAGGAATGCAGGTCGGCGTCCGGCTTCTTCTCATCCACGCCCAGCACTCTGCCGGCACGGGAGCCCAGCACTTCCATCATGCTTTGCCCGGAGACACCGAGACCAGCCACGATTACGGTCTTGCCATCCATATTCATATCCATCACCCTTCAATCGGAAACGTCATTTGCCGTGATAGCACACTCATATTGCGGGCGTAAAGCCGCGTCCGCAATCGTGTCACAGGCCGGAACGGGCCACCCAATCGCCGTAGAACAGCACCAAGGCGATCAGCACGAACAGCATCTCGATCATCCAGAACCGGACCACGACCTTCACTTCCGGCCAGCCCTTCAATTCGAAATGATGATGGATCGGAGCCATCTTGAAAACGCGCTTGTGGGTCATCTTGAAGTAGCCGACCTGGATGATGTCGCTCATGGTCTCGATGACGAACAGACCGCCAAGGATGATCGCCAGGAATTCGGTGTGCGTGGCAATGGACATGGCTGCGAACAGACCACCAAGCGCCAAGGAGCCGGTGTCTCCCATGAAGATGGAGGCCGGATTGGAGTTGTACCACAGGAAGCCGAAGCAGGCTACGGCCGCGCACGCCGCGATGATGGTCAGGTCAAGAGGATCGGACACCGCATAGGTGAAGCTGGATGGTCCGAACCCTTGAGGTGGTAGAACTCCCAGACGCGATGATCGCATAGCCGATGAAGGCGATCATCGAGGAGCCGGCGGCCAAGCCGTCAAGACCGTCGGTCAGATTGATGGCGTTGGTCCATGCGGTCATCAGGAAATTCACCCAGATCACGAACAGCACGATGGCCACGACACGACCGGCGAATTCAAAGCTGAAGAACGGCTTTTCGATGAAGCTCATGCCGGCCTGGGCGCTGGGGAAGCCGGATTTGGTCGGCAGAATCAGCGCCAGCACCGCGTATATGGTGGCGAGGATGAACTGTCCGATGAACTTGCCCTTGACGGTCAGTCCCTCGCTCTGCTTCTTGCGGACCTTCGCGAAATCGTCGATGAATCCCAAGAATCCCATCGACAGCATGGCGAACAGCACCAACACCGCGGACCACGACGGCACCTCTCCCCTGGTGAGGAACCGATACAGTGCCGAGGAGCACCAGCCGAGCACCACCGCGAGTTGATGACCACGCCGCCAAGCTCGGTGTGCCGCGCTTGACGAGATGCGACTTCGGGCCATCCTGACGGATGTACTGTCCGTAATTGAGCTTGTGCACCAACTTAATCAGCAGCGGAGTGCCCACAATCGTCACGACGAGCGACACCATAATGCCGATGATGAGTGAAATCACCTGATCTTCTCCGTTTCAGTCAGCTATGATCGGCACGACGCCGATTCCGTCAGTTTTGCGTCCAACGCTCCGCCAGAGCGCTCAATCCGGACGCGTGGGATCCTTTCAGCAACACCACTGTACCCTCATGGTCGGTCGCAAGCCGGGTGACCATTCGGTCGGCCTGTTCGGCATCATGCGCCCATTGCACCATCGTCGGGTCGGCGGCAACCGCCTTGCCGCCCTGCGCCATGGCCTCGGCAAGCGCGTCCAACGCCTCGTCGGAAGTGCTGCGACCGTCACAAGCGCGTCCGCACCGCCCTCGACGGCGTATCTGCGACATCCTCATGCAGGCGATGCTCATCCGGTCCGAGCTCCAACATGGCTCCGAGAACCGCTATTCTGAACGGCTGCTGCTCGGCGCCGGCATGCCAGCGCGACAGACCATCGAGTCCGGCCTTCATGGAATCGGGGTTGGCGTTGAACGAATCGTCGATCAGTGTGAACGACGTTTCGGGCTTGGTGACGGTGGACACCGCCATGCGATGCGGGCTGATGCTCGTCACGTCGGATAGGCCGGAGGCCACAGCGTCAATCGGCATGCCCAACGTCATCGCCACCGTGGCTGCGGCAAGCGCGTTCATGACGTTGTGCTGTCCGCAGATGCCGAGCGTGACGTTGGCGTGCCGGCCTGTCTTGTCTTCCAGTACGAATGACGGATGGTCGAGATCGTCGCAGCGCACGTCGAGCGCGGTCGTGTCCAGTTGCGCGTCTTCTTTCTGCGGCAGGCCGAACCACAGCACATCGGCCGGAGCGATGGCGCTCATCGCGGCCACATGTTCGTCGTTGGCGTTGAGGATGGTCAGGCCGCCCGGCACCAGTCCGCGTACGATTTCCGATTTGGCTTGGGCGATGCGTTCCGCAGAGCCGAATTCTCCCAGATGCGCCACGCCCACCTTGAGCACCACGGCGATGTCCGGCGGAACCAGGGAGGTGAGGTTGGCGATTTCGCCCACGTGATTGGCGCCCATTTCCGCCACCAGGAAACGCGTGCCGGCGTTCACCTTGAGCGACGTCAGCGGCAGGCCGATCTCATTGTTGAACGATCCGACCGGAGCGACGGTGTCGCCCATTTTGGACAGCAGCGATTTGAGCAGATCCTTGGTGGTGGTTTTGCCGACGGAACCGGTGATGCCGATGACGGTGAACGGCGATTCCAGCGCGCGCCGACGCTCGATATTATGCTTGGCGAGCGCTCCCAACGCCTTGACGGTGTTTTCTACGACGATCTGCGGCACCTGCGCGCCCGCGATTTCGTGGTCGACCAGTGCGGCCACAGCCCCCTGCGCGCCGACCTTCGGCACGAAATCATGACCGTCGACGCGTTCGCCGGCAATCGCCACGAAACGGATCCCGGCACGATCTGGCGCGAATCCGTGAAGGCGCTGATGGCCACCGGTTCGTCGGTCGGCACGGTCGTCGGCATCAACCGTCCATCAACGCCTGCGCGATCTCCGTCAGGCTCATCGGCATCATGGTCGGGCTGCTCACTGTCGTTACTCCTCTAATGGTTGGGTTTGTGTTTGATGTGGAGAATGTTTCGTTCCACGTTTAGTTCAGGTCACGCGAGACGCGTAACGCGCTTTTGATGTTGCTTTCCTCACGCCGGCGGCCAGCACCATGCGATGGACAGGGACAGCGAACGGCTGTCCGTCTGGCCGTATGCCGTCGCGGCCTGCGCCGCAAGCAGGTCGGATTCCTGGGTTCGTCCCGAGATGCGGGTCTGTTTGCCGACCGCGCATCCGAATTTTGCGACGAGTTTCGCAACCTCGGCATCGCTCAAACCATTGTCATCGCAGGCAAGCACATCGACGCTGACCGATTGCAACGCGTCCTCACGCAGGGTCTCTTCATCCAACGCGAGGATCACAGCGGCTGCGCCGTCTTCGGCGCACACCGCCATGGTACGTTGCACATCGATGGCCGACAGAGGATATTCCAGATTGAGGAAGCGTTCCAATGACTGTGAATCGGACGAGCTGATCACGCCGACGGGGTTGCCCAGCATGTGCAGGAAATCCGCGAGGTTCCTCACTTCGGATTCCACGATCTCCCTGTTCTTCCCCGTGATGGCGAATACGGCCAATGCGTCGGACGGATTGCCGGCCATGTCGCTCACCAGTTTGCCGAGCTGTCCCATGGTGGGTTCGGCGTAGATGAGCGGAATCTGGATGTCGTCGGTTTGACCGCGCAGCGCATGGGGCACGATCGCGCCATATGCTCCCTGCTCCTGAGCCTGCGACAACTGGTGCACGTCCACATCGGCGGACGGGACGAACAGTGCGCCGGGACGCACCGATTCGACATCATCCGCGATGGAAGTGATCGTCACTTCAGCCGCCGACGTCGGATCAAGATCGAAACCGTATCGGCTGGCAAGCAGCCCTAAAGTCATTCGTCTGTTCATGGATTCGCTGACCGCGCTCACCTTTCCGCCCCTCCGTGTCTGAATACGTATTCGCTCACCAATTCACCGGAATAGCATCCGTGCGAGGTGAAGACGCCGGCACTTCATACTTCTGCATAAGGAATTCACCAATCTCCGCGGTGACAGGACCGCCGTCAAACCGCCGAAGCTGCCTTGGGGGTCTTTGAGCACCACGGTGATGACGAAGCGTGGATTATCCGCGGGAATGATCGTCGAGTAATCGCTGATGATCGAGGTCAGTTGGCCGTTCGCTCCGGCGACTTCTGCTGTGCCTGATTTCGCCGCCATACGATAGCCGTCGACCTTCACGAAAGTGTTGTAGTGTTCAGCGGACGATTCCATGGCGTTGAGCATCTGGCTCGCCACGGATTCGTCGATGACGCGTGTCGCCTCGCCCTTGGACTGCTGCTCTTCGACATGCCCCGCGGTGTCGGTGATGGACTTGATGATGCGTTGCGGCTTTTTGACGCCCTTGTTGGCTATCACCGAAACCGCGTTGGTCAGCTGCATGACGTTCACCGTGTACCCTTGACCGAACAGCACGGTGTTGCGGGTTCGCCTGTCCCAGCTATCCGAGGGGTGCAGCACGCCTTCGGATTCGCCTGGCAGGTTCAGTCCTGTGGCCTGTCCGATACCGAATTTGCTGATGAAGTTGTACCGCTGCTCGTTGGTCATCTTGTCTCCGGCAATGACCATGCCAACGTTCGACGACTGTTCGAGGATGCCGGCGAGCGTCCAATGTTCGTTGCCATGGTCCACCGCGTCCTTATAGGTCTGTCCTTCCACGGTCACCGTGTTCGGTACCGTGAATTTGTCATCGATCTTGTGCAATCCCAGTTGCAGCATGCCCGACATGGCCAGCACCTTGCCGATGGAGCCAGGTTCGAAGGTCTCGCTCACCGCCCGGGAGGCGCCCATCTTCGCCTGGTCGCTTCCGGCCTCGGTCGTATCGCTGTCCGCCAAAGCGAGGATGTCGCCCGACTGCACGTCCTGGACCATGGCGATGCCCCAAGCGGAATGGTATTTGTTTTCGCTGTCGCTCAGCACTTTCTCGGTGTACCACTGCACATCCCGGTCGATGGTGAGGGTGACGTCGGATCCGTTGACCGCGTCTTTGGATTCGGTCATGGTTCCAGGGATTTCGACGCCGCTGTTGCCCTGTTGGTACACCTGGTAGCCGTCACGGCCCGTCAATGTCTTGTTTTCCATCTGCTCGATGCCGGCCACGCCCTTGCCGTCGGCGTCGACACCACCCAATAACGAGCCCATCAAAGTGCCGTTGGAGTACAGACGTTCGTTGCTTAGTTCCGCGTAGACGATGCCGCCGAGGTTCAGCTTGGAGATTTTACGCTTGACCGCAGGCGTCACGTCCTTCTTCAATACCACGTATTGCCCGCTGATCGACAGTTTGGCGCCCAGTTCCGTGGCGTCCATGCCCAATACGGGGGCCAGCAGACGAGCCACGCTGCGGCTCCCGTCACGCCGACCGGCTTGCCGTTGATCTGGTGGCAGTTGCTGCCGGTCTGTTTGGTGCAGGTGGTCGGTATGAACGCCTGCGCCTGTTCGGGGTTGCCGATGATGGTGTAGCGTTCGACGCTTTGCGCGAGAATCGCGCCATTGGTATCCATGATCTTGCCGCGTCGAGCCTTCAACGTCACGGTGGTGGTGCGGCTTTGCGCCGCGGCCTGCGCCATGCCTTTGCCGTTGACCAGTTGAATATTGGCAAGTTGGATAAGGCAGGTGGTGCCCATCAGCGCCAGAACGACGCCGATGGCCATGGTTTTCGTCAACAGGTTCTTGTGGAAGAACGTGTAGATCCTGCGGATAGGGTTCACCGGGTCTTGTCTCCACTTGCGTTTGCCTGATAGCCGTTCAGATCGATGGTCAATGCGCCTTTCTGCGGGACCATGCCCATCTCTTCGGCCTTGCTCGGCAATGAGGCGTCAAGTTCGTCGAGCTTGGCCTGATCATCCTCGACGTCCTGGGTCAGCTGGGTGATATGCGTTTCGATTTGGCTCGCCTCGAAGGAATTCTGCACCATTTGGGTGCGCAGCATCAGTGAGCCCAGCAGGCATACGCCGAGGAACACCACGGCGATGACCAGGTGCAGCAGCGGCGTGCTGCGGGTCCGCGTCCATGTGATGAGTTGTTCGAAGCCGTGACGGATGCCGTTGCCTTCGACTCTGGTCCCTTTGATGACGTGCAGTTCGGGACGCGTGGTGCCGATGGTCTCGGTCTGGCTTTTGCGGCCGGCCGGAGCCGCATTCGAAGCGATCGTTCTTGGTGCCGCCACTTCAGTCCCTTCTTCCTTGTCTGGTCATGCTTGCGTAATCCGCGCCTTGGTCGAACCGTTTGCGCCATCGTGCGGGAATCGGTCTGGTCAATTCCACCGCGCGCAATCTGACGGACGCCGATCGTGGATTGTTGGCGATTTCCTCCGCGTCCGCCTTGATGGCGCCGCGGGTCAGTTCCTTGAAGAACGGCATCATGTCGGGCGGCACCACGGGCATATCCGCCGGAGCGTCGACCTTAAGCCCTTGGTTCATGAAGGCTTTGACGGTTTTGTCTTCCAACGAGTGGTACGACTCCACCACCAGACGTCCTCCCACTGCAAGGTGGTTGGCGATTTGCGGCAGCGTGCCGGCAAGCTTGTCCAGTTCGCCGTTGACTTCGATGCGCAACGCCTGGAAGACGCGTTTCGCGGGGTTGCCGGCGGGACGGTGGGCCTGCGGCACGACCTCGTCCACCAAACGATTGAGCTGGCCCGACGTGGTCAGCGGCTCGGTTTCACGCCGGCGTACGATTTCCCGTGCGATCTGCTTGGAGAACCGCTCCTCGCCGTATGTGCGGAAGATACGCACCAAATCGGCGAACGAATATTCGGCGAGCACCTGCTCTGCGGTCAGGGGCTGCGTCACGTCCATACGCATGTCGAGCGGCGCGTCATGGGAATAGGAGAAGCCACGTTCCGTCTCATCGATCTGCAGGCTGGACAATCCGAGGTCCATGAACACCGCGTTGACCTTGTCGACGCCTTGGTCGGAAAGCACTTGGGAGAAGTCGTCGAATGCCGCGTGCACGGGCGTGAAACGGTCGGCAAGGCCTTCCATTTCCATGCGTTTCGTGGCGAGCGCGAGCGCCTCGGTGTCCCGGTCGATGCCGATCAGGCGGGCGTTGGGGCTTGCTTTGAGGAACGCTGTGGAATGCCCGGCGAGGCCGAGGGTGCAATCCACCGCGATCGAGCCGGGCTTCGCCAATGCCGGTGCCATCAGGTCCACGCAATCGCGGAGCAGCACCGGCTGATGAATCGTCGTCACGTCTGTCATTAGAACTCCATCGCCGGCAATACGTCATCGGCAATGTCGGAATATCCTTGTTCCTTGTCGGCCAAGTAATCCTCCCATGCCTGTCTGTTCCAAATCTCGGCCCGTTCCCACGCCGATCACCACAATGTCGCTGTCCAGATTCGCGTAATCGCGGAGCATCTGCGGCACAAGCACGCGTCCTTGCTTGTCTGGCTCCTGGTCGACCGCGCCGGAAAGGAACACACGCAGGTAGTCGCGTGCCGCCTTGTTTCCCATGGACGTGCGTTGGATCTGCACCGCGATCCGTCTGAATTCCGATTGCGGCAGCAGGTAGACGCATCGTTCCTGGCCTCTTGCCATCACCATGCCGGAGCCCAGTTGGCTGCGGAACTTCGCAGGCAATGCCATACGTCCTTTGGCGTCGATTTTCGGAGTGTAGGTGCCCAGCAGCAATGGCGGCAAGTCCGCCATCATGCCGCCGGATTGAGCCGGGTCATCGTCGGAGACGGATTCTGTTCCAATGTCATGGACCATTACCGCACCTCCTTTTTGCCCACACTCGGCCCACCAATCCGAGACACTTTCCCCACTCTACCCCACTGCTCACCATTTTTCCCCACGAAAAAGCAAAAATGCCTCAAAATATTGTCGATTTCTCCCCATATTTGAGATTGCGCGTCCGCACCGTACAGTTCCGTCGCTGTCAGACCGTCGCGATTCGCCGCGGTCACTCGCCGCTCGTAGAAGCCTTGGGGTACATTAGAGTGCCTTAAGTTTTTGATGAAGGGACAGCAATGTCGAGTTATTCCGCCCAGTTGCGTGAGGAGCAACAGGCCGTCAGCCGCGCATATGATCGTCTGGACGCGTTGAGGGCGCAGGCTCGGTCGCGTCTCGACACGGTCCGGGCCGCAGGATCGCACGGTTCGCCCACGCAACGCACCGAACGCGATTCCTTCGCCACCATGTACGAGGACCGTCTCACCCAGCTTCGTGCGGTGGAGGATCGCCTGGTTTTCGGCAGGCTCGACGACGTGCATGGCGCGCATCGCTACATTGGGCGTATCGGCCTGTCCGATGAGGATCATGAGCCGATTCTCACCGACTGGCGTGCCGACGCGGCACGCCCGTTCTATGAGGCGACGCCTTCGAATCATGGCGACATCGTCATGCGCCGGCATATCACGTTGAGTTTCCGGGAAGTGGTCGGCGTCGAGGATGAGGTGCTCGACGTGCATTCCGATCAGGTCGGCGAGGCGTCCTCCAATGGCACATTGACCGGCGAGGGTGCTCTGCTTGCGTCGCTTAACGCCAAACGCACCGGCAAGATGACCGATATCGTGGCCACCATCCAGGCGAGCAGGACCGTATCATCCGTGCGGACCTCAACCAGGCGGTGGTGGTGCAGGGCGGTCCGGGAACCGGCAAAACCGCGGTCGCGTTGCATCGCGCGGCCTACCTGTTGTATACGCATCGTCGCGCGTTGCAGCGTTCCGGAGTGCTGGTGGTCGGCCCCAGCTCGACGTTCCTGCATTACATCGACCAGGTGCTCCCCTCGCTGGGTGAGACGGGTGTGGTCAGCCGTACCATCGCGGATCTGATTCCCGGCATCATCGCCACCGCGCATGACGACCCGTATGCGGCCAAGCTCAAGGGTGAACGCCGTATGGCCAAGGCGATCGCCAATGCCGTGGCGGCTCGTGAACGCGTGCCTTCGCATCTGCCGGTCATCCGCATCAACGGTTTCAACGTGCCGATGGTGCGTGCGGATATCGAGCAGGCCATCGCCGATGCCAAGCGCACGCGGCAGCCGCATAACAAGGCGCGCGAGACCTTCGTGCGCGACATGCTGTCGGCCATGCGCAACCGGTACGTCGAACGGCTTGACTACGAGCCGGAGCAGGCCGAGCTTAACGATGTGATGCAGCAGTTGCGTATGAACGACGATTTGTGCAAGACGCTGAACCTCGCATGGCTGCCGATGACCGGCGAATGGCTGGTCGACCAGCTGTTCGCGAAACCGCAGCAATTGCGCCGTTTCACCCCCTGGCTCGAAGAGCGTGACATCGAGACGCTGACGCGTCCGAAGGGCTCGCCCTTCACCGTCAGCGACGTACCTCTGCTGGATGAGGCCATGGAATTGCTTGGACCGGATCCGAAGGCCGTGGCCAGGCAGAAGGCGTTGGATGCCAAGCGCGCCGAGGAAGAGCAGTTCGCCAAGGACACGCTGGCGCAGGCCGGTATCGGTTCCGGCATCGTCACTTCGCAGATGCTGGTGGACAATATCAATGGCATGGACGCCGAATTGACCGCGCAGCGCGCCGCGGCCGACCGCGAGTGGACGTATGGCCATATCGTGGTGGATGAGGCGCAGGAGCTGACCGCGATGGATTGGCGCATGCTGATCCGTCGTTGTCCGTCGCGCTCGTTCACGATTGTGGGCGACGTGGCGCAGACCTCCGCGTTGGGCGGCACCCGGTCCTGGCGTCGCATGATGGATCCGCTGTTCGGCGAACGCAACTGGCAGCTCAACGAGTTGACGATCAACTACCGCAATCCGAAGGAGGTGTCGCAGCTCGCCAGCGATTTCGCCTCGTCCGAAGGCCTGTACATCTCCACGGTGAACGCCGTGCGTGGCGTCCCGGATTCAGTCAAGCGTCTCACCTTGCGTGACGATAGCCTGATCGGCGACGCGTCGCGCAGCAGACCGTCGAGTTGGTGCGCGCCTACGTTTCCTCCGACGGTACCGGTCGTGTGGCGATCATCGCGCCGGACGATATGCTCAAGCCGTTGCGCGCACGCGTATACGCACAACTTCAGGATGAGCTCGACCCGAAGGAATTCGACAGGCTCGATGCCCAGAGTTCCTGGGACGAGCAGGTCACCGTATGTTCCACACAGACCGTGAAGGGTCTGGAGTATGATGCCGTGATGGTGGTCCAGCCCGGACGAATCGAGGAGAACGCGCCGTCGCGTATCGTAGCGGCCTCCGATTTGTATGTCGCCATGACGAGGCCCACGCAGCGTCTGCTTATACTGCGGACAAAAGACGACGAAAAGCTGCTCAAGCTATAAGGTAGGAACCATGCCTAAAGCATTGTTACTTGAAAACATCCATCCCGACGCGGCGCAGTCGCTGCGCGACCATGGCTTCGAGGTCGAGTGCCTCAAGGGAGCCTGAGCGAGGACGAGCTGATTGATGCGTTGGAAGGTGTCGACCTGCTCGGCATCCGTTCCAAGACCAGTGTGACCCGCAAGGTCATCGACGCGCGTCCGACGCTCACCGCGGTCGGCTGCTTCTGCATTGGCACCAACCAGGTGGATCTCGAATACGCGGGCAAGAACGGCATCGCCGTCTTCAACGCGCCGTATTCGAATACCCGTTCCGTGGTGGAGCTGGTGATCGGCGACATCATCTGCCTGATGCGCCGCATTCCCGCGCACACCCATCATATGAAGCACGGCATGTGGGATAAGTCCGCCTCCGGCTCCCATGAGGTCCGAGGCAAGACGCTCGGCATCATCGGCTACGGCAACATCGGCTCCCAGCTTTCCGTCGTCGCCGAGGCGCTTGGCATGCGCGTGCTGTTCTACGACATTGAAGAGAAGCTCGCCATGGGCAACGCCCACCGTTGCGACACGCTCAACGAATTGCTGGAACAGTCCGATGTGGTCACGCTTCATGTGGATGGACGCAAGTCGAACACGGGATTCTTCGGCGAAGACCAGTTCGAGCATATGAAGCAGGATGCCATCTTCATCAACCTGTCCCGTGGTTTCGTGGCGGATTTGGATGCGTTGAAGAAGCATCTGGATTCCGGCCATCTGTCCGGCGCGGCGGTGGACGTGTTCCCAATCGAACCGAAGAAGACCGGCGACGAGTTCCTGACCGACCTTGCGGACGAGGACAACATGATCCTCACCCCGCATATCGGCGGCTCCACGCTTGAGGCGCAGAAGTCCATCGGACAGTTCGTCTCCCAGCGTCTTGAGGATTATTGGTTCAAGGGTTCCACCATGTTGTCGGTGAATCTGCCGCAGATCACCCTGTCCGACATCAAGTCGAATTTCCGCATCGCCCACCTGCATGCGAATCTTCCGGGTGTGCTGGCACGCGTCAACCGTGTGCTGGGCGAGGACGGCATCAACATCGCCGCCCAGGCCTTGGGCACGGAAGGCGAGATCGGCTATGTGGTCACCGATGTGGCACAGCGCCCGGACCAGAGGGCTCTCGACCAGCTCGCCTCCATCGAGGGTACGATCCGCATGCGCGTGATCAGCTGAGCACGCAATACGAAACGTTACGATAATGCGGGCGTTCAACCATCAGGATTGGAACCCCGCCCGCATTATATATGCTGTATTTGCTTACGGATGCGGCACCCGTCTCACACCATCATTCGGAACTTGCGCCCTTCAGCTCGTCGATGGCCCTTTGGAAGTCCTCCAGATTCTCGAAATTCTGGTAGACGCTGGCGAAGCGCATGTACGCCACCATGTCCAAGTCACGCAGCGGCTTGAGAATCGCCTTGCCGACCTCATCAGATTTGACTTGGGCCAATCCTCGTGAACGAAGATCTTCCTCGACCTTCTGCCCCAGCATCTTCAGATCGTCCTCGTTGATGGGACGGCCCTGGCATGCCTTGCGCACGCCGGAAATCACCTTATTGCGGTCGAATTGCTCGACGTTTCCGGAACGCTTCACGACCAATAGCATGGTCGTCTCCAATGTGGTGAATCGCTTGGAGCATTTCGGGCATTCGCGCCTGCGACGGATGGAGTGACCATCGTCGCTAATACGGGTATCGACCACCTTGGTGTCTGGATTCTGGCAAAACGGGCAATGCATGTTGTCCAGAATAGACTGAGCCCTTGAAATAAGCCACGCTTGGCGGCCCCTACGCCTCATGGGGAACAATGAGGCGCTGCCCCGCATGCAAAGACACCGTATCAAGGTGTTCAGCCGCATCAGTTCATCCACCGTATCTCCGACATTGCCACCCTCCGGAGTGATGCTCGCCGCATACCTCCACAAGGTGTCGCCGGGTTGCACCGTATACACGGCGACAGCGGTGGAATCCGGCGCGGACTGCGCACTTCCGGGCGCGATGAATCCAAAAAGACACCAGGCAAGACCGGCCGCCATGATCGCATGGCGATTCGATTTGCCACATTTCCGATATTCGCCGCACCGTTCACCACGCCACTCCTTTTCGAACAGCTGTTCTATCGAACGCTTGTTCCAAGTATGGCACATATGTTCGATAAACGCAAACACACCTCGAACAGATGTTTGATTTTATCGGCGTTTCGCGTTATGCTTCTAAGGAACTACGAAAGGAGCCCATCGTGAGCACCATCCCCTTCACGCCCAAGAAGAGCGACGAGCGTCCGGATGAAAGCACGTTGACCGACCGCCAGCGCAAGGTGCTTGACGCCATCAAAACGCATTTGGCCAAGCAGGGATTCGCTCCTTCGTTCCGTGAGATTGGTGAGGCCGCAGGGCTTAAAAGCCCGTCATCCGTCAAACACCAGCTTCAGGTTCTTGACGAAAAAGGCTTCATCCGCATGAACGCGAACAAGGGGAGGGCCATCGAAGTGGTGAACCTCAATGACGAGGAGCCGAATGGAAAAGTCGCCCAGGTCATCCCGTTCCCCAGTCAGGACGACGCATGCGGCTCCATCATGGCCTCGCATGACGTTCCACTGGTCGGGCGCATCGCCGCCGGCGTGCCGATCACGGCCGAGCAGCATGTCGATGATGTGATGAGGCTTCCCGAACGGCTTACCGGCACCGGCAATCTGTTCATGCTTGAAGTGCACGGTGATTCCATGATCGACGCCGCCATTTGCGATGGTGATTTCGTGGTGGTCCGCGAGCAGAACAGCGCGGAGAATGGCGATATCGTCGCCGCATTGCTGGATGACGAGGCCACGGTCAAGACGTTCCGCAAGGATCACGGCCATGTCTGGCTGATTCCGCACAATCCGGCCTACTCCCCCATCGACGCACGCATGCCGAGATCATGGGCAAGGTCGTCACCGTGCTGCGCAAGATCTGATTGCTTTCACACGTTAAACGGCAAAGGGCGTCGAACATACCATTTTGAGGCATGTCCGACGCCCTTTGCCATACCCTTTGCCATACCGCGCGGTTGTGCATTCACCTTGCGAATCCATCAAGAATGAACGCGAGGGCATTTCAAAATGTCGTCGCATTCTTGAAGTTCGGGAGCACGGTTCAGGAATGCAGTTCCTTGCGGCTGTCCGAATCGTATCCTTCAGGTTCAAGCTGGAAGGTGGTGTGCGGCACGGATACGGGGAAGTGCTCACGCAGGCAGTTCTGCAATTGGGAGAGGATGTCGGCGGCATCATCCATGGTCAGCCCGCGCTCCACTACCACATGGGCCATGACGACGGGCATGCCGGTAGAGACGGTGCTGGCGTGCAGGTCGTGCACGGCCACCACGTGCGGCACCTGCTCAAGATGTTCGCGCACCTCGTCCAGATCGAGTTCCTGTGGGGTTTCCTCCAGCAGCACGCGCACGGCGTTGCGCAGCAGCACGAACGCCCGGGGGATCATCATCAATGCGATGATGCCGCCCGCGACGGCATCGAAGCGACCCAGCCCGTTGAGATCAGCACGATGGCTGAAACGATCACGGCCACGGACCCCAATGCGTCGTTCATGACTTCGAGGAACGCGGCTTTCATGTTCATGTTGTCCTCGCTTTGCCCCGCGAGGATGAAGATCGAACCGACGTTGGCGGCAAGGCCGAGTATGCCCATGAACAGCAGCAACCGCACGTCGTGCACTTCGTCGGCGGCTCCGCCGAACAGCCTCATGCCGGCTTCGACGAGCGCGTAGATGCCGACGATCAGGAGCACGAGCGCGCCGACCGCGGCGGTGAGCACTTCGAGTCGCGCCCATCCCCAGGTGCGTTTGTTGCTAGGTTTGCGTTGCATGAGCACCGCGGTGACGGTGGAGGCGATCAGCACCGACATGTCGGTGAGCATGTGGCCGGCGTCGACCAGCAGCGCCAGCGATCCGGTGACGATGGCGCTGACCACTTCGGCGATGAACACCGTGGAAGTCAGCCCAATGACATCATGAGTCTTTTCTGGTGTTCGGCCCCGCTTGCGGCGGTCGTGGCGTCCACACCCGCATGGCTGTGTGCATGATGGGTTTCCTTTCGTCGTCTTTGGTTCGATCCGCGGCTATTGAAACCGCTTCTCAATACCATTTTCATTCGTCTCAAAACGCAGGAAACCCCAGTCCGAAGGCTGGGGTTTCCAAGTTCTGCTGACAGTCTAGCGGCTCACCGCTCCCCTGTCAATAAAGTCAAACCGTCAATTAAAAACCGAACTGGGCGGCGGTTTCCTTCAGCGTCTCCGCGGAGCGCTTCAGGGCCGCGAGCTCACGGTCGGACACCGGGGTGTTGATGGCGGTATTGACGCCGGAACGGTTGAGCAGGTCGGCACGGACATGCACACGTCGGAGATGCCGTGGAAGTCGTGCAGCATGGAGCTGACTGGCAGGATGCGGTTGGAGTCGCGCATGACGGCTTCGATGATGTCCACGCCGGACATGCCGATGGCGTAGTTGGTAGCGCCCTTGCCGTTGATGATCTTGTAGGCGGCGTTCTTGACTTCCTGGTGGATCTGCTCACGCACTTCGGCGTCCAGCGGATCGTGGCCCGGCAGCGGGGTCCAGTCGCACATCGGGACGCCGCCGATGGTGGCGGAGGCCCACAGCGGGACTTCGGAATCACCGTGTTCGCCGGCGATGTAGCGTGCACGTTCTTGACGTTGACGCCGGTCTGCTGCGCGATCAGGAAGCGCAGACGGGCGGAGTCGAGGTTGGTGCCGGAGCCGAAGACCTGGTTGGCCGGCAGGCCGGAGATCTTCTGGGCCACGTGGGTGGCGATGTCGACCGGGTTGGTGATGAGCATGTAGATGGCGTTCGGAGCGACCTTCACGAGGCCCGGAATGATGGCCTTGAGGATGTTGATGGTGGCACCGACCAGCTCGAGGCGGGACTGGCCCGGCTTCTGGCGCGGGCCTGCGGTGATGACGATCATGTCGGCGTCACGGCAGATCTCCGGATCGTCGGAGCCATCGATGGTCACGGTCGGATAGAAGCTGGAGCCGTGCTGCATGTCGAGCACTTCGGCCTCGACGCGTTCCTTGGCGATGTCTTCGAGCACGATCTCACGTGCGACGCCACGCTGAGCAGCAGCGAAAGCGAGAGTGGAGCCGACTGCGCCGGCACCGATGATAGCGAGCTTTGTGGGCTTGATTGGTGAATCCACCATGTGCTTACCTCTCTTATAAGAAAGAATGTCCCGCTGGTAGCAGGTTTTCTCTTAGAATTTCATCTTTACTTTATCCACACAGCATGACGTTTCAAGGCGTTATAACACGACTTGCAAATAATGAAAAGTGATATGCATCACAAAAGATGTGAGCGCTCACAAACGCTGTGTCCGTTGCGTTGCACTGTTTTGCAAGGTTTTCAGCCGATTGACTGTTCCACGATTTGCGCAGCCAAATGATCGTCCACTTCCGCTTCGAGCATCATACCGTCGTCACGGTATTCGACGTTGATCACTTTGCCGTATTCACGTACGCGCGACACCAGCGAACCGGCAGTGTATGGCAGCAACGCCTCGACATGCACGTTCGGCGTCGGCAGCATGGATTCCACCTGCATACGCAGCTCGTCGACGCCTTCGCCGGAAAACGCCGATACGATGTACGCTTCCGGCATCAACGCCTCGATACGCTCGCGTGTGCCTCATCCATACGGTCGGCCTTGTTGAACACGATAATCGTGGGAATGGTTTCGACGCCGTCGATGTCGGAAAGCACATCGTCGACCGCGTCGATTTGCGAGAACGGGTCCGGATGCGATCCGTCCACCACATGCACGATCAGATCGGCTTCGGAAACCTCCTCCAGCGTGGATTTGAACGCTTCAATCAGCTGCGTAGCAGTCGACGCACGAACCCGACGGTATCGACGTACGCATATTGACGTCCATCTTTGGCACGCGCCCTGCGCACTGCGGTGTCCAATGTGGCGAATAGCGCGTTCTCCACCAATTCCGCTGATCCGGTCAACCGATTCGTCAACGACGATTTGCCCGCGTTCGTATATCCAACCACAGCAACGGTCGGCAATCCGAAACGACGGCGAGCGCCACGTTTGACGTCACGCGCGGGAGCATCTGTTCGATCTGTTTGCGGAGTTTGGCGATGCGGCTTCGGATCACACGGCGGTCCATTTCGATTTTCGTTTCGCCAGGTCCTCGCGAGCCGATGCCCGCGTCTCCTGCGGCGCGGCCACCTGCCTGTGCGACAGTGATCCGCCCCAGCCTCGCAGTCGTGGCAGCATGTACTGGAGTTGTGCCAGTTCCACTTGGGCTTTGCCTTCGCGTGAGGTCGCATGTTGGGCGAAAATGTCGAGGATCACGGCAGTGCGATCCACGACCTTCACTTTGGTGGCGTCTTCCAAGGCGCGGCGTTGGCTTGGCGGCAGGTCGTCGTCCACAACGATGGTGTCGGCTTCCTCTTGCACCACGATTCCGGCGAGTTCGCGGGCTTTACCGGAGCCAACGTATGTAGCTGCGTCCGGCTTGATACGATGCTGCAGCAGGCCGTCGCATACCACGCGCCGGCGGTTTCGGCAAGCGCGGCAAGTTCTCTCAATGATTCTTCGGCCTGTGCCTGTGTGGTTTCACGGCTGGACCACACGCCGACGAGCACAACGCGTTCGAGGCGGACTTTTCGGTATTCGACTTCGGTGACGTCTTGCATTTCGCCGAGTCCGGACACATGCTTCAACGCATTGCGGGATTCGCGTTCCTGCCATTGTTCGTCATGGGATTCGTTGAAATGGTTCTCGCCGTTGGTATCAAGCAGCACCTCGGACTGGTCGGCGAGCACGCCTGACACGTCGTTGGCGCTCATGCTATGCTCGATGTCGTTTTCTTGGCTCAATGGCACCTCTCACGGTTAAACTATGGTGTCTTTATTATATCATTCTCTAGAGACATGGGGTATCGGGCATTCGCCACGTGGATGAGCGTGGCTTGCGTGATGCCGGAGGCGAGCGTTTGCAAGGAGTGGGTATGGCACAGGCCGAACAGTATTTCGCGGCTGATCCGCAGTCGAAGGATGTACGTAAGAGGCTGCATGTTGTGTTGCGAGGCAATGAGGCCGATGTTGAGGTTTCCAATGGCGTGTTTTCCGGCAATCGCGTGGATTTGGGAACGTCCGTGCTGCTTCGTCAGGCGTCCGGAGCTCCTGAGGAGGGTACGTTCCTTTGATTTGGGTTGCGGTTGGGGTCCGATTGCGTTGACACTTGGTTTTGCTTCGCCGAAGGCTGATATTTGGGCGTTGGACGTGAATGAACGCGCGTTGGATCTGACGCGTCGCAATGCCGAGCTCAATGGTGTGAGGAACGTTCATGCGGTCACCGCCGATGAGATCCCTTCGGATGTGACGTTTGATCTGATTTGGTCGAATCCACCGATTCGTGTTGGCAAGGATGTGCTGCATGAGTTGTTGATGACGTGGCTGCCACGTTTGAATGCGGGTGGTACCGCCTATTTGGTGGTGCAGAAGAATCTGGGGTCGGATTCGTTGATTCCGTGGCTTGCCACGCAGCTTGGCGATGGTTATGAGGTAAGTAAGTACGCGAGTTCGAAGGGCTTCCGCGTTATCGAGGTTATGAAGCATGAAATTCGAATATCCTTCCCAACTGCCGGTTTCCGCTGCACGTAGCGATATTGCCGAGGCGGTGAAGTCGAGCCAAGTCGTGATTGTGTCTGGTCAGACGGGTTCCGGTAAGACCACGCAGCTGCCGAAGATTCTGTTGGAATTGGGCCGTGGATCGCATGGTAGGCAGATTGTGCACACGCAGCCGCGTAGGCTGGCCGCTCGTACCGTGGCCGAACGTATCGCCACGGAGATGGGCGTGCGTTTGGGCGACGAGGTCGGCTATCAGGTGCGTTTCACCGATGAGAGCTCACCGAAGACCCGTCTTCTGTGGTGACCGACGGTATTCTGTTGGCGCAGATTCAACGCGATCCGAAACTAATGCAATACGATACAATCGTTATCGACGAGGCGCACGAACGTAGTCTCAATATTGACTTTCTGCTCGGTTATTTGACTGCGCTATTGCCGAAACGACGTGACCTGAAATTGGTAATCACGTCGGCGACGATTGATTCGGTGAAGTTCCAGGAGCATTTCGAGCACGCTTTGCATACGAAAGTGCCGGTTATCGAGGTTTCGGGACGAACCTACCCCGTGCAGGTCGTGTATGAGCCGCTGGGCACCGCTCCGGCGTTGATGCGTTCCGTACCCGGTTTGAAACGGGCGCGATGCCGGGCGATGCCGACTATGAAACGTTGTCGGCCGCTCCCGACGCGAAGGATTCCCATGAGCCGAACGTTGACATGCCGACGGCGGTGCGCGCGCCTGTG
>ENA-OQBJ01000151-OQBJ01000151.1-human-gut-metagenome-genome-assembly--contig:-NODE-151-length-35729-cov-3.561064_pt1 | contig 35729 bp, 44 predicted proteins | sample MGYA00242743_ERZ504545 | MGnify/ENA primary metagenome ERZ504545 (study PRJEB26092, sample SAMD00036252) | human gut metagenome | host: Homo sapiens | study: EMG produced TPA metagenomics assembly of... | reverse complement strand
CTTTGCGGAAGGCGATGGCCTCGTCGGGCGGCAGACCTGCCGAGCGGGCTGAAAGCTCCTGCCGGAGTACGAGGAGGACCATGAGATAGAGGGCGCCGAGGACGATGACGATGCTCGCGGCGTTTCGAAGTGAGGAGCCCCGTCGACGACGAGGCCCGAAATCATGGCGGCGCCGAGCGCGAGGCACCCACCCTCGAAAGCTTCCTCGCCCGGGAGCTTGCCGGCCGCATCTGCGACGCGGAGCTCGTTCGCAGGCGCTTTGCCTTCGAGTTTCCCGACGAGCGCCCTGAAATGCTCGACCGCGGCATCGAGGGCGCGGGCTACTACATGGACCACGGCCTGCTCTTCCGAGAAGGGAGCATCCCGAGCGACCACTTCACGCGGCTGCTGGCCGAGCATCCGTCCTTCGCGAAGGGCGACGCCGGCTTCGAGAACGCCGTGTGGCAGCATCCCGCCTTCCGCCACGTGCTGCGCCAGGCGCTTTCGGACCACCGCGTGCTTCTCTACGAGGGCGACAGCTATATCTCGTTCGCGCGGCTGCACGACGTGCTGGGCGCGCGTATGGCGGACATCGAGTCGTACGCGCCTGCGGTGAGCGTGGACGCGCCCGAGGGCGAGCCCTTCACTGTGGCGAGCCTGCGCGCGGCTGCGCCGTATCGCATCCGCTGTACGGGCTGGACATGCCCGACGACTTCTACGAGGGCCTGCTCGACGCGGGCGGGCTCCTGCGCAGCTGCACGCTCGCCGGAACCAAGGTGTTCGTCGCCGGAGGCGAAGGGCGGCTTTCCGCAGCCGACCTCATCGAGTGGATCGTCGCCCACCACGAGGGGATCGAGCGCGACGACCTGCCGAGGCTGCTCGCGAACGATCTGGGGCATCACGTGCCCGGCACCGCTCCTGACGACGACCATTTACAACTCCGACGTCTACTACGACGACATCGGAGACGCATACTACTCATCCATGGAGGCATGGAAGAAGGAGGCACGAAATGAGCTTGCTTGAGGAAGGGATCGCGACCGGCAACGTCCTGCCGACGGGGCGCAAGGAGAAGCACTCCATCGACAACGTGACGCGCGACTTCGACATCTACCGTATCAAGTGCGACCTTCTGTTCTACAACGACCAGAACGACCGCATCGCCACTTGGGTGAGCGAGTACAACTCCGCGCAGGGCGCGGACCTGCTCGCCCTCGGACGCGACGAGTACAACGGCGTCATCGAAGACTTCATCGTCGAGAGCAACCCCGGAGCGCTCAGGAAGACCGAGAAGAGCATAGCGCTTCGCGGCCAACTTAGGCCGGGCATCGTGCTCAATGACGGACGCGTCATTGACGGCAACCGACGCCTGACCTGCGTCCGCCGCCTTGCGAGGGCGAACAAACGAAGCGGGCTGGTTCGAGGCCGCCATTCTCGACGACGCCACCGGCAGCGACCCTAAGCGCATCAAGCTGCTCGAGCTCGCCATCCAGATCGGCGAAGAGGAGAAGGTGGCGTACGACCCCGTCGACCGACTCGTCGGTGTATACCGCGACGTGGTGAAGAACCACCTCATCACCTGCGGAGTACGGCAACGCGACGGGCATGACCGAAGCCGAGGTGAGAAAGCTCGTCGACCGCGCCCAGTACATGGAGGAGTTCCTCGAATTCTGTCAGGCTCCCGAGCAATACCACCTCGCCCGCGCCCTCAAAGTCGACGGCCCCTTGGGCGAGTTCAGCCGCGTGTTGAAGAAGTACGACAGCAGGCGCGACAAGCAGCTCGTCAAACAGCTTATGTTCGCCAACATGGTGGTGCAGCCCGAAGGCGACATCACCCGATACGTGAGAGACTTCGGCAGCGTGGCAGGCACGAACGCAGAGGCCGACTTCAAGGCCGCCGAGCAGCAGGCCATGTCCGAGCTCCTCGAGAAGATGGGTCCCGACGCCCTCACGCGCGAGAAGGTGAGCGAGCTGCGTTCGGACGCCAATCTCGTCAACGGCTTCCAGCGTGCCGGTGACCGTGCAAGGGAGACCGTGCGCCGCGTCAAGCTCATGGACACGCCCGCCAAGAAATCCGCCGACTGCCTCTCCGAGCTCGAGAAGATCCTTCCCGAGATGCTCGACGTGCTGGGGCCCGACGAGCTTGAGAAGGTGCGTCGCAACCTCGTTGCCGTCGCCGACAAGGTGGAAGAGCTGATCGGTGAGATCGATGAGCGCGCCTAGGGTTGTCGTCTGCTATGACGAGGCGCGGCCAGGCATGTATCTGCGCATCGAGGGACAGGACGTCGCCACGTTCATGACCTCGGCGACATGGCGCGCCTGGCTGTACTACCCGGCGAGCGCCGTCGACGGCACCGACCGCGACCGCATCTTGCTCGATGGCGGCATGGGCTTGCGCGAGTGCCAGGACATGCTAGAGGCGATCATGGAGGCCGACGGCCACGGCGTCGAGATCGCGGTGGACCCAAGCTTCGACGCTTCGTGACGCCGGCGAGACCTACATCCGCGAGCGCTCCGAGGTGGGCTTGGCCATCAAGTCGCAGACCGCCGAGGGCATCGCCGACGACCCCCAGCTGGGCCGCGCTTCCGGGAGTTCCGCGACGTGGTGAACGCATCGATGGTGCGCCCCCTGCGCGACCGGCAGATGCTCGACGCTTCTTCATGGCGACGGTTGGGCGCGCAGCGGACTTCTCGGTGCCCGGCGCCGGCAAGACCGCGACGGTACTCGGCGTGTTCGCCTACCTGCGCCACTTGGGGTTCGCGCGCCGCATCGTGGTGGTTTGCCCCAAGAACGGTTTCGAGTCGTGGAAGAAGGAATGGGTCGCCACCTTCGGGGATAAGCTGCCTTTGAGCTGCTTCTCGCTGGGAGACCCCGCCATAGCGGCGATGTCGACCGAGCGCAGGCGCAACGCGCTATCGCTCGACAGCGGCGCATGCAACCTGTTCACGTTCAACTACGAGTCGCTCTCGGGCTACGTGCGGGAGCTGCACGCCATCATCCCCGATCAGACCCTGCTCGTCTTCGACGAGGTGCACCGGGTGAAGGCCATCGGCGGCAGGCGCGCGGAAGCCGCGCTCGAGGCGGCCGACGGCGCTAAGTTCGTGATCGCCCTTACGGGAACGCCCATCCCGAACACTTACCAGGACATCTACAACCTGCTGCACATCCTGTACCCCGATGACTATGACACGTTCTTCGGCTACGAACCGGGCGAGCTCCGCGCGCCCGATGCGGACCTCCAGGCAAGCCTCAACGACAGCCTGGCGCCCTTCTTCTGCCGAACGAACAAGGACGAGCTCGGCGTGCCGCGCCCGGAGCCCGACGAGATCGTGGAGGTCGAGGCGACGCCCGATGAGGACACCTTGCTGCGAGTCTTGTACGCGTCTTGCTCCAACGCGCTCGCGAGGATCATACGCACCCTGCAGCTCGAGAGCGATCCCGAGATGCTTTGCTCAGCCGTGGACCCAGGCGACCTCGAGTACGTGCTCGACCAGGTCGGCGACGACTACTCGGATATCGACTACGTCGACTTCTCTCAGACGTTCTACGAGGCCATCGAGCGAAGCCGCCCGAGCTCGAAGCTCGTGGCGTGCGAGCGGCTCGTGGAGCGCATCGTCGCCGAAGGCCGCCCCGTCATAGTATGGTGCATCTTCGTCCGCAGCATCGCCAACCTCCGCCGCGACCTCGCCGCCATGGGGATTCCGGCAGAGGCGATCTACGGCGCCACGCCACAGGAAGAGAGGCGCGAGATTCTGGACGACTTCCGCGCGGGGCGCTTCAGGGTACTCGTGACCAACCCGCAGACGCTCGCCGAGTCGGTCTCCCTGCACAGCGTCTGCCACGACGCGGTGTATTTCGAGTACAGCTACAACCTGGTGCACCTTCTGCAGTCTAAAGACCGCATACACCGCCTTGGCCTGCCCGACAATCAGAAGACGCGCTACTACTTCATGCACGAGAAGTTCATGCGCGACGGCAGGGAGCTATCCCTCGACGCGGTGATCTACGACCGCTTGAAAGAGAAGGAGCAGACGATGCTCGACGCCATCGACCGCGGCTGCCTCGAGGGCGGCTACCTCGATGACGAGGACCTGCGCATCATCTTCGAGCGTCTGCTGGGAGAAGATGCCAAGAGCCTGGAATACTAAGAGCCGAATGGCGCATTGACGATATTGGCTCATAAGTGATAACTGCGAAGGATAGATAGGGCTTTAAGGATGGATGCAGGAAAAGCAACGATAAGCGGCGTGTTCAACGGATCGCGCCTGCTCGAAATACCTTTTTACCAAAGGGCGTACGTCTGGGGAGAGGAGCAATGGGAGCGCTTCCTCGGCGACATGGAGTTCGTCACGGCCTCGAAGCGGCCCTATTTCCTGGGCTCCATCATCCTGAAGCAGGAGTCTTCCGGCAATACCTGGTCGGAGGTATCCGAGGTGCGCACCGTCATCGACGGACAGCAGCGCCTCACCACCATGATTATCTTCTTCAAGGCGCTTTGCGCGAAAATCGGCGCCGGCAAGCTGTTCGAGCGGGACTTCATCCTTGAGACCGGCGACGTCGCTCTGAGCACGGTAGATACGATAGAGACGATTTCAAGAAGGTCGTTGATGCCAAGGGCAGCGAGCCGATTGACGGCTCGTCGGCCATCATTGGCGCCTACAACTACTTCCTCAAAAACATCGACCCGGAGAAGGTCGACAGGAACACGATCAAGTCGAACGTCCAGTTCGTCTGCATCGACCTCACCGAAGGCGAAGACGAGCAGCAGATATTCGACACCATCAACTCGCTCGGGGTGCGCCTGACGACGGCGGAGCTCCTCAAGAACTACTTCTTCAACCACGAGAACGAGCAGGCCTTCAGGGAGTGCTGGGAAGACGTTTTCGAACCCACGGCGGAGAAGAGGGAATATTGGGAGCAGGAGGTCGTTACCGGGCGCATCAAGCGCACGCTCGTCGACCTGTTCTTCGACGCGTTCCTCCAGATTCTGGTCCAGGACAAGAGGCGCGGCGTCACGACCGAGGACAAGCTCTTCTATTCGCGCACGTCCAACCTCTTCCAGTCCTACAAAGACTTCATCGCCAGGTACTGCGATGGGAGCAAAGATGAGGTGCTGGGTGCCATGAAGGCCTACGCCGAGGTGTTCGAGTCCACGTTCGACCCCACCTGTTGCGACAGGAACGTCTCCTCCGCGCCGTCCGCCGAGCGCATGAACGTGCTGATATTCGGTCTTAAGAATTCGACGCTCATCCCATACGTATTGTACGTCCGCAAGAACGTGGAATCGTCGGATGAGCAGGCGAAGATCTTCGCCACGCTCGAGAGCTACATCGTCCGCCGAATGCTGGTCAGGGCGACCACCAAGAACTACAACAGGCTGTTCACCTCGCTGATCCTAAACGAGGCAAAGGACGCCGCCGCGCTGAGGACCGCGCTTGCCGCCGACGCGGAGGCGACCACCTATATGCCGAGCGACCCCGAGGTGCGCGCCGCGTTCGGCGAGTCGTGCCTGTACAACCTCCAGTCCAAAGGCGTCCTCTATCTGCTGGAAAGCGCCATCAGACCGAGCATGAGCAGCACCGCGCTTCTCGGATTCAACCAGTACACCCTCGAGCATATGATGCCTAAAAAGTGGCGCAACAAGTGGGGAGCCCTTGATGACGAGGCTGCTACGCGAAGGGACAGGAAGCTCCTCACGTTCGGCAACCTCGCCATCGTCACTCATTCGCTCAACGCCTCCATCCGCGATGCCGAGTGGGTCGTCAAGAAGCAAGGGAAAGGATATAAGGATGGTCTGGCGCTCTGCGCCGCCGGCCTCGCCACCATGGATGCGTCCTGGAGAAGGAATCATGGGGCGAAGAGGACATCGACGAGCGCGCGGAGTGGCTTGCCGACAAGGCCCTGACCGTCTGGTCGTAGCCTCTCCCGCGCCCCATCCCGAAAATGCTCACGTCATCGTTGACGCGGGCTTCAGGTGCCTCTGGCACAGCCGGGGGCACCTTCATTCGCGGCTCTTCCTCCGCTGGCGTATCAACCCCCTCGCCAAGCGCCAGGAAGAATCTCATAACGACTTCGATCCTCTGCTGCAGGGTCTCGCTCAGTTCTCCGTAGGAGGCAGCCAACCGCACTTCCTTGGCCAGCTCCGTCATCGAAGCCCTCAGCGCCTTCGCACGTTCACGGGGGTGCCGATCGCCTGCACCGGGCATTCTGGCCGGTCAGAACATCGTGGTGAACGGCCATCTCCTAGCTTGACATCCTCTCCCGCTTGAAGGCGGGGATTCCCGTCGCCGGTCGGACTCTCTGAAGGACTTCCGGCCGGCGGAGCGGGGTCGCAGCGATCCAGCCGGATGCGCCGGAGCCGCGACGCCGTTGAATCCTCGCGACGCATAGCCGCTGCTATGACGGAATCGAAGAAGACACTTGAATCCGAGGGCACTACGGCCAGACCGAAGGAAAAGCCCTACGTGCCCATCGAAAACCGCCCGCTGCTGGGTGTGGATGAAGTGGAGGCTCTTACGGGCGTTCCCGCCAAAATCATCCGCGCCCAGGTACGCAACGGCCTGCTGAAGGCGCGCATGGCGGGCAGCACGACCATGCGCATCCGCCGCGCCGACCTGGACGCCTGGCTCGACGCGCTGCCCGCCTGGCACGCATAAGGAAACCCCACTTGCGTCCGATTGTGGACGAAGTGGGGTTCTTCAGAACACCATAGGTGCAGCATAGGTGCAGTGGGCTATTCTGGATACCGCGAAAGCCTACTGCCGGCTATGTTCCGCCCTATGCGGCCGTCAGATGTGGAAGTACAGCTCGTACTCCAGCGGGGTCGGGGCCAGACGAGCCTGGTCGATCTCGCCGCGCTTGATGCTGATCCAGGTGTCAATCAGTCGTCGGTGAAGACGTCGCCTGCGGTGAGGAAGTCGTGATCTTCCTCAAGGGCGTCCATGGCCTCAGCCAGGGAGCTCGGAACCTGCTTGATGCCAGCGTGCTCTTCCGGCGGCAGCTCGTACAGGTCCTTGTCGACCGGTGCCGGAGGTTCGATGTGGTTCAGGATGCCGTCCAGGCCTGCCATCAGCTGTGCGGAGAAGGCGAGGAACGGGTTGCAGGACGGATCCGGAGCGCGGAACTCGATACGCTTCGCAGCCGGGGAGGTGCCGGCCAGCGGAATACGGATGGCGGCGGAGCGGTTACGAGCGGAGTACACCAAGTTGACCGGAGCCTCGAAGCCCGGGACCAGACGGTGGTAGGAGTTCAGAGACGGGTTGGTGAAGGCGAGCACAGAGGAAGAGTGCTTGATCAGGCCGCCGATGTACCAGCGGGCGAGGTCGGACAGACCGCCGTAGTTCTTCTCATCGTAGAACAGCGGCTTGCCGTCCTTCCACAGGGACTGGTGGCAGTGCATGCCGGTACCGTTGTCGCCTGCGATCGGCTTCGGCATGAAGGTGGCGGCCTTGCCAGCGAGGGCAGCGGTCTCGTGGACGACGTACTTGTACTTCATCAGGTCATCGCCTGCGTGCTGCAGGGAGTTGAAGCGGTAGTTGATCTCCTGCTGGCCAGCGCCTGCCACCTCGTGGTGGGAACGCTCGAGAATCAGGCCGACCTTCTGCAGGTTGGCGACCATGTCGTCGCGCAGATCCTGGGTGTGGTCAATCGGCGGAACCGGGAAGTAGCCCTTCTTGACGCGGTTCTTGAACGCGATGTTCGGAGTGCCATCGTCCTCGGTGTCGATACCGGAGTTCCACGGAGCCTCGATGGAGTCCACCTCGTAGAAGGAGCGCTGCATGCTGTTCTCGAAACGTACCTTGTCGAAGATGAAGAACTCGGCTTCCGGAGCGAAGGAAGCGGTATCGGCGATGCCGGTGGACTTCAGGTAAGCCTCGGCCTTGCCGGCAACCTGACGCGGGTCGCGGGAGTACGGCTCGTCGGTCAGCGGGTCGACGATGGAGAATGCCACGTCGAGGGTCTTGTGCTTGCGGAACGGATCGATGAATGCGGTGGAAACGTCCGGCACCAGCTTCATATCGGACTCGTTGATGGCCTGGAAGCCTTCCACGGAAGAACCATCGAACGGCATGCCGTCGGTGAAGGCGTCCTTCAGGAATTCGCTTGCCGGCACGGTGAAGTGCTGCTGAACACCGATCAGATCGGTGAAGCGAACGGAGACATACTCAATGCCTTCCTTGTTGATAAGGGCCTCAGCATCAGCCTTGGTTTCAAGTGCAGTCACGGGACCGCTCCTTTCGAATAAGTTACTTACAGGCTCTTAGTCTATGGTCGCGCGTTTCGCTCACTCGCCATTTGGGTTACGAGAATGTTTCGTAATGACATATTCGAGGTGTGATTTCGCGGAAAATCACGATTCGATTGTTACGAACAGCCACGTCCGCCCCTTCAGAAGCGTTCATTTAATGGACAGGCAGCATGAAAAAGGTCCCGATCGTATGAATACGATCGGAACCTTCCGTGACATCATGCGGGTGCTATGACCGTCAGCGGCCGCGCATGGCGCGACGCTGACGCGCTGCGGATGCATCGGGTCGACGCCCTTCGCACGCTCATGCCGTTCTTCAGCTGCAGAGTGCGCAGACGCTCGTTGAGCACCGTGAGCTCGGTCTTGGTGAGCACGAAACGAGTCCTCGGATGGATGGCGGCCATCAGCTTGTTCTTGTGATGGGTCGGCTGGTAGCTCTTGAACTTGAGCAGCGTCTTGCGCACGTCCTTGAGGCGGGTCTGGTTTGCGCCGGTGCCGACGTACATACGGTAGACCGGGATTTCGGAGCCGGCGGTCACGCCCTTGATGCGCTGCTCCTGACGATCCATGCTCGCTTGACGCGATTGTAATCGCCTTCGCCCAGCAGATAGATGCCGTTGTAACCGGTACCGCGCCAGATGGCGTCCTTGGTCTTCGGGTCAATCCACACCGGTTCCTGGGGGAAGTTGAAGCCGGCCTTGCTGATGTTGCCGAGCACGCTTACTGCGGCACCGGGACGACCTTCGATCTTGGCGTAGCGACCTTGTCGGCACGCTTGGTGAGCATCATGGTGGCGAACAGCACGCCCAGCATGACGGCAAGAATCATGAACAGGATCCAGCTGAACACATGCCACTTGAATATGACGCCCAGTACGACGAACACGACAATCGGTGCCACGAACACGCCACCGCACAGCCACGGAAGCGCCTTATCCTCAGCTTGGGTGTATTTGAAGATCTGGATGATCTGGCTGATGGTGCCTTGCTTCTTCTGCTTCTTTTTCTCTGCTTTATCTGCCATCGACTTCCTCGCTTGACGGTTCGGTTACACACACTGGGACGATAGTTTATCAGGAACCATGCCATTTATGGTGCGACTGCGCTATTCTATCCGCCTATCTCGTATGCAGCGGGCGTCCGTCCGCTTTCAGCAACGCCTCACCGAGCGTCTCGCTGAACGTGGGATGCGGGTGGATGAGCCGTGCCGCATCGGCAAGCGGGACACGGTTGCCGACCAACTGTTCGGCTTCCGCTATCAAATCACTGGCGATTGGGCTGACGATGTGCACGCCCAACACCACCTGCATATCAGGATTGTTCGCAAACGCACCGCTGACGACGGTCATCGATCCGCCTTCCCCGCTCATCAGCATGCGCGCGTTGGACAGCATCGGGTATGCCGTCTCCTTCGGCTCGACCACGTCTTCGCGCGCTTTTGCCTGGTCGAGCGTCAATCCGACGCTTGCTGCTTCGGGGAAAGAGAACACCACCTGTGGCACGGTGTCGTCAAGCACGGGTTTTGGATCGGCTCCGGCGATTTTCTCAGCGATGGTGATGCCTTGTTCAAAGGCGCGGTGGGCCAGCGCATGACCTGGAGTGATGTCTCCCAGCGCCCACACGCCATCAAGGTTCGTCCGTCCGTATCCGTCGACGGTCACGTATCCTCGTTCGTCGAGCTTCAGGCCGCTGGAGCGGAACCAGTCGCGTCGGTATTGGGCACACGTCCGATGGCGGCAAGCACCACTTCGCCGTAAGCGGTGCGGTCCTCATCGGAATCGCCCTGCCGATAGTGCACAGTGCCCCTAGGTTCGCGCCAGTGTCGACACGGTCCACCGCGGTGCGTGCGATCACGTTCACTCCCCTGCGTTTCAGCTCACGTGTCAGCGTCATCGAAGCACGGCGTTCCCATGTGGACAGCACGCGGTCCTTACGAATCAGCAGTGTCACTTCGCAACCGGCGGCATTCCACAGCGACGCGAATTCCAATGCCACCGCACCCGCACCGATAATCACCGCGCTGGAGGCAAGGTATTCAGCTCCAACGCCTGGGTGGAATCGATCAGCGCGCCGGCGAACGGATTTCCAGGCAACGCAAGCGGACGCGATCCGGTTGCCAACACGACGTCGTCGGCATCGATCGCAAGTTCCGTTTCAACCGGTTCGAACACGCCGGCTTCCACGGACCGCGATACCTGCGTCTCCCCCTCAGCCGGCGTGACACGTACTGTATGCGCGTTCTGCAATGCCGCGCAACCGCGGAATACGGTGACGCCGCGATGCGCCAGCAGGCCCGTCAGCCCTTTCGTCATCGTTTCCACGGTGGAGACGCGGAAATCACGTAATCTGCCGAAATCGATGCTCTGCAGCGTGGCGTTGATGCCCATGCGTTCGGCGTTATGGATGGTTTCGACGCTATGCACGGCGGTCAACAATGCCTTCGATGGGATGCATCCGCGGTTGAGGCATGTGCCACCGAGCGTACCGTCACGTTCGATCAACGCCACCGATTTGCCGAGTTCCGCGTCACGCAGTGCCGTAGAGTAACCGCCGGGGCCGGCTCCATGATAGCGATGTCGAAATGCTGTTGAACCATATTGAATCCCAATTCGTTCCTCATTGATTCGTTTGCACGCACGTGAAGTGAGCTTTTGTTCGATGCGAGCAATCGTTTTCCATGGTAATGGAAAAGCCGTCAGTTGTTCGCTGACGGCTTGAAAAATCACCGGCGGTTCTCGATACCGATCACTCCGGCCAGTGTCCACGCTTCGGGTAACGAGGCTTCGGAAGCCTCCAACGGCGAATCTGGATGGCACGGCTCCACGCATAGGAACCGGAACGCATGCCCTTGGCCACGGACTGCTCACCGAATTTCTCGATGAGCTTCTTCTTGAGCTTGTGCCACATGACCGCCACGTCGATAATCACGGCGAACAAGTAGACATACATGATCAGCATGAGCGGCAACGCCAATGCAGGCCACTTGTAGGTGACGACCATGGATCCGATCAGGATTATGAACGCGACCGGGATGAAGAACTCGCCCAGATTGAAGCGGGCATCGACGTAGTCACGGATGTAGATGCGCCACGGCAGACGTTCCGACTTCGGCATGTGGTTGATGTCGCCACTTTGCATGGCATCGTATTCGGCGTTCTCACGTTCGCGGATGCGGGCCTTGGCCGCCTTACGGCTGGCGTCGCGATCCTTGGGGACCAGCGGACGGAGATTCTGCGCCTGGGCGTCCTTGCGCTTCGGGGTCGGACGGCCCTTGCCGGAGGTCGGCTGTGCAGCCTTGCTCTTGACGTTCTCCTGCGCCGGTTCTTCCTTCTTGGTAAACAAACTCATGCCTATAGAGCGTAAGGTGACGTATCGACGCTCGATGCCGCCCGCGGTGCCGTCTGCGTTGCGGTTCAAGCTGCGATTCAAGCTGCGGTCGGACGGTCTGCAAAGAACGGATACAATGGACATTCGTCACACGATATTCAATCCGCGTAATACACACGCATATATAGGGAGCATCAAGGATTATGACAGCTTTAGGAGCCGAAGAGATCCGCACGCGCGTCGAGTCGGATTTCAACCGCATCGTCGACGTGTTGAACCAGAAGATCGCCTTGCAGTCGATTTCCGCGAAAGGCATCACCGCCGATCATATGAAGCGTTCCGCGCAATTCGTGGCGGACCTGCTGCGCGAGGTCGGCGTCGATACGAAGGTGGTGCAGTCGCACAACCCCGACGGCACGCCGGCGCTTGGGAGGTCATCGGTTCCAAAAACGTCAGCGAGGATGCGCCGACGGTGCTGCTGTACGCGCACCATGACGTGCAGCCGGTGCCGGATCCGAGCGTATGGAACACCGACCCGTTCGTCGGCACTGAAATCGACACGCGTCTGTACGGCCGCGGAGCCGCGGACGACGGCGGTGGAATCGCCATTCATTCCGGTGCGCTGAAAGCGCTTGAAGACGATCTGAAGGTGAACATCAAGGTGTTCATCGAAGGTGAGGAGGAGATGGGTTCTCCGAGCTTCATTCCGTTCATCGAAGAGCACCGGGACGAGTTCGCTTCCGATGTGATCATTGTGGCCGATTCGGGCAACTGGTCCGCTGAGATTCCGTCGCTGACCACGTCGCTGCGTGGCAACACCGATATTGATGTGCATGTCAAGGCGTTGGAACATCCGGTGCATTCCGGCCAGTATGGCGGCCCGATTCTTGACGCGAACACGCTGGCTGCGATGTTGATTTCCTCCATGTACGATGCCAATGGCGATTTGGCCGTGCCGGGCGTTGCGTCCGAGGAACCGGTTGGCGGCCTGCAGCGTGATATGGACGAGGCGACTGTGCGTGCCGACGCGGGCATCGTCGAATCGTATCGTCTTGCCGGCACCGGTTCGCTCGCCGCGCGTCTGTGGACGAAGCCCAGCGTCACCGTCATCGGGTTCGACGCGCATCCGGTGGAAGGATCCTTCAACGTCATCTCTCCTGAAACCACGTTCCGTCTGAGCTTGCGCACCGCGCCGAACCAGCGCCCGGAAGAGGCCCAGGAGGCGTTGGCCAAGTTCATGGTGAGCATGCGCCGTTCGGTGCCGAAGTGTGGGTCGACAAGCTCGACAACGGCATGGGCTGGGCCATGGATCCGAACGCTGAGGCCACCAAGGACGCCATGGACGCCATGGAGGAAGCGTTCGGTGTGGCTCCGGTCAACAAGGGCGAGGGTGGCTCCATCCCGTTCATTCCGGAATTGCAGCGCATCTTCCCGAAGGCGCAGGTGCTGGTCACCGGTCCGGAGGATCCGAAGGCCAACGCGCATAGCCCGAACGAGTCCATCAGTCTGCCGGCGTTGAAGAACAACGTCATCACCGAAGCGTTGCTGCTGGATAAGCTCGCCAAGTAAGAAGCCGTGTAAGGCTTGCCGAAATAGGATAAAGCTCTCTGTCATACGATTCCGATTGGAACGTATGACAGAGAGCTTTTTCATTTAGCTGCCGATTGGGGAATCATCATCCATTAGTTGGACACGTTGCTGAACGCCCAATGCCAGTAGCCGGTGTAGTATGCGGTGGCCAACGCGATTGCCGGCACCGCGATGCAGATGGCGTAGAACAGCCAGTCGACCGCATGCAGTTTCGATTCGCGCGCTTGGCTTCGTGGCGCGTCGGATCCGAATCCGCGCGCTTCCATGGCGGTGGCGAGTTTCGTTCCACGTCGGATGGATACGACGAGCAGGCTGAATGCTTGCGAGAAGACGCGTTTGATGGTGCTGCCGTCGCCGAGGCCACGCGAGCGGCGTGACTGGCCGAGTGCACGCCAATCGTCCTGCAGCAGCGTGAACATGCGCATGCCGGCAAGGCCGCCGTATACGAAACGTTGCGGCAGGCGCAGAATCTGCACGAGTCCGTCGGCCAGATCGGTCGGGTCGAGTCCCAAAGCCAGAATCACACCCGGCACGGCGATTGCGGCGACACGTAGGAATGTGGCCAACGCCAGATAGAGCGATCCTTGGGAGATGACGATGATGCCGCCCAGATTGGCCAGCACCGTGCCGGATATCTTGCCGTACAACGCCACGGAAACGAAGCTGCCTGTGGCCGCTATCCATACCGGCCATGTCTTGCGCAAGACCGTCCAGGGAGCCACTCCGCCGATCCATAACAATAGCATTTCCAAACCAAACGCCACGGATGCCGAAACGACATCGAGGGTGAAGAACATCGGAATGCACAGGATCAACGCACCGATGAAACGGCTTACCGGGTTGATTTTCGCCACGAACCATGACGGTGACGCCGGCTTCGTTTCGTTACGACGTTCCTTGTGTGGCACCACGGTAATGGTTTCGAGCTTTTCATTGCCGTCGCGCCCACTGTTTTTGTTGGTTTCGAGCATGTCACTCCCCCTCTCTGACCAAAATACGGCGTGCGCCCAGCGCTTCGATGAGCGGCTCATCGTGCGTAATCATGATGACCGCGCAACCTTGGTCGCGCGCACCGGCGATCAATTGGACCATGCTGGTCCACGTGGTGAAATCCTGTCCGAATGTCGGCTCGTCCATGACCAGCACTTTTGGCGCGGCAGCCAGCATGGACGCCACGGACAGTCTTCTTTTCTCACCGCCCGATAGGGTGAATGGATTCGCTTTGGCGAAGCGGGAAAGATTCAGGCGTTCCAACAGCCTGTCGGCGATGGAATACGCCTCCTCGTCGGTTTTGCCCATGGATTTGGGGCCGATGGCCACCTCGTCTCGCACGGTGGATGCGGCGAACTGGTGTTCCGGCTCTTGGAACACCATGCCGATACGTCCCAGCAAGTCGCGGCTTTTCCATGTGATCACATTGTTTTCGCGATGGGGAGGTACCAGATCGTCCGCCATGCATACACGTCCTGCTATCGGTTTGAGCAGTCCTGCGAGAGTGAGTCCGAGTGTGGATTTGCCCACGCCGTTTCTGCCGGTCAACGCGGTCACCTCACCGGAATGGAATTCGAGGTCGATATGCTCGCCGAGCGGGAAATCATAGCCGAAGCTCAGATCCCGCGTGTAAAGCACGACGTCCTGCGGTTGCCGGATTTGTTCCGGTTTGGGCGCGTGGCTTTCGATGGTGCGGCCCGGCACCCACGCACCGCCGTCGGCAAGCACCTGACCCATGTGGCCGAACACTTCGTCTGGAGTGCCGTCGCGATTACGCCGCCGACGTTCGAATCGGCTTCGGGTTTGCCCAGCACGATGACGCGGTCGACCAGGTCGAGCCACACGTCGATATGATGTTCCACCACAACCAGCGTCTCATGGGGTTGTTCGAGGACGTGGCGGACAGCGTCGTGCACTTCCTTGACACCGTCCGGGTCAAGGTTGGCGGTCGGTTCGTCAAGCAGCAGCAGGCCAGGGTGCATGGCCAGCACGCCCGCCAAGGCGAGGCGCTGACGTTGCCCGCCGGAAAGTCCTCGTGTGGAGCGGTCGAACGCCATGTAGTCGAGCCCGACGATGTCAAGGGCGGCTCGTGCCCGGTTCCAGATTTCATCTTTCGGCAGGTTCAGGTTCTCGCAGCCGAATGCGGTGTCGTCTCCGGCACGTTCGAGAATCGTCTGCGAGTCCGGGTCCTGAAGCACCAGCCCGCAACGTCCGCGCGCTTGTCTGGCGTCGACGCCGTCGATGAGCAGCTCGCCTTCCTGCTCGCCTTCGTCATCTCCACCGAGCACGCCAGCCAAACCGGACATCAGGGTTGATTTGCCTGCGCCGGAAGCGCCAAGCAACAGTACCCGCTCCCCCGGTTTGATGTCGAAGTCGACGTGTCGTAGCGCGAAATCCTTACGTGAGGCGTGTCTCCATCCCCAATCATGTGCGGTCACGCCGGCCGCTGTTGTGTTCTGAACGTCAGTGGTCATTCGTCGTTCTTTCTTCTGATTGTCATGCTGTTGTTTCGTATGCCGTTGTCATGCGATGCGCCATCACAAGAAAATCCCGCACCACCTTGATGTGATGCGGGATTTGCTTGCATCGGACAATCAGACCAGTTCCTGCGTACGACCGGATTCGAAGCGGTCGAGCACGCCGGTCTTGGCGATGGCCACCTGCAGGAGGTACATCACCGCGCCGGCGAGCACCGCGCCGGAAATGGCGGAGGCGATCAGGTAGATGCTGACGCGTAGCGCGCTCCAAGCCGGATTGGTAAGCCAGTAGTACAGGCCGCAGCCGACGCCTGCAAGTGCGCCGGAGATCGTGGTGGACAGCAGGTCCCACTTCTTATAGGCGAAGATGGCAAGACCGATTTCGGCGCCGAGGCCCTGCACGATGCCGACGATCAGCGAGCCGCCGACGCCCACTGGTTGCCCATGGTGAGTTCGAGCGCGGCCGCGAGGTTTCCGCGAACAGTGCGGCTCCAGGCTTGCGCACGATGATGGCGGCCAGAGGGCCTGCGAACACGCAAGAAGTCAGTGAAGCAGGCTCGATGGAGTCACCGCCTCGAAGAGGGCCAGCGGCGCGGTGCAGACGATGTCCCAGCCCCAGAAGATCACGCCGGATGCGACGGCGATGATGGCTGCGACGACGATATCGACCACGCGCCACTTGTTGTTGTGTTTGCGAACTGCGGAAGACTGGTTTTCTTCAGTCATGGGATATGTGCCTTTCTCTTTTCGTCAAGGCACGGGAAATAGAGAGACGTCCGTGCGCCGGCATTACCCGGTATACGTTCATACGGTTGAAGCGGTTGCTTCCTCTCAGCCATTCGGCCCCCGTGTCTGCGCCTGATATTACACAGGACCCACGATTTACGTCGGTTTTGTCTCATAACGGATTCCGTATTCCGTGGCTGAGTCACATTCCGATGTGTTGTTTTGGAGGAACGCTCCAACCGTATGGTGATTTTATTGAGGCAGTCTCATCAGCGATTCGGCAAGATTCTTGAATGTTTCTCCGATACCGTCCGACCGCAACGCGCCCTCTTTGGTTAGGACTGCGGGCCGGCCTGCTTCGCCGGTTTCGCGCAGTTCAGGCTCCAATGGGAGTTGTGCGAGCAGTGGCACTTCATAGCCGAGGCTGTGGGTCAGCTGTTCGGATACGCGTGCGCCGCCACCTTCGCCGAAGATACGTAGCTTCTCGCCTTTGTGCTCGTAGTAGCTCATGTTTTCCACGACGCCGCGAACTTTCATCGGCACCTGCAATGCCACCAGGCCGGATCGTACCGCGATGTCGGAGGCGGATGGCTGCGGTGTGGTGACCACCACCAGTTCGGCGTTCGGCAGTGCCTGTGCCACGGAAATCGCCATGTCGCCGGTGCCGGGCGCCAGGTCGAGCAGCAATACGTCCGGCTCGCCCCACCATACGTCGGATAGGAATTGTTCCAAGGAGCGTTGCAGTCTTGGACCACGCCATAGGATGGCTCTGTCCGCGCCGGCGAACATGCCGATGGAGATCAGTTTCACACCCCATGCGGTGACGGGCATGAGCATGCCGTTGAGGTTCGTGGGCTGTGATTGCACGCCGAATAGCCTGGGCAGCGAGAAACCGTAGATGTCGGCGTCGATGGCGGCGGTATCGTAGCCGAGCGCCGCGAATGTGGCTGCCAGATTGGCGGTGACAGACGATTTGCCCACGCCGCCTTTGCCGGAGGCGATGGCGAAGATGCGGGTTTTGATGCCGGGTTTGTTGAACGGGTTCTGTTTACGTTCCGCTTTGAGGCCGGCCACCAGCTGGGTGAGTTTGTCTTGGCTCATGGAGCCGACTTCGATGCTGGGAATCAACGTGGCATCGGGATAGGAGGCGACCGCGCCGTTGATCTGGTTGGTGATGGTCTGCGACAGCGGACAGCCTTCCACGGTCAGTTCGACCCGCACCCGTACGTCGTACGTGTTGGTTTCGCCTGCCACTGGCGTGGCGTCAATGGCTGCGATCATGCCCAAGTCGGTGACGGACCTGCCCAGTTCGGGGTCAATCACTTTGCTTAGCCGTTCGTAGATGCGCGCTTCGATGGTGCGCTCGTCGCTCATGCTTCCTCCTTATGCCGCGTACCACGGTAGCGGTTCGCGGCACGGCTTGCCAGATGGTGTGGCGATTATTCAACTGTTCCTGTGTCGAGCAGCTGTTTGAATTGGTCTTCGTTGAGCATGGGGATGCCCAGTTCCTCGGCTTTTGCGGCTTTTGAGCGGCATTCTCGCCTACGACGACCCAATCGGTTTTCTTGCTGACGGATCCTGCGGCTTTGCCTCCGCGCAGAACGATGGCCTCTTTGGCGGAATCGCGGGAGAATCCTTCCAACGAGCCGGTGACCACGACCGTTTTGCCTGCCAATGTCTGTGGTAGTCCGCTGGCTTGGGCTTGTCCGACTCCTACGCCGGCGGCCTTCCATGCGTCAAGCACGGCACCGCGCCAATTGCCCGGCTCACGGGCCGCGGTGAACCATGTGACTACGGATTCCGCAATTTCCGGACCAATACCGTCGATTTGGGACAATTCGTCCACGCTGGCATGTTCGATGGCATCCAACGTACCGAACGCGCTGGCGATGGTGCGTGCGGTGGGCGGTCCGAGCCTGCGGATGGACAGGGCCACCAGAACGCGCCACAGGTCGGCATGGCGGGCTTTGTCCATTTCGTCGAGCATCTTGCGGGTGTTTTCCGCCGGACGAATGTACACCGGCTGCACGCTGGACGTGCCTCCACGGGATACCTTGATTTCCTCGCGGATCACCACGGCGTCATCCGGCACCACGTATTGCGGATATTCCGCGGTCTCGTCGATGTCGGCTTCCTTGCGTTTGCGGGCGGCGGTAGGCGCGGTCCAGAATGCGGGCACCTGATGCCATAATCCGGATCCGCCCACACGTTTGCGCACTTTCTTGATCTTGCCGTTTGACCCGACGGTCTCGTGGATTTCGATGATTGGAGCCTCGCGCCAGACGCGCACATCCTTGAGGTCTGCGGACGTCAACGAGAACAGCCCGGCCTCGCTGGACAGCACAGGTGTCTGCATGGGCGGCAGTTCCAGTCCCGCCACCGGCTCGTACGGTTCAGGCTCCTCACCGGGTTTCACCACGATTTCGGTGATGTTCGGCGCATACGTGTCGATGGAATCGGGCCTGTCCTCTTCGGGATTCGTCAGCGCAATGGCTGATTGGTCGCCCAGATGTTCGATATCGAACGCCTTGCGGGACGCCAGATTGATGATCCGCTCGGTCAGCTGCGCCGGGCAGGATTCCACGTTCGGGCAGCGTATATCTTTGTCTCCCTCTTTGGCGGGAGCGAGTTCCGCGCCGCAGCTCGGGCAACGCGTGGGCATCACGAACCGGCGGAGCTCGCCCTCGCGTCCCTTGCGTCGCTCCAGCACCGGACCGACGAGCTCGGGAATCACGTCTCCCGCCTTGCGCACCACCACGGTGTCGCCGATGAGCACGCCTTTGCGTTCCACTTCAAAGGGGTTGTGCAGCGTGGTACGGGATACTGTGGAACCGGCCACGTACACGGGTTTCAACACCGCCACCGGAGTCACACGTCCGGTGCGCCCCACCTGCACAGTGATGTCAAGCAGCTCGGTATTGACTTCTTCCGGTGGATATTTGTAGGCGATGGCCCAGCGCGGCGCACGCGATGTGGCACCAAGGGAACGCTGCAATCCCAAATCGTCGACCTTCACGACGATGCCGTCAAGCGCGTGTTCGATGTCGCCTCGGTGTTCGCCGTAATAGTCGATCATGTCGAGGATTTCCTTGAACGACGTGACCTCACGGTTGTGCGGAGAGACGGGCACACCCCATTTCTTATACAATTCGTAGGCTTCGGATTGGTCGTTGACCACATCATGGCCGTTGCCGGCGTGCCCCGCACCCCAACGCAGCGATCCGATGCCGTGCGCGTAGAAGCTCAGGCGACGGGTTGCGGTGATACGCGGATCCTTCTGTCTCAGGCTACCTGCGGCCGCGTTGCGGGGATTGGCGAATGGCGCGCGACCGGCGTCCTCGTTCTCGGCGTTCAGCTTGTTGAAATCGTCCCATCGCATGAATACTTCGCCGCGGATCTCCACGAATTCGGGAATGTCTTCCTCCGGTCCGGCAAGGTTCTGCGGAATGGTGGAGATGGTGCGCACGTTGAGAGTGATATCCTCGCCGGTCACGCCATCGCCTCTGGTCAGACCCTGTTCAAGCACGCCGTTGCGGTAGATGAGGTTCAGCGCAAGACCGTCGATTTTCACCTCGCAGGTCATGGGCAGTGGCTTCGATTCGGGCCAATCCAATCCCCTGAGCACGCCGTCGTACCATTCGCGCAGCTCCTCGATGGAGAACACGTCATCGAGGCTCATCATGCGCGATGGATGACGTACGGAAGCGAAGTCGTTGGAGAACGTGCCGCCCACACGATGGGTCGGTGACTGCGGTGAGTCAAGTGATGGGAACTGCGCCTCAAGCGATTGCAGGCAGCGCAATCTTGCGTCATATGCCGCGTCGGATGAGACGGGGGCATCGTCGATATAGTATGCGATCTGGTCTGATTCCACCATGCGGCCACGCGCGCCCACAGCCTGGCCGCGGCTTCGGCGCTCATCGAAGCCACATCAACCTTGTCGAGGCGCATGCGTCGGCATCGGTCGGCTGCAACGCGGCAATCCAACGTTCGCTGCCCGGAGTCAGCGAAGCCAGCCCCTCATCGGCCACGACGGCCGCGGAACTACCGTCGCTCTCCGGCGCGTCGAAATCCCATGCCAACTGTTCGGAATCATCACGATTCGTCATTGTCACCGCTTTCCCATCATTTCCGCCATGCCGCGCGGATGTCCACGCCAGCACCGATTATCGCACAAATGTTCGACCGTTTTGTTAGTTGTTCAGAGAGCGCAGGAACTGCACCTGCACCACGTCGGCACCGTCATGGTCTTCGTAATCCATGCGCATCGCGGCCACCGACAGGGTGCGTGCGGGCACGAACATGCCTTTGTCCACGCAGACGCGGGCCGCTTGGTGCATCAGGGGCGCGACCGGCGTGTTCGGCCATACCGGCAGTCCGGCGTCGGCGAGCACGTGGATGGCTTCCTGCACGTTGGTCGGCACCGGAATGCACTGCGATTGCGCTCTTCCGATCAGTTCCTGCAGTTCGCTTTCGAGCATGGCGATACGTCCGGGGGCGATCTCCTCGCTCATGATGTATGAGGCGGCGGCAAGGTCGAAGTGGTCGCACATCCATTCCGCATAGGCGAGGCGATAGTAGGCAAATGAGGCGTCTTCCCGGTCAAGCGCGACGTTCAGCGCGTTGAGGCATGCCGCACGTGCCGGATCCCAGTCCTCGGCACGCCCCAGCTGCACGGCGAGCTTGAGGTGCGACAGCGGGTATGCGGGGGCGTAACGCACCATGCGTTCAGATGCGGCAGCGCGGCATCGACGCCTTTGACTTGGGCGAGCAGGTCGGCAAGCTCCATATGCATGTAGAACAGGTTGTCGGGAATGAGCACCGTTCTTTCGCCTTCGGTGGCGAACATGCGGTTGTAGATGACGCGTTCCGCATATGAATTGAAGTACCGCGGCACGCCCGGATTTTCAGCGAAGATCCGGTCCATGCGTTCGAGTGTGGACTGGGCGGATTCGATGGCCCGCTCGACGTCTCCGGAGAACAGCATGTCTCGTGCCTTCAGACGTTCGTCATCGAGGGATTGCGCCAGTTCGAATGAGAAGTCGGGCGTGTCTTCGCCGTCGATCAGCGCGCTGGTGACCTGCGGTGCCAATTCGGTCAATTCCGGATCGGATATGGAATTGATGATGTCCATGGCCTGTTTGGCTTTGGCCACCGATTCGAGTCCGTCGCTTTGCGCAAGACGATGGAACTCCCCCACGGCGCGCTGCAACAGGTCGACACGCTGGATGGACAGGCCCATCATGTTCTCACAGCCGAACAACTGCGCCGTGCCGTCATCAAAACGAATGTCGGACAGTTCGGGTTCTTCTTGGCTTCCCGCCGGTGAGAATCGGCTGTCACGAAGGTCGAAGGCCGCATCGATGGGTTTGAGCGCGCCTTTGCCGTCCACGTCCATTTCGGCGTCGAACATGCGGTATGTGGCGGTTGGATGGGCCAATCCGTCAGTGTCGAGCCGCTTCAGGAACTCGTCGCGGGCGAAGGTGACGGTCACCAAGTTGCGTACGGTCGGGTTTTTGCGCAGCTGCGCCATCGGATCGTCGGCATCATCATCGAGGTAGGTGTCGTACTCCGTTTTGTCGCTGGCGTCGTCCCGCATGGAGCGTCGTCATCATCGGCGCGTCCGTCCGGTACCGCGAACGCCATTTCGTCGAAGTCGATGTCTTTCATCAGCCTTCGAACTGGCCGTCCACCGTATCGTCTCCAGTGCCAACGCTATCCGAGCCAGCCGAATCGTCGGAATCGATTGATTCGGATGAGATATCGGTGGTTCTCGGAGTGACGGGCCGAGCCGGATCGCCATGGTAGTCGCCGTCCTTTGGAGCGGCTTTGGATCCGGATGGCCTCATGTCTCCGGTACGGATGCGTTCGAAGGCGCTTAACGCCTCGCTCATCAACTCGCTGATGGCGGAATCCTGTTCGGCTACGGCCTCTTCCAGACCAATCGAATCGATGTGCATCGACACGCGTTTGACATTCGGATCGGCTCCGAAGCTCAGCGCGGCCATCATGAGTCCGACGCGCAGATTGTAATCGACGCTCATACGCGTGCGTTCGACGTCGGTCAGGTCGATCCACGCGCAGCGCGATACGTCGTATCGGGTGAACGGCATCATGGACACTCCAGCAGAAGTGAAGCCGATTGCGACTTCGCCGTCGCTGAGGTCGCACCGGAAGTCAACGTCGAAACGGTATGGCAGACGCAGGCTGCGCAGCAGACGGGACATGGTCTGCCGGTACACCCATTCGGAACCTCCGTCGGCGCCGAAATCGCCTTCCAACACGTTGTCCTTGGTTGATTCGGCGACTTCACGCCGGAAGTCGGCCGCGATATCCGCCAGTCGGCTGGCGGCCTGGATGCCGTCTTCCCGGTTCGGGTCGAGGATCGCGCCGAACCGGTCGTCCGGTTTCAACGCGATCAGCGCCGGATTCTCCAGCAGGGCGAAGTCGATCTGCGCGGCTTCGGCACGCGTCACCGTGTTCTCCGTGGGGAGAGCGCCGATGCGTGCGTTACGTTCCAGCCATGAGCTGACGGCGGCGAAGCGGTTGAGGTTGCCTCGATGTTGAGGGCGCACAGCACTGCCGAGAACGGCAGGGAGGAATCCCATGCGAAGAAGTAGCATCCGGAATAGCTGGATGTGTACAGGTGCAGCGGTTCCGCTCCGTGCACAGCTTCGAGCCCTTGATCGGTATCGAGCGCGTGGGCTTCGCGCATCAGATCGGCGAAGTAGTCTTCCAGGCCGGAGGCGCGCATGTCATGCGACCGGGCGCTCATGGTGTCTCTGATGGACCGTCGGATGGCGCCTATGGGCGCTTCGCGGTTGAGCCTGCGGAAAATGTTGCCGGAACCGAAACCGACGAGCAGGCCGTTCATCTGTGGCAGCATGTAGGCGGCGAAGAACGCGATGGTGATGGCGTCCCGATATTCGAGGTCGAACCGCATATTCGCTGGCAGGTTGGCGCGCATTTGCTCAAGCGTGTAACGGCTGCCGGTTTTGAGCCATGAGGCGAGCCACATCATGCGACCGCCCGGCATGCGTCCCACGACGCCGCCTTGCGTGGCGCGCACCGTTTTCGGATTGCGGCTGGCCGCATGGCCGAGTCTTGGACCGTCCGCCAACGTAAGGGTTTCCTCTTTGACGAAGACGAACCGCGGTTCGAGTTCCTGCGTGTCCATGTCCGGATCGGTGCCGGCGAAGACACGCGCTTTGCCGTCCGCGAGCGCGATTTGGGCGAAGTGGTCGCTGTCGGTGAACAATCCGATGGAGAAGGCATGGCCGTGGGTCTGCGGCAGTTGGGCCCATCCGAGGCGGAATCCTCCGGGCACGCCTTCGAATCCGTCGATGATGTGTCGTTTGATGAGCGGATTAAGCCGGATGGCGTTGCGGGTCAGTTCGTCGACGATGTCGTCGGGCTTGTCAAGCGCCTTGCCGAAGGGGTTGGCGTGGATGTGGCGCGGCGTGGCCTGGTTGACGAGTCGCCGCACATTTTGCCTGACGCGTTCGAGCATGGTCCGGTTATGTTCCGGTTGGCTGGCCGGGTCTGATGGTGTGCGGTGAGACATGTGTGCCATTCTTTCAATCCAATGCGACATGAAGCTATTAGAATAATGACGTGACTTTTTCGAAGCAGCGTTTTCAGGCACGTCGTCGTATGTGCGCAGCCATTGTAGTCGCTTTCGCGGTGATGGTGGCGGTCGAGTGCGTGTTGTGCAATATGCCGTTTTGGCGTTCCTTGACCGCATCGGGTGATTCCGCCGCCGCGTACAACGTGCTGGGCCCTGGGCTCGAACGTACTGACGAGGGGTTGTTGAAGGTCACCGATCCGACGCAGGCATATATGCAGGTCGATGCGGATGGCTCGTCGGAATATGTTCGTATGGACCCGGTGTCTTCGAAGGCGTTGGATAAGGCAGCCAGACAATCGGAGCAGGTGTTGCGCACGGTTCGTGTCCGTCCTGATGTCAATCGCAGGGCCGGTACGGTCAGTTCGGTGTCGGTGTCTTCGCCGCGTTCGCTGTATGTGCATGCGGCGGCTGCAGGTGGTTCGGTGTGCGTGCGGATTGTCGAGCCGAAGGGTTCGCTGATTCCGTTTGATGCGGTGCGTGCGAATGTGCGTGTACCGTTCGCGTTGAATCCGTTGCGTATCGGCGTGATGGTGGCCGTGTTGGCGATGGTACTGGTGTGGAGGCCTGGTTCGCGGTTGTGGCGGATGCCGTTGGATACGACGAGTGTGAGGCAGCGTGCGTGGCTGGGGGCGCTGCTGGCGGTGCCTGTTGTGGTCACTTGTGCCGTTGTGGTGTGGCAGCTGGTGGAGGCGGCTCCGTTGAGCTTCCATACGAAAGGCACGTACACGTATGATTTCGACCAGTACGATTACGTGGCAAGGGCGCTGCTTGATGGTCACGCGTGGTTGGATTTGGATGTGCCGGATGCGTTGCGTGACGCGGCGGATCCGTATGATGTGGCCACCCGGCAGCGGTTGCTTGCCGATGGCGTAAGCCCAGTGTATTGGGATTACGCGTTCTATCAGGGGCACTGGTATTCGTATTTCGGTGTGGTTCCCGCGTTGTTGTTGTTCCTGCCGTATCGGGCGGTCACATCGTTGTTCGTCGATGGCGGGCTGATGATGCCCTGCGGTGCGGCCGTGCCGCTGCTGATGCTTGGTTTTCTGGTATTCGGATGTCTGCTAGTGATTCGTGTGATATCCCGAATTCGTCCGAATGCGCCGTTGGCTGCGGTCAGTATGCTGTGCGTGTTCATGCTGTTGGCTTCCAATGGTTTGTATCTGTGGTATCGGACGAATTTCTATTCGGTGCCGATCGCCGCCTCCCTGTTTCTGAGCGTGTTGGGATTGTGGCTGTGGTTGGGCGCCGCCAAGCGGGTGCCGGTGTCAGGCGATCGGATTCGTGAGGTTGATGGCACGCAGTCGTTGTCGTTGCCCCATCTGGCTGCAGGCTCGATGTGCATTGCGGCCAATCTGGGGTGCCGTCCGCAGTTCATTCTCGTGGCGTTGCTGGCTTTCGTAATATTCTGGCCGCAGATTCAGTCGATTTTCCGTCACGCCTCCAATGATTCCTCCCTTCCCCATATGTCGGTCTGGCGTCTGATGCGCGCGCCGTTGGCCGCATTGCTTCCCGCGTTGATTGTGATCGTTCCTCTGCTGGCGTACAACGTGGTCCGGTTCGGATCACCGCTCGACTTCGGCACCTCATATCAGATGACGGTCACGGATATGACCAGTTATCGGCAGCCATTGTCGAATCTTGCGCTGACCGTCGCATATTACCTGTTCCTGCCGTTGCGGTTCACGGATGCGTTTCCGTTCCTCGCCGTCAATCCGGCGCCTCTTCCCACTTGGGGATTTACCGAGCAATGCCTGGCGGCTTATTCACGATAGCTCCGTTGACGTTGGCCGCGCTGGCCTGCCCGTTCCTCTACCGGCGTATGCGCAAGGCCGGGCGCACGAACACATGGCTGTTGTTGACATCCAGCCTGGCATTGGGATTGCTGCTTGTGGTGATTGACTCCCGCATGGCTGGTTTGGGATGGCGGTACATCGCCGATTTCGGATGGCTGTTTGCCTTGGCCGCGTTGCCTTCGTTGCTGATCGTACTTGATTGCGGCAAGCCGCGTCTGCGTTGGGTATGTCGTGCCGGATTCCTCGCGCTGCTGCTGTTCACGCTGGTTGTCGCGCTGATGTCGTTGTTCCTGCCCGGGCGTGACGATGAGATGTTGCGCAACAATCCCGCCCTCTATCTCGACGTGCAGTCCTGGTTCATGTTGGGTTGACGTCCGACATAAGCTACATCCAGTAAAAATTCAGGTTTCTTTCCTGATTCATATAGCAGTTTTTCCGGTTTGCTCTGAGTTTCATCGGCAATCATAACGATTGTCATCATTGTTGCTTTGAGTTATGTTCCGGGGATCGCCAACCATGAAACCGCTTTCGCCGCCACGCAACCATCCTCGGGCCGCACGTCGGGTGCCAAAGGCGACATCGTGCTGCTCACCACCGAACTGGGCCGCGACGACAACGCCGTGCAGGACCAGGTCGTCAAACTCGATGCCGAAACCAGCAGTGTGACGCGACTGTTGGATTTCGGCAGCCTGTTCGCCGATTACAAGGCGTCCGCCACGCATGCGGGCACGGACGATTCGGATGAACTGCCGGTGAACCTGCGCGCGGTTGCGCCTGCGGTTCGTTACAATCGGCGGTATGGGTTTCTTCGATTCGCTGTTCGCCGGTAAACGTTCCACACCGGCTTCGTCCGTCACGTTCCATCTCGGCCAGGCCGCCCACATGTACGAGGACGGCAATATCGGCTTGGAGGCCACCACGCTTGATATCACACCTGACAGCAAGCGTGTGGCGATAATCGGCTTGAACGGCGCAGGCAAGACCACGCTGCTGAAGTTGCTGGACGGAGCGTTGGCCGCCACGTCCGGAACGGTCCGCATCGAAGCGGACGGTACCGCATACGACCCCGCCGTGAAACGCGATCTGAAGCATGTCGAGGATCTGGTCGGCCGCGTGCGGCGCGAAGAGATTCCGAACGCTACTACAAGGCGGCTTCGATTCGTGAGGCGATCGACCTGCCGTTGAAGAAGCACAAGGTGCCGGAAAGCGAACGTCAGGCGATCATCGGCAATCTGTTCGCGCATTTCGATCTGACTTCCGTGGCCCGCGAGCCGGCCTCCGCTTTGGATAGCGAGAAGCGGCATCTGCTGGCGATCGCGGCCGCGTTGAGCTTCTCCCCCGCTGCGATCGTCGCCGACGAGCCGACCAAGGGATTGGACGAGGTGGCGTCGGCGCGCGTGGCGAAGGCCCTGTTCAGCTATGACAAGCAGGTGGTGTTCGCCACGCATGACACGGATCTGATCGTCCGTCCGGAATATGCGATCGGCCGCGTGCTCGTTGTCGACGACCATCGTGTGGTGTTCGACGGCGCGCCTCGTGAGGCGGTCGATTTTTACACGGATTTGGTTCGTTCGAAGTATGAGGCGGCGAAGGGCGACAGGGCGTAGAAGAGATTTCGGACTCGGCAGTCCGTTCAGCCGATCAGTTCGTTGACGGTGTCGATCACCACGTACACGTTATGCCGGAAATCGTCCGGTTCGGGCAGTAGTGAGATGGCCAGATAGCCGTTGGAGGTCATGTCGAAGAAGTAGCCGGGCTGTCCGGATACGCCGTGGCGTTCGATCATGTGCAGCACCAGCTCGTTCTCGTCGAGCACGCTGGGCACGCGCAGCAGTACGTTCCATCCGCCTTCGGCACGCAATACGCTGACGAGACCTTGCTCGTCCACGTCGAGCATGGCATGCAGTGCTTTGAGATTGCCGCGCACACGTTCCTGCACGCGCGCGGTCTGCGATGGCGCCGCTTCAAGCAGTGCGGGAATTCGTTTTGCGACGATCTCGCTCATGGGCAGATAGTCGTCGGCGATCACGTCGAGACGACGCTTGGCTTCCGTCACGTCTTCTGCCGGTCCGGACACTTGGATCCAGCCGACTTTGGCATGCGGTGCGGCGAGCATTTTCGAAAAACCGTCCAACGCGAATGTGAGCGCGCCACGCTCCCCCGCGAGTCGTGTATTGCCTTCGAATGGTTCCAAATCGTAATCGTAGAACACTTCGTCGGCGATGATGGCCACGTCGTGGTCCCGGCACAGGCGGACGATCGCCTCGCGTTCCGACGGTTTGACGTACGAACCGGTCGGATTGTTGGGGTTGATGAGCACCAGCGCGCGGATGCGATTGCCGTCCGGGCCTTCCAGCGCGGTTTTCAGTTCGGCCACGTCGATGTACCAGGAGCCGTCGAATCGTTGCTGGTATTCGATCATGTCGACGCATTCGAGGCGTGCGATCGATTCGATGAGCGGATAGCCGGGTTTCGGTGCGAGCACGGCGTCACCGGCATCACACAGCAGTTTGATAAGCCACGAGTAGGCTTCGGAAGTTGAACTGAGGATGTACAGGTCGTCCGGCGAGCAATGGCCGATTTCCTGCATGTCAAGGAACGCGGCCAGCGCCTCACGCGCGTAGCGTTGGCCGCGCGGGTCGGCGGAGTAGATGTCCGGCACAAGATCCGGAGCCAGCGCGTGCCGTGTCGGATTGGAGTCGTTGAGCTTGCCGAGCGGTCTGCCGGCTGTTTTGGCGGTGGCTTCCGCCTTGGCGATGGGATTGAGCTCACTGATGTCGACTCTTGAGGAAAAACGCATGCTCTCCACCCTACTCCATGGACTGCCGTCTTCCATCTGCGGCACATGGAACAACGAAAAAGGCCGTCCGATTCGTCGGACGGCCTTGTGACAACCTAATCGGTCAACACATCACTTCTGCTTGGTGCTCGCGTAGTATGCGGCGCCGATGATGCCGGCCTCGTTGTGCAGCTTGGCTGCGACGATCGGGGTCTTGATGTCGATGTACGGCAGGAACTTCTCGGAGACGCGGGACACGCCACCGCCGACGACGAACAGCTGCGGGTCGAAGTAGAACTCCATGAGGGAGTAGTACTTGGTCAGGCGCTTCGCCCACTTCTTGTAGCCCATGTCGAGCTTCTCGCGGATGGAGGATGCGGCGTACTTCTCCGCGTCGCCCTTGCCCTTGAGCAGTTCCAGATGGCCGAGCTCGGTGTTCGGAATGAGCTCGCCGTTGAAAATCAGTGCGGTGCCGATGCCAGTGCCCAGCGTGGTGGCGATGACGAGGCCATCCTGGCCCTTCGCGGCGCCGAACTGCTGCTCGGCAAGACCGGCGGCGTCAGCGTCGTTCACCACGGTGACCGGACGACCGCAAGCTTCGGAGAACACTTCGGTGACGTCCACGCGACCCAGGACTGGTCCAGGTTGGCCATGTAGCCAAGCTTCTCGCCCACATGAATCGGAGCCGGGAAGGCGATGCCGACCGGAGCGGACTCCGGAACCTCGAAATGCTCGAGCTGCTGGCGAACGATTTCGCCGACGGCCTTCGGAGTGGACACCTCCGGGGTGAGGATCTTCAGACGCGGTTCGGCGAACTCGCCCTTCTCGAGGTTAACCGGGGCGGCCTTAATGCCGGAGCCACCAATGTCAACGCCGAATGCCTGTGCAGTCTCAATCATCTTCAACCTCTCTATCAAGGTATGTTATGGTGTATTCGAACCGGTACGTATTATGGTAACTCGCAACATGCCCAAAATCGCGCGCGACATGCACAAATGGTGAGAACGATTGCACAAATTGTAATACTTAACCGAGTAAATATTTCATCGTCTGTTTTGCAAACGATTCGTCCCACGTCGGTAGAGGCTCCGACGTGGGACGAATCGTCAATCGCGTGATCGCCGCGCGTTGGGAAACGCGTGGGCCACGGTGTTACTTCAGCGGCGGCATCGGCTGCCATTCCGGATCATGCAGCAGCTTGCGCGAATCCCACCATCCCTTGGCGATCTGAACGATGCCGGTCTTGAAATGCTCGCGGTCCACCATCGTCAGTCGAATCACTTCCTTGACCGCGGTCAGCACCGTACCCAGGCCGAACAACAGCGGACGGTAATCGCCGTACGTCATGAAGTATCGGGCCATGTAGCCGCGGTTGCGCATGATGTGGTAGCGGTTCATGTCGGAAGTGGAGTTGAGCTGGCGCACGCCGGCGATGTCCCAATTGCCGATCTCGCGCGTACGGCGCAGCACCACGTCGGGCACGACGATCGGATTGGTGACCTTGCTGGCACGATAGCCGTACATCGTGTCGTCCCAATAGATGAAGAAACGCGGGTCGGGCAGACCGATCTTCTCGACGATGTTGCGGCGGAACAGGCCGCCTTCGAAGCACAACGTGTCCATCACGCGATAGCCAGCCGGGCCGAACGCAGCCGGTGCGATCGGGTTCGGAATGCCGAGCGGGACGATGAAATCGTACTGCCAGTAGAACGGACCGCCATCATAGTCGTAGCGGCTTCCCTGAATCACGTCGTGCCGATCGGTCCACTTGGCCAAGCGCTCGATGCCTTCCGGCATGACGGCGACGTCGTCGTCCATGACCCAGAACCATTCGGCACCCAGCTCGTACGCCTTCTTCACGCCTGCGGAGAAACCGCCCGCACCACCGAGGTTGTCGGTCTGCGGCGCGTAGACCACGCGGTTCTCGTTGCCGGACAGGTCGGCCACGGTGGTGCCCCACTGCGCGGTGAGTTTGGCGCTGAATTCTTCGACCATGCCATGGGTCTTGTCGCTGTGCTCGTTGTCCACGACGATGATGCGCCACGGGGCGACGGTAAGCTTCTCGATGGATTCGAACAGGGTGGCGAGCAGCTGCTGGCGCTTGTAGGTCACCACGACGATAGCCAGCTTTTCGATGGTCTTCTTCGCAACTTGCTTTTCAGTCATACGTTCCATTCTTGCACCGGCCCTCAACCACACATCGGCCATGTTCGATATGGAGCCGAGCACGGGCATAATCCGCGACAAATATGGACAGAACCTTGCACGGCACGAACTTGTTTGCCATAATGAACCGCGTATGCAGGGGAATCCGTATGACGGATTGAGATGGGCGTGGACGTCCGAACCTTTGAACCTGATGGTTGACACCAGCGTAGGGAGCATGGCCATATGGCTGATGTGATTTCCGTAACCAATTCCGATTCCGCGTTCGACGCTTCGAAGGGCGTCACGCGAACCAATCTTCCCCCATTCGCGCAGCGGCTGCGCAAAGCCGCCGACCTCGTATGGGAGGAAGGCTACAGGCAGCCGTTCATCCGCGAACTGGGCGAAGGCACTCTGCCGCGCGAGAAGTTCGCGTTCTATCTGCTGCAGGATTTCCGTTATCTTAACGACTACGCCAGAGTGCATGCTTTGGGACTGGCCAAAACAGACGATCCTGAGATCATGGCGTTCATGCTCAACGTACAGAACGGCGCGTTGAATGTGGAGTCGACCGTGCACCGCACGTATCTGGCCAGCTACGGCATCACCGACGAGCAGATGAACAACGTGCGCCAGTCGGCGTTCGCCCGCGCGTACACGTCGAACATCCTTTCCATCGCCTATGGCAAGGGTATCCTCGACATTCTCGTGGCCGTGCTCCCCTGCGCCTGGTGTATGCGGATTACGGATATCGTCTTGCCCATGAATTCGCAGACACGCTCGATGTGAACCAGTACAAGAGCTGGGTGGACATGTACAAGACCGACGAGTTCTGGCAGGGTTCGGCTTGGCTGATCGAGCATATCGAGAAACTCGCCGCCGAGGTGAGCGAGGAACGCAAGCAGGAGCTGGTCGATATTTTTGTGACCGGCGTTGAGAACGAGTACATGTTCTGGTCCAGCGCGTACGACATGCAGTACACGTGGAAGCCGAATGGGATCAGGAGAGCTGATTCTCCGGCACGCTCTCTTCCGATTGTTTATTCCATATGAAGCGGCCCGCCTTCCGATTGGTTTCGGAGGGCGGGCCGCTTCATATAACGTTCGGATCGCTATTCGCGCACGAGACGAATGTGCTCCACGTCGTCACGCCGAGAACGACGGTAGAGCACGAAACGGTTGCCGATGACCTGCACGAGTTCCGCGCCAAGCTGTTCGGCGAGACCTTCGCCGGCCTCCTTGGCGGTCAGACCGGAACCGTCGAGCACGGAGCATTTGATGAGCTCGCGCTTCTCGATGGTCTCGTCCGCCTGTTTGACGGCGTTTTCGCTCAGATCGTTCTTGCCGACCTGGATGAGCGGATTGAGTTTGGTGGCCAGGCCGCGCAGCTGCTTGACCTGCTTTTTGGTAAGTGCCATATGTGTTCCATTCCTATCTACAAATACCCGCTCAAGCCTAGCGTGAGGACGGTATTTGCCCATCCGCCCGCAACGCACCGGTCATAACAGCACGCCCGGCACGACCAGTGCGACGAGATAGACAAGCACCACGATCGCCACGGCCACGTCCATGCCGGTGACGCGCATGACACGCCAATGCGTGCGCGTCGCACCTTCCTCATAGCAGCGCGCGTCCAAGGCGAGGCTCAAGTTGTCGCGTGACGGATGCTGCGGCGAAGACCGGCACGACGACCGCCACCATGCTTTGATGCGCACTACGAACGAACCTGTTTCGACGCTGCACCGCGTGCCGACTGCGCGTCGATGATTGCTTTCGTTTCCACACCAAGCGTCGGTAGGAAACGCAGGGCGAGGCTCATCACCAATGCCGTCTCCTGCGTGTGCAGACCGAATCTGGCGAACGGTGACAGCAGCGATTCGAACGCGTCGGTCATGGCGGTCGGTGTGGTGGAGGCAAGGAACATCGCTCCGATGACGATGACCACGGCGAACCGACATGCGTAGAGTAGGGCGATGCGGATGCCGTCATCGGTGATGGGAATCGGCCCGAGGCTCGCCACCGTGGTGCCGGTGCGCACGAAGAAGATGTTCAGCAGGCCGCAGAAAACGAACAATGCCAGGAACACACGCACGGAAGCGGCCAATCGGCCTACATTGATGCGTCCGGCCGCGGCGATCACGCCGGTGAACACCACGGCAAGCAGCAATTGCCAGAATGAGCCGATGGCGAACGCGGAGAACATGAGCGCCAATGCGGACAGCATGCCCACGCGCGGATCGAGGCGTTCCAACAGGGTCCGCCGCTCCCCCACGGTCGCGGTGTCCGAGCCGGCGGCGTCCACGGATGGTTCCGCATCCGGCTCCTCTTCGCAGGTGGCTTTCACTGTGGATTCCGTGGATTCCTTAGAGTCCGCACGTTTCGCCGGCTTGCCCAATATGATGGTACGGTCGGCAAGCTCGTCCACTTCATCCTGCGAATGCGAGATGAGCAGTATGGTCACGCCGCGTGATTTGAGCCCGTGGATGAGCCGTGCACGCGTGCGGCGGCCTCCTCGTCAAGACCTGCGGTCGGCTCGTCCAGAATCAACGCTTTCGGCTCGCATGCAATCACGCCGGCGATCGCCACCAGTCGCTGCTGGCCGCCCGACAGGTCGAACGGCGAACGGTCTCGCAGATGTTCGATATGTAGCAGCCGCATGGCCTGCATGGCGCGTTCCATCGCCTCGGACGTATCCAATCCCAGGTTGGAAGGCCCGTATGCGACGTCTTCGGCCACGGTGTCGGCGAACAGCTGCCGTTCCGGATGCTGCATGACGTAGCCGACCGTACGGCGCAGCTCGTACGGTTTTTGCGATTGAGGGGCTTCGTTCCGCCGTTCGCCTTCGCAGTGGCCACGGCGATGCCGTCGATGACGATCGAGCCTGTCGTGGGTTTCTCCAACGCGCACAGCATGCGCGCCAATGTGGTTTTGCCGGCGCCATTGCGTCCCATCAACGCCACTGTCTCGCCTTTGCCGATGCTGAACGACAGGTGGTTGAACACGTCACGTTCGGCGTCCACGTAACGATACGATATGTCGCGTGCTTCGATGAGCGTTTCGGCGGCTCATCATCAATGCGTTTCGGTAGGCCCACCGATTGAACCGGCATCCGAAGCCGCTCGTCGGCGGGGCCATCGCCTACGATGTGGCCTGCTTCCAGCTGAATCACACGGTCGGCATGTTCCAACTCGTCCGCATGGTGCGTGACGAGAATGATGGTGGTGCCGCGGTCCTGGAGTTCGTCCAGCACCCGCATGATGTCGGCGCGCTTGCGGGTCGAGCATGGCGGTCGGCTCGTCGAGCACGAGCACATCGGAATCCATCGCCAGCATGCCGGCGATGGCGATGCGTTGTTGTTGGCCGCCGCTCATGCGCGTCGGATCGGAAGCGCGATAGTCGCTCATATCCACGGCGTCCAGCGAACCGGAGATGCGCAGGCCGATCTCATCATGCTCAATCGCAAGATTCTCCGGTCCGAACGCCACGTCGTCTTCGGTGACGGTGGTGACGATTTGGTCTTCGGGATGCTGGAACACCGCGCCTATGCCGCAACGGGCGGTTCGATACTCGTCGGCGTGCGCGCCGGACTCGTCGAACACCACATTGCCTGACAATACGACATATCCTCATCGGGAGCCACCAGTCCGGCGATGACACGTGACAGCGTGGATTTGCCCGAACCGTTCGGTCCGGTCAGACAGATGCGTTCGCCACGGCGGATGTCAAGGCTCACACCGTCAAGCGCCCATGTCGCGCCGCCATCATAGGTGAATCGCACATCGCGTAACGTTATGATCGGCGCATTGGTCGTAACCATAAAATCTTCCTTCACCAGCACTGTATGGAATTCTCGGGGAAAACAAGACGGAGGAACCCTCCAGCGGATACGGACGGTCCCTCCATGTTCATTTCAATGGGAACAAACGAAGCTCAACGGTTCAGCAGGTTGGAGATCGGCTTGTAGATCAGGAACGTGACCACGCCGTGGATGGTGAACTTCAACGCGTTGAACGGCAGGAGCGCCGGCACGATAAGCGCCACGACCTGCGCGGTGGTCATGTGCGCGTAGAACGGCGTGACGATGATGTTGCCGACGATGGCGACGGCGAGCGCCACGACAGCGCCGACGATGATGCCGATCAGCGCGCCCTTGCGCGTCTTGTTCTTTTTGTAGATGAGCGATGCCGGCACGGACAGGGCCAATGCCACGAGCACGGCCATCAGGGTGCCCCATGGGTTGGTGAACAGGTGCGGCACGAAGCCGAGCACGCTGACGATGACGCTGCGGCCGGTCCGAACGCGAAGCCCGCGACGAGGCAGACGATGCCGGATGGGTCGTATTTGAGCCACTGCACGCCTGGGATGATCGGGAATTCGATGAAGCTGACGGCCATGGACAGCGCCACGAACAGCGCGTACATGGCGATGCGTTTGGTGGACCAGCGGCCGGAGTCGGCGACGCCTGTGGAGTGCGCGTTGTCCGGACGGGTCATCGGTTTGTCTGCGGCCTGATCAGCTGCGGTATTGGAGGTATTGCTAGGAGAGGATACACTCATGTTGAGCTCCGTTTCTTCCATCCGGACTGTAACCGTTGGCCCCGGATTCTCACCGGATCAGCCGCTTTCGCGGGTCGCGGGCTTCGGTATGGGGCCGTTATGAATGCCGGTCGTGCCGTTACCGCCAGTAAGGATTTTCACCTTCCCTGAAACTTGCTTGTCCATATATACGCCCGCCATGCGATATGCGCAACCTGCGTTCCGTTTTCGTCTTGCGATTCGGAACGCAGTCTGCGCACGCCGCGACAGCGGGCATGTTATGACAGCAGGCCGAGCAGATCGTCCTTGCTGAGCGTGCCGACGCCGCCGGATGCGGTGCCGTCGGTGAATTGGCGCGCCAGCTCGTTTTTCTTTTCCTGCAGTTTCAGAATGCGTTCCTCGATGGTGTCTTTGGCCACGATCTGGTATACGTTCACGTCCTGGGTTTGGCCGATACGGTGCGCGCGGTCGGTTGCCTGGTTCTGCGCGGCGGCGTTCCACCATGGATCGGCG
>ENA-OQBJ01000150-OQBJ01000150.1-human-gut-metagenome-genome-assembly--contig:-NODE-150-length-35891-cov-2.105693_pt1 | contig 35891 bp, 37 predicted proteins | sample MGYA00242743_ERZ504545 | MGnify/ENA primary metagenome ERZ504545 (study PRJEB26092, sample SAMD00036252) | human gut metagenome | host: Homo sapiens | study: EMG produced TPA metagenomics assembly of... | reverse complement strand
CACGAGGTGGCTAGCATATTCAATAATCGTTTTTCATAATGCGAAGAAGCAATACTTTACGTAGTATAAAAAATAATCCCCACTAAATTTCTACTGACCCATTAATTTGTTTTATATTTGCATAAAAAATATAAAATAACTATGAAATTGCGTACAGTTGGTAAATTAGGTGTAATACTTTCTGTTATACTTTTTTGCATAGGAGTAGGGCTTTATAGCTTTGCTCGTTTGAGTCTTGCAGAAAGTGGAAAGGATGCTGATTTGCTTGCTGTTGTTCCTTCTGATTGTATCGGACTTTTGGAAACTGATAATATTGAGTTTATGGTCAATGAGTTTCCACAGGCTGCTTATGCAGGACAGCTTGATACACTTCAAAGCAGTGGACTTTTTTCTGTTGTGGGAGAAGACATGATTCCTTACATCGTAGAGAATGCTCACGATTTACATAATCAGATGAATTATATGATGGTGAGTTTTCATGCTCCGATTTCTTCTCGTAATTTGGTTATGTATTTTCGTACCAATGAATCTGGAAGGAACTTCATTCGCGAAATGATAACCAGAAAGGGACTTTCTTTTTCAGCTAAAAAAGAAACTTATAGAGGAAAAACGATAGAGATTTACCCCGTAAGTAATAATGATTTCATATCTTGTTACAATGGCAAGGGATTTTTGGCTGTCAGTTATCAGAAGAATCTGATAGGAAAAGTAATAGATGCCGAGAAAGACGAAAAGTCATTGCGCCAGGATGTCGGATTTACTTCTATCGCTCATACTAAGACGGTCAAATTTTTGACTTTATACGGACATACAGCGTCGATACCTTTACTGGCAGAAGAAAATACTGATTGTTGGAGTGAATTTGATATTCATTTGAATAGTGAAGTGTTTTATCTGAGTGGCTCTATGTATGCTTCCGATTCATGCCTATATAGGGTAGAAGAACGGTTAAAGTCCATTCAGCCTCTTCGTGAGGACAGTGTGCTCATCCTTTCCGGTCAGGAAAAGGTGGATTCCTGCATTTCGCAAGTATTGTCTGTTCCGCAACACACGTTGTTTGATGAGTGTGTTTCGAATCTATCGCGCGATGCATCCTTTATTATGGTGGCAGATGTAGATAAGCTGGCACAGAATCTGGGTGCATATAAAAATTATCTACCTGCGTTTATTTATGATCATGTAGAATTATTCCGTTCGTTTATCTTATCAGTCCAAATTACGAATGTAAACAATAAGCTTTCGCATATATTTGTTTTTACCTATAAAGAATAGGAGATTCTTGGTTTATCTGAGTTTATTCTTCAGGAAATGCGGACCGGCTTTAAAATGGAAGTAAATAACAGAAACTACAGTCAGAAAGGCTCCAAACAGATAGGCTGCTCGGAAAGAAGCTATTTCTGCAATGTACCCTCCACTCAGCATTCCTATTCCTAATCCGACATCCCATGAGGTCAGATAAGTACTTGTAGCCGTTCCTCGTTGGCTGTTGGGGGCAAGGTTGACGAATAAGGTGTTATAAGCGGGAAACATTGTTCCAAACCCGATTCCAAGCAATAGGGAGATAAGGAAGAATAAAATAATAGTAAATGAACTGTTCCAATTGATAAGCCATCCGCAGGCTGTCAGGCCGAAATAGCAGATACAGACAAGGTATAACCCGGCTGAGATGACCTGTGTAATCATTCCTTTGTCTACCAGGCGTCCGCTGAAGAGTCGGCTGATAGCCATTCCTACGGCCATAAGAGTAAAGAAGAATCCTGTTTCTGCAGTGATACCTATTTGCTTGGCATACATTGCTACGTAGTTTGTTGTCATGCCGTAGGGAATAGATAACAGTAATAAGCTGAATCCGGCAGGAAGTCCTTTTAACAAAATAAACCGGTCCAATGAAATCGGCTCTCTTTTTACGGGAGGTTTATAGGGTGTTTTCACCATGGTAGCTGCCAGAAAGCCTAATATGCAAGAGCCCAGTGAATAAGAAAAAATGGTGATATATGAAGCTCCTCCGCTATGAAGGAACAATCCGAACATCGGTCCGATGGACATAGCCAGATTGTTTGCCAGTCCATAATATCCTAAACCTTCTCCGCGACGACAGGAAGGCATAATGTCTATTACTACCGTATTTCCGCCAACTGTAACCATACCGAATGATATACCGTGTATCACACGAAAAATAATGAATAATGTCAGCAAGCCAGCTACCATATATCCGGCAAATATCAGTGTAAAGATAAAGTAGGCAATCAGGTAGAGAGGTTTACGGGCAAAAGTATCGAGAAAATATCCGGAAAACGGACGGATACAAAGAGAGGAAATGGTATAGCAGGAAAGCACTATACCTATTGTCGTATTTGAAGCCTCGAATATCTCTGAAAGATAAAACGGAAGAACTGGAGTCAATAGCCAAAAGCCGAAATATAAAAGGAAATTGGCTGCCAGTATACAACAATAGCTTGGTGTAATAAGACGTTCCTTTTCCATATTTGAAATTTGCAAAACGCGGATTAACATAGACTTTTACAGAATTCTTTAAGGTTGAATCTATAAAGAGCCTGCGTTAATCCGCGTTTTCTTTATATATAATAAAAAATTAGTTTGCTGCTTCGAATTCTTCGAGGAAACGAGTATCGTTTTCCGAGAACATACGCAAATCTTTTACTTTATATTTTAAGTTGGCAATACGTTCTACTCCCATACCGAATGCATAACCAGTGTAAACTTACTGTCGATACCGTTAGCTTCGAGTACAGCAGGGTCAACCATACCGCAACCCAAAATTTCTACCCATCCTGTATATTTACAGAAGGGACATCCTTCGCCACCACAGATATCGCAGCTGATATCCATTTCCGCACTAGGTTCAGTGAACGGGAAGTATGAAGGGCGTAGACGGATTTTTGTTTCAGGACCGAACATTTCTTGTGCAAACTGAAGCAAAACTTGTTTCAAGTCTGTGAATGAAACATTCTTATCGATATACAATCCTTCTACCTGATGGAAGAAGCAGTGTGCACGATAGCTGATAGCTTCGTTACGATACACACGTCCCGGACAGATTACGCGGATAGGAGGTTTAGAAACTTCCATTACGCGGCTCTGTACAGATGAAGTATGTGTACGTAAGATAATATCAGGGTGACTTTCTATGAAGAAAGTATCCTGCATGTCGCGTGCCGGATGATCTTCGGGGAAGTTCATAGATGAGAATACATGCCAGTCATCTTCTACTTCCGGACCGTCAGCAATAGTGAATCCCAATCTGTTGAAAATATTGATTATTTCGTTACGTACGATGCTTAACGGGTGACGTGTACCCAGCTCTATCGGGTAAGCAGTACGAGTCAGGTCCAGTTCAGCTGCGCTGTTATCCTGACATTCGAAAGCTTCTTTCAGTGTATTAATACGCTCCTGAGCATGATTTTTCAATTCATTCAGTTTCATGCCGACTTCTTTTTTTCTGTTCAGCGGGTACATTGCGGAAATCCGCCATAAGCGCATTGATTATACCTTTTTTACTTAGGTATTTTATGCGCAGAGCTTCCAGCTCTTCTGCATTCGAAGCTAGTTAAGTTCTCCACTTCCTGAAGTAACTGTTCTTATTTTTGCATAACATTATTTTCCTATTATTATTTATTTTTTCTAGTGCACAAAGGTAAGGATTTAAACTGAAATTTTGTCTTTTTATGCTCATAAAAAAGAAAACTGTAAATGTTTTTATTCGCCAAAAGAAAAAAAGACGTATTTTTGCACATGATTTTTCAGAAGCACTAAGATGAAAAAATTTTATTTGGGTGTTGTGTATGTATGCTGGTCAGTTCTTGTGGGGGAGGAAAAAAGAATGTAGACCCTTTTGAAACGTTAACTAAACAAATTGACTCGCTGACAGTTGGGCATGACACATTGCAGGGAGAAGCTCCGGTTGTGGAAGAAATAGTTCCAGCTACGGCCGATGAAAGCTTTGCCGATTTCTTTTATAATTTTGCTTCCGATGAACACTTCCAACGTTCTCGGGTGAAGTTTCCTATTTCTTATTACAAAGGTGAACAGGTAGTACGAATGGCAAAGAACGAATGGATATACGATCCTATGTTCAGTCGTGAACCGGTTTATACTGTCCTTTTCGATAAGGAAGAAGATATGGAGATGGAAAAAGATACAGCTGTGCATAGTGTACAGGTAGATTGGATTTATCTGAAAGAGAGAAAAGTAAAACGGTATTATTTTGAGCGAGTTTCAGATTGCTGGTATCTGGAAGCTATAAATAAAGAGAAGCTTGCCTCGGATGCGAATGGCCGTGAAGATTTTTTCGATTTTTATAACCATTTTGTCAACGATTCCATATTCCAGCTTGAACGTTTACATCGTCCATTGAGTTTTGTGACTGTAGATCCTGAAGATGAATTTCAGATTCTCGAAACTACATTGGATGAAGGACAGTGGTTTTCATTTCGTCCTCCTATGCTTAAAGAGCGTTTGACTAATGTCCATTACGGACAGAAGGAAATGCCTGATGCCAATCAGAAAATTATTGAATTTAAAGGATTTGGTAATGGCTTTAGCAATACGCTTTATTTTGAATATCACGGAGGTAAATGGATATTGATGAAATTTGAAGATTTGAGCGACTAAGTTGCTCCGTTCAGTATAGAATAGTAATATAAAATGAAAGAACTGACAGATTATTCTCTTTTACGTCATAACACATTTGGCATGGATGTGCGTACTGCACATTTTGTTGAATATGAATCAGTAGAAGAACTTTGTGTTTTTTTGAAGCAGAAAAATTATGAACTTCCATTATTACATATTGGAAGGGGAAGTAATTTGCTCTTTTCGGGCGATTATCAAGGAACAGTACTTCATTCCTTGATAAAAGGTTATGAGGTAGTAAGTGAAACGTCAGATACTGTAGATGTGCGTGTAGGAGCCGGCGAAGTATGGGATGACTTTGTGGCGTACACTGTGCAGAAAAATCTGTATGGGGCTGTAAACCTGTCTTTGATACCTGGAGAGGTTGGAGCTTCTGCCGTACAGAATATCGGAGCCTATGGAGTTGAGGCTAAAGATTTGATAGTAAGTGTAGATACAGTTTGTGTTTCTACCGGAGAATTACGGCAGTTCTCGAATGAGGAATGCTGTTATGCATATCGTAAAAGTATATTTAAGCAAGAACTGAAAGGCAAATATATTGTCACGCATGTCACTTACCGTTTGAGTAAAGTTCCGGTATGGCATTTAGATTATGGTAATATCCGTACAGAGCTGGATAAAGCATCTTGTCCGTTGACATTAGACAATCTGCGTCGTATCATTATTCGTATCAGAGAAGAAAAACTTCCTGATCCGGCTCAAATGGGAAATGCCGGAAGTTTTTTTTATGAATCCGGTCATTCCTAAAAAGCAGTTTGCTGATTTACAGTCCATATATACCGATATGCCTTCTTATCCGGCAAGCGAAGAATGCGTGAAAGTTCCTGCCGGATGGATGATAGACCGTTGCGGATGGAAAGGAAAATCGTTGGGACGTGCCGGAGTACATGCCCGTCAGGCGTTGGTCCTTGTCAATCTGGGGGAGCTACCGGAAAGGAAATCATGGCTCTTGCAGAAGCAGTTGTTGCTTCGGTAAAGGAAAAGTTTGGTATTGATATCCATCCGGAAGTAAATTACATTTAAGACTACTTGATTATACAATGAAAGTTACTGTATTAGGAAGTGGAACATCTACGGGAGTGCCTCAAGTGGGATGCGGATGCCCGGTATGTACAAGTACCGATCCGCGCGATAACCGTTTGCGTTGTTCTGGATTGATTGAAATGGAAGGAGTGCGCATTTTGATAGATTGCGGTCCTGATTTCAGAGAACAATGTATTAGAATGAACGATTTTCGTCCTATTGACGGGGTATTGATAACTCACGAGCACTATGACCATGTGGGTGGGTTGGATGATCTTCGTCCTTTTTGCAGTTTCCGGGATGTACCTGTCTATGCGGAAGGATATACTGCCGAGCGTTTACAAAGACGTATGCCTTATTGTTTTGTAGAACATCCGTATCCGGGAGTTCCCAGTATTCCACTTTCTGTCATCGAGCCGTATAAACCGTTTCAGGTAACAAACTTGTCCGGACATTCGCTGGAGGTTGTTCCTTTTAGAGTAATGCATGGTAAACTGCCGATATTGGGTTATCGGGTGGGTAAGGTAGCTTGGATAACAGATATGCTTACAATGCCTGATGAATCGTATGAATTTTTACAAGGATTGGATTATCTGTTTATAAATGCATTACGGATAGAGCCGCATTGGACACATCAGTCGCTGGCTGAGGCTTTGGAGCAAGCTTCACGTATCGGAGCTGGCGAAACTTATTTCATACACATGAGTCATCATATGGGATTGCATGCAGAGGTCGAAAAGCAACTTCCTCCGCATGTGCATATGGCATACGACGGACTGGTTGTAGAACAATAATTGAAGCTATTTGATTTTTGCTTTCAAAGACTCTTTACATATTCCGTTGAGTCCGCATTCTTCACATTTGGGGTTGCGTGCTGTACAGACGTATCTTCCATGAAGAATCAGCCAGTGATGAGCCGTCGGTATTAAATTCTCAGGAATATATTTTACCAGATGTTTTTCTGTTGCTAAAGGGGTAGTACATGTTTTAGGTACAAGTCCGATGCGATGACTGACACGGAAAACGTGGGTGTCGACTGCCATTGCAGCTTTGTTGAATACCACACTTTGAATTACATTTGCGGTTTTTCTTCCTACTCCGGGGAGTTTTACCAGTCTTCCAAAGTTCCTGGAACTTCACTCTGAAAGTCTTTTACCAGCATTTGAGCCATTCCTACCAGATGCTTGGCTTTGTTGTTTGGATAGCTTACACTACGTATGTATTCGTAAACTACCTCAGGGGTGGTGTTTGCCAGAGCTTCGGGAGTTGGAAATGCCGAAAAAAGAGGAGGCGTTATCATATTGACACGCTTGTCTGTACATTGCGCACTTAATATCACAGCTATAAGCAGCTGAAAAGGATTTTCATAATGCAATTCTGTTTCTGCTACCGGAATTGCTTGTTGAAAATAAGTTATTACTTGTTTATATAATTCTTGTTTTTTCATGTGTTTACAGATTGAAGATAAGTCTTATTTAGTATTTTTTATTAATACCATCTTTTATGCTTAAAGTAGAAATATACGATTACCCTACGGCAAGCATCAATCCCCAGGCAAAGAAATAACCGTATTTCCATCCCAGTTCAGGCATCCATTGGAAGTTCATTCCCCATATCCCGGCTAAAAACGTCAGTGGGATAAAGATGGTAGAAACAATGGTAAGCTGTTTCATGATGCTGTTCATTCGCTGGTCGTTGTTTGCCAAATAAAGATCTACCATTGCAGAAAGCAGATCACGGCAGCTTCCAGTGTCTGCAATACAAATTGCAGGTGGTCGTTTACATCACTGAAAAAAGGTCGGTTCGCTTTATTCAATAATTGGTTTTCACTGTGAAGTAATTTATTGATTTGCTCTTTAAGAGGAAATATGCTTTTTTTAATCAGCCGGTAATTTCTGCGATATCTCTGTATTTCTTCTATTCCCGGTTGTTTTTCGGGTATGGGAGAAAGAGGCGATAAGAATTGTTCTTCCAGATCTTCCAGGTCATCTTCCATTTTAGAAATGATAGACATGAAACTTGCCATTACGCTGTTCAGGATTACACTTAGTAAAAAGTCGGATTGGCGGTTACGTATCTTCAAGACATTTTTTTCAAGTGCTGTATTGATTTCGTTGAAGAAATCAGTTTCTTTTTCGGTAAAGGTAAGTACAAAATTTTTCCCTTGCACGATACAGAGTTGTTGTGGTACGAATTCATTACAGTCAGTATTCGATAACTGTTTTAGAATAACCAGATTATAAGTATCGTGTTCTTCTATTTTAGTTGGATGCTCTGAGTTTAGGATATCTTGTATGGTCAGGAAATCAATGTTGAAATAGTTGCATATTTCATGTATGGTTTCTGTATTCTGTAATCCGTGCACTTGTATCCAGTTGATACAGTTTTCTTTTATTAAGGGCTGTATATCTTTTATATCATGTCCTCGAAAAGTCTGGATTTGTTCAGCGTTGTAGCTGGAAACATGCAAATGGGTAGGAGTTTCGCTTTCTCCTATGTAATTCAGTTTTTCGCTGAGCAGGTTATTTTTCGTCATGTCTGAATGAATTTGATATGTACAAATATAACGGTTTATTTGTAAATTGGCAAAAAAGTTCCTACCTTTGCAGCCAAATTAAAAAAGAGAACATTAACATGCGATGCCGTGAATAGCGGCCGTGTATTCTAGAACACCACGTAAAAAACAGGAGCGATGAAAAAAGACAACCTCGTATCAGTGCCTTTTATGGTTTTGGGCATTGTGTTTTGTGTCTGCTTAGTGGCAGCCAATCTTTTAGAAACCAAAGTAGTTCAACTAGGTCCGATTTCTATTACTGCCGGACTGCTTGTTTTTCCTATTTCTTACATTATCAATGACTGTATTGCTGAAGTCTGGGGCTTCCGTAAAGCGCGTCTTATCATTTGGATGGGATTCCTGATGAATTTTATGGTAGTTGCCTTGGGGCAGATAGCAGTAGCTTTGCCAGCAGCTCCTTTTTGGGAGGGAGAAGAAAGCTTTAACTTTGTTTTTGGTATGGCGCCACGCATTGCGGTAGCCAGCTTGCTTGCATTTTTAGTTGGTTCGTTTATCAATGCATATGTGATGAGCCGTATGAAGATTGCTTCGCATGGGAAGAATTTTTCAGCGCGTGCCATCCTTTCTACTGTATTTGGTGAAAGTGCTGATTCGCTGATCTTTTTCCCTTTGGCTTTTGGAGGACTGATGCCTATCTCTGAATTAGGAAAAATGATGTTGGTTCAGGTTGTTCTTAAGACAATGTACGAAATAATTATCCTGCCTATAACTATTCGAGTAGTGAAATACATCAAGCATGTAGACGATTGTGACGTGTACGATGAACATATTTCTTACAATGTGTTGAAAATAAAGGAGATTTGATATGAATAAAGATGCTGCACTTGTTGTCTTTAGCGGAGGACAGGACTCTACGACCTGTCTTTTCTGGGCGAAGAAACATTTTAAGAAGGTATATGCTTTGAGTTTCCTGTATGGACAGAAACATGTGAAAGAAGTAGAACTGGCACGTGAGATAGCTCGCAAGGCAGAAGTTGATTTTCATGTGATGGATGTTTCTTTTATCGGCCATTTGGGTAAAAACTCATTAACCGATACTTCCATCCATATGGATGAAGAAAAGCCAGAAGGTACTTTTCCGAATACGTTCGTTCCCGGCCGTAATTTATTCTTTTTGAGTATTGCTGCTGTATATGCTCGTGAACGGGGTATCAATCATATTGTGACAGGAGTATCACAGACCGATTTTAGTGGATATCCGGATTGTCGTGATGCTTTTATCAAATCGTTGAATGTTACATTGAATCTCGCCATGGAGGAACAGTTTGTCATTCATACTCCGTTGATGTGGATAGATAAGGCTCAGACATGGGCACTGGCAGATGAACTGGGGGTTCTTGATCTGGTGCGGAATGAAACGTTGACATGCTATAATGGCATTCCCGGAGATGGATGCGGACATTGTCCGGCATGCAAATTGCGCCGTGAGGGACTTGAAAAATATTTGGCAATAAAGAATAAGTAACAGATGATGTTCTATTCGGTATAAATAAACGGCTATGGAAAGAAAAGACGAACTGACAATATTAGGAAAGAATACAGTTTATAAACAGGATTATGCTCCTGAAGTTCTGGAAGCATTTGTAAACAAACATCCTGAAAATGATTATTGGGTACGTTTCAATTGCCCTGAGTTTACCAGTCTTTGTCCTATTACAGGGCAACCTGATTTTGCAGAAATTCGAATCAGTTATTTGCCTGATGTGAAAATGGTAGAAAGCAAAAGTTTGAAATTATATCTGTTTAGTTTCCGAAATCATGGTGATTTTCATGAAGACTGTGTGAATATTATCATGAAGGACCTGATTAAGCTGATGGATCCTAAATACATTGAGGTAACAGGTATCTTTACCCCTCGTGGTGGAATATCCATTTATCCGTATTGTAACTACGGTCGTCCTGGTACGAAATATGAGAAACTGGCAGAATATCGTATGCAGAATCACGATTTGTAAATCGTAAAGATACATTAGAACAGAGGAATGAAAAACGGACTTAGTTTCAACCGTCTTTCATTCCTCTGTTTTTTTAAGATAATTCCAGTATTTAAGATAATTCCAGTCCGAAAGCCTCTTTTAATTTCAGCAGACTAGGATTCTTTTTACTCATCATTTGGAAACGCTCTACATGACTGTAGGCGCGGAGATTTTCATTGGCTGCACTTACACGGACTGTCATCTTTATTTTTCGGTTGTGCAACTGCTGGCGTAAATGCATTTCTATTTGTGGGGCCAGTTGCGACATGTATTTCTGTACCATATCATTGTCTACAGCCACTTCGAATGTTGTCTGGTCTTTAAGCAAGTGAGGCTGCATGTTCATCATACGTGCAGCATTGGCTGCTTCCTCTTTAGGTAGACGAGTCGCAAATTCCCGCCAGTAATAGTTCAGATCCTTTTCATTGAAGATATAATCCTCGTAGGTCTGGTCTGCCGGTACAGTTGCAGCTGTATTTACCGGTCCGTTGTTTGCAGCTTGTGGCTGGACAGCTTGTCGCCGGATTGATATACCTATGCTTCCTGCTTTCATTACAGGAATTTTCTTTTCTGTATTTGCTTTAGGTATCGGACTGGGATGTGCCGCAGCAGAAACGTTGGTAGTTGGAGCCGCTGGCTGCTGTACCGCAGCTGATACATTGGGAGCAGCTGGTTTTGCTGGCTGCTTGGGAGCTGTACTTCCGTAGTTGCCTGATACCTCATGGGTAGCCTGCGGATAAGGCTGGCTGTTTGAGGCCTGAGAGGATGAAGAAGATGGCTGTCCCTGATTAAAGGCTGGTTTTAAGGTCTGTTTGGTAGGGCCTTGCCCCCCACCAGGAACATCATTGTCGCCTGTTAGCTGGGCAAGTTGAATTAAGGTCAACTCTACCAGCAGACGTTTGTTTTTGCTTACTCGGTAATTCAGGTCACAGTCGTTACACAATTTCATGGCTTTATATAAGAACTGCGGGCTGCATTTCTGAGCCTGAGCCTGATAGCGGTCGCGTATGGATGCACCTACTTCCAATAACTGTAATGTTTCAGTATCACGACTTACCAGCAAGTCGCGGAAATGTGAAGTTAATCCTGTTATAAAATGGTTACCGTCAAAGCCTTTTTTCAGACTTCGTTGAATGTAAGCAGACAGTCGGAAACCCTGTTCTCTAAAAAGGCATCCGTCAGTTTGAAGTAATATTCATAATCCAGCACATTCAAGTTCTCTATTACACTTTGATAAGTGATATGCCCGTTGGTAAAACTTACAACCTGGTCGAAAATAGACAAGGCATCACGCATACCACCGTCAGCTTTCTGTGCAATAACGTTCAGAGCCTCCGGTTCTGCTTCAATATGTTCTTTTCTGGCTACATTTTCCAAGTGTTCTACCGTGTCGTTCACACTGATACGATTGAAATCGTATATCTGGCATCGACTCAGAATAGTAGGAAGAATTTTATGCTTTTCGGTTGTGGCAAGAATAAATATAGCATGATGAGGCGGTTCTTCCAATGTCTTCAGAAAGGCATTGAAAGCTGCCTGAGAAAGCATGTGTACCTCGTCGATGATATATACTTTATATTTTCCAATTTGTGGCGGGATGCGTACCTGTTCGATCAGCGAGCGTATGTCTTCTACCGAGTTATTGGATGCGGCATCCAGCTCATGAATGTTATACGAACGCTGTTCGTTGAAAGCACGGCATGACTCACATTCATTACATGCTTCTCCATCGGCAGTAGGATGCAGGCAGTTGATTGTCTTTGCAAATATTCGCGCACATGTTGTTTTTCCGACTCCTCGTGGACCGCAAAACAGATAAGCATGTGCCAGCTTTTGATTGGCAATCGCATTTTTCAGGGTGGTCGTCAGGGCGCGCTGTCCTACAACAGTATCGAATGTTGCGGGACGATATTTACGTGCCGATACGATATAATTTTCCATATGCCGATATAAGTGATTAATAGTTTTTATGTTCGGAAATACAAAAGTACATAAAATCTCGGTTTTCTCATGGGCTTGACCTGAAATATATTTATCTTTGTCACAAAATAAAGTAAGTTATGCAGACAAGTGACAGTATCGTTATTATCCCTACTTATAACGAAAAAGAAAATATCGAAAATATCATCCGTGCAGTTTTCGGTTTAGAGAAATGTTTTCATATTCTGATTGTTGAAGATAATTCTCCCGATGGTACTGCTGATATTGTACGGAAATTGCAGGCTGAATTCCCAGAACGCCTTTTCATGATAGAAAGAAAAGGAAAATTAGGCTTGGGTACAGCGTATATTGCAGGTTTCAAATGGGCTATTCAACATCAATACGATTATATATTCGAGATGGACGCTGACTTCAGCCATAATCCGAATGATTTGCCTCGTTTGTATAAGGCTTGCCACGATGAAGGAGCTGATGTTGCTATCGGTTCACGATATATAAGTGGCGTAAATGTGGTGAACTGGCCTATGGGACGTGTATTGATGTCATATTTCGCATCGAAATATGTACGGTTTATAACAGGTATTCCTGTGCATGATACAACAGCAGGATTCAAGTGTTATAAACGTAGGGTTTTAGAAACGATACCTTTAGACAATATTCGGTTTAAGGGATATGCTTTTCAGATAGAAATGAAGTTTACTGCTTATAAGTGTGGCTTTAAAGTAGTGGAAGTTCCGGTTATTTTCGTCAACCGTGAACTGGGAACTTCTAAGATGAATAGCAGTATTTTTGGTGAGGCCGTGTTCGGAGTGATACGGTTGAAATGGGACAGTTGGTTTAAAAGTTATCTAAAAAATAAGTAAATATGAAACGTACATGGATTTATAACGCAACGATTGTAAACGAAGGATTAAAATTTGCCGGTTCTGTTGTCGTTGAAGATGATACTATCTGTGAAGTGCTACAAGGAGAAGTTCGCCCTTCTGTACCTTGCGATGCCGAAATCGACGCCCGCGGTTGTTACCTCATCCCTGGAGTTATAGATGATCATGTACATTTTCGTGATCCGGGATTGACGCATAAGGCTGACATGGCAAGTGAAACTGCGGCTGCGGCAGCAGGAGGAGTAACTTCGTTTATGGATATGCCTAACTGTAATCCGCAGACAACAACTCTGGAAGCTCTGGAAAACAAGTTTGCCGATGCTGCAAACAAGTGTATCGTAAACTATTCGTTTTATTTCGGAGCAACCAATAACAATACGGAGTTGTTGCAGCAGCTGGACAAGAAACATGTGTGCGGTGTAAAACTGTTTATGGGAGCCAGTACAGGGAATATGCTTGTTGACCGTATTGAATCCTTGCGGAAAATCTTTTCGGAAGCAGGTATACTGATTGCTGCTCACTGTGAAGACCAGACTATAATTCGATGGAACACGGAACTTGTAAAATCAAAGTATGGTGAAGAAGATGTGGATATTCTCTTCCATCCTCGCATACGAAGCGAAGAGGCTTGCTGGCGTTCGTCTTCGTTGGCTGTACAGCTGGCTAAAGAAACAGGAGCACGCTTGCATATTCTCCATGTCAGTACAGCACGCGAGCTGGAACTTTTCGAAGATAAACCGATATCTGAAAAGAAGATAACTTCGGAAGCATGTGTTTCACATCTGATGTTCTGCGATGAAGACTACAAAACGTTAGGAGCACGCATTAAATGCAATCCAAGTATTAAAACAAAGAACGACCGTGATATGTTGCGCCGGGCTCTGACAACAAATCGCATTGATGTCATTGGTACAGACCATGCTCCTCATTTGTTGAAAGAAAAAGAGGGAGGAGCTTTGAAGGCTGTATCTGGTATGCCGAGCCTGCAATTCTCTCTGGTCAGCATTATGGAACTTGTACATGAAGGCGTTTTGACCGTAGAGCAGCTGGTACAGAAGATGTGTCATGCTCCTGCTGAGTTATTCCAAATAGAAAAGCGTGGATATATCCGTCCGGGATATAAAGCTGACCTGGTTCTGGTTAACCCGGATAGCGAATGGGAAGTAACGTCAGATTGTGTTTTGAGCAAGTGTGGATGGAGTCCGATGGAAGGAAGACGCTTCCATGCGAAAGTAGAAAAGACATTTGTAAACGGAACATTAGTTTACAGCGACGGCAAGGTGGATACTCTTCACCGGGGAGAGCCGCTTGCTTTTAACCGATAAGAAATGCAGACAGACATTACGACAGTAGTTTACGATATACACGATTTGACAGAGTATATTAACTGGATTTATTTTTTTCATGCATGGGGATTTCAGCCTCGTTTTGCGGCTATTGCAGATATTCATGGGTGCGATGCTTGCAGAGCGAGCTGGCTTGCCTCTTTTCCCGTGGAAGATAGGGCTAAAGCTGCCGGGGCTATGCAGCTTCATAAGGAGGCAAACCGTATGCTGAACAGTGTGGACGGAAAATATAAGGTATATGCCATTTACCGGCTCATGAATGCCAATTCGGATGGTGATAACCTGCTGTTGGAAGGAACTCGCTTTCCGCTATTGAGGCAGCAGACGCGAGTTCGTCCGGACGATCCGTTTTTATGCTTGAGCGATTTCGTGCGTCCGTTGTCATCGGGGATACCAGATACAGTAGGAGCTTTTGCTACAACCATCGACGAGAATATGGAACAACCGTTCGAGGGCGATGATTATAAATTGATGCTTGTCAAAACCTTGGGCGAGCGTCTGGCAGAAGCTGCGGCCGAAAAGGTGCATGAAACTATCCGGAAAAGCGTATGGGGGTATGCCAAGGATGAACATCTCACCATGAAACAATTGCTCAATGAGGATTATCAAGGTATACGTCCTGCTGTAGGATATCCGTCTCTTCCTGATATATCGGTCAGTTTTTTATTGGATGAGCTGCTCGATATGAAGCGTATCGGTATCAAACTCACTGAAAACGGTATGATGCAGCCTCATGCTTCAGTATGTGGGTTGATGTTTGCCCATCCTGCATCTCGTTATTTTTCTGTGGGGAAGATAGACGAAGAACAGCTTGCCGATTATGCTGCCCGACGAGGATGTGAGGTAAGTGAAATCAGAAAATACTTAGTAGCTAACCTGCAACAATAATAGGATTATGATATTGCTGAGAGTTTCGTTGTTTTTTATCGTGTTGTTACTGTTGCCCGACTGGTATATATATAAGGTATATATAAAGTATATCCAGCATAAATGGCAAAAAAGATTATATTGGCTGCCCACAGTTTTGTTGCTGATGGTATTGCTTGTTTTCATCGTAGCACATGATTCGTTACACGATGCTTTTGGCATTTATCTTATTGTTACATTGTGCGTTGCTGTTCCCAAACTGGTTTTTGTATTATGTGATATCCTGATGAAGGTGTTGCGTAAGTTTCTTCGTATACCGTTGTTTGGGAAAACCGTATCGTCTGTTGTAGCAATTGTCACGCTTGCTTATCTGCTTTTCGGAGCAATTAAAGGAAAGGAATATTTCCAGGTTAAGCAAGTTGTCTTTTCTTCACCCGATTTACCTGAGTCTTTTGACGGATATCGTATTCTTCAATTGTCCGACATACATGCCGGAAGCTGGAAAGGTAATGCTGAAGCACTCCGTCGGGCTGTTGAAATCTGTAACGCACAGCACCCTGATCTGGCCGTGTTTACGGGTGATCTGGTAAATAGTCGGGCCGATGAGATTAAGGAGTTTATGCCTGTTCTGTCAAAACTTCGTGCAAAGGATGGGGTATTTTCTGTATTGGGAAACCACGATTATGCTACGTATGTGCAGTGGGACAGTGAAGCAGACCGTCTTGCTAATATTGATACGCTTCTGGCAAGACAGGAACAGATGGCTGGAAGATGCTTATGAATGACCATCAGATACTGCATCGTGGAAATGATTCTATCGCTTTAATAGGAGTAGAGAACAGTGGTAAACCTCCTTTTCCCGATTGTGGGGATTTACCTCGGGCACAGAAAGGCACGGAAAGTATGTTCAGGGTTTTGCTGAGTCATGATCCAACTCACTGGAGAAGAAGCGTTCTTCCGGATACCGATATTCAACTGATGCTTGCCGGACATACTCACGATATGCAGATCAACTTATTCGGCTTTCATTTTCACAGTTTATTTATCCCGAGCATAAAGGTCTGTATCTGGAAGGCCAGCGGGGACTTTATGTCAATATCGGGCTAGGTTATGTACTCTTTCCGATGAGGCTGGGAGCATGGCCAGAGATTACAGTCATTACTTTACGAAGAAAATAATAATTCCTAAACTATAACAAGCAATGAGATTCTTATACATTATTTATCAAATCTGTATCGGGGTGCCGATTTTTCTGGTGGCAACTATACTTACTGCTTTGACTACCATGTTGGGATGTTGGTTGGGTAACGGACATTTCTGGGGATATTATCCGGGCAAATTGTGGTCACAGCTTACATGTTTTTTGTTTTTGCTTCCGGTAAAAGTCAAGGGGCATGAACACCTGGATAAGAAAACATCCTATGTATTCGTTGCCAATCATCAAGGTTCATTCGATATCTTTTTGGTTTATGGATTTTTGGGGCGTAACTTCAAATGGATGATGAAGAAAAGCCTTCGTAAACTTCCGTTCGTTGGTAAGGCGTGCGAATCTGCCGGCTTTATTTTTGTCGACAAATCTAGTCCTCGTAAGGTATACGAAACAATAAAGAGTGCGGAAAAAGTATTGCAGGGAGGAACTTCATTGGTTGTATTCCCCGAGGGAGCACGTACGTTTACAGGACATATGGCAAACTTTAAGAAGGGAGCTTTTCTGCTTGCCGACCAGTTGCAACTTCCTGTTGTTCCACTTACCATAGACGGATCGTTTGATATTCTTCCCCGCACAGGTAAGCTTTTGCATTGGCATCCGATGACTCTGACGATACACGAACCTATTTATCCGTTAGGAAAAAAGGGAGAAGAGAATCTGCAAATTGTTGATGGCTGAATCGTATAAGGCTATCGAAAAAGATTTACCTCAGAAATATAAAGGCAAGATGGAGAATCCCGATCAGTAATAAAAAGTTTACCCCTTTCATTTTCGCTTAAACAAAAGATCATTCTTGTTGTTGAATGATAGCGTCAGATGAAAGGGGTAAACTTTGTTATTGCTTGAAACAGAGTGATTTAATATCTGCGAAAAAACAACGTGAAATGTTGGGTGAAATTTGTACAAAAAAACGAAAACATGCTGATGTTTTCCGTAAAATTATACCTTCTTTTTTTATTTGATTCTTCTGAGATGGCGAACTTCTAAAGGAAAAAGAGTTTTATTGTACGGCTTGCAGCTTGTCCATGTTGCTGCGTGCAACCGATACATATTCCTTTATCATCGGATTGTTTTTAAAAGAATCGGGAGCATCGTTTATTATTTCCTCCATAATCGGAGTCAATACCGGATAAGGAAATCCGTTGCATAGCATCAGAAAGACTCCTGTTCCCAATACATTGTTGTAATTTTCTTGGATAAATGTCTTGGCAAGGTCGTCCATGTCGTTTCCTAATGCGGTGCGCTGTTTTTCCATCTCTTCTTGGATAAATTTAGGATCTTTGCCGTCCATAATCATACGGCTTTCCATTCTTTCCACTTCATACGCACGATCTTCCAGCGAAGTTTCTTTATGATAAACTCATTTGAACTGTCGTTCAACGGAGTTCCTTTTACAGAAAAACCTGCTTTGTCGATATTGATACTGATATTTCCTTCCTCTATGACAACCGGCATGATGCAGTCGTCGTCCATATACAAAGAAGCAATTACGGTAGAGTCGACTTTTCCTTTCATCTTGAATATCCCGTGTACCACTTCAGCCGAGTCTATATTTACCAACTTATCTCCGGACGGCACTTTTATGAAAAGCATTTTTCCATCCAGTTTCGATACAGAAGAAATACCTTCTATTTTATATTTCTTTCCGCACGAAGCGCAAATAATGGCACAAAAGAGAAAAAAGTAAAATCTGTACATGCAATAAGCCTTTAGAAATTTCTGCGGCAAAGGTATAAACGTTTAGAAATGACGTGAAAATAAATTATCAAAAATTAAACTAAATAGAGGATTATTACTGAATTAAGCTACTCAAAACGTATTTTTCGCTATCTTTGCTGGCTATTTGCTGACAACGAAAAAAATATCAATTATTATTTTTAAATATCATAACAATGAAAAAACTTAAAGTATTAGCATTGGCACTGATTTGTGCTGCCTTTCACCGGTGAAAGCCGACGAAGGAATGTGGCTTCTTCAGCTGATGAAGGAGCAGAACCTTGCCGACCGTATGAAAGCACAAGGTTTGAAAATGGATATTGCCGATATTTACAATCCGAACAGCGTAACACTGAAAGATGCTGTTGGTATATTCGGACGAGGATGTACCGGTGAAATTATTTCTCCAGACGGACTGATTCTTACTAATCACCACTGTGGTTACGATGCTATCCAGCAGCATAGTTCTGTTGAACACGATTACCTGACTGACGGATTTTGGGCAAAAAGCCGTTCAGAAGAACTTCCAACTCCGGGGTTGACATTTAAGTTTGTAGAACGAATTGTAGATGTAACCGACAAGGTGAACCAGGATATCAAAGACGGAAAAGTGACTGAAATCAATTCTTTTGGTGCAGAATATCTGGATAAGCTTGCTGCTGATGAACTGAAGAATAGTGATTTGAAGGACAAACCGGGTATTTCTACCGAAGCTCTTCCGTTCTATGAAGGAAACAGATTTTATCTGTTCTTCATCAAGACATACAGCGATGTGCGTATGGTAGCTGCTCCTCCTTCATCAATCGGTAAATTCGGTGGAGAAACAGACAACTGGATGTGGCCGCGTCATACAGGTGACTTCTCTATGTTCCGTATCTATGCCGATAAAGATGGTAACCCGGCTGAATATAGTGCCGACAATGTACCTTTGAAAGTGAAGAAGCATCTTGCTATTTCGCTGAAAGGTTTGCAGGAAGGCGACTATGCTATGATTATGGGATTCCCGGGAAGCACCAGCCGTTACCTGACTGAAAGTGAAGTGAAAAATGCGTATGGAAGGAATAAACACTCCTCGTATTGAAGTTCGTGAAGCACGTCAGAACGTATTGCGTAAGGAAATGGCTGCCAGCGATAAGGTACGTATCCAGTATGCAAGTAAGTTCGCTTCTTCCAGCAACTACTGGAAAAACTCTATCGGTATGAACAAGGCTATCGTCGACAATAAAGTATTGGAAGCAAAGGCTGAACAGGAAGCTAAGTTTGCGCAGTTTGCAAAAGAACAGAACAATGCCGACTATGCTAAGGTTGTAAGCCAGATTGACGAGTATGTTCAGAAGGCTACTCCGATTACCAAGCAGATGATTTACTTCAGTGAAACTTTCAGAAGCGGTATCGAGTTTGGCGCTACATACGTTTTGTTCAACGATTTGAAAACTGCTTTGCAGAAGAACAAAAAGAAAGATATTGAAAAAGCTATCAGCAGCCTGAAAGAAGCATATGCCGATGTACACAACAAGGATTATGATCATGAAGTAGACCGTAAGGTAGCTAAAGTCTTGATTCCGCTGTATGCAGAGAGTGTACCAGCTGATGCTTTGCCTGCATTCTATCAGACTATCCAGACAAAGTATAAAGGCAATTATGATGCTTACATTGATGCTTTGTATGACAATAGCATTTTCTCTAACGATAAAAACTTCAATGCTTTCATCAGCAACCCTACCGTTAAAGCTATCGAAAACGACCTTGCAGTACAATATTCTTCTAGCAAAAATGAATTGTCGAAGAAACTGAATGAAAAGTATGATGCAGTAAGCGGCAATATCGATTTGTTGCATAAGACATATGTACGTGGCTTGTGTGAAATGTATGCTCCAACTCCGAAAGCTCCGGATGCAAACTTTACTATCCGTCTGACTTACGGTAACGTAAAATCTTACGATCCGAAGGATGGTATCCATTATAAATATTACACTACGCTGAAGGGTGTAATGGAAAAAGAAGATCCGAGCAATCCGGAATTTGTCGTTCCTGCTAAGCTGAAAGAGTTGTATGCTACAAAGAACTTCGGTCGCTATGCATTGCCTAACGGTGAAATGCCGACTTGTTTCCTTACTACCAACGATATTACCGGTGGTAACTCTGGTTCTCCGGTGTTGAATGGTAATGGTGAACTGATTGGTGCTGCATTCGACGGTAACTGGGAATCACTTTCGGGTGATATTAATTTCGACAACAATCTCCAGCGTTGTATTGCAGTAGATATTCGCTATGTATTATTCATCGTTGAAAAATTGGGTGGTTGCAAGAACCTGATTGACGAAATGACTATCGTAGAATAATGAAGAAAACCATATTATTTTCTATGCTTGCCGCATGCTCTCTCGCCGGATATGCCGACGAGGGCATGTGGATGCTGACAGACCTGAAGAAGCAGAACGCTGCCGTGATGCAGGATTGGGTTTGGATATCAGTATAGATAAGGTATATTGTCCCGACAGCATCAGTCTGAAGGATGCTGTTGTACACTTTGGGGGAGGATGTACCGGCGAAGTAATCTCTGCAGAGGGACTGGTGCTTACCAATCATCACTGCGGATATCAGTATATTCAGCAGCACAGTGCTGTGGAACACGATTATCTGACGGATGGTTTTTGGGCGATGAGCCGTGAACAGGAACTTCCCTGTGAAGGACTGACCATTACGTTTATCGACCGCATCCTCGATGTGACTGACTATGTACAGGAGCAGTTAAAAAAGGATGAGGATCCTGAAGGATTGAATTATCTTTCTCCTTCATACTTGTCGACTGTGGCTAAACGTTTTGCAAGAAAGAGAATATAAAGACAGACGATTTTGCTGTTCTCGAACTGAAACCGTTCTACGGAGCTAATAAATATTATCTGTTTGTAAAGACAGTATATAAGGATATTCGTATGGTAGGTGCTCCTCCTTCTTCTATCGGAAAGTTTGGAGCTGATACGGATAACTGGATGTGGCCGCGTCATTGTGGTGACTTTTCTATCTTCCGTATTTATGCATCGAAAGATGGTAAACCAGCCAATTATGCGGCAGACAATGTTCCTTTGAAAGTCAAGAAGCACCTTGCTATCAATATGAATGGCATTAAGGAAGGTGATTTTACTTTTGTAATGGGATTCCCCGGACGTAACTGGCGTTACATGATCAGTGATGAAGTGGAGGAACGTATGCAGACTACCAACTTTATGCGTGATACCGTGCGCGGAGTTCGTCTGCGTGTGTTGGGTGAGGAAATGGCAAAAGATGCCAAGACACGCATCCAGTATGCAGCCAAGTATGCTTCTTCTGCCAATTACTGGAAGAATGCCATCGGTATGAACGAAGGACTTGTATCGCTCAAGGTACTCGATCGTAAGAAAGATGAGCAGAAACGTCTTCTGGCTTTTGGCGACGAAACAGGAAATGAATCTTATCGTCAGGCTTATGAAAGTATCAAGCAGATTGTTGCAAAACGCCATGACGCTGTATATCATCAGCAGGCCATTTATGAAGCCTTGATGCTGGGTACGGAGTTTTCTAAAATACCTGATACTGATAAGCTGTTGGAAGCTTTGGAAAAGAATGACAAGAAGGGTATCAAGGCTGCCATTACTGCTTTGCAGGAACAGGGAAAGAAATTCTTTAACAAGGATTACAGTACGGTAGTCGACCGTAAGGTGTCTAAACAATTGCTTGCTTTATATGCGCAACTGATTCCTGCCGGACAACGTATCAGCATTTTTAAAGTAATAGACGGACAGTTTGCTGGCAGTACAGATGCTTTTGTTGATGCTTGCTTCGATCGTTCTATCTTTAGAAGTTCTAAAGCTTTGGCTGCGTTCTTGCAGAATCCGAGCGCTGACAAACTGAAGAAAGATCTGATGGTGCAATATGCTAAATCTGTAAAAGAAGGGTATAAGGCTACGGATGAGGCTATGAAGGCAGAAACCAATGCTTACAACCGTGCACATAAGACATGGGTGGCAGGTATGCTTGCCTTGAAGCAAAAGGAAGGAAAGGCTATTTATCCGGATGCCAACTCTACTTTGCGATTGACTTATGGTAAGATTGGTTCGTATGAACCAGCCGATGGCAAAGAATATCTGTACTATACTACATTGAAGGGAGTAATGGAAAAAGAAGATCCGGAAAATCCTGAATTTGTGGTATCTCCTAAGCTGAAAGAGTTGTACGAGAAGAAAAGATTTCGGACCATATGCTATGGCTGATGGACGTATGCCGGTATGTTTTGTTACAGCGACTGACAATACGGGTGGTAACTCTGGCTCTCCGGTGTTCAACTCAAAAGGTGAATTGATTGGAGTAGGTTTCGACCGTAACTATGAAGGACTGACAGGAGATATTGCTTACAATCCGCAGTTGCAGCGTGCTGCTTGTGTTGACATTCGATATGTGTTGTTTGTCATCGATAAATATGCGGGAGCCAAGCATTTGATTGATGAACTGACCATTGTCCGTTGATTCATGTTTATAAAATCACGGTGATAAAATAAAGCCATATCATTACTCGATACTGAGTTTGATATGCTTTTATATTTTAATAATAACCGGTTACTGTGCTATCAAAAACTTACTCTGTTTTGTGTATATGCTCTTGAACCGGATTATTTGTTCTTTTCTTTTTCCTCTTCCTGAGGAATACGGAATGCGGTGTACATTTCCAGTACGGCAGCAATAGTCAGACATACTACCCATTCATTTCGTTTCCAGAGAATCATCATTACTCCGGCAACAACCAGTAAAGTTGCTCCGATTATTTGCTGGCGGCGCAGGCGGCGGATAATGATGTTTTTCCCTTCGTAACCGTTCATTACTTGTACATAGGCAAACATAATGGCTCCTATCAGATATAAGTATGGAGCCCATGCCAGTTGGGTGATTTGCAGTGCAGCTCCCAACAGTAGTGCTACTGCCCCTACAGTAGCTATAGCAGAATAGTATTTACTCATCCTTGATCTTTTTCAAATCTTCTTCAAAAATATAAATATCTTCATTCTCTTTCTTCATCAAGTACTTTTCGCGTGCAACTTTTTCCAGTTCCTCCGGATTTGAAGTCAGTTCTTTTAGTTCGCGACTGTCCCTTTCATATTGTTTACGGTAATGCTCTATTTCCGTATTTAATGTCCGGATTTCACGCCAGTGTGAGAAGCGCTGTATCAGACTGTTTTCTTCATCTAATACACCGATTATCAGCAAAAAGACAAGTATTGTAATAAGGTATTTATGCTGACGGATATATTCCCATGCTTTTTTCAGTTTGCTCATATGATGTTCTTAATGATTTACAGGCAAAGATAGTGATAATCTATGAAGTATATATGTTCGTTTGATTTTATTTTTTCAGAACTGTCGATGTAAGGTTGTTTCCGTTTTTATAATCTTATGAAACCTCCTGTTTTTCTTTTCTGTAAATTGAATGAAGAAATAAAGAACTTTGTAAAGAATAGAATCTTTCTTTATGTTATAATTATGCAATATTGCGATATTTTCTTTCAAAATGAATTAATTTATTTAATTTTTATTGATTGTTGAAAATATTTTCTATATGTTTGTGACATTATTTAAAAGGTAAAAAAGAAAGGAAAACAGAATGGTTTACGATATTGAGATGCTGAAACGCTTTTATGCATCGTATGCAGTACATGTGGATGCAGCGCGAATGAAATTAGGTAAAGCCATGACATTGGCAGAAAAAATATTATATGCACACTTATATAATGCGGATACAGTTGCTTCTTTTCGCCGTGGTGAGGATTATGTAAATTTCCGTCCTGACAGAGTAGCTATGCAAGATGCTACGGCTCAGATGGCGTTGCTGCAATTTATGAATTCAGGGAAAGAAAGTGCTGCTGTTCCGGCTACGGTACACTGTGACCATTTGATACAGGCATATCGGGGATTTAAAGAAGACTTACCTGTAGCTGAAGAGACAAATAAGGAGGTATATGACTTTCTGAAGAGTGTTGCCTCTAAATATAACATCGGTTTTTGGAAACCGGGAGCTGGTATCATTCATCAGGTTGTATTAGAGAACTATGCGTTCCCGGGCGGAATGATTGTAGGAACAGATTCTCATACTCCCAATGCCGGCGGTTTAGGAATGATTGCCATCGGAGTAGGAGGAGCTGATGCGGTAGATGTAATGACCGGAATGGAATGGGAACTGAAAATGCCTAAAATTATCGGTGTGCGTCTGAAAGGTAAGCTTAATGGCTGGGCCTCGCCCAAAGATGTAATATTAAAGCTGGCGGGTATGCTTACTGTAAAAGGAGCTACCAATGCCATTATCGAATATTTTGGAGAAGGAACGGCTTCACTGTCTGCTACCGGTAAAGCGACCATTTGTAATATGGGCGCTGAAGTAGGAGCTACAACTTCCATATTCCCTTATGATGCGGAAATGGAGAAATATCTGTGTGCTACGGGACGTAAGGAGGTGGCTGCAATGGCTTCGGGCAATGCTTTGTATCTGAAAGCTGACGCAGAGGTAGAGGCTAATCCGGAAGTATATTATGATAAAGTTATTGATATAGATTTGTCTACATTGGAGCCATATATCAATGGTCCGTTTACACCCGATGCAGCATGTCCGATATCGGAATTTGCAGAAAAGGTGCGGACAAACGGTTATCCGCAACGGATGGAAGTGGGGTTGATTGGTTCGTGTACAAACTCTTCGTATCAAGACTTGACTCGTGCGGCTTCATTGGCCCGTCAGGTGAAGGCAAAAGGGTTGAAAATGACTGCCCAGTTAATTATAAATCCAGGTTCGGAGCAGGTTTACTGTACGACAAAGCGTGATGGAATGATAGCCGATTTTGAAGCGGTAGGAGGAGTGATTATGACAAACGCTTGTGGTCCGTGCATCGGACAGTGGAAGCGTGTAGCTGACGATCCGCAGCGTGCCAATTCTATCGTGACTTCGTTTAACCGTAATTTTGCCAAGCGTGCCGACGGCAATCCCAATACGCATGCTTTTGTCGCTTCGCCTGAGTTAGCTATGGCGCTGGCTATTGCAGGAGATTTATGTTTCAATCCGCTGACTGATACATTGACAAATGAAAGAGGTGAGCAGGTCAAGCTCGATGCTCCGGTAGGAGAAACCTTGCCGGATAAAGGATTTACGGTAGACGACAACGGATATGTAGCTCCGGCTGCTGACGGAAAGAATCTGGAAGTTTCTATCGCTCCCGATTCTAAACGTTTACAGAAACTGGCTCCTTTTGCAGCATGGGATGGAAAGGATCTGACAGATATGCCGTTGCTGATCAAGACACAGGGTAAATGTACTACTGATCATATTTCGATGGCAGGACCGTGGCTCCGTTTCCGTGGACACTTGGAAAACATTTCCGATAATATGCTGATGGGGGCTGTAAACGCATTCAATGGCAAGACCAATAGTGTATGGAACAGACTGACTGGTGATTATGAGGCTGTATCGGCTGTGGCAAAGCAATATAAGGCAAAAGGTATTCCTTCTATTGTAGTGGCAGAGGAAAACTACGGAGAAGGTTCGAGCCGTGAACATGCGGCCATGGAACCTCGATTCCTGAATGTACGTGTGATTCTTGCTAAGAGCTTTGCCCGTATTCACGAAACGAATTTGAAAAAACAAGGTATGCTGGCGCTTACCTTTATGAATAAAGATGATTACGACAAGATACAGGAACACGATTGCATCTCAATTGTAGGGCTGGATAGCTTTGTTCCGGGGAAACCCTTACAGGTAATCGTAAAACATGAAAACGGAACAGAAGATATGTTCCTGGCATCACATACATACAATGAAATGCAGATAGGTTGGTTTAAGGCAGGGTGTGCCCTGAATACATTCAGAAAACAATAAAAAGATTATGAGTAAGGTATATATGCAAGATGGTCGGCTGGTTGTACCCGACTGTGTAACTGTCCCTTTTATAGAAGGTGACGGAGTGGGAGCAGAGATAACTCCCGTATGTCAGCAAATAGTAAACGAAGCTGTAAAATTGGCTTATAGTGGAAAACGTTCCATCGAATGGAAAGAAGTACTGGCAGGAGGGAAAGCCTTCGAGCAGACCGGAGAATGGTTGCCTGAAGTTACTATGGATGCCTTCCGTGAGTATTTGATAGGTATTAAGGGCCCTCTTACTACACCGGTAGGAGGAGGTATTCGTTCGCTGAATGTTGCTTTGCGTCAGACACTCGATTTGTATGTTTGCCTGCGTCCGGTACGCTGGTTCCGTGGAGTAGTTTCTCCGGTTAAAGAACCTCAAAAAGTGGATATGCACATCTTCCGAGAAAATACAGAAGATATTTATGCCGGTATCGAATGGGAGCAGGGTACTTCCGAAGCACAGAAGTTTTATGCTTTTCTGCGTGATGAGATGGGTGTAAAGAAAGTACGTTTCCCCGAAACTTCTTCGTTCGGAGTAAAGCCTGTATCAGTAGAAGGCACGAAACGTCTGGTGCGTGCAGCTATCTTGTACGCATTGCAGCACAAATTGCCTTCGGTTACACTGGTACACAAGGGAAATATTATGAAATTTACCGAAGGAGGATTCAAGCGTTGGGGGTATGAAGTGGCAGAAACAGAGTTTGCCGGCCGTATATTTACGATGAACCAGTATAACCAGTTGAAGAAGGATCTGGGTGAAGAATCGGCAAAGGCTGCACTGGCTGAGGCTATGAATACAGGAAAAGTTATTATTAAGGACTGTATTGCTGATGCCTTCTTGCAGAATACCTTGCTTATCCCGGAAGAATATTCGGTTATTGCAACGCTGAATCTGAACGGAGATTATGTTTCCGACCAGCTGGCCGCTATGGTAGGAGGTATCGGAATCGCTCCGGGGGCCAATATCAATTACCTGACAGGACATGCTATTTTTGAGGCAACGCACGGTACGGCTCCTGATATTGCCGGAAAGAATGTAGTTAATCCTTGTTCGTTATTGCTGTCGTCTGTCATGATGCTGGAGTATCTGGGATGGAAAGAGGCTGCTTTACTCATCACAAATGCATTGGAACAATTGTTCGGAGCAGGAGAGGCAACGGTCGATCTGGCTCGTTTCATGCCCGACGGAAAAGCTTTGGCTACGAAAGAGTTCGGACAGCGTGTAATAGAGTCATTATAATCAAAAGAACGTATCAGAATGAAAAAAGAATATATCGTATATAAACTTTCGGAATGTGCCAAACAGGCATGCCGGATTGATAATGAGCTTTTCACGAAATATAATGTGAAGCGTGGTCTGCGTAATGAAGACGGCACAGGTGTTCTTGTAGGACTGACTAAGATTGGTAACGTTGTAGGTTATGAGCGTACTGAAGAGGGTTTGAAACCTATTCCCGGAAAGTTGTTCTATAGAGGATACGATTTGGATGACATCGCTCATGCATTGTTGAAGGAAAAACGTTTCGGATTCGAGGAAGTTGCCTATCTGCTGCTTTCGGGAGAACTCCCCGACAGTGAACAACTGGCTGCTTTCAAAGAGCTGATAAACGACAATATGCCACTCGACAAGAAGACGACCATGAATATCATCGACCTGGAGGGTCAGAATATCATGAACATTCTGGCGCGCAGTGTGCTCGAGATGTATACGTTCGACCCGAATCCGGACGATATTTCACGCGATAACCTGATGCGCCAGTCCATCGAGCTGATATCGAAGTTCCCTACCATCATAGCCTATGCGTACAGCATTTACCGTCATAGTATTCACGGACGTTCGCTGCATATCCGCCATCCGCATGAGAATCTCTCGATTGCCGAGAACTTTCTCTATATGATAAAGAAAGACTATACACCGCTGGAGGCTCGTATGCTCGACCTGCTGTTGGTACTTCAGGCAGAACACGGTGGTGGTAACAACTCAACATTTACGGTACGTGTTACCAGTTCTACCCGTACAGATACTTATTCCAGCATAGCGGCAGGTATCGGATCGTTGAAGGTCCGCTGCATGGAGGTGCTAATATACAGGTAGTAAAGATGTTCCACCACTTGAAGGAGGTTATTTCCGACTGGACCAATGTGGACGAAATAGATACATATCTGATGCGTATGTTACGGAAAGAGGCATACGACGGAAGCGGACTGATTTATGGTATCGGACATGCTGTATATACATTTCCGATCCTCGTGCAGTGCTTCTGAAGGAGCTGGCAAGTGAACTGGTAGCCGAAAAGGGATGCGAAAAGGAATTTGCTTTCCTCGAACTGCTGGAACAGCGTGCCATAGAATGTTTCAAGAAGGTGAAGGGAACGAAAAAGCAGGTTTGCTCGAATGTTGACTTCTATTCGGGATTCATTTATGAATGATGGGACTTCCGATGGAAATTTATACGCCGCTCTTTGCCATGGCACGTATTGTGGGATGGACGGCACACCGCATTGAGGAACTGAACTTCGAAGGAAGACGAATTATTCGTCCGGCATATAAGAATGTACTCGATGAAGTAGCATATACTCCGATTGTAGAGAGATAGAATTTCTTTTAAAGAGATTAGAGAAGCTGTCTGGATTTGCGTATTGAAAACGGAAATCCGGACAGCTTTTTTATTGTATTTTCTGTTTTCGGAATAAAATATTTTGAACCGTTGGATGCTATTTCTCTTTTAGTTATCTTTGTCGTCGTAAATACAATAAGTAAACCTTATATGAAAAAACATTTGTTATTAGTGGGAGCATGTGTTTGGATGATGCTCTCGGCACACGCACAAAATTTGAAGCTGTGGTATCAGCAACCGGCAAAAACATGGGTAGAGGCACTGCCCGTAGGAACTCATCGATGGGAGCGATGGTTTATGGAGGAACATCGCGCGAAGAATTGCAGTTGAACGAAGAAACGCTTTGGGGAGGAGGACCGTATCGGAATGACAATCCGAAAGCGCTCGAAAGTCTGGCTGAAGTACGTAACCTGATTTTCTCCGGAAAGACAATGGACGCCCAGAATCTGATTGACCAGACGTTTTATACGGGGCGCAACGGTATGCCTTATCAGACAATCGGAAGCTTGATTATTGAAGCGCCGGGCCATGAAAAAGCTAAGAATTATTATCGTGACCTTAATCTGGAAAGAGCCGTGGCGACAACCCGTTATCAGGTAGACGGAGTGAACTTTCAGCGTGAGGTTTTTGCCTCTTTTCCCGATCGGGTAATCATTGTCCGTTTCACGACCGATAAACCAGGTGAATTGAATTTTAAGGTAAGCTATGATTCTCCGCTGCAAAGTACGGTAAGAAAGCAGGGGAAAAAGCTGGTTCTTCGCGGCAAGGGTGGAGACCATGAAGGTGTGAAAGGAGTAATCGAAGTTGAAACTCAGAGTCAGGTGATAGCAGAAGGCGGTAAGGTCAGTCTGACGGATAAATATATTTCTGTTGAGCATGCGACTGCGGCTACCTTGTATATCGCTGCTGCAACCAATTTCGTCAATTATCATAATGTAAAGGGAAATGAAAGCAAGAAAGCTTCTGCTTTGCTGGCTGGTGCAATGAAAAAAGAGTATTCCGAAGCGCTGAAAGCACATACCGACTATTATCAGTCGCAGTTCAATCGTGTTTCGCTTTCGCTAGGAGGAGAAAACACTAAAACAGCCAGACAGGAAACGGTGAAGCGTATTGCCGGTTTCAGTCAGGGAAATGATCCGGCACTTGCAGCTTTGATGTTCCAGTATGGCCGTTACCTGCTGATTTCTTCTTCACAGCCGGGAGGACAGCCTGCCAATTTGCAAGGCATCTGGAATCATCAGTTGAATGCTCCGTGGGATGGAAAGTATACCATCAATATCAATACCGAAATGAATTACTGGCCGGCAGAGGTTACCAATCTGTCGGAAACCCATGAACCTTTGTTCGGTCTGGTTCAGGATTTATCTGTAACCGGACGTGAAACCGCACGTACGATGTATGGTTGCAACGGATGGGTGGCACATCACAATACTGATATCTGGCGTGTCACTGGTCCGGTAGACAAAGCTTTCTACGGAACATGGCCGGTAGGAGGAGCCTGGCTGACTACTCACTTATGGCAGCATTATCTGTATACCGGCGATAAAGATTTCCTGAGAAAATCTTATCCGGCAATGAAAGGAGCCGCCGATTTCTTCTTGGGGTATATGATTCCTCATCCGAAATATGGATGGAAAGTTACAGCTCCTTCCATGTCGCCCGAGCATGGTCCGAAGGGTGAAGACACCAAGAAAGCTTCTACTATCGTATCGGGCTGTACGATGGATAATCAGATTATTTTCGATGTATTGAGCAATACACTGGCTGCTTCTGAAATTCTGGAACTTTCGGCTGCTTACAGAGATTCGTTGAGAACCTTGCTTTCCGAAATGGCTCCTATGCAGATAGGGCGTTACAATCAGTTGCAGGAATGGCTGGAAGATCTGGACGATCCGAAAGACGGACACCGCCACGTATCGCATGCATACGGATTGTTCCCCAGCAATCAGATTTCTCCGTTTACTCATCCACAGCTTTTTCAGGCTGTAAAAAACACCTTGCTGCAACGTGGTGATAAGGCTACCGGATGGTCTATCGGATGGAAGATTAATCTGTGGGCACGCCTGCTCGACGGCAATCATGCTTATAAGATGATTTCCAATTTGCTGGTTCTGCTGCCCAATGACGAGGTAAAAGAAGAATATCCTGAAGGACGTACGTATCCTAACTTGTTTGACGCGCATCCTCCTTTCCAGATAGACGGAAATTTCGGATTTACGGCTGGAGTTGCAGAAATGTTGCTTCAGAGTCACGACGGAGCAGTGCATTTGCTTCCGGCTTTACCCGACAAATGGGAGAAGGTAAAGTCAAAGGATTGGTTGCCCACGGAGGATTTGTTGTCGATATGGACTGGAATGGCGTACAGTTGAATACTGCTAAGATTCACTCCCGCATAGGAGGAAACCTGCGTCTGCGTTCGTATGTTCCATTGAAAGGAGAGGGACTGAAGCCGGCATCGGGGACAAATCCTAATCCACTGTTCCGCCAGGCTGCCATTAAAGAGCCTTTGGTATCGAAGGAAATCAATCCGCAATATCCGGTTATTCCGAGAGTCTATGAGTATGATCTGGCAACAGAAGCCGGAAAAGATTACGTTGTGACAAGAGGATTATAAGGTGTTTGAGGTCGATTGCAAGAACTTGCTGGTAAGTTATGAAAAAGAAGATGAATTATTCGTATAAAGAACATGAATTTTGGCTGTTTTTTGTACGAAGTGACAGAAACTTTCGTACAGTTTTTTAGAAAATATCACGATGTTTTTGCAAAACTTCCTTGAGATATAAAAAACATGTCTTTTACCTGTTTTCAGCTCTTTCTATTACTGTTTTGGAGTTGAGACTGAATCGGTAAAGGGTATTGTTTTTTAGAAGTCTTTTTAGCTTTTGTTTTCAGATTTTCCTTAAGAAAAGAGATATCTTTCGGGCACTGATATTTTGCATAGTAAAGGGTATAAAAAAAGAGTCCGGATAGATGAAGTGATGATTGGTTCAGGTCACTTTCATCATCCGGACTCCTTTTCTTTATTTATCTGATGTAAGTTGCTTCTACACCTACTTGTGAACAGTCGGCCCCCATCGGAGGATTTTGCTTGTAAAGTGCAATATTGATTTCACTTATTGTCTGGAAATCATCCAATAGCCTTTGGGCAATTCTCCATGCTACATGTTCAAGCAGTTGGGAAGGAATGCGCATTTCTTCTTTTACGGCATTGAATACATCTGCGTAGTTTATGGTTCCTTCCAGCCGGTCGGTTTCAGCAGCGAGTGTAAAATCTGTCTTCAGACGTAAGTCGATTGTATATTGCGCTCCTACACGATTCTCTTGAGGCAGTACACCGTGATAAGCGTACAGTCTGATACCTTTCAGATGAATATACATGTCTGTAGCCTGCTTCATCATTTTATCCGCAGCGTGATGTTCCACAAGTCTTGCAAATCAGACAGCCTTCCTGATAAACTAAGGTTTCATGTCCGCAGTTAGGACATTTCATACCTTTAGCTTCGGTTCCGTCTTGTACGTATTTCTTCAATGCACGCTGTACACCGTTTTTCCAGGTGTTGATGTTTTCACTGTCGAGCTGTAATGAACCTACCAGTTTGATAACCTGTTCGATAGGCATTCTCCAACGTAACACACCGGATATCAGTTTTGCATAGTTCCAGTATTCCTTGTTGAACTTCTCAGAAAGTCCTTCGATGGTCATCTTGTAACCACGTTTGTTTTCAAACTGGAAGTCGTAATGTTTCGTTCCGTCTTCATCGTAACTCTTGATGATACGTCCGGAAGTTACTGATTTCGGCAGCAGGATACCTTCCTCTTCGTCTTGCAGACCTGTGAAGATTTCGTATGGATGTCCGTCGAGTAGTCCTACGAAAGCCACCCATTTTTCTTTATTATTTTGGAATCGAACGACATCAGCTTCCAGAACACGAGGACGTACTTCTGTTACCTGAGGTGGTTTGCATTGGCACTCTTCTTCTTTCTTATCCTTTTTCTTCTGTGTAGAAACGAGAACTCCGGCGCGTGAACCGTCACGGTATACGGTACATCCTTTACAGCCTGAACGCCATGCTTCTACGTAAAGGCGGTTTACCAGTTCCTCGTCAACAGAATTTGGCAGGTTGATAGTGACACTGATTGAGTGGTCTACCCATTTTTGGATACGTCCCTGCATTTTGACCTTCATCAGCCAGTCTACATCGTTTGATGTAGCTTTATAATAAGGAGATTTGGCAACCAGGTCGTCTATTTCTTCCTGTGTATAATGTTTGTCTGGATCGTATCCGTTTATTTGCATCCATGTCAGGAACTTATGGTGGAATACAACGTATTCTTCAAAAGCATCTCCTGTTTCGTCTACGAAATCTACGTGTACATTTGCATCGTTTGGATTTACTTTGCGGCGACGTTTGTACACAGGCATGAATACCGGTTCAATTCCCGATGTTGTTTGAGTCATCAAGCTTGTTGTTCCGGTTGGAGCGATTGTCAGACAGGCAATGTTACGACGTCCGTACTTTTTCATGTCTTCGTAGAGTTCCGGATCGGCGTCTTTTATACGGTTGATGAACGGGTTATTTACTTCGCGTGCAGCATCGTATATTTCGAATGCTCCACGTTCTTTTGCCATATTGACTGAAGAACGGTAAGCTTCTATTGCGATTGTTTTGTGTACTTTTTCAGAAAATTCGGTAGCCTCTTCTGTTCCGTAGCGCAATCCCATAGCGGCAAGCATATCTCCTTCGGCTGTAATACCTACTCCGGTACGGCGTCCTAGACCTGATTTGCGATAAATCTTTTCCCACAGATGACGTTCAGTTCCCTTTACTTCTTCACTTTCAGGGTCTGAATCAATCTTTTCCATGATTTTTTCGATTTTCTCAAGTTCCAGATCAATAATGTCGTCCATGATACGTTGTGCCAATCCGACATGTTTCTTGAATAATTCAAAGTCGAAATATGCCTCAGGAGTAAATGGATTTACTACATATGAGTAAAGGTTGATGGCAAGCAGACGGCAAGAGTCATACGGACACAAAGGAATTTCACCACACGGATTGGTTGAAACAGTGCGGAAACCTAGGTCTGCATAACAATCGGGTACTGATTCTCTCAGGATGGTGTCCCAGAAAAGAACTCCTGGTTCTGCCGATTTCCATGCATTGTGAACAATCTTTTTCCACAGAGCAGAAGCGTTGATTTCTTTTTTTACCTGTGGATCGTTTGAATCGATAGGGAACTGCTGTGTATAGGTACGGTTTTCTACAGCTGCCTGCATGAATTCATCGTCCAGCTTAACTGAAACATTGGCTCCAGTTACTTTCCCTTCGGTCATCTTGGCATCGATAAATGCTTCAGAGTCGGGATGCTTGATAGATACACTCAACATTAGTGCTCCACGACGTCCGTCTTGAGCTACTTCACGGGTTGAGTTTGAATAACGTTCCATAAAGGGAACCAGTCCGGTAGAAGTCAGTGCTGAGTTTTTTACAGGTGAGCCTTTCGGGCGGATATGTGAAAGGTCATGTCCTACACCACCACGGCGTTTCATCAGCTGTACTTGTTCTTCGTCGATACGAATGATAGCACCGTAAGAGTCGGCTTTCCCGTCCAGACCGATAACGAAGCAGTTGGATAATGAAGCAATTTGATAATCATTTCCGATACCTGTCATCGGGCTTCCCTGAGGAACGATGTACTTGAAGTGATCGAATAATCCAAAGAGTTCTTCCGAACTGAGTGCATTAGGATATTTTGCCTCGATACGGGCTACTTCATTGGCAATACGCCAATGCATATCCACGGGAGATTTTTCGTAAATATTTCCGAAGGAATCTTTTACAGCGTACTTGTTTACCCAAACGCGGGCAGCAAGTTCATCTCCTTTAAAATACTCTAACGATGCCTTGTAAGCCTCGTCATAGCTGTACGTTTGTTTTTCCACTTTTATATAATGATATTAGTTCGTTATTTTCTTTTTAATTTGTAGAATTGCTTTATTGAATAACAAACCGCTGCAAAGCTAAAGATGTTTTTCTTATTTGCAAAATAAAAGAGAAAGAAGTTATTAACAATCTGCAAAGTTTTCCGTTTTGTTTTTATATTTGTTTGATTATTAACTGTTTATGATTTTGTGGTTTTCTTGAAGTTTACTGTTTTGAATAACTTTGTCTTTTTGGTGTGTTTATTTGCTATTCATTGTTATATACTTATTTTTTATTTGTACCTTTGTAAATAAATCAACTTTTTAATTATGGATCAATAAAGAACAGACGTACGATACGTAAATATAAGGCACAGGATATTCCTGTCGATTTGTTGAATGATATGCTGGAAACTTCTTTCCGTGCAGCTACAATGGGTAATATGCAATTATATAGTGTTGTTGTTACTCGTGATCCGGAAATGAAGGCACAGTTGGCTCCGGCTCATTTTAACCAGCCGATGGTAACTTCTGCTCCAGTTGTACTGACTTTCTGTGCCGATTTTAATCGTTTTAGTAAATGGTGTCGCCAAAGAAAAGCTGAACCGGGATATGATAATTTGCTTTCTTTTATGAATGCAATGACAGATGCATTGCTGGTGACACAGAATTTTTGTACGATTGCTGAGGATAAAGGATTGGGTACATGTTTTTTAGGAACTACTATTTACAATCCTCATCAGATTATAGAAATATTAAATTTGCCAGAATTGGTGATACCGGTTGCAACAATAACCGTAGGCTACCCCGATGAATCTCCTGCTCAGCCAGACCGTTTGCCGATAAAGGGTATTATCCATCAGGAAAAGTATCATGATTATACACCAGAAGAGATTGAGGACATTTTTGCTTATAAGGAATCTCTTCCTGAAAACCGTCATTTTGTAGAAATAAATCATACAGAAACCCTTGCCCAGATTTTTACAGATATCAGATATGGAAAGGCTGATAATGAAGCGATGTCGGATTTGTTGAAAAAAACATTGAAGCAGCAGTTGTTTGATAAATAATTGGGATGTTCTTGTCTGATACATAAAATAAAGCTGTATTCGAATACCACGCTTTAGTTTATTGATTATCTCTTGTCTTGATTTTGATTGTTAACTAGTACTTCACTTTCTTAAATTTTCAGTTTGAATTCGCTTTTGTCTACCTTCTACCTGACTTCCTTCACCTATTTTA
>ENA-OQBJ01000149-OQBJ01000149.1-human-gut-metagenome-genome-assembly--contig:-NODE-149-length-35991-cov-2.477944_pt1 | contig 35991 bp, 39 predicted proteins | sample MGYA00242743_ERZ504545 | MGnify/ENA primary metagenome ERZ504545 (study PRJEB26092, sample SAMD00036252) | human gut metagenome | host: Homo sapiens | study: EMG produced TPA metagenomics assembly of... | reverse complement strand
ACAATAGAAGAAAAAAGCTGGTCAATTGTTTCAGACGGTTGGTGCTATGTATGATGATGAGGCCGTAATATCAGGTCCTATGCAGGAAATGGGAATTACAGAGAAAGATATTCAGCTTGCTGGAACTGTGTTAGGTACTATGGGGGCGGAAAAAGATAAAGAGGATTCAAAAAAATAATATGGAAGCTCATCCAACACCATATTCCACTTGTATTTATGTTGGATATTATTAATGGGTATAAAACAGTATATCCAATTCCATTAGCTCAGGGAGCAACTTTTCAGCCGGATCTTGTGAAAGAATGTGCGGCTATGGCGGCAAAAGAGGGCGCTGCAGATGGACTTCATATAACATTTTCACCTATGGTAGACTTGGTAAGGGATGCTAGATGGGGCAGGGTAATGGAATCCACTGGAGAAGATGTATATTTGAACGGATTATATGCAAGGGCAATGGTGGAAGGATATCAAGGTGCAGACATCAGTGGCGGGGAGAAACTGGGGGCTTGCGTAAAGCATTTTGCTGGGTATGGCGGTGCAGAAGCAGGAAGAGACTATAATACAGTGGAAGTATCAGAAAGGACTTTTTCGTGATTTTTATCTTCCAGCATATAAAGAGGCTGTGGAGGCGGGAAGTGCGTTAGTGATGACGTCTTTTAATACGATTAATGGAATTCCTGCAAGTGTAAATAAGTGGCTTATGAGGGATATCCTCAGAGAAGAGATGGGGTTTGATGGTGTATTGATTTCTGATTTTGGTGCCATTGGGGAGTGTGTAAACCATGGGGCAGCAGAAGACAGGGCAGATGCAACAAAAAAGGCTCTTGAGGCAGGAGTAGACATTGATATGATGTCAGGTACTTATCCGGAAAATATACCTGCACTTTTAAAAGACAAAAGTATTAGTGTGGAACTAATTGAAGAATGTGCGTGGCGTATTATGAAGTTGAAAAATGACCTTGGGCTTTTTGAAAATCCATATAAGGGTGCTGATGAAATTAAGGCTAAAGCTTGCATACTTAGTGAAGCACACAGAGAATTGGCTCAAAAAACAGCAGAAAATTCTTTTGTTCTATTAAAGAATAAAGATAATATTCTGCCATTGGATAAAAAGAAGAAAATTGCAATGATTGGACCGTATATAGACAGAAGATATATGTTGGGAGGATGGTCTTTTACAGGAAATCCGGAGGATGTAATAACAATAAAAAATGCGGCGGAAGAGAAACTTGCAGATTATGAAATTGTTTATGCTCAGGGATGCCCAATTCTTTCCGAAGATGTAAAATTAGAAGGGTTTGCAAATTATACAGAAGAAAAATTCTCACAGGAAGATTGTGAAAAAATGAAGGAAGAAGCACTGCGGGCGGCTAAAGAAGCAGATGTGGTTGTATTGGCTATAGGAGAACATTTCTGCAGTCGGGCGAAGCTACCAGTAAAGGAATTATAGAAATTCCTAAGATTCAGCAGGAATTATTTGAGGCACTTTCGGAGGTGAATTCTGAAATTGCCGTAGTATTATTTAATGGAAGACCATTAGATATTCGCATATTGGAAGAAAGAGCGAAGGCAATATTGGAAGTCTGGATGCCCGGAACTATGGGAGGAGCTGCTATTGTGGAAGTATTAAGAGGTGCAGTTTCGCCTGCAGGAAAGCTGCCAATGAGCTTTCCATATTGCGTGTCACAGGTTCCTGTCCATTATGATGAGTTTCCTACCGGACGTAGACATCATCCTGGAAAAGATAAGGATCGCTATGTCTCGAAATATCTGGATATGCCGAATAAACCACTGTATTCTTTTGGATATGGCCTTACATATACCCAATTTGAAATATCAGATTTAGAGCTAAGTAAAACGGTTATGAAGCCGGGTGAATCTGTTACGGTATCTGTAAAAGTAAAAAATACCGGTGACAGAGAAGGTACAGAAACTTTGCAGCTTTATATTCATGACATTGCAGGAAGTGTAGTGCGCCCTGTAAAACAGCTGAAGGGTTTTGAAAGAGTAATATTAAATGCCGGAGAAGAAAAAGAAGTGTGCTTTACAGTGGACGAAAAAATGCTTCGCTTCCTAAGAGCGGACAATACATTTGGAAGTGAACCGGGAAAATTTGAGGTGTTTATCGGAAATAGCAGTGAAGTGGAAGAATGTAAAGTATTTGAATTATTGAAAGGTTAAAAAGAGGTGTATTATGCAATACAGAAATCCTATTATTTCCGGTTATAATCCGGATCCATCTATATGCAGAGTTGGAGAAGATTATTATATTGTGAACTCATCTTTTGAGTATTTTCCGGGAGTGCCGGTTTATCACAGCAAAAATTTAGTGAATTGGGAATTGGAAGGATATTGTCTGACGGATGAAGAACAGCTTCCGTTGGAAGAGAGCAGACCTTCAGGGGGAATTTTTGCACCAACGATTCGTTATCATGACGGAACATTTTTTATGATAACAACAAATGTTACATCAAAGGGAAACTTCATCGTACATACAAAAGATATGAAGTCAGGATGGTCAAAACCGGCATGGGTAGATCAGGGAGGAATAGATCCGTCGTTATTGTTTGATGGTGATAAAGTATATTTTGTATCTACAACTTCAGATGAACAGGGGGCTGGTATATTTTTATGTGAGGTAAATCCTTTTACAGGAGAAAAATTGACGGAGAGTGTGTGTATTAACCGTGGATGCGGTGGAAGATATCCAGAAGGACCGCATTTATATAAATGGTTTGGAAAATATTACCTTATGTTGGCGGAAGGCGGCACGGAATATGGACATATGGAGACAATGCAAAGAGCAGATAGTCCTTATGGTCCTTATGAACCATGTCCACATAATCCGATTTTATCTCACAAGGAAGACATGCGAGAGGAGATTTATTGTACAGGCCATGCAGACATAATGGAAGATCACAATGGAAATTGGTGGTTGGTGTGTCTGGCAGTGAGAACCTGTTCAGATGAAAATAGGAGGGTATTGCTTCATAATCTTGGAAGAGAAACATTTCTTACACCTGTCGTTTGGACAGAGGCTGGCTGGCCGGTTGTAGGAAATCATGGTTTGATTTCAACTGTTATGGATGGTCCGCTTCCGGGTGGAGAAGTGCAACCGGTAAATAGAAATTTCCATGATAATTTTTCGGATGGTAAATTTAAACTGCAATATAATTTTCTGAGAAATCCCGAAATGAAGAATTATAAATTGTATCCGGAAGAGAAGATGTTATGCCTGGAAGGTACAAAGGTAACTTTAAATGAAACTAAGAGCCTACATGGATTGGAATTCGACAAAAGGGGTTTTATACTGAAACTGTAGTAAAAGTTTCAGCAGAAGATGTGCAAGGAATGAGAGCTGGATTGACAGCATTTTATAATGATTCTTATCATTATGAAATATATCTGACAAGGGAACAGGAAAAGTATAAAGTCTGTCTTGCAAAGCATATTCATGACATTTTTGTGGTTACAGCAAGTGCGGAAATTCCAAGAGGAGAAAATATTACGCTTAGGCTTGAAACAGATAAAACTTATTATACATTTTCATATAGTCTGGATGGAGAAAATTTCCAGATGCTAGGAACAGGATTAACGGTAGGACTCTGTACAGAGAGCACGAAAACCATGACGTTTACGGGAACATATATTGGTCTGTTTGCAGAGAATGGACGTGGTACCTTCCAGGAATTTAATGTGAAGGTATTGGATGAATAATTAAAATAAAAACACAGCGTCGATTGTTAAGAAACAGTCGATGCTGTGTTTTAGTTTATAGAAGATTACTTGTTTAAGAGTCTTTCCATTTCCCTGGCAGATAAGTAAGTGTATTTCGTATCATCTCTTTCAGAAGAAGATCGCCTTCCTTCTCTGTAATTCTGCTATAGAGCGTCATGGATTTTGGTACGGTGACAGTATGGACAGTGATCAAAAGATTTTTATTCGGATGGATTGCGGCCGGAGGTCTGCTGGTAATTGTCAGTTGTGTGAAGTACAGAGAATTTATCATTACGGCATTTTTAAATAATACCTGGGCATGGATCAATGCACTGATGCCTGTGGTGATTATTCTGGTTGGGATAAGATATATGATCAGGGCAGTATTGAAATAAAGGGGGATGACCATTTATAAAAAAACAAGTAAATTCGCCCACTTAGGACTAGCCGCCGCGGCTGTAGATTGATACAATAAAAGAAATAGGAAATATCGATTTTTTACATGGGAGGAACACGGCGACATGGCGGGATATGTGAGTCTTCAGGATGTAACCAAGACCTATCAAATGGGTGAGGTTACGATCAAGGCTGCGGATGGGATCAGCTTTGATGTGGAAAAGGGTGAGTTTGTGATTGTGGTCGGACCGAGCGGTGCGGGGAAGAGACGGTGTTGAATATCCTCGGTGGAATGGATACGGCGACTTCGGGGAAGGTGCTGGTGGACGGAGCGGAGATCAGCAAGTACCGCGGCAAGAATCTGATCCAGTACCGGCGGGAGGATATTGGGTTTGTTTTTCAGTTTTATAATCTGATGCAGAACCTGACGGCGCTCGAGAATGTGGAGCTGGCGATGCAGATCTGTAAGCATCCGCTGGATGCGTCGGAGGTACTTGCGGAGGTTGGACTGGAAGAACGGATGAATAACTTCCCGGCGCAGCTTTCGGGCGGGGAGCAGCAGCGTGTGGCGATTGCGCGTGCGCTGGCGAAAAATCCGAAACTGCTGCTCTGCGATGAGCCGACCGGCGCGCTCGATTATGTGACGGGAAAAGCGATCTTAAAGCTGCTGCAGGATACCTGCCGGGAGAAGGGGATGACGGTCATTGTCATCACCCACAACTCGGCGCTGACACCGATGGCGGACCGCGTGATTAAAATTCGAAACGGAAAAGTGGCGGGCATGAAAACAAATGAGAACCCGACGCCGGTGGAAGAGATAGAATGGTAGGTGGACGATGAGAGCATTTCGAAAAGACTTTATCCGGGAAATCACAAAGAACAAGGGGCGGTTTCTGTCAGTCTTTTTCATCGTGCTTCTTGGCGCGGCGTTTTTCTCGGGCATCCGGTCGGCGGAAGGAGATATGAAAGTCTCAGCGGACCGGTATTATGATGAAGTAAATTATATGGATTTGAAAGTCCTTGGAACGCTGGGGCTGACAGACGATGATCTGGCGGATATCGCGAAGACAGACGGCGTGAAAGCGGTCTACGGCGGAAAGACGGTGGAAGTGCTGCATGACATCGGTGAGAGCGAGCAGGTTGTGAAACTGATCGCGCTGACGGACAGTGTGAATGAACCGCGCGTGGTCAAGGGACGGATGCCAGAGAAAGAGGATGAAATTCTTGTTGATACGCAGTTTCTGAAAAGTTCCGGCTGTGAGATCGGGGATCAGGTAACGTTCACTTCCGGAACGGAGGATCCGCTCTCAGATTCGCTGACCGGGGACACGTTTACGATTGTTGGTTCGGCGACGCTCCCTTATTATATGGATCTGAACCGCGGAACGGGCTCGATTGGAAACGGAAGCATCAACAGTTTTGCACTGCTGCTTCCGGAAGCATTTACCTCGGATCTCTATACAGAGATTTATGTTCAGGCGGACGGCGCGCAGGAAGAGGCGAGCTACAGCGATGCGTATGATGAGACGGTGAAGGCTGTACAGACAAAGATCGAAGCACTCGAGGACGCGGCGTGCGATCGGCGGTATACGGCAGTCAAAACCGAAGGCCAGGAGAAGATCGACGATGCAAAACAGCAGGTCGTTGATGCAGAGCAGAAATTAGCCGATGCCAAAACAGAACTGGATGACGGCGCACAGCAGCTTGCCGACGCGAAAGTGACGATTGCAGACAAAGAGCAGGAACTTCTCGACGGTGAGCAGACGTTAAAGGACAAAGAACAGGAGCTCCTTGACGGAAAGCAGACGATTGCTGAGAAAGAACAGGAACTCCTTGACGGAAAACAGACCATTGCAGACAAAGAGCAGGAACTTCTCAGTGCGAAAGCAACCATCGCCGATAAAGAGCAGGAGCTGGCATCCGGCAAGGCAACGCTGAAAGACAAAGAGGCGGAACTTGCGAGCGGAAAAGCGACGCTGGAAGCAAAGGCGGCAGAGCTGGAAAGCGGAAAAGCGGAGCTGAATCAGAAAGCCGATGAACTTGCAAGTGGAAAAGCCACACTTGAGGCAAAAGCGAAAGAACTTTCCGACGGAAAAGCACAGCTTGCAGAGAAAGAAACAGAACTGGCATCCGGCAAAAAAGAGTTAGAGGAAAAAATGACGCAGCTTTCGGCGGCAAAAACCGAACTGACTCGGAAGCAGACGGAGCTGAATACTGCAAAAGAGCAGCTTTCCGAAAAAGAAACGGAATTGAATATTGCAAAGGAGCAGCTTTCCGCTGCACGCGAGGAACTGGACAACAAGAAAGCAGAAACCGCTGCAGGACGCACACAGTATGAAGCGCAGAAGGCAGCGTATGAAGAACAGAAGAGTCAGTATGAGACAGCCAAGGATCAGTTAGCCCAGATTTCCAGGCAGCTTCCGGTGGTGGAGACTGCGCAGACAGAAGTGACTGGTCAGATCGAGGTGATTGAGGCTCAGCTTGACGGACTGACGGAGGAAGATGAAGCATATGTATCCCTGTTGGAACAGAAAACTGCGCTGGAAGCAAAGCAGACAGAGTTAGCACAGCAGCTTTTCACGATGCAGGAGCAGAAAACATTTCTGGAACAAAACATCGCAGCGTTTGAAGCAGCAAGCGCTGATGCGGAAGCCCGGCTTGCGGCTGCAGAAGCTCAGATTACCGACGCAGAAAGTCAGCTTGCCGCTGCAGATGCACAATTAACAGAAAAAGAGCAGGAATGCGCCGCAGGCGAGGCACAGATTGCTTCTGCAAAAGAAGAACTGGAAAGCGGCGAAGCTCAGATTACAGAGGCTCTTGCCCAGCTTCAGGATGGAGAAGCACAAGCAGAAGCTTATCAGAAACAGATTGAGGATGGCGAAGCCAGCTTGCATCCGCCAAAGCAGCGATTGCGACGGAGAAGCTCAGATTGAGACGAATCGCAGTAAATTAAAAGACGGAGAAACTCAGCTTGCGGCTGCCAGAGCCCAGCTTGCTGATGGGGAACAGCAGATTGCATCGTACCGACAGACGATTCAGTCGGGTGAGGCCCAGCTTGCCGCTGCAAAGCAGACAATTTCCAGTGGAGAAAGTCAGCTCGCCGACGCGAAACAGACGATCGCCGATGGCGAAACCCAGTTAGCAGAAGCAAAGCAGACGATCGCCGATGGAGAAAGTCAGCTCGCCGAAGCCAAGCAGACGATTGCCGACGGAGAAACCCAGCTTGCCGACGCGAAACAGGAAATCGCCGACGGAAAAATCTCCCTTGCGGATGCGAAACAGGAAATTGTCGATAAAGAAAAGGAACTTGAGGACGGCAAAGCCGAATATGAAAAAGCAAAAGCCGACGCCGAACCAGAAATCGCGGATGCGAAGCAGGAAATTGCGGACGGTGAGAAAACACTCGCAGACCTGAAAAAACCAACGTGGTACGTCTGGGGACGGAATAAGGTAACGTCAACTGAGAGCTTCGGTCAGGATGCCGGCCGTATCTCGAATATCGGAAAATTCTTCCCGGTTATCTTCTTCCTCGTGGCTGCTCTCGTCAGCCTGACGACGATGACACGAATGATCGAGGAACAGCGTCAGCAGATCGGAACGTTAAAAGCCCTCGGCTATTCCGACGGCGTGATCGCCTTTAAATATTTCGCATACGCGATGCTCTCCACCGTATCCGGCGCTCTCGCGGGCGTGGTGGTTGGAGAAAAAATCCTGCCCTGGGTTATTATGAATGCCTACGGCATGCTGTATACCGGACTTCCGTATTACATGACCCTGCTGAACTGGGAGCAGGGAGGCCTTGCGATTCTGGCGAGTGCAGCCTGCACCGGCGTGGCGACGATCGCGGCATGCTACAAAGAACTCGCCGCAGGTCCGGCAGAGCTGATGCGGCCGGAAGCACCGAAAAACGGCAAACGGATTTTCCTGGAACGCATCGGCGTACTCTGGAAACATCTGAACTTTACGCAGAAATCAACCGTGCGGAATCTGGTGCGGTATAAAAAACGATTCTTCATGACCGTTATCGGAATCGGCGGATGCATGGGTCTGATCCTCGTCGGTTTCGGCCTTCAGGATTCCATCACCGCGATTGCGAAAAACCAGTTCGTCAGCCTCTTCACCTATCAGGCGAATGCTGTGCTGAATTCAGATGTGGATGAATCCGAAAAAGAAGCATTGCAGACCGATCTGGAAAACTACAGCGGCATCGATGAGCTGCTGGAAATGTACTGCCAGAACATCGAACTGCAGACCGACAAAAAGACCGTGGATGCAGTGCTTGAAGTGCCGAAAGAACTGACGAATTTCAATGACTTCTATGCCTTCCGAGACCGGAAAAGCGGAGAAGTTTACGAATTCCCGACCGACGGCGGCGCAGCCATCAGCGAAAAGACAGCAACGATGCTCGGCGTAAAAGCAGGCGACACGGTTCAGCTGAAAAAAGGCGATGATATTGTGGACGTAAAGATTTCGATCATCGTCGAAAACTACGTGCGCCATTACCTGTATCTGGCCCCGGATCTCTACGAGGAGCTGTTCGGCGGAGCGCCGGACTACAACCAGCTTCTGATGAAATATCAGGACATGTCGGGCAATTATGAGACAGCACTCGGAGAAAAAATCATGACGTACGACGGTGTAGCGGCAATCTCGTTCACATCCGACCTGATTGATCAGATTGACAACATGCTTCGTTCCCTCGACATCGTCATCGTGGTGCTGATCGTATCGGCGGGCCTGTTGGCGTTTGTGGTGCTGTACAACCTGAACAACATCAACATCACCGAACGACAGAGAGAGCTGGCAACGCTGAAAGTGCTCGGCTTCTTCGACGGCGAGGTGGCATCGTACGTGTACCGGGAAAACATGGTGCTGACACTGTTCGGCGTTATCGCGGGCATGGGAATTGGAACGTTTTTACATCATTGCGTAATTCAGACCGTCGAGGTCGATATGATGATGTTCGGACGAAACGTGTTCCCGCGGAGCTACGGCTGGAGCGCCTGATTACCCTGGCGTTTGCTCTGTTCGTCAATTTTATGATGTTCTACCGGTTAAGAAAAATTGATATGATTGAATCGCTGAAAAGCGTGGAGTAAACAACAGAAAAAGGCCGTCCGCGGTGATGCAGAGAATCTGCAGAAACGTGGGTGGTTTTTTCATTTTGAAAGTGAAATATGAGCCGGAATGCTTGTTTTTTCAGACATTTCGTTGTATAAAAAAAATAAGGGTTTTTATTAGAACAGAATCAAAAAACAAAGAGTAAAGGGGATTTTTACAAATGGGAACAACAGAAACGAAAAAAATGAGAGTCGGCGTTGTCGGCTGCGGAGCGATCAGTGATATTTATCTGACGAACATGATTCATAACTTTGAGAATCTTGAGGTAGCAGCATGCTGCGCAGGCCATCTTGAACATGCGAAAAAGAAAGCAGAGCAGTATGGCATCAAGGCTGTACCTACGAGGAAATTCTGGCAGATCCGTCGATTGAAATGGTAGTCATTCTGACACCGGCACCGACCCACGAGGGCTGATCCGTCAGGCACTGGAAGCCGGAAAACACGTTTACACTGAAAAAACAATGACCCTCGCACCGGAAACGGCAGCGAAACTGATCGAGCTGGCAGAGAGAAACATCTCTATCTCGGTTCCGCACCGGACACCTTCCTTGGATCGGCACTGCAGACCGCAAGAAAAGCGATCGACGACGGGCTGATCGGCGAGGTGACATCTTTCGAAGCATGCGCAAACCGCGATCTTGATTTGCTGGCGAGCATCTTCCGTTTTCTGCGGATGCCGGGCGGCGGTATCTGCTACGATTTCGGTGTTTATTATCTGACCGCCATCGTCAGCCTTTTCGGCCCGGTGGACCGTGTCGTTTCCTCCGTGCGCAACCTTGCGCCGAAGCGCGTCAATGTCGTCCCGGACAGCCCGGAATACGGCCAGGAATTTGACTACAGCAACGAGAGCCAGGCTTTCACGATTCTGGAAATGAAAAACGGCGTGACCGGCACATTCTGTGTCAATGGCGACAGCACCATCAACGATCAGGCGGTATTCACAATTTACGGCAAAAAAGGTATTTTAAAGCTGGTGGACCCGAACAATTTCGGCGGCGATATCGTCTACATTCCGGGCGTGAAGGACTGGACACAGCAGGCAGTTCCGGAAGTGCTGGATTATGGCTTTGCCTACAGCGAAAACAGCCGCGGCCTCGGTCCGTCCGAGATGGCAGAAGCAATTGCAGAGGGCAGACTAAACCGTGCGAATGCCAAAATGGCATACCATGTACTGGATGTGATTGATCAGATTATGAAGAGCGCAAAATCGGGCGCATTTGAGAAGGTTCCGTCCACCTGCGAGAGACCGGCGGCACTGCCGGTACCGGAAAAAGAGCAGTAAAAATAAGGGGTATTTATGGAAATATATAAATTACAGCAATTGCTGTCGGAAATGTCTTTACAGGAAAAAATAGGACAAATGGTGCAGCTGACCGGTGCATATTTTGATAAGGATGCGGTACTGACCGGTGTTGTCGGAGAACAATTACCGCCGGAATGGATAATCCGGTATGCGGGTTCTGTGCTGGGGGTGATTGGCAAAGAAAAAATATATGACATTCAGAGCAAATATATGGAACAACACCCACATCATATTCCTCTTATCTTTATGGCGGATGTGATCCATGGATGCCGGACAATTTTTCCGATTCCGTTGGGACAGGCCTGTTCCTTTCATCCGGAGCTGGTTTCCGAGGCTGCGTCGATAGCTGCCTCGGAAGCCTCTTCTGAAGGGCTTAAAGCAACATTTTCTCCTATGATTGATGTTTCAAGAGATCCGCGTTGGGGAAGAATGATGGAGTCTTTTGGAGAAGACCCGTATATGAACGGAATTATGGGAAAAGCAATGGTAGATGGCTATCAGCAGAAAAGCGATCAGGGAGTAGCAGCGTGCCTGAAGCATTTTGCAGGTTACGGAGCAGTGAATGCAGGGCGGGAATACAATGATGTTGAAATATCCCAACGGACATTTCTGGAGCAGTACGTAAAGCCTTTTTGTATGGCATTAAAGGCAAAGCCTGCTATGGTTATGACTGCATTTCATGCAATAGATAGAAAACCGATCAGTGGAAATAAAAAACTCCTCAGGGAGCTTTTGCGGGATAAAGAAGGTTTTGATGGAACTGTTATTTCAGACTGGGGATCGATCGGGCAGCTGGTGGAACAGGGAGTGGCAGCTGATATGGAAGAAGCTGCGGTTCAGGCTGCAGAAGCCGGTGTGGATATTGATATGATGAGTCCTGCTTATATGTTTTGGCTGGAAAAGCTGGTGGAAAACGGGAAGATTCCGGAATCGTTTATTGATGAGAGTGCATTCCGGGTTCTGATAATGAAAAATCAGCTGGGACTTTTTGAAAATCCGTTTGCAGGACTTGGAAAGAGTGAAAAACTCACCCCGTATCATCGGGCAAAAGCATATGAACTGACCAGCGAAAGCTGCGTCCTTTTAAAAAATGAAAAAATATTGCCTCTGTGCCAGAAACAGAGGGTGATCTGGGCCGGACCTTATGTGACATCAAAAGAATTTTTGAGTCGCTGGTCAATTTTTGGTGAACACGAGGCAGTTGAAACCATAGAGGATATTCTTCAAAAGAAGCAGATAAAGGCGGAATGTATTCCGGGCTGCAGAATGCTTTCGGATGAAGAGTGTAAGATATGGCAGGTGGAACCGGAGCGGTTCGATGAGCCAGGGAATGAACGGTGGCTGGAAACGATAACCGGGGATGATACTGTTGTATGTGTGTTGGGGGAACATGAGTCTCAGTCGGGAGAGGCGGCCAGCAGAGCGTTTCTGACCCTGCCGGAAGAACAGCAGTTGTTTTTTGAGAGAATAGCAAAGCGCACCAGAAATATTGTAACTGTGGTAATCACAGGAAGACCGCTGGATCTGCGAAGAATATCCGAAAAATCCAGGGCTGTTATTATGGCATGGAGACCCGGAACTATGGGAGCGGAAGCAGTGGTAGACATTGTATACGGAAGAACCAATCCTTCCGGAAAACTGGCTGTAAGTATCCCATGGTGTGTGGGACAGGTGCCGGTGAGCTACTGGGATATAAAAACAGGACATATTTATGATGCCGATCATCCGGAGAACCGTTTCAGCAGCAGATATATGGACATTCCCAATACTCCGTTATATCCGTTTGGCTTTGGACTGTCTTATACAGAATTTAATATTTCGGATATTGAGGTACAGGCAGGACCGGATAAAAGAGTTCATGTACATTGTAAGGTAAGTAATACAGGTAAGGTTGCGGGGGCAGAGGTAGTGCAATGTTATTATGAAACGTTATGTTCATCTGTAGTACGTCCGAGAAAAGAGCTTGTTCGCTTTCAGAGGGTATTCCTGGAACCGGGAGAAAAGAAAACGGTAGATTTCTCTATAGATCGGGAAGAATTTTCTTATTACGATGAAAATATGGAAATCGTCTGCAGCCAGATGAAGCTTCGCATTAGCATTGGAAACAGCAGTGATCATGAATGGGGAAATAGTGTTATATTTGTTTAGCGGGGAGGACACGGCTGGAATGTGTGGAGGCCATGCCGAATTCATAGCCTATTTCTGATAGGATTGCAGGTACATCTGACGGAAGTCGGTAGGGCTTACATTTTTTGATTTCAAAAAAGACTCTGTTAAACGTAGAAATACTGTTAAAACCGGATTCGAGCGACACTTCGGTGATCGTGAGATCCGGTTTTTTTAACAGGTTTTCGGCGATATGGAGCCGTTCCCTGGTGACGAAATCCGTGAAGGAGAGGCCGGTGTATGCGCGGAACAGCTTGGAAAAATGGCAGCGGGAGAATCCGGCGACCTTTGATGCTTCTTCCAGAGAAACCGGTTCGGTGCAGTGACTCGAGATCCAGGTACATGCAGCAATCATCTGGCGGTGTACCTGTGCGGAATGGCCTGTTTTTTGCGGTGCGGCAGTTTCGGTCGGCACGGAGAGATTTTCGCCGAGCAGAATAAAAAACTGATACAGCAGAACGCATCCGCGCAGTTCGGAAAAACTGATACCGGAGAGGGAGAGCCTGCGAAGCTCTGTCAGAAATCCGCGAAGCTTTTCGATTTCCGGGAAGTTGTTCTGATTCAGAAGACGGATCTGATAAAAAAGATAAGCAACAGACTGGAAATCCACGCGTTTTCCAGAAAATCTGCATCGAGCTGAAGCATGATCAGGCGATGTTCTCTGTTGGTTGTGGAAACAGCGTGCAGCTCGCCGGGCCAGATAAAAAGAAGATCACCGGGCTTCAGCGGAAAGGTTTCTCCGTTTACTTCATAGATAATGCCGTCATCCTGTGCAAGCACAATTTCAATATAGTGATGCCAGTGCAGACCGAAATAGGCGGGGACATGCGAAATAGAGATATCGTAAACATAGCTGTTAGCAAAATGATTGTTTTCGAAAAAAGAAGTCGAATCGTTTTTCATGGCAAAAGAATCCTCCGTATCTGATAAACGGTATTATACAACAGAAGAGAGAAAAAATATAGAAAAAATCGAAACATCTGGGCAATGATCGGCAATATATAAGTAGTGTTTTACGAGGATCTGTATTATGGTTAAGATATGAAAATTGTGAAGAACGGCAGAAATTGAAAAAAGAGTGATGCGGTTTTGGCGAAAATTCACAAAAAAACAATAAAAATTTATGAAAAGTGAAGAAGTGGGAGGTAAGCAAAAAATGCAGATTTATGTAGATGGAAATGCTGTGCGAAGCGGAAACGGGCAGAAGGAATATCCATTTCAGACGATTTCCGAGGCGGCAAAAATTGCAATGCCCGGCGACGAGGTGCTTGTAGCGCCTGGCGTATATCGGGAATATGTAGATCCGGCGAATGCGGGATGTGAGGATGCAAGAATTGTGTACCGTTCTGTGGAACCGGGAAAAGCTGTGATTACCGGTGCGGAAATTGTGGATAACTGGGAGCATTTGGAAGGTGATGTGTGGACAGCGCGCGTTTCGAACGGATTGTTTGGGGATTACAATCCATATACGACACTGGTCAGCGGTGACTGGTTTATCGCATCCTACACGGCACACACCGGAGAAGTGTATCTGAATGGAAAATCCATGTATGAGGTGACAAGCCTGGACAAGGTGAAAAAGCCGGAGATCTATAAAAAATCCTGGGATCAGGCATTCACGGTTTACACCTGGTATGTGGAGCAGGACGAAGAAAAAAATGAGACCGTTTTCTATGTGAATTTTCAGGGAAAAAATCCGAACGAAGAAACCGTAGAAATCAATGTACGTGAGAATTGCTTTTATCCATCGAAGGAGGGCATCGGTTACATCACTCTGGCCGGCTTTGTTGTAAAACAGGCGGCAACTCAGTGGGCTCCGCCGACGGCATATCAGGAAGGAATGGTCGGCCCGCACTGGTCAAAGGATGGATCATCGAGGATTGTGAGATTTCAGATTCGAAGTGCTCGGGCATTTCCCTTGGAAAATACAGACAGCCGAACAATGACAATAAATGGCTCAAATGGAAATTCAAAGATGGTACACAGACGGAGCGTGACTGTATCTGCCAGGCGCAGCGAGAGGATGGACAAAGGAAAATATCGGAAGCCATATCATCCGCCGGTGCAACATCCATGACTGTGGACAGACGGGTATTGTAGGCCACTTAGGTGGTGTGTTCTCGATCATTGAGGATAACCACATTCACCATATCAATAATAAACAGAACCTTGAGGGTGCGGAGATCGGCGGCATCAAGATGCATGCAGCAATCGATGTGATCATTCGAAGAAACCATTTCCATCACTGTACGAGAGGCCTCTGGCTCGACTGGCAGGCACAGGGCACACGTGTTACGCAGAACCTGTTCCATGACAATACGCTGCCGAACGAGGAGAATGCAAATCCGGAGGGGATGGACGGCATCGGCGAGGATATCTTTATTGAAATTTCCCACGGACCGACGCTGGTGGACAATAACGTACTGCTTTCGGACCGCGCGATGAAGCTGGCAACGCAGGGTGTTGCGGTAGTACATAACCTGATCGCGGGATCGTTTACTGCTGTCGGCCGAGGTGTCAACAATGGCTCCGACAAGCTGCCGTCGCCGCGCTACACACCGTACCATGTGCCGCATCGCACGGAGATCAACGGATTTATGACAGTTCTTCACGGTGACTGCCGGTTCTACAATAATATCTTCATCCAGAAGCCGGTTCGTGCGGGAATGGAAGAAATCCGTAAACTGACCGGAGATAATGAGTGGGATGACGGAAATCTGACAGCAGGAACCGCACCGTACAGCGGATATCCGACATTGGAGGAGTACGTGGCAAGATTTGAGGGCTACTGCGGAATGGGCTCCGGAAAGTCACCGGATCTGTATTACGAGAAGCTGCCGGTATGGCTTGGCGGCAACATTTACTTCAATGGGGCGAAGCGGCCAAGCAGGAACAGGACGCTGTAGTGGATACCGAGCATGAAATCACCATCGGTGTAAAAGAAGAGAACGGAAAATGGAAACTGGAGACTAATGTTTACGATTATCTGCCGCAGAATGCCTGTGCAGTGATCTCAACGGAGACGCTTGGCATGGCATTTGAGCCGGAACAGAAATATGAGAATCCGGATGGAACGCCGATCGTGTTCCGATATGACTACTTCGGAAACCGTCAGGGCATTCATCCGCTGCCGGGCCCGTTTGCATCAAAAGAGGCTGCGGAAGAAGCATTATCGTAAAGAAATTCTATAGACCCGCAAAAAAATAGCGTAAAAAATTCAGCGCCGCAGAGAGTGAATGATTGCGTCACAGCCTTTTTTGCAGTGTTTTCGGGTTTTACTATAACAAAAAGGAGTATAGAGAAATGATTTACTATGTCAATAATTCCGCTCCGAAGAATGGAAACGGAACAAAAGAGATGCCGTTCAAGTTCATCAACGATGCGGCAAAAATTGCAAAGGCAGGAGATGAAGTTCTGGTTGCACCTGGTATTTACCATGAATATGTTGATCCGGTCAACGGCGGAACCGAGGATGCGAGAATCGTCTATAAGAGTGAGAAGCCGCTCGGCGCAAAGATCACCGGTGCGGAAACGATGAATGACTGGGAGCATTACAAAGATAATGTGTGGGTATGCCGTGTAGACAACGGAGTGTTTGGCAATTATAACCCATACACGACAATGGTCGGCGGTGACTGGTATTTTGCACCGGTGGTACGCCATACCGGCGCGGTTTATCTGAATGACCGCCAGTTATACGAGGCAGAGACGCTCGAGGAGTGTATCAAAGGCGAGGTTTATGCGCCGTCCTGGGAGCCGGAGTGGTCGGTTTACAAATGGTATACCGAGCAGGACAAAGAGAAAAATCAGACGGTCATCTACGCAAACTTCCAGGGTAAAAACCCGACGGAGGAAAAAGTAGAAATCAACGTGCGCCGGAACTGCTTTATGCCATCGAAAACAGGCGTAAATTACATTACGTTCAGTGGATTTGATGTCAGCAAGGCAGCAACGACATGGGCGCCGCCGGCTGCTTATCAGGACGGTATGATCGGTCCGCACTGGTCGAAGGATGGATTATTGAGGACTGTGAGGTCAGCAACAGCAAGTGCTGCGGTATTTCGCTCGGAAAATATTACGATCCGGAGAACGACCATTACTTTACCAGAAAACACGTAAAAAGCCCGACCCAGATGGAGCGTGATGCTGTCTGCCGCGGCCAGTATCACGGCTGGACGAAGGAGAACATCGGAAGCCATATCATCCGCCGCTGCCACATCCATCACTGTGAGCAGACCGGTATTGTCGGACGGATGGGCGGTGTGTTCAGTATCATTGAGGACAACCACATTCACAACATCAACAATATGCAGCATGCTGGCGGAGCGAGATTTCCGGTATCAAGATGCATGCGGCGATCGATGTTGTGATGAGAAGAAATCACATTCATCATTGTACGATGGGCATCTGGTGCGACTGGGAGGCACAGGGAACACGCCTGACCCAGAACCTGCTGCACGACAACTGCCCGCCGGAGGGAACACCAAAGGCAGAGGGCGCAATGATGAGTCAGGATATTTTCATCGAGGTTGGCCATGGTCCGACCCTGATCGATAACAACATTATGCTCTCACCGGTCAGCGTTCGTATGGCGACCGATGGTATTGCCTGCGTACACAATCTGATGCTTGGTTCATTAACTGCAGTTGGCGGCGGAACAGGAGACCGTTACACGCCGTATCACATCCGTCACCGTACCGAGGTTGCCGGATTCATGACATTCCTGCATGGCGATGACCGGTTCTACAACAACATCTTTATCCAGAATTACCCGGTTGAGGAAACAGAAACGGTTGAGGACATGGGCTTCAAGATGGAGGATAACCAGGAGGTCGGAACGCATGTGTTCGACGAGTATCCGACCTATGACGAGTGGATCAGCCACTTTGAGCTGGACAAACCGGCCGACATGAGCAAGCTGGAGCCGTATCACAACAAGTGCCATCTGCCGGTTTGGGTAAACGGAAACGCTTACTTTAACGGAGCAAAGGCGTGTGTGAATGAAAAAGAGAATCTTGTGGATAACGAGAACCAGGTTAAGGTGGAACTTGTGGAAAAAGACGGCCACTATTCCATCAAGACGAACGTGTATGAGTTCCTGAAGGATTTCCGGACGGGAATTATCAACAGTGATATTTTAGGATACGCCTTCGAGCCGGAGCAGAGATTCGAAGATCCGGACGGAAGCACGATTATCTTCGATCAGGACTATCTTGGCGAGCACCGCGGCGTGGCAGCAATGCCGGGACCGTTTGCGGATGGAGCTGAGGCAGAGAAGATTCTGTGGTAGAAGAAATCAGACTTACCGGTTGATACGAAAAAACAGGGCGCTGTGCAGGGAAATGGCACAGCGCCCTGTTTTGGTAAAAGGAAAGTCAGGATGCCTTTGCAGAATCTTTTGCCGTCGGCATTTTCTCGTATAAGATTTTCAGCATAATCGGTGTTGCAATACTCGAGAAGAGAATCAGCAGAATCACGGCACTGAAGAAATCGCCGGATAAAAAGCCTGCATTCAGACCCTTTTGCGCGACGATCAGACAGACTTCACCACGGGTCATCATACCGACACCGATTTTCAGGCTGTCGCCCCAGGTAAAGCCGCATCCCTTTGACATCAGGCCACAGCCGATAATTTTTGCGGCAAGGCCGACGATGACGAAACAGATGGCAAAGAGTACGAATTTCTCGTTCATGCCGCTGAGCGTTGTTTTGAGTCCGATACTTGCAAAGAAAATCGGTCCGAAAATCATATAGGAGCTGATATCCATTTTTTCTTCGATGTAATCGGAAGAATCGAGGGAACACAGGATAACGCCCGCAACGTATGCACCGGTAATATCGGCGATGCCGAAATATTTTTCGGAAATGTAGGACAGTCCGAAGCAGAGCGCAAGACCCAGAATCGGAAGACGGCGGGTGTGCGGAAATACGGAGTTCATGCGGTTGAACAGCTTAAAGCAGAGAAAACCGAGCACAATCGCAAGGGCAAAAAACAGAATGGTGGAGGCTGCTACTTTCAGCGGATTGGATGTCGGATCTTTAAAACCGATGACAACAGTCAGCACAATGATACCAATGACATCGTCGATGATGGCCGCATTTAAGATGGTTGTTCCAACCTCTGTTTTCAGCTTGCCAAGTTCTTTCAAGGCCTGTACGGTGATGCTGACCGATGTCGCAGTCAGAATAACACCGATAAAAACAGCGTGGTAAAATTCTTCCGTTCCGACAGCAGAGAAGCCATAAAAGCTCATGTATAAGATGGCTCCAAGAACGAGAGGAACAAAAACACCGGCACAGGCGATCAGCAGGGATTTCACTCCGGTGCGGAGCAGATCCTTCAGGCTGGTGCCAAGACCTGCGGAGAACATCAGCAAAATGACACCGATCTCCGCCATTTGTGCGAGAAAGTCAGATTGCTGAACGAGTCCCAGCACACTGTCCAAGGACAATACCGGCAATCAGCTCGCCCACAACCTGCGGAGCCTTGCATTTTCTGGCAAGAATACCAAACAATTTTGCGAATACGATAATGATTGCCAGGTCTTTTAAAATGACATACGTATCCATGAAAAAGATACCCCCTTTTATGAAGTTTATGTATGTGTCGGCAGCTTGAAAGAGCAATGCCGGAGTTTGATACGCATACATTTTCAGTATAACAAAAATTGAGAAAAAATACTATCGGCAAGAAAGAAAAAATAAAGTAAAACGGAAAAAGAGATATAGAAAAGAGCATGTAGATATAGTATGATCAAAGCAGCAAATAAATTTTACATGGAGTTCAAAAAGCGGGATCAAAAAAACGAAAGGGGAAATAAAAAATGAGAGTTGGGAACGTGAAAGAAATTGTATTTTCCAAAGATCCAAAACAGATGAACTGGCTGCGGGAGGATTTCCCATACGCCGAGGTGAAATGCCCGCCGGAGTTTTCGGCTGAGGTGCAGAATGAGAAAGACGGAGATGTGCTGACAACGAAGATTGTGGTTTCTTACAACGGTGCGCATCCGTATTTTACAAATGCCGGAAGTATTGGGGTTTCATTTCCGTTGCAGGATCGCTACACGGACAGTGTGACCTGCCGGGATTACCGGTGCCATGCACATATTTTCTGCGGGGAAAATACCAGTTATATCATGGCACTCCGCATGGGCGGTGCGGCTCCGCATCTGGGAATGGTACTCACAAAAGGCAGTCTTTCTGCTTACAGTATTGAGCGCGATCTGAAACTGCAGAGCAATGACAGAGGCTGCTTCTGGCTGCACCCGTCCGCACAGGAATTTGCGCCGGGAGACACGATGACGCTGGAGTGGAAAGTATTTCCGCATCAGGGACGCGAAGATTTCCGGGAGAAATTAAGAGCATTTTCCCAGGTGATTCTGGTGGATGCGGAGCAGTATGTGATTTATCCGGGAGAGACGAGTAAGGTAACCATTGAACCGGTATTTCCGGCGGAAAAAGTGACGGTAAACGGAACATCGCTGGAAAAGACGGAAAATGGTGTTTATGAATATCTGTTTGAAAATGAAAAAACAGGGGAGTATGTACTTTCGATCTGTGCCGACGAGGTGAAAACCACCTGCCGTCTTCTCGTGCAGGAGCGGCCGGAAACACTGGCGGCAAAACGGTGTGCGTTTATCGTCGATCACCAGCAGTATCATGGAAAGATCAAAGAACTGCAGGGTGCCTATCTGCCGTATGATAACGAAGAAAAAATTCTCGTCTGCACGCCGGAAAACGATTTCAAATGCCGGACGGGAGCGTACCGGTATGGGTGTGCTGATTGCACGGGCACTGCAGCAGAATCTTTTAAAAGACCGGGAAAAAGCGGAGCAGAGTCTTCGTGAGTACCATGCATTCTATCTTCGCGAGCTGGTAAATGCAGCAACAGGTCTTGTTTGCAACTGTTCCGGAAAGGACAACAGCTATTTCCGGCTTTACAACTACCCATGGGCAGTGACATTCTTTCTTGAATGCTGGAAGCTGTGGGGAGAAAAAGAAAATCTGAAGACAGCAGTTCGTATCACAGAAAAATTTTATGAACAGGATGGATTCCGTTTTTATCCGATTGAAATGCCGATTGTGATGCTCTGTCAAGAGCTGAAAAAAGCAGGAGAACAGGAGGATCTGAAAACAGTAAAAGATCTGTTCCGACGTCATGCCGACCAACTGATTGAGATCGGAACGGCTTATCCGGCTTCGGAGGTAAATTACGAGCAATCGATCATACAGCCGGCGGCCGAAGTCATTCTTCAGGTTTACGAGGTGACCGGGGAAGAAAAATACCTGCGCGGAGCCGAGCAGCAGATCGCCGTCCTCGAACTCTTCGACGGCCAGCAGCCGGACTACCATCTGCATGAAATTGCAATCCGCCATTGGGACGGCTACTGGTTCGGAAAACGCAGAGTCTTCGGAGACACCTTCCCGCACTACTGGAGTGCAGAAAACGGTCGAACCTTCAAGCGTTACGCTCGCCTGACCGGAAACGAAGAATATAATATCCGCGGTGAGCATTCCCTGCGCGGCGTGCTGTCCATGTTCTTTGAGGATGGAACAGCGACCTGTGCGTACCTGTATCCATATTCCGTCAACGGACAGAAAACCGATTTTGCCGATCCGTATGCCAATGACCAGGATTGGGGATTATGCATGAACCTGGAATAAAGAATGACCAGAACCTTCAAACTGAAATCATACAGAGTGATTCAGTTTGGAGGTTTTTTGAAGGTTCAGATTGCAGCACGGAATCTGGCGGATGATTTGCAGAAGATATTACAGGCCAAGGCAGTTTTAAAAGAAGAAACCGGCGCGGAACTATTTATGTAATCTATGATTTCTGCCGCTTCGCAGGCGTTTCCCCATGGTATTACTGAGCAGATGTGCCGATAAAAGAAAAAGAAGAACTTTGCCGGAAAGAATCGGATGTGCGGACAGATTTTCCATCGGTAGAATACAGGAGCGTTTTTATCAAGGATAAGGAAGAACCGGAGCACTGGGCGCAGCTTCATATGAAGGAAGATACCATGGATTGTATGTGACAGAGAACGACGATTAAAGAATTTGAAAAAGCAGAAAACAGACACTTGAAAATAAGAAAAAATTTTAAAATAGCGTATGAAATTTTTGCGATTTGGAGTAGAAAATTTCATGCGTTATTTTTAATAATATCCCAAAACACATTAATCCAGTGGTCACAACCTTAATTTTGTGGTGTGTTTTTCGGCACTATGACGGAGATATAATAAAACCACAAAGAAAAAGAAACAAATTCACGGAACTATTGAGAATCAGATATGGCAGCGAAATGTTTTTTGCGGAACTCCTGATTCGGAATAGGAAAGAAAGAGAGGGAGAGCTGTAATGAAAAAAGCAGGAAAAGGAACGGCGTTGAAGCAGAAGAGAACCTGGAAGCAGGAAGTTCAGCATAACTGGCCGCTGTATGTACTGATTTTACCATCGTTCGTGCTGGCAATTATTTTTTGCTATGTGCCGATGGGCGGTCTGGTGATGGCATTCCAGGATTACAAGCCGTGGCTTGGCATCACCGGTTCACAGTTTGTAGGAATGGATAACTTCCGACAGATCTTCGAATTCAAAGAATCGTATCAGGCGATCATCAATACGCTGATCATCGCTGTCAGCAAAATTATTCTGGGACTGATTGTTCCGATTATCATGGCACTGCTTCTGAATGAAGTACATAACATAGGACTGAAAAAAGGAATCCAGACGCTGGTTTACCTGCCGCATTTCCTTTCCTGGGTTACTGTAGCCGGAATGCTCCGCGATATCCTCGGAACCGACGGTATCGTCAACATGGTACTTCAGAAATTCGGTATTGATCCGATTTTCTTCCTCGGCGAGGCGGGCATGTTCCGACAGATCGTCGTTGCGTCCGACCTGTGGAAGGGCTTCGGATTTGGAATGATCGTTTATCTGGCAGCCATCTCCAACATTGACCAGAGCCTCTACGAGGCAGCCGAGATGGACGGCGCTAACCGCTGGAAACAGACATGGCACATTACACTTCCGGGCATCATGCGATGATCATCGTCATGGCAACGTTAAGCCTTGGAAACGTCCTGAATGCCGGGTTCGACCAGATCTTCAACCTGTATTCCCCACTGACTTACAGCACCGGTGATATCATCGACACCTACGTTTACCGTCAGTCACTGATCAATGGACAGTACAGCTTTGGTACCGCCGTCGGCCTGTTCAAATCGGGAATCAGTCTGCTGCTTACTGTTGCTTCTTACCGCATCGCCTATAAGGTAGCGGGATATCGAATTTTCTAAGAGGGAGGACATAAACATGCGTCATACATCGACAAGCAGAAAAGTATTCGTTGTCTGCAATACGATTTTTCTGGTAACCATGGCACTGCTTTGCATCCTTCCGCTCTGGAACCTGCTGGCAATCTCTTTCAGCGGAAAGAGTGCTGCAAACAGCGGAGCCGTTACCTTCTGGCCCATCGATTTCACACCGCTGGCCTATGTAAAAACTTTTAACAACAATAACTTCATCCGGTCCATGATCATTGCATTCCTCCGAACCTCATTTGGAACACTGCTCAGCATGTTCGTCATCACGACAGCAGGCTATGCACTTTCCAAAGAATTCCGCGGCAGAACACCGCTCATGTGGTTCTTCGTATTCACGATGCTGTTCGGCGGCGGTTTGATCCCAAGCTACATGGTCAATGTTTCTTTAGGACTGAAAAACAACTTCCTGGTTTACATTCTTCCGGGAGCGTTCGGATGCTACAACCTGATTCTGATCATGAACTTCTTCAAGTCGATTCCGAAATCCCTCGAAGAGGCGGCACTGATCGACGGAGCGAGCTTCTTTACCGTACTTCGAAAGATTTACCTTCCGCTCTCCAAAGCAGGTCTCGCAACCGTAGCACTGTTCATCATGGTTGGTTACTGGAACGAGTGGTTCACCGGAATCCTTTACATGTCCGATACGAAAAACTATCCGCTGGCATCCTTCCTGCAGGTGATCGTTGTGCAGGGAAACAATCAGGATCTGTCGCTGGATCCGGCATCTGCGCTGGCTATGTCGGAACGTACCATTAAAGCGGCACAGGTATTTATCGGAGCGCTTCCGATTCTTCTGGTTTACCCGTTCCTGCAGAAATACTTCGTAAAAGGTATCGTTATGGGAGCAGTCAAAGAATAATTTTATGAGAGAGATTTTTCTGAAAAAATCCGGTTTGAAAAACGTGCTGTAACATTATAAAATAAATGATGGAGGAAAAGAGGCATGAAAAGAAAACAGAGTACAGTAATCTTATCAGCGGCAATGGCAGCAATGATGTTGATGAGTGGGTGCGGCAAGGATGGTGGATCTGCGCAGCAGGAAACCGCAACGAAAAATGCAGATGGAAAGTACGAGCCGACACTGACAATTACCATTGCAAAACAGCTGGACGAGAACACAGGAAGATATGGTGATGGAGAGGACATCAACAATAACCCGATGACGCGTCTGACCGAGGAAAAACTGGGATTAAAGATGGAAACAACGCTTCTCGGCGGAGATGCCAGCAACTATGACACCAAGCTGCGTCTGGCACTGACAGGTTCTGAAAAACTTCCCGATATATTTCCTGTTTATGGAACACAGATGATTTCCGATATGATTGAATCCGGACAGGTCAAAGCAATTGATGACGATATCGAAAAATATATGCCGGATCGTCTGAAAGAGATCTATGATAAATATCCGGAAACCTTCTATCCGGTTACGAAGGATGGAAAAACGTATGGAATTGCCTGCACACCGTGCATGGATGCAGAAGAAATCATGGTCATCCGTCAGGACTGGCTGGACAATCTGGGGCTTCAGGCACCGACCAATCTGGACGAGTTTGAAGCTGTCATCAAGGCGTTTACAGAAGACGACCCAGATGGAAACGGCAAAGATGATACGTATGGATTCACCTATTCCGGAAATGATATTTACAATACCGGATGGGTTTCTGATCCGGTCAACGTGTTCTCTGCGTATTCCGGGAAATTCATTCCGGGCGTATGGCAGGAAGATGAAGATGGAAATTTGCAGTATGGCTGCTCCATCAACGAGGAAAATAAAGAAGCACTGACCGTATGGCCGAATGGCATAAAAATGGCTGGATTTTCCAGGAAGCTGCAGCAACGGGTGCGTGGGATGCCATGACACAGTTTACCGAAGGAAAAGCAGGTATCTTTGTTGGAAGACCGTGGACAATTAACTCTGTTGCAGATGTTACTTCTGCTGATCCAAATGCGGTTGTAAAAGGATATCCGAATATTCTGCAGGAGAATGGTGAGCCGACTTATCAGATGGGACAGATCCACGATGGCTGGCTGATGTTCAACAAAAATTTTAACAACATGGAAGCCTTCTTTACTTATTATGATTGGTTGTATGACGCTGTATTCGGCACAGGAGATTTTGTGAATGGCTATCTGGAAGGTTATGATTACGATATTGTAGACGGTGAAGTTGTGTATGATACAACCAAATTTGATCCGCCGGTGACAGATCCATTTATGCCTGGAAAATCTACTGTACTGAAAAATTCACCTGGTGAAAGCGTAGAAATGTATCTGAAGCTTCAGGCAGGGGAAGAACCGACAACAGGTGCTGAGAGAACGGCATTATCGTATTTTGAGAGCGCACCGGCGATGGCAGAAGGTTATGTTATTGCAGCAGAGCATCAGGATGAACTTCTGACCAGTCTGTTCAATGCGGCTCCGACCGATACTATGAAGAAAAAATGGGAGCAGCTCCAGACCATGGAGAAACAGGTTTACACAAACATTATCTATGGAAAAGAAGATCCGTCTGCATTTGATCAGTTTGTAGAAGACTGGAAAGCACAGGGCGGCGATGATATCACAAAAGAGGTTAATGAGTGGTATCAGTCGGTAAAATAAGAGCTGCCTGATCGAAAAGATCCGAAAAGTCAAAAATAAAAAGCAGGGAGTTGTCAAAACATGGCGATTCCCTGCCTTTGCATCTCACAATGGTTTGCGTCAGCAGAAAAATTTGATAAAATAGGGGCAGAAAATGAGAGGGGAAGCATATGAAAAGAGTACGTTCAATTTTTGGAATTTTTACCGTTTTTCTGTTGATCATTCTTGCCAGCTTTCTGCTTCTGTCCTGGCAGAGCACGGCAAATTTGAAAGCATCTTTGATTCAGACGGCACAGCTTCAGACAAAATATGCAGCAACGCTTCTGGAACAAAAGGGGAAAGAGATTGAAATTGAAGCAGATGGTATTTTATATGGAGAAAATATGCAGAATCTCTATGCGGCAATTGAAAACAACGATGTTTATGAATATGTACAGCAAATTAATAAAATGAAAAGCTTTTTTCAGGAACGTCAGGGAAGAACGGTCGGAATGAGTGGTATGACGCTGTACTGGCCGAAATCCGGGCGGGAGATCAGCACGCTGCGGCAGGGATATTTTGAGGATTCTTTCTGGGAAAACAATAAGGAAAGTCAGTGGAAATCAGCCAATAAACAGGAAATTTTTTATATGCGAAGACGAACTGTGGAATGGAGGGGAGAAGATCAGGAGGTCTGGCTGGTGCTCCGAATGGATCAGGATTTTCTGTATGAAATCAAGGAGATGGCTGCGGGAATGGACCAGGGAGGCAGTATTTTAATGTTTGGTGGAGAAATCAATGTGCTTTCGCAGAAATCTGTGGAGCAGAATATTGCAGGAATCATACGACAGAGTAATGAAAAAGTCTGCGAGGTGCGTGTGGGAAAACAGAAATATCAGATTGTGCGTTCAGATGAAACAAAAAATGGAATGCAGCTGGTTTCCTATTATCCGACAAGGCAGATGATGCGCAGGTGCGGAATATTATGACGATCTCAGGCATTATGCTCGGGGCAATTCTGATTTTTGGAATGATTTACATTTCTCTGTTTGTAAAAAATATTTTGATGCAGATGAATCTGCTGACTGAAAAACTGAAACAGGTGGAAGTGGGAGATTTGACCGTGCAGATTTACAAAATGCCGAAAAATGAATTCGCCTATGTATTTCGTCAATTTAACCATATGGTGCGCCGCACGCATGAATTGCTGGAGGCAACGGTAAAAGAACAGGAACTTCGAAACGAAGCAGAAATGCGGCAGTTGCAGCTTCAGATCAACCCGCATTTTCTGTACAACAGCCTTTCCTTCATTGTCACCGCGGCGGACAATCCCGATGCCGTGACAGAGATGGCAGTGCATCTGTCGCAGTATTACCGTTATTGTACACGGAAAAAGTCAATTACGACGATTCAGGAGGAAATTGACTATGCGCGGTCGTATCTGGAAATCATGGCGATGCGAAAAAACATCGAAGTATGAAATAGAATCCGATCCAGAACTTGCTGCATGTAAAATTCCACCGCTGATTCTGCAGCCGATCATCGAAAATGCAATTGAGCATGCGATCGAGGAGCGGGAAAATGCAAAGCATATTTATGTAAAGGTGTATCAAAAAGTAAAAGACGAAATTTGTTTCGAAATATCAGACGACGGGAATGGACTGACAGAGGAACAGATTGCGGCACTGAAAGAACGGCTGGCAAGGAAAAACCGCGATGAAAAAGAGGGTGTCGGCCTCTGGAATGTAAATCAGCGGCTTGTCAATTATTATGGGGAACAGAGCAGCCTGCAGTTTGGAGGAAGTATTTGGAAGGGATTGTGCGTTTCCTTTGTGATTGACGGGAAAGAAAGACTGTAAAGAGGCTGTGAGAATCTGGAGTTTTTGCGGAGAAAAAACAAAAGGTTCCGGAGCACAGAGAAAAAGATGGGGGAATTACCTATGAAAGTATTGTTGGTGGACGATGAGTCTATATGACCGAGTATCTCAAAAAACTGGTGGACTGGAAAAGCTATGGCTTCGAAGAAGTACTGACGGCGTCGGGCGGCTCTATTGCGCGCGATCTGATTGAGCAGAAAAAGCCGGAACTTCTGGTGACAGATATCCGCATGCCGCGCGTGTCAGGGCTGGATCTGGTGAAGTATATTGACGAGAAAAATTATCCGACGAAAACAATTATTCTGTCCGGCTACAGTGAATTTGAATATGCTCAGCAGGCGCTCCGCTATGGAGTGACAGAATACCTCGTAAAGCCTATCCTGAAAAAGGATTTCCAGATATCACTGGAACATGTGATGGAAAAATTTCGAAAAAGAAGAAAGTTTTCCAGACGACGGTATTTCGGCCGTGAAAAAGTATATCGCAGAGCATGTGGGCGAAGATCTCTCACTGGAAATTTTAGGAGAAGTGGCGCATCTGCATCCGGCGTATCTGTCAAAAACATTTAAAGAAGAGACAGGGAAAAATCTTTCCGCGTATATTACGGATGTGAAGATGGAAAAAGCGGCAGAACTGCTCAGCGGAACAGATCGATGGGTACATGAAATCATGGAAAGCGTAGGATATCAGAAGAGCCAGTATTTTTCAAAAATTTTTAAAGAAAAATATGGCGTGACGCCGAATGAGTACCGGCGGACGCACAGAGGATAACAGAATGAAAGAAAAAATATCTTTATTTTTTTACCGTACGACGGAGAGAAATATGGTTCCCTGCAATGCCGTTGAGCTGACCGAATTCGAAACGGTGGGACCTGAAATATCGAATTTCGTTTTTCGCGGCGGAAAATTCACGGTACGATTTGTATGAAAAACTGCAGAAATATCCAGTTTACAGATGCAAAAGAAAAGGAGAGATAAGATGTTTAAAAACGGAACCTTATGGAATGATATTGATGGAAACCCGATTCACGCGCACGGAGGATGGATGCTTTCATACGGCGGCTATTTTTACTGGTACGGTGAGGACCGGAGAGAGAATTATTATGTGAGCTGCTACCGTTCGAAAGACCTGCGGAACTGGGAATTTCGGAACCACATTCTGACGACGGAATCGAAAATGGAGCCGTACCGCGTGCGAACGAAACTGCAGCTTATAAGCGAGACTGGCGGAAAAGTAAATCTGGAGCGGCCGAAGGTGCTCTACAACAAAAAGATGGAGAAATTTGTATTATGGGTACATTTTGAAAACGGAAAAGATTACACAGACGCTGCCATCGGAATCGCAGAGTGCGACACACCGGACGGAGATTTTGTATACCATGGTCACTTCAATCCATATGGCTATATGTCGCGAGACTGCACACTGTTCCAGGAAGAGGACGGCACCGCGTACTTCATTTCCGCAGCACGCGATAACGCGGATCTCCACGTATACCGCCTAAGTGAGGACTATTTAAACGTCGAAAAACTCGTCCACCGTCTATGGCAGGGCGAATACCGCGAGGCACCGTCAGTCATCAAAAGCGAAGAAAAATACTACATGATCACCTCCTTCTGCACCGGCTGGGCGCCGAACCAGGGAAAATACGCCGTAGCAGACAGTATGGAAGGCGACTGGGGCATGTTGAAAAAAATTGGCGACGAAACTACCTACCAGAGCCAGGCAGCATTTCTGCTGAACTTAAACGGACAGCTCCTCTACATCGGAGACCGCTGGAATGCGGAAAATTACTTCGAATCGGGGTATGTGGCATATCCACTGAAGGTGGAAAACGGGGAACTGGTGATGGAATATTGTGAGGAAACTGATTTAGGAAAATATCTGTAGGAATACAGGAAAGACAGGTTGCATGGGCGCATGGAATTTCTACCAATCCAATCGTTTACCACGGAATGCGTTTTCTGCCGGAGGATTTCTGACCGTCAGAGGAAGGGGATGAAATCCAGACATGAAAGAGCTGCATTATTCGGTTTTTTCCGCAACTGCAGCGAAACCCTGATTTCATCGGATGTAAATCGGGAAGGATATGCCTACCGTGCGATTGAATCGGCAAAAATTGACGGAGCAGGAGAATATACCATTTTCTTTAAAATGGTTCTTCCAATTGTCCAAACCGGTTTATTTCTGCACTGGGTATTTTTACCGCAGTCGGAACATGGAACGATTATACCCAGACGTTGTATTATACAAAGTCTGCAGATATTCAGACACTGTCGTATTATATGCTCTCGATTACCAAGCAAGTGCTTCTGCAGCATCTCTTGGGGAGACCATGAGTGCCGGCGCATCGAGTGTCCTGACAACCATGTCAAATTCTGCGGCAAACTACAAAACCATTGAGCTTGCCTGCATGGTTCTGTCAGCATTGCCACTGATTATTGTGTATCCGTTTGCACAGAAATTCTTCGAAAAAGGTGTGATGGTCGGAAGCGTAAAAGGCTGATCGACTGGTCTGTGATCATTTGAAAAGCCCGCTTGGTTGCCGCTGTATCTGTGGTATGCCAGCGGGATTCTTTTTTTCGGCGGTCAGCGATTCGAAGTCCGTGCCTGCACGCGAACTTGCGGAACGTTGCCATAGGTGCTGAAAAATTGACAAAAACAGATGAAAATATTCCATACCCAAAAGAGAGTGAAACTTTTAAAATAGAAACAAACAGAAGAGTTGGATGACAGTTTTCCGGAAATCCATAAATCAGAAGGAATTTTGAACGTGAAAGGGAGAAACAAAACAATGAACATAAAAGCAGAGCAGAAACAAAAAGTCACATTACCATCCCCGTTATTCCGGGATCCGATTTACGACTGCCCAACCGATCCGACGGTCATCTGGAATGAAAAAGAAGAACAGTGGTACCTGCTTTACACCCAGCGCCGTGCCACGGATGTTCCGATCGGTGTGTCCTGGGTGCATGGAACAGCCTTGGCGTTGCAACAAGCCGGGATGGCACAAAATGGCTGTACCGCGGAACACTTGAGGGACTTGATATTGAGCCGGGACACAATACGTTCTGGGCACCGGAGATCATCGAGGCAGAGGGTTTGTATCACATGTATGTCTCCTACATCACCGGCATTCCAAACGATTGGGAGTATCCGAGATGGATGCTGCATTATACTTCGACAAACCTCTGGGACTGGAGATTTGAAGGACGGGTTGATCTCGATTCCGAGCGCGTGATTGATGCCTGCGTTTATGAAATTGCACCGCATACATACAAGATGTGGTACAAGGACGAGGACAAGGAAAGCAGGACATACGCAGCAGTCAGCTACGATTTGTATCATTGGGATGCAGTTGGAGAAGAGGTTGCGGACTGCGGTCAGGAAGGACCGAATGTGTTTGAACTCGGCGGAAAAATCTGGATGATTTCGGATTTCTGGAACGGGCTTGCAGTTTATACATCGGAAGATTATACGCACTGGACACGGTGTGAGGATATTTTACGGGAATCCGGCACAAGAGCGATGGACACCGGAATGGGACATCACGCGGATGTTCTCGTGAAGGATGGAAGAGCGTTTATCTTTTATTTCTGTCATCCGTATGCCGGTGAAAATGAAGGCGACTTTACAGACGAAGAGAAAGCACGTTTTACGGAGCGCGATCGAAATAAAGCGGTTGTACAGGTGGCGGAACTGAAAGTAGAAGGAGAAAATCTTGTCTGCGACCGCAATGCAGCAGTAACATGGGAGATGTGAGAAAAATTTTAAATACCTTAAAAGAGTGGACAGAATCTTAAAATTTCGGTGTAGAAAAAAAGTACGCGGGTTCTAAAATGAAGGTAAAACAATGTAGCGATGACAGTTCAGGCAGTAGTAAAACACTTGCTGCCTGGCTGCGTGAAAAGTGATTCAGATATAGAAGATTAACCGGAAAGAGAGGGACGGAAAAATGAGTTTTTGTATTGGGAAAGACAGACTGACAAACGGCGCAAAAATTCTGGAGACAAACGACAGAGGTGCGCTGCTGGAGCTGGACAAAGAGGGAGCCGGCATTTTGATCCCGGAGTTCCTTTCCAGAAAAGAACGATATTTTATATTTAAAGTAAAAGTACTGGAGGAACATAGTGTTTCCATGAATCTTCTCATTTACGGAGAGGATCCGGCGGAGCCGGTCATGAACATCCGATTTGGTATTCTGCCGAAGTTGGAAACACAGATGTGCATTGACCGCACATGGTTTGAAGGCAACGTTCTGTTCCCGGAAAACCTGGCGGGCGATTTAAAAATTGTGTGTCACGGACGAAGAATTGCGCAGGAAGAGATCACCAGAGTAGAACTTTCTTCTTTGCAGGCGTTTCATAATCAGAAGATTGTGTTGACAGATCTGGACTTCGTAAAAGAAGCGCCGGAGGTGAATCTGACGGATGAAAAGCTGGTAGATGCCTTCGGACAGAACAAGCGGAAAGAATGGAAAGAAAAAAATTCATTCGGAAGAGGAATTAAAAGAGAAAATGAATTGCCAGCTTGCGGAACAGGGAAAACCGTTCCCGTTTGCGGACTGGTCAAAATACGGTGGTTGGACGCGCAAAAAACTGACGGAGGGAACCGGTTTCTTTTCAAGGATCAAAGAAGACAACGGCAAGTGGTGGCTGGTTGATCCGCTTGGCTATGCATTCTTAAGCATTGGTCCGGACTGTGTCGGCCCTGAAATTGACTGTCGGATCGATGGTCTGGAAAAAAATCTCGACTGGCTGCCGTCCGAAGACGATAGTGACTACGGAGTGTTTTTTCAATCCCAGCATGTGATCCCCGGAAGAAGACGGAATTTTAAGAGCTTTTCGTATTCTAAAGCAAATCTGTACCGCGTCTGGGGAGAAAATGGAAAGAAACTGGCGACCAATGATTGTTGGACAGCTGAAAGCCACGGAATGAATACCCTTGGCAACTGGAGTAGCGATGAGCTGTTCGGAACAACGGAAATTCCTTATGTAACATCACTTCCGGAATTCCCAACAACAAAGCAGAACATTTTCCGTGATTTCCCGGATGTGTTCAATGAGGAATACGAAGAGACGGCAAAGAAAAATGCACAGGAATTAGCACCGCGTGCCAACGATCCGTGGATGATCGGTTATTTCCTGCGGAATGAGCCGAGCTGGGCATTCGTTGACAATCTGGTACTGGCAGATGAGACTCTGTACAATCCGGCGCGCACCAGCTGCAAAGAAAAGCTGATTGCGCGGATGGAAGAAAAATATCAGTCCATCGATGCTTTAAACAAGGCATGGAACACCGATTTTGTAAGCTTCGCCGATCTGTACCGCCCGCAGAAAGAGATTTCCAAACGGTCTGATGCGGCAAAAGAAGATATGCGGGCATTTTCAAGAGACATGCTGCGGCGCTATGTGGAAATTCCGGCCCGTGCCTGCAGAGCAGTCGATCAAAACCATATGATCTCGGTATGCGCTGGGCCTGGATTTCTGATCCGGATCTCGTAGAAGGATGGGAGAATTTCGATGTCTTTTCGATCAATTGCTACGCGGTTGACCCGACGAGCGCGATTCAGAACATTGTAGACCTTGGTGTGGATCTGCCGGTGATGATCGGAGAGTTCCATTTTGGAGCGCTCGACGCAGGACTTCCGGCAACTGGTCTGGAAGGCGTACTTTCACAGAGAGATCGTGGAATTGCCTACCGCCATTACTGTGAAAAAGCTGCGGCTCATCCAAACGGTGTCGGCTGTCATTATTTTCAGTGCTATGATCAGTTTGTGCTGGGACGTTTTGACGGAGAAAACTATAACATCGGCCTGTTTGACATCTGCTCACAGCCATACCCGGATATGATGGAACAGATTAAGCTATGCAGCAGCGAAATCTACGAAGTCGCAGACGGACAGAAGGAGCCATGCGAAGAAAAAGCAGATTCAATTCCGATGATTGCATATTAAAAAAGAGAAAAGAAATACAAGGAAATAAGAGTAAGAAAAAGCAAGGAGTGATGTGCTATGAAAAACATGAACATTTATTTAAATACACCAGAAGATGCTATCAATTTTGTTTCCACTGTGTCGAAAGTACCGTACGAGGCAGATTTATCTTATGGACACTGTATGGTAGATGCGAAATCTATTTTAGGAGTGCTTGGCATGGCAGTTCGTAAAAAGGCAAAGCTGACTATTTACGGAGAAAAAATATGGATGAAGTAGCGAAAGAGCTGAAGAGGTATGCGGCTTAAAATAAGTAGCAGAGTATTGTTTTTGTGCTTACTGTGTATAAATGACTGAAATCATGCGCAAAGAAAGCGCAATTCCCTTAATTCATAGAAATTCTCTTTTTGAATTTATCTTGGAAAGGGCTTTGAGTGCAGTTATTAGCGCGACAACTTGTACAGATGTTGATTCCGTTGTCGAAGCCGGCACTTGCAGCAGTTACCCTTTTTTGTATTGTGAATCACTGGAATAGCTTTTTTGACGGAATGATTTTGATTGATACGCCGGAAAAAATTTCCACTGCAGACCTATATTTAGTCACTGGTTATTTGTATTTCCGATATGTCTCAATCAGGACTGTCTACAGAACAGCTGGCAGGGAGAATGTCATAAAGAACCTTCAATGGATCCAAAATAGTTATTTCTACCGCTCCGATTTTAATCATTTATCCATTTTTGCAGAGATACTTTGTGTCAGAAATCACCTTGGGATCTGTAAAGGAATGAGCAACAGAAAGTTTGAAACCGTAGGACGATCATTTTGAAGTGTGGAGGAACAGGAGTATGAACAGAAAGTGGACAGAACAAGAGATATGGAGTTGGTTCCGTGAACATGAGTGGATTTCCGGATTCAATTTTGTGCCAAGTACACCGGCAGGCGGCGTTTATGCACTGCTGCAGGAGTATGATCATAAAAATGCGTTTCAGGAGGCAGCAAAAGAAATTTCATTAGCGGCTTCACTTGGATTAAACAGTGTGCGCCTGTTTTTGCCGTTTGAATTATGGAGACAGCAGCACGATAGTTTTATGAAAAATCTGGAGGAGTTTATTTCACTGCTGGATTTTTATCATATGACAATCATGCCGGTTTTATTCAATGATTGTACCGTTGCAAAACAATTTTACAAAGAACCAGTTCCGGGACCACAACCGGAACCTGTGGAGGGCTTTTTTGGGGGGAACCAGTGATAATTCTTTTGACGAAGAAACACAGACAGGGATCACGGTAGGTTATAGTATTACAGATGATGAAGAGATGACACCTGAAATTGAGAAATATGTAAGAGAACTGGCAAAACGTTATGGTCAGGATGACAGGGTTATCATTTGGAATATCTGGAATGAACTGGGAAATTCAGGAAGAGGAGAAAAATCACTTCCGATGGCTAAAAAAGTAATAGGATGGTTAAGGGAGGAAGACGTAAGCAACCATTGACAATAGAAATGTGGGGAGCGCAGGTAAAGGGAAACTATTATGAATGGCTAAACAACCCATGTTTTCATGGTGAGGTGGGGTGGATCGGGAAAACATAGAACTCTCGGACATTATTACATTTCATTTTTATGGTGATTATACGCATGCACGAAGAATGGTAAAGTTTTTGAAACAGTTTAATCGTCCGCTGATTAATACAGAATGGATGCATCGCCCATTTCAAAGTCTGATTCAGACGCACCTGCCGCTATGGAAAAGAGAAAAAATAGGAAGTTATTTTTTCGGTTTGGTAAATGGAAAGACACAATTTCATATTGCATGGGATTTTATTAAAGAATATCCGTCTGTAGATACTTCCGTATGGATGCATGATTTGTATCATGCAGATTTTACTCCGTATGATCAGGAGGAGTTGGATATACTAAAGAAGTGTAATGAAGATAAGAATATCTGGAAATAAGGAACTAGGAGAAACAAAAATATTGACGAAAAGAAAGAGATTTGATAAACTGGAAAAATAAAAGGGAGTAGCTAGCCAACCGTGTTCACTTCTTCGTCAGTACAGCTATTGATATTCAATAACTCGGAAAGTGATTAAATAGCGAGACTTTTACTGTAGATGCAGTAGGAGTCTCTTTTTTATGCCTATAACACCTGCTGCAAAGAATGCAAAAGAAAGAGAGGAAGATACGTATGATGTTACAGGCAGGGATTTTGATAGTGGGTTTCCTTTTTCTGGTAAAAGGAGCAGACTGGTTTGTGGAAGGGTCTGCAAGCATAGCAAGAAAGTTTGGAATTCCCCAGCTGATTATCGGACTTACCATTGTTGCAATGGGAACGAGTATGCCGGAGGCCGCTGTAAGTATTACCGCAGCGATGCAGCAGAACGCAGGAATTACGATAGGAAATGTGGTTGGAAGCAATATTTTGAATATTTTTATTATTCTCGGACTTACGGCATTAATAACAAATGTGGCAATACAAAGGTCTACCTTGTTTTATGAAATACCGTTTATGATGTTTGTTACGGTAGTTTTAATGATATGCGGAATGACAGGAGGAAAAGTAACGTTTGCCGAGGGCATAGTCTTATGGG
>ENA-OQBJ01000148-OQBJ01000148.1-human-gut-metagenome-genome-assembly--contig:-NODE-148-length-36182-cov-4.928692_pt1 | contig 36182 bp, 38 predicted proteins | sample MGYA00242743_ERZ504545 | MGnify/ENA primary metagenome ERZ504545 (study PRJEB26092, sample SAMD00036252) | human gut metagenome | host: Homo sapiens | study: EMG produced TPA metagenomics assembly of... | reverse complement strand
GAGCCAGAAGAAAGGCCGAGGAAGAGGCAGCAAGAAAAGCTGAGGAAGAGGCAGCCGACGAGAAAGAATCTGAAAGAAATACACAGAGAATACCGGATGACATTGTCCGTCTGATGGAAGAGATGGAGAGTGAAAATGAAGATTCCGAAGATGAGATTTATGAGGAAGAATTTGAAGACGGTCCGGGAATGGATGAAGATTTCATAGAAGGAATCGAAGATGAGCTTGACGGACTGGATATGAATGGAAGCAGTTTCGAGGAAGGTGATTTTGACGAAGGCGACTTTGAGGAAGAGGATCTTGAAGGGGAAGACTTTGACGAAGCCGACTTTGAGGAAGAAGATCTTGAAGGAGAAGACTTTGACGAAGGCGACTTTGAGGAAGAAGATTTCGACGAGGAAGACTTTGACGAAGCTGACTTTGAGGAAGAAGATCTTGACGAGGAAGAACTTGAAGAGGCCGATTTTGACGAAGACGATGACGAAGACGACTTTGAAGACATAGATGATGAAGAAACCGATTTTGACGAAGGCGACTTTGAAGAAGATATGGACGAAGAGGATTTCGACGAAGAAGAGATCGACGATGACGAAGAGCTTGATTTTGGCGAAGACCTTGAAGGGGAAGATTTTGACGAAGCTGACTTTGAGGAAGAGGATCTTGATGAAGGAGACTTTGACGAAGGCGACTTTGAGGAAGAAGATTTTGACGAAGAAGAGATCGAAGATGAGGATGACACAGAAGAATTAGAGATTGAAGAGCCATCCGAAGAAGAGATCCAGGCAAGAATTAAAAAGTCAAAGGTGGAGTTCCATTTGATACCGGATTCGTTGTAACAGGAAGATATGATCTGAGTGCAACGAGTGAAATCGGATTAAAGGCAGGACTTACGGAAGAACAGAAGAAGTTATTCTCATATTTCGTTCCGGTAAGAGGAATGAGTGAACAGATCGTAGAGGTTCTTGATAATGACAGACGTGCCCAGAGAGAGGGTACTTCCAAGACAGGAAACCTTCTGGTAATCGGAAGAAAAGGATCTGGTAAAACAGTTCTTGCGGTTGATATCGTAAAAGCAATCCAGAAACAGAGAAATCTGAAACAGGGTAAAGTAGCGATCGTTACAGGTGAGTCTTTGAATAAGAAAGAACTTACGAATATCATCCAGAAGCTTCGTGGAGGAGCAATCATCATTGAACATGCTGGCAAGCTGAATTCAAGAACGGTAAAAGAACTTAATTATCTGATGGAAAAGAAGACAGGTGAATTACTTTTCGTACTGGAAGATCAGAGAAAACCTCTGGAGCGTCTGATGACAGCTAATCCGGAATTCAAGAAGAAATTCAGTTCGAAACTGGAACTTCCAGTATTCATTAATGATGAACTGGTAACATTCGGTCAGACATATGCGAAAGAGAATGGATATAAACTGGATGAGATGGGAATCCTTGCACTGTACAGCCGTATCGATGTAATGCAAAGAGAAGACCATGCAGTATCTGTTGCAGAAGTTAAAGAGATCATGGATGAAGCAATTGCTCATTCACAGAAAGCAAATGTAAAACACCTTGCACGAAGAGTATTTGGTAAGGGAACAGATGATTCTGACAGAATTATTCTGAAAGAAGAAGATTTTAAAATTTAAGTCAGATTTTGGAAGAGTTTTGACAAACTAAACTGTCAAAACTCTTTCTTTTTGCCCTTTTGTAAAGTATAATGTTGTTATAAATATGCAACAGAATGCGAGGGGTAATTATGGCTGAAAAAAAGAAGAAACCGTATGAAATAGGCGAGCTGGATCAATACCTTTTCGGACAGGGAAATCATTACGAGATTTATAAGAAGCTGGGTGCACATCTGGTACAGGACGGAAAACAAAAAGGTGTGTATTTTGCGGTATGGGCACCGCATGCACAGGCAGTTTCGGTAGTCGGAGAGTTCAATGAATGGGATACAGAGGCGAACCCGATGAAGAGAGAAGAACCTCTGGGAATCTATACCTGTTTTATACCTGGTGTGAAGAAAAATCAGATGTATAAGTATTGTATTGAGACTTATTCGGGAGAACAGATATTTAAGGCAGATCCATATGCCAATTATGCGGAATTAAGACCTGGAACAGCATCCAGAGTTACAGATATCGAGAATATAAAATGGACGGATACAGAATGGATGACCCACAGAAAGACCTGGAATCATAAGCATAAGCCGATGTCTGTCTATGAGGCACATATTGGTTCCTGGATGCGCCATCCGGGACGGGAAGATGAAGGTTTCTATACATATAGAGAGTTTGCCAGAGCAATTACCAAATATATTAAAGAAATGGGTTATACACATGTGGAGCTGATGGGGATCGCGGAGCATCCGTTTGACGGTTCCTGGGGATATCAGGTGACTGGTTATTATGCACCGACATCCCGGTATGGAACACCGGAAGATTTCGCATGGATGATCAATTATCTGCATAGAAATAAGATCGGTATCATTCTGGACTGGGTACCGGCCCATTTCCCGAAGGATGCACATGGACTTGCTGATTTTGACGGAACTGCGACGTATGAATATGCAGATCCAAGACTTGGAGAACATCCGGACTGGGGAACAAAAGTGTTTGACTTTGGAAAAAATGAAGTCCGCAATTTCCTGATCTCCAATGCATTGTTCTGGATTGAAAAATTCCATATAGACGGACTTCGTGTAGATGCTGTTGCATCTATGTTATATCTGGATTATGGACGGAAAGATGGCGAATGGGTAGCGAATAAGTATGGTGAGAATAAGAACCTTGAAGTGATTGATTTCTTCAAACATTTGAACTCTGTTGTTCTTGGAAGAAATCCGGGAGCACTCATGATCGCAGAAGAATCTACAGCATGGCCGAAGGTTACCGGTGATGTGGAAGAAGGCGGTTTAGGTTTCAGCCTGAAGTGGAATATGGGATGGATGCACGATTTCACGGAATATATGAAGCTGGATCCATATTTCCGTAAGGATAATCATCATCTGATGACATTTGCCATGAGTTATGCATACAGTGAGAATTATATCTTGGTATTGTCGCATGATGAAGTGGTACATCTTAAGTGTTCGATGCTTAATAAGATGCCGGGACTGGGATTTGATAAATATGCTAACCTTAAAGCTGGTTATGCATTCATGATGGGACACGCCGGTAAGAAGCTTCTTTTCATGGGGCAGGAATTCGCACAGCTTCGTGAATGGAGCGAGGAAAGAGAACTTGACTGGTTCCTGTTGGCTGAGCCGGAGCATCAGCAGATGAAAGAGTGGGTAAAAGCGTTGCTTCATCTGTATAAGAGTCATAAGGCGATGTATGAGATGGATCAGAGCTGGGAAGGATTTGAATGGATCAATGCGGATGATGGATACAGAAGTATCTATAGTTTCATGAGACATTCCAAAGGTGCAAAGAAGAATCTGTTGTTCGTCTGCAACTTTACGCCGATGGCAAGAGATGATTACAGAGTCGGAGTTCCGAGAAAGAAACAGTATAAGTTGATTCTGAACAGTGATGAGGAAAAATACGGCGGAACCGGAGAGGTAAGGAAGAAGATCTATAAGGCTGAGGCAAAAGAATGTGATGGAAGACCGTATTCATTTGCTTATAGCTGCCGCCTTACGGAGTTGCTGTGTTTGAATTTTAAGAGGAGTAATTTTAGGATTATTTAAATTTTGGAATAGAGAGATTTTAATTTGAATGAAGTAAAATAAAAAACGCCGGGAAGTTTTTTTAAGCTTCCCGGTGTTTTTATACCAAAGTATGCAAGAAAAGCTGCCAGTGGCAGGTTTGCTGTATTGTCATTATAATTCGTTTGTTACTATAATTACCTGCTAATGCTTATGTCTAGTTGGCAGAGCCGTTAGCTGTGGAATCAGACGTATCAGAGTTGGAAGAATCTGATTCGCTGCTGCCTGGTAAGCTGCTCTGAGTATCGGACTGATCATCGGCACTGTTATTCAGTGAAGAATCATCAGCAGAGTTGTCTGTTGTGCCGGCATCTGAAGAATCTGCATCACTGTTCAGAGAATCATTCTGTGTGTCGTCAGACTGATCATCATCAGTACCTTTGCTGTCCTCTGTATTGGCATCATTTTTGCTCTTATCTGAATTGTCTTTTTTAGAATCGCTTCCGCCGAACAGATCCTTGAAGAATTTCTTGATCTTGCCCCAGAATCCGCTGTCATCGCTGTTGTCATCCGAACTACTGTCGGAAGAATTATCTGCGCTGTTGGAATTGTTCGAAGAAGAGTTGTCGGAAGAGTCCAGTGTGCTGTTACTTACGACATCATCGCCGAGTGCACTGTCATCCGTATTGTTGATGATTCCGCCATCAGAGCTGTCACTGCCGCCGAAGATTCCTTTGATGGAATTCCAGAGGTTGGAGAAGAATCCCTCGCTCTTTCCGTCGATGTTGTTCAGTGTATTCTTCAGTGCTTTGACATCATAGTCATACTGGGAAATGTTCTTTAACAGTTCAGTGATCTTGTCGATCTGTTCCTGCGTCAGAGTGACATCGTTATTCTTGGCAGCATCTTTCACTGCATCCTGAATATCGTTTTCATCTTTTAAGCCGTCTTCAATAACGCTTTCTTTGGCATCATTCATGACATCTTCGGCTTTGTCCTGTCCGATATCATTTGCCAGATCTCCTGTTGTGACAAGTTCGTCGGTTGCGGCAGCCTTCTGATCTTCGTTCAGAGTTGTTCCGGTGGCTTTCTCATAAGCATCATGATTCCTGTCAGTGCGCCTGTTCCGGATACTTCGATCGGAGAAGCAGCGATAACGTTACAGTTCTCAACACCGGATGTAAGAAGTGTACTGGAGATCATAGAACTTGTAACATAAGTTAAGTTGGAAACCTTTACTTGGATTCCGCCGCTTGTGGTCGGCTCTACATATGAACAGCTGTAGGTACGGGTACCGATCTGTTCTTCTGGAGCGACCCCTTCGAGATATTTTCTTTCATCTGCATTGGTAACTTCGATGACTTCTGCTTTATCAGAAGAGGTACCAAAGTACTCATACATGGAATTCTTCTGTGAATCTGACAGGTTGGCTCCAAGTGTTACAACTTTAGATGAATCTGCCTTTACGACCAATGGTGCCGCAGTAGAACCAAGTACAACTGCCATGGCAACTGGTAATGCTCTTTTTAAATTTTTCATAATGCGTGGTGTGTTCACCATGCCCCCTTTTTATTAAATATATTTATCCCTGTTACTTCTTAAATATAGCATAAAAAACTATGTTTTCCTAGGAAATATAAATTAACTATTTCTAAAGATTTTCTGTAGACGTGCGTCAAAATCGTTCTGTGATATCATCCCCTGCATGACAGCGATCAGTTCCTGGTCTTTGAAAAAGAGAAATGTCGGAAGAAGATCTGTCTGATACTCAGCTGCGAGAAGTCCGGATTCTGTGGTCTCTACTTCAAAAAAGCGAATGCTGCCGGAATATTTTTTCTGATATTTTTTTTCGAGATCTTCTATAATGGGACGCATCATTGCACATTTTCCACACCAGACGGCGTAGAACATGACTACGGCAAACACGGGATGGTCCGTGCTTTCACCCGCCGGTGCATCGGAAGAAAGCTGCCAGTGACAGGCCCTGAAGCTTTCAAAGTTTTGTGTCGTCAGATGTAACATAAGCTTCCACCCTTTCACAGGATTACAGGAGCATAAGATATGCTCTCTATTAATATATGAAAGGAAAGGGAAGAGGTTCCTTTATCTGCGTTTTGCGATCAGTTTGCAGATCGGATTGCCCATGGAAGAGAATTTTGCTTCATATTCGGTCATAATATTTCCCTGGTTCATCTTACTGTCATTATGAAGATCATAGGAAAGCTGATCCAGAACGAACAGTTCGGAAGTCTTAAGTTCTTCTACGGAAAAGTCGAAGAGCGGACGGTTGTCTGTCTTGAATTCTACGGTTCCGTCTGCAGTCAGGACTTTGTCATAAAGCTTGAAAAATTCGTTGGATGTCAGTCTTCTTCTTGCATGGCGGGCCTTTGGCCATGGATCGGAGAAGTTCAGGTAGATACGGGATACTTCCGCCGGGGCGAATACCGTCGGCAGGTCATTCGCATCCATACAGATGAATCGGATGTTGGCAGGAGCTTTCCCTTCGGCTTCCAGTTCCTGGAATTTCTCAACGGCACGTAATAAGACGCTGGAATAGCGTTCGATGCCGACGTAGTTGATCTGTGGGTTTTCGGCTGCGAGAGTCAGAAGAAACTGACCTTTTCCCATACCGATCTCGATATGCAGTGGTCGTTCATTTTGGAACTCCTGATTCCAGTGTCCGCATAAGCTTTCCGGATTCTTAACAACTTCTTTGCAGGCTTCGAGAACGCTCTCTGCACGTGGTATATTTCTAAGACGCATATGTGTGTTCCTCCTTATAATCAATGGATTTGCAAGGATTTTCTGACATTTTGCAAATCGTTCTTAGTTTAGCGTCTGTGCAGGAAAAAGTCAATGGAAGTGGAAATTGTCAGAAGAATTGAGAAAAATAATACAATATATACAAAATGATAGTGGTAATTTTAGAAAATAGGTGTATTATTATAACATGGATAAAAAAGTAACAATTATTCGTTGTGAAATGTGCAAAAAGGAGGGCGGCTTATGAACTCTGTTATTGAGAAATTAGCTGAAGTGGAAGAAACGGCGGAGGCGATCGTAGAGCATGCCAGACAGCAGAAAAGTGAAATTGAAAAACAGATACAGGAAGAAAGGAATCAATTTGACCGGGACCTGGAAGAAGAGACACAGAAAAAACTGGAGAAGATAAAAGCAAAGTCGCAGCAAGAAGTAGAGAAGGTTCTGGACCGGGAACGGAAGAAGAACCAGACTGCAATTGATGCGCTGAAGCAGGAATATGAAGAAAATCACGAGATTTATGCAGAGGAAATCGTAAGACATATGATCGAGGTGTAGTGTATGGGAAATGTGATGGCTTACAGTGGGATTACGACAAAGGTACGTGCAATGTCGGCAAAGCTTTTGGCAGCGGAGGATTATGACACAATTGCCGGACTTGGGACAGTAACGGAAGCAATTGAATATCTGAAAGACAAGACGGCATATGCACCTTATGTGAATCGGATGGACATTTCTCTGTATCACAGGGGAAATGTGGAGAAGATCCTGTATCAGTCTCTGTTCGATGATTATTCGAGACTCTTCCGTTTTGCCGGAATGAAACAGAAGACATTCTTAAAATTATACTGGAAACGTTATGAGATTGATCTGATCAATTATTGTCTGAGAATTGTGTTCAATCATTATGACAAGCCGTTTGACCTGGAATATAAGAAAGAGTTTTTTGACAGATATTCACAGATTTCCATTGACCGGTTGATAACTTCGAAAAATATTGATGAGCTTGTGGATAACTTACGGGATACGGAGTATTATGATGCACTTGCCAGAATCAGAGATTCCGGAGCGGGAACGCTGTTTGATTATGATCTGGCATTGGATCTGTATTATTTTTCTACGATGTGGAAAAAGGGAAAACGGGTTCTGAAAGGACATGAGCAGAAGATATTCTTAAAGGACTATGGAATGAAGATCGATCTTCTGAATCTTCAGTGGATCTACCGTGCGAAGAAGTATTATCATATGCTTCCGCCGGATATCTATTCGATGACGATCCCGATCCACTATCGGATAAAAGTAGAAGAATTCAAGACACTGGTGGAGACGCCGACACTGGAACAGTTTGAAGCAGAAGTGGAAAAGACGTACTATGCAGGAAAATATAATTATATGCAGACGGATAAAACACTGGAACAGATGTACCGCGACTGCCTGCGGAAGTTGTACCTGACTGATAAAAGGAATGATCCGTATTCGATCGCGATCGTCAATACGTATCTGTTCCTGAAAGAAGAAGAAATCTATAAACTAACGACAGCCCTTGAGTGTATCCGTTACGGTTTGACGAAGGGAGAGACATTAGGATACTTAGGAGGTGTGAATCAATGATTGTTAAGATGAAGTTCTTAAGCATCAGCGGACCGAAGAATGATATCGACCGTGTCTGCGAGGTGTATCTGTCGAAATACGAGATGCAGCTTGAGAATGCGGCGGCGGAGCTTAAGACGACCGACAACCTGCAGCCTTTTGTGGAAGTTAATCCATACAAAGAGCCGCTTGCGAAGGCAGAACAGTTCAGCGCACTGTTAGCGGATGAAGACCAGAGGATCGATGTATCGATGAATCAGGAGGATATGCTGAACCTGATCCGGGATGTCAATCATGACTATCTGGATCTGCTGGAGAAGAAAGAGTTAACGAAGAAGCAGGTAGATGAATACAAAGAAAAGCTTCTGATCATGGAGCCGTTCCGGACACTGGAACTGGATATGCAGAAATCATTAAAGTATAAATATATGAAAGTCCGGTTCGGACGGGTAGATGTGAATTATTACAAACGTCTGGAAAAATATTTATTTGATGATCTGAATGCGGTATTTATCGAAGGTACGAGGAATGAAAATTATGTATACGGATGTTATTTCGTATCGAATGCGGATTCCAGTAAGGTGGATTCGGTATTCAATTCCTTACATTTTGAAAGGATTGCAATTCCATCCGAATACATAGGAACGCCGGCGCAGGCCTGTGAAGAGCTTGAAAAAGAAATTGAAGAAAAACAGAAAGAGATTGCTGGGATTAAAAAACAGATCAGTGAGCTGATGGCAAAGAATGCCGCAAAGCTCCGAGGTGCGAAGAAGCGTCTGGAAGAACTGGCTACGAACTTTGATGTCCGCAAGCTGGCGGCAAGGATCGAAGAGGGAGATAATAAAGAAGACTATTACATCCTGTGCGGATGGATGGGCGAAGATGATGTGAACAAATTCCTGGCGGAATCGAAGAATGATGATAAGGTATTCGTTGTTGTAGAAGAAGACAAGGAGAAATTCTTCGGAGAGCCGCCGACGAAGCTTAAGAATCCAAGGTTCTTCAAGCCGTTCGAGATGTTCATACGGATGTACGGGCTTCCGGCAAATGATGAGATGGATCCGACGATGTTCGTGGCACTGACGTATACATTTATCTTTGGTGCGATGTTCGGGGATGTCGGCCAGGCTTATGCCTGTTTGTATTCGGCGGGCTTTTGTACCTGATTAAGAAGATCAACCTGGCTGGGATCATATCCATTGCGGGACTGTTCTCAACATTCTTTGGATTCATGTTCGGAAGTATCTTCGGATTCGAAGATGTGATACAGGCACACTGGTTAAGGCCGGTGGATGCGATGACGAACCTGCCGTTTATCGGACAGCTCAACACAGTATTTGTGGTTGCCATTGCATTTGGCATGGGACTGAATATCCTGGTGATGATCTTTAACGTGATCAATTCGATCAAGAGTCATGATGTGGAAAATATGTTATTTTCCCATAATGGAATCGCGGGACTGGTGTTCTACGGATTCCTGGTGCTGACGATCGTGCTTTACATGACGGGACATAAGGTTCCGGGCAATATCCTGATGGTGATCTTCCTGGGAGTTCCGGTGATCTTGTTCGTATTCAAGGAACCGCTGGGAAATCTGGTGACAAAGCAGCATAAGAAGATGGAAGAGGGCAAGGTAATGTTCTTCGTGCAGGCGTTCTTCGAACTGTTCGAGACGATGCTGAGCTATTTCTCCAATACCATTTCTTATGTGCGTATCGGTGCATTTGCCGTCAGCCATGCGGCGATGATGGAGGTTGTGCTGATGTTATCCGGCGCAAGTGCGGGACACACGAACTGGATCGTGTTCGTGCTTGGAAATGTGCTGGTGTGCGGACTGGAAGGTCTGGTCGTCGGTATCCAGGTACTGCGTCTGGAATATTATGAGATGTTCAGCAGGTTCTATAAGGGAACCGGACGGGAGTTCAAGCCGTTTCACAGCCAGAGTGACGAAAAGTAAAGAAACGATTTAAGTGATTTTGTGATCCAGAGGATAAATCGCCATGCGTTCGAAAGAAGCTGCCAGTGGCAGGTTCTGTAGAGGAAAAATAATAAGACAGAATTCAGAGATATATTTACAGGAGGACAAAAATATGAGCCTGACAGTTAGATTATTGTTAATTGCAACATTGTTACTTAGCATTGTAATTCCATTCGGATATTTCCTGATCGGACAGAGGACGAAGAAGCGTTATAAAAGAGCCATCGGCACGAATGTATTTTTCTTCTTTAGTACTGTCCTGATCGCGGGAATCATGCTCTTTGCGGGAGATCCGGTACAGGCAGCAGAAGCAGCCGGCAATACGGCATCGAACGCAACCGGATTCGGATACCTGGCAGCAGCACTTTCAACCGGTCTTTCCTGCGTCGGTGGTGGTATCGCCGTTGCAAGTGCAGCAAGTGCGGCTCTGGGTGCAATTAGTGAAGATTCCAGTGCACTTGGTAAGTCACTGATCTTCGTAGGTCTTGCAGAAGGTGTGTGTCTGTACGGACTGATCATCTCCTTCATGATCTTAGGTAAATTGTAAGATGAAGATGTATCTGATCAGTGATAATATCGATACTCTGACAGGAATGCGTCTCGCAGGGGTAGACGGAATCGTGGTACATGAAAGAGAAGAACTCCGGTGTGCGATCGAGAATGCCATGGAGGATAAGGATGTAGGTGTGATTCTGCTGACGGAGAAATTCGGAAGAGAATTCCCGGACCTGATAGACGAGATCAAGCTGGAGCGGACGATGCCGCTTCTGATCGAGATTCCTGACAGACACGGGACCGGACGTAAGAAAGATTTTATCACGTCGTATGTAAATGAAGCGATAGGGTTGAAATTATAGACAGGAAGAAGGTGGCACATTTGACAAACGAAGAGAAGATCACGCATATCCGGACGGCGGCGATGGAAGAAGCAAGAGCGGAGGCGAATGCGATCGTAAAGCAGCATGAGGATGCGCTTCGAAGTGTGTTCGAACAGCATCAGATCGAAGCCAGACGGCAGTCGGAGAGAGAGTGCGTGCGGAGAGTGTGACTGCGAAACAGCAGCTAAACATGGCAATGTCAAAGGCGCAGCTTGAATTAAAACGTGAGATGGGAAAGACGCAGACAGAACTTAAGACGGAACTGTTCGAAGAAGTGCAGTTAAAGCTTCTGGCGTTCATGAGAACGGAAGAGTATAAAGAAGTTCTGATCCGTTATATAGAGAAAGCAGCACAGTTTGCATCGGGGATGGCGATGACGATCTATATCAATCCGTCTGATGCAGACAAGAAGACATATCTGGAAGAACGTACGGGAATGACGCTGACGATCAGCAAAGTGGATTTTATCGGCGGGGTGCGTGCGGTTGTGCCTGAGAAGAATGTCCTGGTGGACTATGCATTCAAAGGAGCACTGGAGAATGAATACCAGAAATTCCAGTTCCGGGGAGGTGTAAAGGGTGAGTAGCGGAAAGACAGAAAAGATATATGGCATCAACGGCCCGGTCATTTACCTGAAAGGGAAGACGGATTTTAAGATGTCGGAAATGGTCCATGTGGGAGAAGAAAAGCTGGTTGGCGAAGTCATTTCCCTGGATAAGGACCGGACGACGGTACAGGTGTATGAGGAGACTTCCGGACTACATCCGGGAGAACTTGTGGAAGGTACGGGAGCGGCAGTGTCGGTTATGCTGGCACCCGGCATCTTGAATAATATCTTTGACGGTATTGAGAGACCGCTGGAGCGGATCGCTGACAAGGGCGGGGCATTTATCACCCGTGGTGTCAGTGTGGATGCACTGGACCGCCAGAAGCTCTGGGAGACGCATATCACAGTGGCGGAAGGCGATATGGTACAGGGTGGAACGATCATTGCGGAAGTGCCGGAGACGCGGGCTATCGTGCACAAATGCATGGTTCCGCCGGGAGTAGAAGGGACTGTTGTATCGGTGGTTCCGGATGGTGAATATACGATTGATGAGACGCTGGTTACGATTGAACTGTTCAATGGAGAAAAACGAGAACTTTCGATGACACAGCACTGGCCGATCCGTGTACCGAGACCGGTGAACCGGAGATTCCCGGCAAGTGTGCCGCTGGTAACAGGACAGCGAATTCTGGATACGATGTTCCCGATTGCAAAAGGTGGAACGGCTGCGATCCCGGGAGGATTCGGAACGGGTAAGACGATGACCCAGCATCAGATCGCAAAATGGTCGGATGCGGATATTATCATATATATCGGATGCGGCGAGCGTGGAAATGAGATGACACAGGTTCTGGAAGAGTTTTCGGAGCTGGTCGATCCGAAATCGGGCAATCCATTGATGGACAGAACGACGCTGATCGCCAATACATCGAACATGCCGGTAGCTGCCCGTGAGGCGTCCATTTATACCGGACTGACACTGGCGGAATATTACCGTGACATGGGGTATGATGTGGCGATCATGGCGGATTCGACATCTAGATGGGCAGAGGCACTGCGAGAGCTTTCGGGACGACTGGAAGAGATGCCGGCGGAGGAAGGATTCCCGGCGTATCTGGCATCGAGACTGTCGGCATTCTATGAAAGAGCCGGCATGATGCAGACGTTAAATGGTGCGACAGGATCGGTCTCTATCATCGGAGCGGTATCTCCGCAGGGAGGAGATTTTTCTGAACCGGTTACGCAGAATACGAAGCGTTTTGTGCGCTGCTTCTGGGGACTGGATAAATCCCTGGCGTATGCGAGACATTTCCCTGCGATCCATTGGCTGACGAGTTACAGTGAATATCTGAATGACTTAAGCGGCTGGTATTCGGATCATGTATCGCCGAAATTCGTTGATTACCGGAACCGTCTGATGGCGATCCTGAACCAGGAGAGCAGCCTGATGGAGATTGTAAAACTGATCGGCGGGGATGTGCTTCCGGATGACCAGAAGCTGATCCTGGAGATTGCGAAGGTGATCCGTCTGGGATTCCTGCAGCAGAATGCATTTCATAAGGATGATACGTGTGTATCACTTGAGAAGCAGTTCAAGATGATGGATGTTATTCTGTATCTGTATAAGACGAGCCGGAAACTGGTGGCGATGGGGATGCCGATGTCGGTGCTGAAGGCAGAAGGTATATTTGAGAAGGTCATTGCGATTAAGTATGATGTGCCGAATGACAATCTGCAGTTACTGGATCTGTATAAACTGGATATTGATGACTTTTATAACCGCGTCATCGAGAAAAATGCGTAAAGGGAGGGACGTAAGATGGCAATAGAATATCTTGGACTGAGCAGCATTAATGGCCCTCTCGTCGTACTGGAAGGCGTGGAAAATGCATTTTACGATGAGATCGTGGAATTTATTGTAGATCATGATACGAGGAAAATGGGACGCATCGTGGAGCTGGATGAAGATAAGGCCGTGATCCAGGTATTTGAAGGAACGGAAAATATGTCGCTGGATAATACCCACACGAGGCTTACGGGACATCCGATGGAAGTTGCCGTGTCAGAGGAAATGCTGGGCCGTACATTTAACGGGATCGGGGAAGCAATCGATGGCCTTGGACCGATCACAGATGCTGAGAAGCGGGATGTAAACGGACTTCCGCTGAATCCGGTCAGACGGGAATACCCGAGAAACTATATCCGTACCGGAATCTCGGCAATTGACGGACTGACGACACTGATCCGCGGGCAGAAGCTTCCGATATTCTCAGGAAATGGACTTCCGCATGATCAGCTTGCGGCACAGATCGTCAAGCAGGCTTCGCTTGGTGACAATTCGGATGAACAGTTCGCAGTTGTATTCGGAGCAATGGGTGTGAAGCACGATGTGGCGGAATTCTTCCGTAAGACGTTCGAGGAAAGCGGTGTGGCAGACCATGTGTGTATGTTTTTGAACCTGGCGAATGACCCAGTGGTGGAGCGTCTGATCACGCCGAAGGTAGCACTGACGGTAGCAGAGTATCTGGCATTTGAGAAAAATATGCATATTTTGGTTATCCTGACGGATATGACTTCCTTTGCAGAAGCCATGCGTGAAGTGTCTTCTTCCCGTGGCGAGATTCCGTCAAGAAAAGGATATCCGGGATATTTATACAGTGAACTGGCAACGATCTATGAACGTGCCGGTATTGTGGACGGGGCAAATGGTTCCGTAACACAGCTTCCGATCCTGACCATGCCGAATGATGATATTACACATCCGATCCCGGACCTTACCGGATATATCACAGAAGGACAGATCGTACTGGACCGTAATCTTCACGGTCAGGCAGTCTATCCGCCGATCAGTATCCTGCCATCGCTTTCGCGTCTGATGAAGGACGGCATCGGAAAAGGATACACGAGAGAAGATCATCAGGATCTTGCAAACCAGTTATTCTCCGCTTATGCGAAGGTCGGAGAGGCGAGAAACCTTGCTTCCGTTATTGGCGAGGATGAATTGTCGCCGATTGACAAGCAGTATCTGAAGTTCGGTGAAGAATTTGAAAAACGTTATATCGGGCAGGGACCGACGGAGAACCGTACGATGATGGAGACTTTGGATCTTGGATGGGAACTGCTTGGACTTCTGCCGAAGGAAGAACTGGACCGTATTGATACGAAGCTGATTGAGAAGTACTGGAAGGATACGCGGGATACGCTGGAGACAGAAGAGTAGGAGGGATGCATATGGATCCGAGAGAATTTCCTACCAAGGGAAATCTGATGCTTGCGAAGAATTCTCTGATGCTTGCGCGTCAGGGCTACGATCTGATGGATAAGAAGCGGAATATTCTTCTGAAAGAACTGATGGGACTGATCGATGAGGCAAAAGATATTCAGGAAGAGATCGATGCGACATTTACAAAAGCATACGCCTGCCTGCAGCGTGCCAATATCGAACATGGAATCAGCAAAGTTCAGGAGCTGGCATTTACCGTTCCGATTGAAGACTCTCTGAAGATGCAGACCAGGAGTATCATGGGAACCGAGATTCCGCACATTAAGTACGATGCGAAACAGAATGATCTGACGTATTCGTTCAGCACGACACATGAGTCGGTGGATATTGCAAGAGAAGCTTTCCGGGAAGTGAAGGAACTTACGATCAAGTTGGCTGAGGTGGAGAACTCGGCGTACCGTCTGGCGGCAAATATCAAGAAGACACAGAAGCGGGCGAATGCGCTTAAGAATATTACGATACCGATGTATACGAATCTGGTGCATACGATCAGTAATGCACTGGAGGAGAAAGAGAGAGAAGAATTTACACGGTTGAAGGTGATAAAGAGGATGAAAATGTAGAAAAAATGTAAAATAGGCCGGTGGATTTCTGAAAATCTCCCGGCTTATTTCAACGACAAATTTTGCAGAGTAATTCCAGTTATCCCCAACAAAAGAGGAGTTATCCACGGGAAACTGTGGATAACTCCTCTTTTGTCTGATAATTCCGCCGCATTAATCGACATAGAATGACAATGATTATAATGAACGGGATTTTTCTGTACTTACATTGATGCATTCAATTACAGCACCACGCATACCATTGCAGGGGTGTTAGGAAGAAGTCTTAAAATTCTAGGTGTGCCATCGATCATATTCTGGAGTCTCTCGACAGTGACACCGGCTACGATGGACATCAAAGCTTTTCCATCCAGGGCTTTTTTGCACTGTGACAGAGCTTCTGGTGCATTTTGTGGTTTTACGGCAAGAAGAATGATCTCGCTTTTTTTGTGACCATAGTTATAACCTCCTTGGGGGATAAATTGTTATGGTTTTTTGTTTGGGACGAGAATTTATAAAAATCCTCCGTCTCCTTATGAACAGAAGCTTTAAGGAGTCAGCTTATGAAGCTCCCACGCTTTCTCAATACTTCCCGGTGTTTCCATCAATAATTTCGTACCTTCTGCCATACATCTTGCAACATAGAGCATACCTTTCTGTCCGATAGTCATACCGGCCTGTTTGGCAGCAGCCCAGTGATGAAGCGGGGTGCCTTTACACATCGTAGCGGCACTTAAGGTGATCAGCGGAACCGTGTGGCTGACCTGTGAAGCATCTGTGCCGATAGCGATCGGAACCGGCTCATCTTCAAGCGGTTCCAGGCCGGAGAATAGTGTCCCGTCATTGATGAGCCCGGCTTCTTCTGTAATCTGCTTTGCGAAATCCAGTTCTTCCGGTGTATAAGTCGGTGTCGGGACTTGGGTCATGGCATCGTAATATAATTCTGTCAGTACCCGGTTAACTTTCATCTCACTGCAGCTTGCAACCAGTTCGATATCGACGGTGGTGTCTGTCATAAGAGCGGCACCTCTTGCGCAGTTGTCTACACGTTCGCTTGCATCTTCGGTGCGGGAACGTAAGTAGGAGCGGATGAAATAATTTGTCTTCGCGATATCCGGAACAACATTTGCCGGAAGGCCGTTATCAATGTAGGCATAATGCATGCGGACATCTCCCGGTACGTGCTCACGGAGATAGTTGACGCCTACATTCATAAGTTCAGCGGCATCGAGGGCACTGCGTCCCTTTTCAGGAGCTTTGGCGGCATGGGAACTGATTCCGTGGAATGTGTAGTTCTTAATGTCTTGTGCCTGCCAGATATCGTTGCTGACACGGTTGCGGTCGAATGGATGCCAGGTAATAGCAACATCGAGGTCATCAAAGACTCCCTGATCGTTCATCACGATCTTGCCGGACATGATCTCTTCGGCCGGGCAGCCGTAGACTCGGATCGTTCCGGCAGCACCGGTTGCTTTCATATTGGCTTTTAATGCGCAGGCCGCTGCGGCAACAGCAGTTCCAAGCAGGTTGTGTCCGCAGGCGTGTCCGACACCTGCCAGAGCATCGTACTCAGCCAGGAATCCAAGGAGTGGTTTTCCACTTCCCCAGACTGCGGTAAATGAGGTGTCGATACCGGCTGTTTTCCATGTTATTTTAAATCCCTGGCTTTCCAGATAATCTGCTAGGCATTTGGAAGAAAGTGTCTCCTGATATGCAAGTTCCGGGTGATGGAAAATGTAATCGGCAGTATGTACAAGTTCTTCCTGATGATCGTCGAGCCAGCTGGCAATAATATTGTCAGGTGTATGTTCGGTTGTTAGTTTATTCAAAATATAGATACCTCCTCATAGAATCGGGTGTTTATCTATCATTTTAGCATAGAAAAACAGGATGTAAATAGATTTCATAGCTTTCTTATATGAAAAGTAAAAAATAATGTCAATAAGCAGCAAATTCTATTCAACCGGATAAAGACCGTTCAGTACATCCAGATATTCCTGTCCAAATGTATCTACATAATCAGCAAGCGCAAGTTTAACTGCCTCTTCCCCTTTTTCACCAAGATTCAGGATCAGAGCCTGACTGACGGTATATTTTAAATGTGCTGTGTGGAAATTAAAATCTTTCATACAGGAAGTCCTAAGTTTGGCCTTTTTCTCAGCCAGTTCTTTTACCTCTTCCTGCGAGAGCGGGTGTCCCCAGTCGAATTCACAACGCTTGCCGCCCCAGCTCATAGATGTGGCAGTCGGTGTACAGACGAAGTCGGAACGGAAACCCTGGTAAACGGCATTATCTACATTGACGCAATAATATTTCCCATATTCGGTAATGTTATGCTTTTTCCATGCTTCACACCATGCACATTTTGCAATGTAAGTCTGAAGTGTCGGTTCGGTGCGAAGTGTTCCGAAGTCCATTTGTCCGGCGTAATCTGGTTTCCATTCACCGTATGCCTGATTGGTCATGGTAGTCAGTTCATCACCGTGTGCGAGTGCATTTGCCGCCATGCGGGCACCCCGCTCATTTCCATAGGTAGTCATTCCGGCAAGGATTGCGTCTTTTCCGGCTTCACCGCATAATTCAATTGCATGTTTGGCGAGAAATGCGAACATCATGGCGTGATGTTCGATTTTGCAGCTGACAGGACAGACTTTATTTTCATTTTCACTCATATTAAAAACTCCTTTCGACATTTGTAAGTGATAATCTATTTATTACAATACTACATTGTAGTGAAAAAAGTCTCAAGAAAAGGCTTGATAAAAAGGAAAAAAGCGGTATGATAGTAAAAAAGAAAAAGCAATTACTTAAAAGTGAGAATAAAGTTGAAAATTAAAGAGGAAAAAAGTATGAGCAGGAAAAAGTTAAAAAATAGAAGACGAAAAGATCGTGCACAGAGAAAGATTCTGATTGCAGCAGTCTGCATAGCAGCAGTGATCATAGGTGTGGGAATCGGCGGGCATGTTATAAAAAAGAATGCCGGTAAAACGATGACAACGGCCGAGACGGAAAGTAAAAAGGCAGTATCAAAGAAAAAAGCAACTGCAAAAAAACTTACGATCAATGAGAATGAAACTGATGCATCCAATAAAGAAAATCAAGGCCAAAAAGATCAGGCAGATGACAGAAGTGAATTTGCAGTTCAACCAGGAAGAAAAGTGGGTACAACAGAACAATCGGATGAAAAAGTTGTCTATCTGACGTTGGATGACGGACCGTCTAAGAATACGCAGGCGGTGCTGGACATTTTGGATAAATACAATGCGAAAGCAACGTTTTTTGTTACAGGAGCCATGCCGGAATATAAAGATATGATCAAAAAGGCTTATGATAAGGGACATACGATCGGAATGCATACATATTCTCATGATTACGCAAAGGTGTATGCATCTGTTGATGCATATTTTCAGGATCTTGACCAGATTGGACAGCTTGTAAAAGAAGAGATCGGCTATGTTCCGTGTTTTATCAGATTTCCGGGAGGATCTTCGAATACCATATCTGCAAGTTACACGAAGGGAATTATGACAACGCTTACGCAGGAGGTTCAGGCAAGAGGATATCAATATTATGACTGGAATGGAAGTTCGGGAGACGGGGCCGTGAGAACAACGGAACAGCTTGTGGATCAGGCAACCAGTTTCCATGACAATAATATCATCCTGCTGTCACATGATTCCGAGACCAAAGATACAACTGTGGAAGCGCTGCCGAAAATTATTGAATATTATCAGTCACAGGGATATGTGTTCAAAGCATTGGATCTTAACAGCTATGTTGCACATCATGGTGTGAATAATTAATTATATATGTAGGGAAATGTGTTGATGGTTGTTGTACTTATGCTGAATAGAATAACGGAAGATCTGGCGGAAAACATGTAAATACAAAGAAGAAAAATGATGTTATCAACCAGAGTGAGACTACAAAGCCAGGTTCTGTCTCGTGAGGAGAACGGGTCTTGCCGGAAATATATTCAGACATTCCAAATGAAAATATTACACTGGAATAAAAAAGCAGGATGTCTAAGATCAGGAAATTCCGGCCGAGAATCCCGGAATATGTGTAAAAAACAGAAACAGTAAAAAACATTCCGAGAAGCACACCCAGATACCGACAGTAAAAGAACGGTAAAACAACCGGATGCAGAGACAGATATTCCCATATGCTTACGAATAAAAAAGGAAAATATAAAAGTTTCAAATGTTCCCACACGGATTCATTAACCGGGCAGAAAAGTGCAACGATTGGAGACTGCCCGGATAAAAAATACAGGAAATGATTCAGTGTTCCGAGAAAGGCAGCGACCAGGACAAAATGCAGAGCTGTGCCTTGAATGCAGGAGATAATCTCTGTACAGACAGTATGAAAGATTTTTTTGAAATTGGTTGTAACATAATGGATAATATGGCTCATAAATTCAACCCCCATATCAATATATGAGAAAAATAAAAAAATATGAAAAAAAGTAAAAAAAGTACTTGCATTTTTAAAAACCTTATTATATAATAAGTCTTGTCGTTACGGAGAACGTAATGCAGACAACCAAAGATGCGCGATTAGCTCAGTTGGTAGAGCACCTGACTCTTAATCAGGGTGTCCAGGGTTCGAACCTGATCGCGCACTATTAAATCACTGTTTTTGCAGACTGCGAGCTGCGGGATGGTGATTTTTTTGTTGCTTATTTCCGGGAAAACTGAGGTCAATAATTTCTGATTGAACTTCGGATAAGTCTTGAGCCGGAAATACGTTCGTGTTAGTATAATCATAATTTACAATAGAAGAAAAGAGTGAGAAGATGAGCAGTCATACACTGGAAGGAAAGAAAAAGACACAGAATGGTGTGAAGCGGCTGGCGTTCACAGTGCTTTCGATATTACTGGAAGTAGTGTTCCTGATTGGGATATTTAAGGGACTGAATGAATACGCGGTATTCATAGACAATTTGACCAGAATATTTGCCGTCATACTGGTTTTGAAAATATATGGAAGAAATGAGACTTCCTCGATGAAGACACCGTGGATCATCCTGATCCTGACATTTCCGATCCTTGGAGTAGCACTTTATTTTATGATCGGTATGAACGGTGGAACTCGGAAGATGCGGATGCGTTACAAAAGGATTGATGAGAAGCTTTTGCCACTTTTGCTGGAAAATAAGGAAGTGCTGGAACGTCTGAATGTGTCAGATCCGAAGGCGGGAAATGTTTCTAATTATATAGAAAGAAATGCGTGTTATCCGGTGTATCAGAATACGGATGTGACTTATTTTGACGAAGCGGTCAAAGGACTGGAGGCGCAGCTTACGGATCTTGCAAAGGCGGAGCAATTCATTTTCATGGAGTATCATGCAATTGAGGATGAATATGCATGGAGCAGGATACAGACGGTGCTGGAAGAACGGGTGAAAGCAGGAGTAGAGGTCCGGGTGTTCTATGATGACATGGGCTCGATCGGATTCGTAAATCTGAGCTTTGCGAGAAAACTGGAAGCGAAAGGAATTGCCTGCCGGGTATTCAATCCGCTGCTTCCGGGACTTAATATGTTCCTGAATAACCGTGACCACAGAAAGATTACGGTGATTGACGGAAAGGTTGGGTACACAGGCGGTTATAATCTGGCAAATGAGTATTTTAACTATACACATCCATACGGGGAATGGAAGGATACGGGAATCCGGCTGGAAGGAGATGCGGTGGCTTCGCTTACGGCAGCATTTTTGGAAATGTGGGAAGCATCCGGGAAGACTCCGGCCGATGTGGATGTTCTGGATATAGAGGCACAGAAAAAATATCTGGTACAGCATCCGTATCAGGCAAAGCAGACGGGATATATCCAGCCGTATGCGGACTGCCCGTTAGACGGAATCCAGGTTGGAGAGGATGTCTATATCAGTATCGTCAACAAAGCGGACAGATACTGCTGGTTCATGACTCCTTATCTGATTATCACGGATGAGATGACACATGCACTTTCGCTGGCGGCCAGGCGTGGCGTGGATGTGCGGATCATCACGCCGGGAATCCCGGATAAGAAGCTGATCTACAGTATCACCAGATCGTTCTATCACAATCTGGTACAGGATGGTGTAAGGATCTATGAGTGGACGCCGGGGTTCTGTCATGCGAAGATGAGCGTAGCAGATGATTGCATGGCGACTTGCGGCACGATCAATCTGGATTATCGGAGCCTTTATCATCATTTTGAAAATGGGTGTTTTATGGCAGATTGTGATGCGGTGCTGGATATCCGGCGGGATATGGAGCAGACATTGGAACAGTGCAGGGAAGTGACGGAGAAGTATAAGTCCGGCCGGAGCGCGACTCTGCGGCTGGGACAGTTGTTCCTGCGGTTGTTTGCGGAGCTGTTGTAGGAAAGAAGAAGGTAAAGGGACTGGGAATGCAGGTTTGCATTTCCGGTTCTTTTTATTCTTGCATATTGACATATATCGAGATACGATATATAATAAAACCAAGAAGAAAAGAAAATTTTTTTTACACTCAACTATCGAAAGCCGATATATAATGAAAGCAAATATAAGAAAGGAGCAATCACTATGAAAGTAAACAAAAATATGGTCTCAGGAAATACCGCAATGTTAATTCTCAAATTGATCTCAGAAAAGGATATGTACGGATATGAAATGATCGATACACTCTCAAAGAGATCGGACAATGTATTCGAATTAAAGGTAGGAACATTGTATCCGCTGCTTCACAGCATGGTACAGTCCGGATATTTGGAAAGTTATAACCAGGAGGCGAACGGGAAACTCAGAAAGTATTACCGGATCACACCTAACGGGAAGAAATATCTGGAGAAAATGATCGAAGAATGGAATGCTTATGCCAATGCAGTTACGAGCATGATCCAGTATTCTGTATAGCACAGGTAAGGCAGTGAAGGCGGCAGAAAAGGAAGGTGTTAGATATGAAGGAAAGAGAATATCTGAAAGAACTTGGGAAGAAGATTACCGATTCGTCTGTAAGAAAAGAGATTGTAAATGAATATGAAGCGCATATAGAAGACTGCAAAGCCGCATTAATGGAATCAGGGATGACGGAAGTTGAAGCAGAGGAAGAAGCAGTCCGCCAGATGGGCGATCCGCAGGAAGCAGGTGAAGCAATGGATAAGATCTATCATAAAGTGTTTGATTCCAATATGTTTCTGTGGATGCTGGCACTGGGATGTGTACCGATTGTATGTGTGTGCATTTCTTATCTTATCGCAAGAGATCCGAACGCATTTTTATGGTTGTGGAATGAGGCGCTTGGCCTGAATAAAATCCCGGCAGTTATACACCGGAATATCGGAATCGGATTTGCTGTCTATGGAATCGGATTGAGCTTCTGGGAGAAATACACGGGCAAAGCTTTATTCTATGCAGTCGGAAGAGACTGGGGGCAGGGATGTTACGTTGCAAACAGCGGGCTGGTACTTTTTATCTCGGCATTATGTTTTGCTCCGAGCTTCCCGGTGAAGGGATATGCAGGAATCCTCTGCTGTGTATTGATAGCATGTCTGCTGAATATGGTACTGAGAGGATTTATGAATCTTTTGCAGAGCAGAAGAGAGACCAGACTTTTATGGGAGATTGGAACGGCAGATACCAAAATCAACTGGAAGGGAAAAGGATATCTGTGTGGACATCATATGAAAGTAAGAGTACAGGGATCTGAGAAAGGAACGGAGATCCCGGCAGGAGCACCGGTGATGGTTGTCGGAATGGAGGGATTTAAGCCGGTGGTGGCGCAGGTATAAAGAGAGAGACGTTAGATCTTGGATAGTAAGCGTATAAAGAGAGAGACGTTAGATCTCGGATAATAAGCGTGTATGAAAAATGAGAGGCAAAAGTTATGAATAAGACGGAAAAGCGAATGAAGATATTCACGCTGATCATGCAGGTGATCATCCAGGCAGTGCTATTATTTCCGTGGATGAACATGGGGACATGGAAATGCAATGTGCCGGAATATCTGATAAAATTGGCTGCTTCGGGCGATGGGATGAGTTACATAAAGAAAAGTCTGAAGCCTTTGGGAGTACTGGACGGTGCAGATGAACAGATGATGGTTCAGATACTGATGCTGTTCATCTGTGAACTGGTAATGGTACTGGTAATCCAGGTGATAGGAATTGTGAATCTGATACTGGCTTTAAGCAATCACCATAAACTGCTTCTGGATATCATGTCACTGATCGCAGGATGTATGATATCATTTCTTGGGCAGATGGGGCAGTATTTTCAGATCCGCTGTCACAGGTGTATCCATTTTTACTGGTAGTGCTTCTGGTGATCAATTTGATCGGTGCGAAGCTGATTGATTCGTGGCAGGAAGAGAAAAAGATACAGGAAGAAGTTAAAGCCAGAGAGAAAAATTACAAAGAAGAAAAGGAAAAGCATCTGGAATTTTCGGGGAAGTATCCGAAAGGATTCTATACGGTCCTGTGGAAGAATTTTAAAAGTTCAAAAAGAGATTTTATTGTTTACGTAAGTATGAACCTGCTTCCGGCGACGCTGATATTTTCCGGAGTCGGAATGGCACAGATGCTGGCACCATTCAATAAAGAGGGAAATATACTGACGGGGCATGGAATCACGGCAATTCTGCTGGAATTCCTGATCGTGAGTCTGATCGCATCGCTGATGCTGATGATCACGAATCTGTTGTCATATTTCAGAAAACGGATGAGAAATTACAGTATATTTTCGACTCTGGGAATGCGGAAGTCTACACTTTATGAAGTGCTTGGGGCAGAGATTGTGGCTGGAATTCTGGGAATGCTGATCGGGGGAGCCTGCATCGGAAGTGTGATCCTGTGTATCATCCGCAGAATCTTCATGGCAAGATCCGGAGTGGGAGCACAGCCGGCGAAGATTACAGGATTCACATATTTGATCGCAAGTCTTATCCTGATCGGAATATCCGGGATTGGACTGATGATCCTGCGGGATTTCTTCCTGTACAGGGAACTAAAAAAAATGCAGCTGGGCGATGTGGAAAAGGAGAAAATGCCGGAAAAACGGATCGGTCTGTGGCTTACAATTGGCCTGGTCATTGTGGTATTTGGAATCGTGAATTTCGGAATGCGGAAGAATGCCGAAGGGTTACGGATACTTTTATTTATCTTCCTGGGCATTTATCTGGCGGAAAAGTTTGGATTTGGATTGTTCCTGAAAGTGCGGAAGCATAAAAAGAGTTATTATGCAAAGTTGATCCCATATAATTCATTTTATTACCGTTTCAAGAGTACATTCCGTTATGTGTACGTGATCAGTCTTATACCGGTACTGATATTGTTCTTATTTGGAAAAGATATGATCTCGGCGAAGATCGCGCAAAAGCCGGAAGGACTGTTCCCGTATGATTTTGTATGTATGGCAACGGAAGCGGATGAGACATTCTGGAAACAGCTGCAGGAAAAATATGACGTGAAATTCCAGGAGTATCCGATGGTACGCGTGACGAATGTGGATAATTCGGAAAAGTTGGATGATGCCAGAGCAGTGATCATGCCGCAGGGACAGCATATAGGCATCTCGGAGACGACGTATAAAGAACTGAATAAGGCACTTGGAAAGAAAAGTGAAAAAATGAATCTATCTGCTGACGGAAAGGAAATCTATATTATTTACCAACAGGATAAGAGTACGAAGCACATCCACTGGATTACCTGAATTCGAGAAAAGAGCCGTACCTGCACATCGGACAGCCAATAGAATCTTATGGATTTCTTGATCGGGAAAAGATCTATCCAACACGAACCATAAAGGGTGAAAAGACGGATATCCTGACAGGTGCATTCCGGCAGGGAAGTGAGGAGAATCTGGTTGTATTTTCGGATGAATATTTTGAAAAGGTTCAGGACGACTGGAAGAAATATAATTGGATCACCGGAGATCTGGTTGAGGAGGGTGAAGCAGAAGAAGGAGTGACGATCCATCACTGGCCGACAAAGCTTGTCCTTTTGAATGTGAAAAATGCAGATTATCAGAAGATAGAAAAAGAGCTCCAGGCTTTTCGGAAGGTACATAAAGAGGATGAAAGATTTGACAAGGATGTATTATCCTGCTATTCCAAACGTACAACGATGGAACAGATTGAAAGCGAACGCTTTATGACAACGGTAGTAGATATATTTATCATGGGAGCATTTCTGCTGGGAAGCGTTCTGGTCATTTACTTGAAATATGAATCTGAGATGACGGACAAGAAGAAGCGGAATCATTTCTTAACCTGTATTGGAATGAGCTCGAAAGAAAGAGAAAAGCTGATCCGGACAGAGACGGGAATCTTTTTCTGGATCCCTGCAGCAGTTGCGGTTGTTATGGTGCCGGTGTTAACCGGGGAGATATGGAACATGCGGGAATATACGAAGGCTGACTGTGTACATTATCTGCGATATCTGTTGATCTTTGCAGTTATATATCTTGTAGTGCAGGGCATCGGTGTAAAGGTGATTGAGCAGTATACAATAAGAAAGGTAGAAGGAAAGCATGAAAGAAATATTAAAGGTAAATAACCTGATCAAGAAATTTCCAAAAGCCGGCGGGGAGATTGATGATGCGGATGCGATTTCGGTACTGAAAGGCATTAACTTTGATGTAGAACAGGGAGAGTACGTCGGAATTATGGGAAAATCCGGCTGTGGAAAGACAACACTTCTGAAGATCCTGGGATTTATGGATCAGCAGACGGATGGAGATGTGATCTTTGACGGTGCGAATACGAATGAGCTGTGGAAAGAAGAACTTACGGATATCAGACGTAGAAAGATCGGATTTGTATTCCAGGATTTTAATCTGATGGACAGTCTTTCGGTAAAAGAAAATATCATGCTTCCGGTATTGCTGGATAAAAAGGAACAGAAAGAATGTGAAGAGAAAGCGGAAACATTGGAAAAGCAGTTTGGGATTGAACATCTTCAGGAAAAGAATCCTTATGAACTGTCCGGCGGTGAGCGGCAGAGAGTGGCAATCTGCAGGGCGCTGATCAATGATCCGAGTATCATATTTGCAGATGAGCCGACGGGAAACCTCGACTCAAAATCCGGAAAAGTTGTTGCGGAGGAATTCCGGAAAATCAATGAGGAGTTAGGGAAGACCCTTCTGATGGTAACGCATGATCCACAGATGGCAAGCCGGTGTAAGAGAGTGATATTTCTGAAAGACGGATATGTGATGAATGATGTGAGAAAAGAGGGCACGGAAGAAGAATTTTACAGAACGATCATTGGGGAGATGGAGAAGTTTTAAGATGAGATAATATATAGATGGTGATATGGGCTATGCGGCGGAAGATAATTCTGCCGCTTTTTTTACGAAAATTAATCTTGTAATCATATGAACAATATGCTATTCTGAATGCACTTCAAAGAGTGACTTCTACAAACTCTTAAGTATTTCTAGGCCAAAAGGCATCAAGTTTCGACCGTTTCACACCTAAAAATGTCTGAAACATATTTCCGACTTGAGAGAACACGAAAATTTTATAATCTATTCAGGAGGACGTGCCTATGACAAACAAACTTCAACAGTATTTCCCGATGATTCGGACAAGGGAGGAGGTGTTGAATGAGATCGAAAGTAAAAGCAGATTAAAAAATTTATTTTATGAGTGGACAGAGGAAAATCAAAATGAATTTCTGGATTTTTGTACCGGAGTGAAAGGTATAAAAATCATGTATGATTTCATGATAAAAGAAATTCTGAATCCGGAGAATACACCGGAGAGAGTAAATGAATTACTCACGTTACTTCTCGGACAAAGAGTGAGAATTGTAGACGTATTACCAAATGACGGAACAAGATTAGCAGATGAATCTACGCTTCTTATTACAGATATGGTAGTACAACTGGAAGATGGAAGTATTGCGAATCTGGAAATTCAGAAAATCGGATACTATTTTCCGGGAGAAAGAAGTGCCTGTTACTCAGCAGATCTGTTGCTTCGGCAGTATAAGAGAGTGAGAGGAATCAAAGGAAAACGATTCTCTTACAGAGATATCAAGCAGGTATACACGATTGTGTTATTTGAAAAAAGTCCAACAGAATTCCAGAAATTTTCCAATAATTATATCCATCGTTTTATGCAAAAATCTGATACAGGAGTAAATATAAATTTATTACAAGAATATCTGTTCATACCTCTTGACATATTCAAAAAGAATCAGCAAAATGAAAATAGAAGTGTAAAAATAGAAAACCGGCTGGAAGCATGGCTTGCATTTTTCTGCATGGATGATCCGGAGACGATTATAGATATTATAGAGAAATATCCGGATTTTAAAGAAATGTATGAACAGGTTTATGATGTCTGCCGGAATATCGAAGAGGTGATGCAGATGTTTTCGAAAGAATTGCTGGAATTAGATCGGAATACAGTAAAGCTGATGATTGATGATATGCAGAAGGAGATAGACTGCCAGAGAGAGCAGTTGAGTCAGAAGGATGAGGAGATGTTAGAAATGAGGAAAGAAATACAACGATTACAGCAGCTATTGGATAAAAAATAGCATGAAAAATGTCAAAAGAATTGTTTTAGATACTTATAAAAATAACTAGTCAGTTGAAAGAGGTGATGTAGATGTTTTCGGAAGAATTGTTAGAATTAGATCGAAATACAGTAGAATTCATGATTGAAGATATGCGGAGGCAGATAGAAGAGAAAGATGAGCAGATAAAACAACTAGATGAGCAGATAAAACAGAAAGATGAGCAGTCAAGACAACTGGATGAACAGATAAGACAACGGAATAAACAAATAAAAGAAAGTGATAAGCAAATAAGACAACTGGAGGAACAGATAAAAGAAAGCGATAGGCAGATAGGACAGTTGGATGAACAGATAAAAGAAAGCGATAGGCGGATAAGACAGTTGGATGAACAGATAAAACAATCAGAACAAGAAATACAAAAAATGGAGGAAGCAAAAGAGTAATACATAGCCTGGCTGTCTCAGGAACGTGAAACAGCCAGACCGCTTACCTCAAAGCATGTAATCCAGGGATATTCCATATAATTGATGCTGATATCCCCGTTTACAGTAACCCCATCAGGCAGATAATAGACATTTCCAAGAGGACTGGTCTCGCAGACATACCCCTGTGCGAGCATATCCTCTTTTTCTTTATCGGTAAATCCTACCGATATCTCCAGACGCGGAGGGGCACATCAACTGGTGATTGTTTCGATGGAAAGTATGATGTTGCGGAATTCGCGTTTATTCATATAGGCAATAGCATTGTCGTTCAGGTGTACCATATGTTCAATTCCTTTCATAATTTAATAATATTACAGCAGTAATTGTAAAACAAAGTCCACAGATGGAAAGAATACCTGGTGTTTCGGCATAGAGTACCGCTCCGAATAACATGCGGCGGCAGGCTCGCTGGAAGCGAGAATCGATGCCTTGCCGGCCTCCATATAGCGCATGGATAAAGAATATAGTGCATAAGGCAGGACGGATGATACCAGCGCATGAATAATCAGGATAAAAAAGGTGGTCCTTTGCCCTGAGACAATCATGCTGCTTAAAGAGTGTATATTACTGAAAGGCAGCATTGTCATGCCGGAAAAGAGTGTGCCGTAAAAAGTAATCGTCAGGAAATGATATCCTTTTTGTGTGACTTTTTTGCTTATGATTCCATATACAGCATAGAAAAAGCTTGCCAGAATTCCGCAGAGAATTCCTGTTATGCTCCAGGAAAGTCCATTGCTTTCCAGTACTCCGCTTACCAGTACACAGCCAATGAGTGCGAGTGTTACACAGGTCAGTTTGTGTCTGGTTATCGGTTCATGGAAGAATATAGCAGCCAGAAACAGAACAAAGACCGGAGACATGGCAAGTAACACGGCAGAAAGTGCAAGAGATCCTTTCGTAACGGAAATATTATAAAAGACACTAAGGGCGGTCATGCCGATCATGCCGCTTCCGATAAAAAGCCAGAAGTCACGCCGATGTACATAAAATAAATGTCGGTTATAGAATAGAATCCATATGCCAGTGATCAGAGCTGCAAGCAACATCCGGAAACTAATGATGGAAAAGTTGTCGAGCCATCGTGTTCCAGTGTACGGACAAAGATTCCGGCAGCACCCCAGCAGATGCCGGAGATGAATGGCAGCAGCCAGGCGTATTTGGTAAGTTTCTGATTCATAAGTACCCAATCCTTTGTAAATATAATAAATTAAGTATATCACAAAAACGGACATTGTTATGAGAACATGTCCGTTTTGTGCATTTTTATGAATCACTATAATCGATTGGAATTATCTTTCAAATGAATATATTCCGCTACAGACCGGTCAAAAGTCTTGATATGCTGGAACAGCCAGTCTACAACATTGTGCTTTACCTGTTCGATAAACTGATCATCAGGCCCTTCATTTTCATTCAGATAATCGTATAATTCCTGAATAGATGTTTTGAATTCTTCATGCTTTGCATGGTGACCGGAAAACTCCGGGTAAGATACCTTTTTCTGAAGTTCCTCTTCTTCCTGAAAATGAAAATTTGTATATTCATCAAGGTAATCTAACATTTTGATTGCTTTGATCTTACTGTCACCGGATTCGCATGCTGCGACGAACTGCCGGATGCGGTCGATCAGTTCCTGATGCTGGGAATCGATGGTTTTGTTGCCTGTAATTAAGTTATCGTCAAATGTAATATTCATAGAGAAACCTCCTGTCTTTGATACGCATTGAATCCCAGTCCCGCATAGTCTATAATGAATCGTAGAAAATGTTTATCAGCAGAGAAAAGGATTGGATTATGAAGTTACAACAGTTACAGATATTTCAGAACCTGACAGAAGAAGAACTGGAAAAAAGTCTTGTCTGTTCACAGGCTGTAGTAAAGAAATATCCGAAAGATACCTATATTTTCCGCCAGGGTGATGTGCCGTTAAAATTATATTTCATATTGGAAGGAATGGTTGAGCTTGGCAGTATCAACTTGAATGGTAAGATTACCCGGAGCAGTTACGTTACGGTGGGTGAGGAGTTTGGCGAAGTAGAAATGTTTCTGCGCCAGTCTGCTTACTCCGGTTATGCAAAAGCAAAAAATGAAGTGTCGGTTCTGGAGGTTTCACAGAATTTCTTTGGCGGAAGATGCGAAAGAAACTGTGTACATCACAGTAAGGTTGTCTTCAATATGCTTCAGCTTTTTGCGGAAAAAGCAGAGAAATGTAACCGTCAGATAGAGGTTCTTACCAGTGGAAACTTACGTCAGCGTGTAGCGGCGTACCTGTTGGAAAACTGTAATCCGGACTATCGGGTCCGTTTGCATATGAACAGGGAAGATCTGGCAGTATATCTGAATACTACAAGACCATCTCTGTCGCGTATGCTGCTTACTTTACAGGATGAAGGTATCATCCGTCTTGTAGCCGTAAGGTAATCGAGATCACGGATTATGAAAGACTGCAGTCGGAAGAGTAATTAATCTTCTGCAACAAATACTTCTTTTCCTAATCCGCAGATTGGACATACCCAGTCATCCGGAAGATCTTCAAAGGCTGTGCCCGGTGCGATTCCGTTATCCGGGTCTCCTACAGCTGGGTCATATTCGTAGCCACATGGTTCACATACATATTTTTTCATAATTAAAATCTCCTTTTTATTAAAACTTAGTTGGTGTTAACTGGTGTTGTACAACTTATGTTGTGATTAGAGTATATAGCTTTTATAGAAAATGGTTTGTAACAAATGTTACGAAACAACAAAAAATGATAATTTATTATATGGATTAAGATTGACAGAGATTAATTTTATAAATGAAGAAATATCGGCACAACAACTTCATATTATCAGTATCTTTGAATGCAAAAATCAATACAGGGAATGCGTCTTAAGTATTCTTAACTATGCGCCACACTTTACCCGTCACAAAATTAAAAATGCAACAGATTTCGTAAAAAAATATCACCAAAATTTAGACCACATTTCAAACATTTATTTTAACAAAATTACCTCTTTCATTTTCGCCTGTTATAGAGTATCATATTACTTGCACAATATCTTGTGCGGAAATGATGTTGAAAAAACAATATTTAGTAGTATTTGAGGGTGAGCACATACTACATCGGCAATAAAAATAAGAGAGGGATAGACATGAACGCAGAAATAAAGACGAACGTAATTAAGAGAAACGGCGAAGAGGTAGCCTTCGATCTGGAGAAGATCATTAATGCGATCAAGGGTGCAAACAAGGACGTCGACAAACTGCATCGGATGAATGAATATCAGATCATGGCAGTGGCGGACAACGTTGCAAAGAAAATTGAGGAATCCACTCATGCTGTCAATGTAGAAGATATACAGGATATGGTAGAGACCGGAATTATGGAACTGCGCGGCTATGAAGTCGCACAGAAATATGTGCGCTATCGTTATAAAAGAGAACTGATGAGAAAGACGAATACAACAGATAACGGAATTCTTGCACTTCTGGAGCATATGAATGAAGAGGTGAATCAGGAGAACTCTAACAAGAATCCTGTGATCAACTCTACACAGCGTGATTATATGGCCGGAGAAGTAAGTAAGGACTTGTCAAGACGTGTCCTTCTTCCGGAAGAGGTTGTACGTGCGCATGAAGCGGGAATCATTCATTTCCATGATTCCGACTATTTCGCACAGAAAGAGCATAACTGTGACCTGATCAATCTTCAGGATATGCTTCAGAATGGAACTGTCATTAGTGAGACCATGATCGAGAAGCCGCACAGCTTCTTTACAGCATGTAATGTAACGACACAGATCGTTGCACAGGTAGCAAGTAACCAGTACGGCGGACAGTCATTTACACTGGCACATCTGGCACCGTTTGTCGATATCAGCCGTAAGAAGATCCGCAGAAATGTAATCGCAGAGCGTGAAGAATGCGGAGAAGCTTTAGATGAGACAATTATCAATAAGGTGACAGAGCGCCGTTTAAGAGAAGAAGTAAAGAGTGGTATCCAGACAATTCAGTATCAGCTTATCACATTAATGACATGTAACGGTCAGGCACCATTTGTGACGATGTTCATGTATCTGGATGAGGTAGAAGAAGGCAGAACCCGTGATGACCTGGCTATGATCATTGAAGAAGTGATGATTCAGAGAATGCAGGGAGTAAAGAATGAAAAAGGTGTATGGATCACACCGGCATTCCCGAAACTGATCTATGTACTGGATGAGGATAATATTACAGAAGATTCCAAATACTGGCATCTGACAGAACTGGCAGCAAAATGTACCGCAAAACGTATGGTACCGGACTACATCTCAGCCAAAATCATGAAAGAGATGAAGAATGGAGAAGTATATCCTTGTATGGGTTGCCGTTCATTCCTTACTGTAGAAGACAGCCAGAGAAATCCGGACGGAAGCCATAAGTTCTATGGACGTTTTAACCAGGGAGTTGTAACGATCAACTTAGTTGATGTTGCATGTTCATCAGAAGGAGATATGGAGAAATTCTGGAAGATCCTGGATGAGCGTCTGGAATTATGTCACAGAGCACTGAGATGCAGACATGAACGTCTCCAGGGAACGGTTTCCGATGTTGCTCCGATTCTGTGGCAGAACGGTGCACTTGCAAGACTGAAGAAGGGTGAGACGATCGATAAATTATTATTTAATGGTTACTCCACTATTTCGCTTGGATATGCAGGACTTTATGAGATGTGTGTACGTATGCTTGGCAAATCACATACCGATCCCGCAGCAAGACCATTTGCAATGCAGGTAATGCAGAAGTTAAATGATAAATGTGAAGAGTGGAAAAAAGCAGAGAACATCAGCTATTCTGTATACGGAACACCGATGGAATCTACCACATACAAATTTGCAAAATGTCTGCAGAAGCGTTTTGGAATCATCAAGGGTGTAACAGATAAGAATTATATTACGAACAGCTATCATGTACATGTATCAGAGAAGATTGATGCATTCAAGAAGCTGAAGTTCGAAGCCGATTTCCAGAAGCTTTCACCGGGTGGAGCAATCAGTTACATCGAAGTACCGAATATGCAGAACAATATTCCGGCAGTACTTTCTGTTATGCAGTATATTTACAATAACATTATGTATGCAGAGCTGAATACAAAGAGTGATTACTGTGAATGCTGTGGATATGACGGAGAGATCCAGATCAAAGAAGATGAGAATGGAAAGCTGATCTGGGAATGCCCGAACTGTGGTAATCAGGATCAGGATAAGTTATTTGTGGCAAGAAGAACCTGCGGATATATCGGAACACAGTTCTGGAATCAAGGACGTACGCAGGAGATTAAGGACAGAGTATTGCATCTGTAAAACTGCAAGATATAAAGACAGTAAAAAAGGTCTTTTTAAGAAGTGAGAAAGCTTTTTGAAAGGCCTTTTTATATCGTATAAAGATAGCTTTTCAAAAGGGCATGCGTTATAATAAAAAAATATGGGGAAAAGAAAATGTCGACAGGAGGATTAAAAAATGACAAAAGATAATGAAAAGTATCAGGCATATGTTCAGATTTTAAATGAAGAGCTGATTCCTGCAATGGGGTGTACGGAACCGATCGCGCTGGCTTATGCGGCTGCAAAGGCAAGAGAAGTACTGGGATGTCTGCCGGACAGAGTCTGTATCGGAGCAAGCGGAAGTATCATTAAGAATGTAAAGAGTGTAATTGTGCCGAATACAAATCATTTAAAAGGAATACCGGCGGCAGCAGCAGCGGGGATTGTTGCAGGAAACGCAAAAAAAGAACTGGAAGTTATCTCCGAGGTAACAGAAGAAGAGACAAAAGAAATCGCAGAATTTCTTAAACATACAGAGATTACGGTAGAACATATCAATAACGGATGTGTATTTGATATTATTGTGGAGGTATTTCACGGGGAAGATAAGGCAAAAGTAAGAATTGCCAACTATCATACGAATATCGTAAGAATAGAAAAGAATGGAGAGATCCTGCTTAATGTACCGGTCGCAGGAGAAAGCGAAGAAGGACTGACAGACAGAAGTCTTCTGGATATGAAATCTATCTGGGATTTTGCAAATACAGTGGACATAGAAGATATCCGGGAAGTGATCGGACGTCAGGTAGAATATAATTCTGCAATTGCGGATGAAGGATTGAAAGGAAATTACGGAGCAAACATTGGAAGTGTTCTTCTGGATACTTATGGAAACGATGTACGTACCAGAGCAAAAGCACGTGCGGCGGCAGGTTCCGATGCGCGTATGAACGGATGTGAGCTTCCGGTTGTGATCAATGCGGGAAGCGGTAATCAGGGAATGACCTGTTCTCTTCCGGTTCTGGAATATGCAGATGAATTACAATCTGGAGAGGAAAATACATACCGCGCACTGGTTCTTTCGAATCTGGTCGCAATCCACCAGAAGACGGGAATCGGGCGACTGTCGGCATATTGTGGTGCAGTAAGTGCGGGTGCGGCAGCCGGAGCCGGAATAGCATATCTTTGTGGCGGAGGTTATGAAGAAGTGATCCATACAGTGGTAAATGCTCTGGCAATTGTATCCGGTATGGTATGTGATGGTGCAAAAGCATCCTGTGCTGCGAAAATCGCTTCATCTGTAGATGCCGGGATTCTTGGATATAATATGTATTTAAGAGGGCAGCAGTTCTATGCCGGTGACGGAATCGTTACAAAAGGAGTAGAGGCAACGATCCAGAATATTGGTCGTCTCGGAAAAGATGGTATGAAAGAGACTAATGAAGAGATCATCAAGATGATGATCAGTGACTAGGGAGAGTATACAGATTATGAATTACGGAAATATCAAAGAGTGTGATATTGCAGACGGACCCGGCGTAAGAGTCAGTTTGTTCGTATCAGGCTGCAGACATCACTGCAAAGGCTGCTTTAATGCAGAGACATGGGATTTCGGATTCGGCCAGCACTATACAGAAGAGACAGAAGCAGAAATATTAAGATTGCTGGGGGCTGGTTTTGTCCAGGGATTTACGCTTCTGGGTGGTGAACCGTTCGAACCGGAGAACCAGGTGGAACTGGTAAAGCTCCTTAAGAAGATAAGAGAAACTTATCCGCAGAAAGATATCTGGTGTTACAGTGGGTATCTTTTTGACCGTGATATGGTTCCGGGAGGATGTGTCCATACAGATGTGACAGAGGAGATGCTGTCGTATATTGATGTACTGGTAGACGGAGAATTCAAGGAAGAATTAAAAGATGTAACACTGGTGTTCAGAGGAAGCCAGAATCAGAGAATCATTGATGTACAGGAAAGCCGGAATCAGGGAACGGTTGTGCTTAAGGATTTTTAACAAAATATAGAAATCTACAGGACCTGCCACTGGCAGCTCATTACGGATGCTTTGGCCGCTGGCAGGTCCTCTTGCATACTTGGGTATAAAAAGGGCAGGAGATTATTTCTCCTGCCAGATGCGTAACATCTTGATGATCTTTTCTTTTTCTGTTACAGAAAAACCACGGAATACATTCAGCATCTCATCATTTAACTGATGCTCTTTCTCATCCAGAGGAGGAATATCTCTTCCGGCATCCAGAATAGTATCCACGGATACGTTGCAGAGCTTAGAGTAATAAAGAAGAACTCTTAAATTAAGCTTTGCTCGATTGTTTTCGACATTACTGACGAAAGGAACAGTACAGTTCAGATCTTTGGCAACCTGTTCCTGAGTGATTCCACGCTCACTCCTTAATTGTTTCATTTTTAATCCCACTTTTGAAAAATCCACTTCGTTCATTGTAAGGCTCCTTTTAATATGTAATGTATAACGAATTTATATAAGTATATATTATTATAAATCTTGGCAATAATCAATACAGAAAAATTTACTTTTTGAATTAAAGATAGTATAATTAAACTAACTTATACAAAAGACAGGATGATAAGACAGAAAAAAGGAGGCAAAATTATGTTAACAATGTATTTATGTAGTCGAGAAGATTGATGGTGATTACGCAGAACTCAGACGTTGT